>Ga0315904_10010195_pt1 | contig 12183 bp, 10 predicted proteins | sample LakEriMetagenome_6_FD_203529 | JGI IMG/M metagenome (GOLD analysis project Ga0315904, IMG submission 203529) | Freshwater fungal communities from buoy surface, Lake Erie, Ohio, United States - Buoy 12 MA120 | ecosystem: Environmental > Aquatic > Freshwater > Lake | place: USA: Lake Erie, Ohio...
GCGGAACGCGCCCGAGCAGGGCGCAGCGGAACGCGCCCGAGCAGGGCGCTGCGGAAGCCCGCCGAGGTCGCTACCCGGCAGGCGGAAGCTGTCCAGATGGTCTGTCAAGAGCGAACATCTGGCGGAATGGGGCGGTTTGAGATTTGGCTTTAAACGCGCGGGCCCGCGGCTGCGATCTCAGGATGGCTCGAACGGTTGTACTTCTCGAAGTTGCCGTGAAACTGCTGCGCCAGGCGGCGGGCCGTCTCGTCGTAGGCCGAGGTTTCCGCCCAAGTATTCCGCGGATTCAAAATTCCGGTGGGGACATGGTTGCAGCTCTTCGGTATCGCCAGGCCGAAAACGGAGTCGGACTCGAACTCTGCCCGGGAGAGCGAGCCATCGTGGATCGCATCGATGATCGCCCGGGTGTACTTGAGGCTGATTCGGGAGCCGACTCCGGCGGGTCCCCCGGTCCAGCCGGTGTTCACCAGCCAGGCATGGGAGCCGTGCTCCTGCATTTTTGCGGCCAACATCTCGGCATACTTGGTCGGGTGCCACACCAGGAACGCGGCTCCGAAGCAAGCGGAGAAAGTCGTTTGCGGGGTAGTCACGCCCATCTCGGTGCCAGCGACTTTGGCAGTGTAACCACTGATGAAATGGTACATCGCCTGCGCCGAGGTCAGCTTGCTGACCGGAGGCAACACGCCAAACGCATCGCAAGTGAGCAGAATGATATTCTTGGGATGCCCGCCCAAACAGGGAATCTTCGCGTTTTCTATGTATTCGATCGGATAGGAGCAACGCGTGTTTTGAGTCAAGGCGTCGCTTTCGTAGTTCACAATCCGGGTGGTCGCATCCTGAACCGTGTTTTCCAGAATCGCTCCGAACCGGATCGCCCGAAAAATTTCCGGCTCCTTGTCTTCGCTCAATCCTATGCACTTGGCGTAGCAGCCACCCTCGATGTTAAAAACCCCCTGGGGCGACCAGCAATGCTCGTCATCCCCGATCAAATGGCGACGGGGATCAGCCGAGAGCGTCGTCTTGCCGGTGCCCGAGAGTCCGAAGAACAGCGACACATCGCCGGCGTGCCCCTCATTTGCCGAGCAGTGCATGGAGAGCACGCCCCGCTTGGGCATCAGGTAATTCATGATCGTGAACACGCCCTTCTTCATCTCGCCGGCGTATTCCGTGCCGAGAATCACCATTTCGCCACTGTCGAAGTTCAGGGCGACACTCGTTTCGGAACTCACGCCCGGGATCGAGCGATCTGCCTGAGCCTGCCCCGCGTTGTAGATCACGTAGTCCGGTTGCCCAAAGTTCCGCAGTTCCTCTTCGGTCGGACGGATCAGCATGTTGTGCATAAACAGGGCATGGTAAGCCCGGCTGCAGACGATGCGGATCTTCAGCCGCGTCGCGGGGTCCCACCCGGCAAATGCATCCACGACATAGAGGTGTTCGCACTCATCCAGAAAGGAAACCGCCTGCTTGCGGAGAGCGGCAAACGAATCGGCGCTGAGCGCCACGTTGACATCCCCCCACCAAACGTCGTCGTGGACGGAAGGTTGGTCGACGATCCGCTTGTCTTTGGGGCTGCGACCCGTCTTGGCGCCGGAGAGCGCGGCAATTGCCCCTGAGGACGTGATCAACGCCTCGTCAAAGCGAACCGCCTCCTCGTACAGACGAGCCGGCGTGGCATTACGCAAAACGCCCTCGGGGAAGTGGTTTCGGGCAATCGCGGCAGTCGTGGAACTGGTAGCTGTGGGCATACAGAGCGCTCTGGCAAAAAGGGGTCGTGACAGAGAGTGAACGGGCGGACCCTGCGGGACGAACCCCTAAGTTAACCGCTACAGGCCTTTTTTGTAAGGCGAAAGCCGACCCCGCAGTTGGCCAATTAAAGCCAGATTTCCGCTGCTACATCCGCTCAGCCTCGGGCCGAACAGCTTCCCGATAAGCGGACTCGGGGCCGGCCTGTAACCGCTGCCAGGTGAACCGACTTCACAAGGCCCATTTTCACTGGGCCCATCTTCACAAGGCCCATCTTCACAAGGCCCATCTTCACAAGGCCCATCTTCACAAGGCCCATCTTCACGAGGCCCGACTTGAAAAGGCTCAATCCCGAAAAGGCAATTCCGATTTGCCGGCCAGACGGCACGACAAGAAAATCAAGGCAATCCAAGCCCAGCAAAACAAGTTGGCCCAAACCGTCGGGAATTGGACTGGCTCAGCCCCACCTTCGCTCTCTGTCTCCCTTTCCGGCCCCGCCTCGTTTGGCCCCCGCAGCCGCCAGGCAGTACCTTCTGGCCGGTACCCTTCAGCCTGTCCAATCGTCCTGTCCAATCGTCCGATCGTGGCCTGTCCAATCTCGGGCTTTTGCCTGTCCAATCTTGGGGTAGTGGCCTGTCCAGTTTCGTGCCCGAAGGTCGTTGCCTGTCCATTTTCGGAGGTTCGTTGCCGGTTCGTGGCCTGCCGGTTCGTGGCCTGTCCAATTTCGGGCGGGGTTCGGGGGGTTCGTGGCCTGTCCATTTTCGTTGTCCATTTTCGTTGTCCATTTTCGTTGTCCATTTTCGTTGTCCAATTTCGTGGCCTGTCCAATTTCGTGTGTCCAATTTCGTGCCGGTTCGTTGCCTGTCCAATTTCGGGCTGTCCAATTTCGGCCGGGGTTCGTGGCCGGGGTTCGTGGCCGGGGTTCGTGGCCGGGGTTCGTGGCCGGGGTTCGTGGCCGGGGTTCGTGGCCGGGGTTCGTGGCCTGTCCAATCTGGCGGGGGTGATTCTTGGGGGTGGGCTGGCAGTGGAGCGGTTTTCCCCGATAATCTGGTTTTTGGGGCAGCGGTCGCCCTCATTCTCCTTTTTTCAAGCTTTCGCAATGTCGAACAATTTGCGGCCTGATTCGGCCGGGTCCCGACTCTGGAATGCCCTGGAAACAGAAAAGCCTCTGCAGGTAGTCGGTGCAATCAACGCACTCTCGGCACTGATGGCTGAGCAGGCTGGTTTTCGGGCGTTGTACCTCTCGGGCGCGGGCGTCGCCAACGCCTCCTGGGGGTTGCCGGATTTGGGCATGACCTCGCTGACCGATGTGGCGGCCGACATCCAGCGGTTGGCCAGCGTCACCCAGCTTCCGCTACTGGTCGATGCCGATACGGGATGGGGACACGCATTCAACGTTGCCCGAACCACCCGTACGTTTATTGCCGCCGGCGCGGCAGGCATGCACCTGGAAGACCAGCAAAACGCCAAGCGATGTGGACACCGCCCGGGGAAGGCGCTCGTTGAAACAGAAGAGATGTGCGATCGCATCAAGGCTGCGGTCGACGCCCGCACCGATCCGAAATTCGTGGTCATGGCCCGCACGGATGCCTTGGCCAGCGAGGGCCTCGAGGCTTCGCTCGACCGCTGCCGAAACTATCTCGCTGCCGGCGCGGACATGATCTTTGCGGAAGCAGTCCGCACGCCCGAACAGTATCAGCGATTTGCGGCCGAACTTTCCGCTCCGGTGCTGGCGAACATGACGGAGTTTGGCCAAAGCCCGCTCTTGACCGCCAGCCAACTGGGGGAACTTGGCATCCGCCTGGTGCTTTATCCCTTGAGTGCCTTCCGCGCAATGAATGCTGCGGCCGAAAAGGTCTATCGCGAAATTCGCGCCAAAGGAACTCAACAGGCACTCCTCGGTGAGATGCAAACCCGCGATCGGCTCTACGAAATCATCCACTATCATCAGTACGAACAGACCCTTGACCGGCTCCTCGGAAAGGAACGCTCATGAACTCGACAGCCGCCACTGCTGAAACCGCCAAGAAACCCCAGAAGACCGGAGGCTTGGCTGGAGTTACCGCTGGCCAAACTGCAATCTGCACCGTGGGCAAGGAGGGAAAAGGCCTGACCTACCGCGGCTATTCCATCGAAGACCTCGCCAGCAAGGCGAATTTCGAGGAGGTCGCGCATCTGCTCCTGATTGGGCACTTGCCCACGCGACGAGAGTTGTCCGAGTTCACCCAGCGAATCGTCAGTCAGCGCGACCTTCCCGAGGCTTTGCTGGCGACACTGCGTTCAATCCCCGCCGCCGCCCACCCGATGGATGTCTTACGGACCGGTTGCAGCCTGCTCGGTTGCCTCGAACCGGAGCGAGATTTTTCCGAGCAACTGGACAAGGCGGTCCGTCTGCTGGGCGCATTCCCCTCAATGCTGACCTATTGGCACCGCTACTGCCTCGACGGGACCAAAATCAACTTCCAGTCCAGCCAGTCGTCGATCGCCGGCTACTTTCTGGAAAAACTGACGGGCAAGAAACCGGATGCCCTGCATGTCCGCGCCATGGACTCTTCGCTAACCCTGTATGCCGAGCATGAATTCAATGCCTCGACCTTCACCGCCCGGGTTTGCGCGGCAACCCTGAGCGACTTCTACTCCACCATCACCGGCGGAATCGGAACCCTTCGCGGTCCGCTCCACGGCGGCGCCAATGAAATGGCGATGGAGTTGATTGAACAATTCTCAACTCCCGACTCGGCTGAAGCCGGGTTAATGGAGATGCTCCAGCAGAAAAAGCTGATCATGGGTTTCGGCCACCGCGTCTACAGCGTTTCCGATCCGCGGAACAACGTGATCAAAGAGTGGGCCCGGCAACTCGCCGAACAAACCGGTGACCGGGTTTTGTATCCCGTCTCCGAGCGAATCGAAGCGGTCATGTGGCGGGAAAAGAAACTCTTCCCCAATCTCGATTTCTACAGCGCCTCGGCGTACCACTTCATGGGAATCCCAACCCCCATGTTCACGCCGATTTTTGTTCTGGCCCGGACTGCTGGCTGGGCCGCGCACGTCTTTGAACAGCGGGCCAACAACAAATTGATTCGCCCCAGCGCCGACTACATTGGCCCCGAACCACTCGCCTTTGTTCCACTGGACCAGCGTTAAGCCGGCAACTGGCTCTGGACGCTCGGTCTGGGGAATTTCCGGTTGGGCTGGGGGACCGGCTCAAGCCGCCCGGCGGGAGGTCGCATCCGCTTCGAGATTCAGGCTCGTGTTGAGTTGAGACGGAGCCCGATCGGCTGCGCGCTCGTCGCCGCAAGCTTCTCCCACGAGGGGAAATCGGGCGAACTGTGCGCCGGAGCGAAATTGAATCAGTTCCGGGGTCTGAAGCAACCATTCCACCGACCAATCGCCCGCCTGCCAACGGACGCCGACGAAACTCCCGGCCCGCAACAGGAATGACTGCTGAATAGCCCCCAACTCCAACCCCGGAAGTTGCTCGGCGAGGATTCGACCAGCCTGTCGCTGGGCGTGCAAAAGTTTGTTGGCGAAGGAATCCACGGGACATCTCGGCGAGAAAGAAGGGCCCTGCAGCTTGGGAATCCTGCTCATGAATTCTGTTCATGAATCCTGTTGCGGGCTGACGCGTTTCACCAGCGAGACAGAGTTCGCGAGGCGACCCCTTCTTTCATCGGCAACGCACCTTCACTGGCAAGCTCACTGGCCTTACGCCCCGCAGAGTCGCCCACAATTCACCCAGGTTAAGGCGGCCTCGCGCCTCCAGCCCCAAGCAGACTGGCACGCTAGCTTGGGACAGCAGGCAGTTCGCGTTTGTGGCCGAACCGGAGTTAGACGACGCGTTCCTGTGCAGTCCGCTCGCGAATCGCTTCGTTGACCTGCTCCAGAACCGCTGCCGAAGGAGTCCAATGGACTGCCTCAGCCGACTCTTGAATTTGCCAGGGACGCTTGGCACCGCAGAGCACGGCTGTGATTCCCGGCTGAGATATGGTCCAGCCCAAAACAAGGGTGATCAGGGAGATGCCAGCGTCGATCGCAATCAGGTCCAGACGATCGAGAAATTGCTGATTCCACTCCCACTGACGGCCGAGAAACATCGGGTAGGTGACTCGCTTGTCGGCCGGGTCGAATCGATGCCCACGCCGCAACTTGCCCGCCAAAAGACCTTTCATCAACGGCCAGTAAGCGACTACCGAAACCCCCTGCTGCTGGCACCACGGAATGATCTCTTGCTCGATCTCGCGTTGCAGCATGTTGTATTTCAGCTGGACTACCGTGACGGGGCAAACCTTATGGAACTGCTGGAGTTGGCTCAGATTCACATTTGAGACCCCGATCAATCGGGCTTTGCCAGCGGCTTGAAAACGAGCCATGGCGGCCGCCGATTCCGCGATCGGAGTGACTTGGTCAGGACTGTGCAGGTAGAGCAAATCCACCGCGGGCAGTCCGAGCCGGCGGAGGCTCTCGGTCAGTTCCATCTCGAGTCTCTGCGGTGAAGCATCGTTAACCCGATCCAGGCGGGCATCCCAGTGCACCCCGCCCTTGGTCGCAATCACCATCCTGTCGCGATGTTCGCGAGCTACCTGCCCGAGCAAACGCTCACTGATGCCATCGACCCCGTAGCAGTAGGCGGTATCAAAAAAGTTCAAACCGCAATCCAGAGCCGCCTCGATTGTCGCACGGCTGTCCGCCTCCGATACCTGTAAGCTGGTCATTCCGGCAATCGGCCAGAGTCCCAAACCAATCGGATGGACCATCAAGTCGCTTTTACCCAAACGGCGCAGCATTTGAGAACTCTCCTCGAAACTATCGGCAACGGAACCGCACCAAACGCCATCATGCTGCTGAGCAACGGGTGAGATCGAGAAACACTCACCGGCTTGAAAACACGCTTGTCGTCGACCTTCAGATGGCCTCTCCAAGAGCCAAGCAAATTCCTCAGCTATCATCGGGTATGGAAACGTCCATTGACAACGCGGAGGCCGCAGAAAATGAGCGTAACCAAAAAAAATATTGCCTGACCAAAACTGCCGACCGGAAGCGAGAGCGACGCTGGCTGAATTCGTTCATAAAAGCAAGCGAGTTCACGCGAGATTCGAAATGAGCGGCTCGATACGGTGTTTCTGATTTGACTTGACTAACTCTCAACTCCAGAACGAAAACCATGCGGCTCAACTCTATCCGTTGCGCAGGGTTCAAGGGAACCGAATCTGCCTTCAGGCTCCCTCGGGTGAAAGTCGAAGATGTCGGGGGAGCCGGTGATTTTGCCGATGCACGACCCGACCGCTCCAGCAGCGACCGATCTTGGAGCCGACCGCTGAACTGAAAACTCGCGCTCAATTCATTCCTCAATCGCAGGGGCGACGTTGGCTCCGGGCGGAACGGAAAACGCCGGCTGGCAGAAACTGCTGGAAAGCAGAAAGAAGCCTTGGCGTTTAAAGACAGGGGCCAAGAATCAGGCAGCGGATGGGGCGTCGAGAGAACGGGGCAAGTTGGAAGTGCAAACTACCCGACCGGGGACGATCCTCGCCCGACTCTCTTGCCAGAAGACAGCAAGCGTTTGCCAAACGAGCAAGACGCCTCGGGAGGAAAGCCGCAAAAAAAAGACCCGGTGCGAAGTTGACATCGCACCGGGCCCGGTAGAAATCGGTCTGCCACTGGAAGAGAACTTGCTCTCTCAATGGCATCGCTAAAGTGGCATCGCTAAAGTGACCCCGACGGGACTCGAACCCGTGTTCCCGCCGTGAAAGGGCGGTGTCCTAGACCGCTAGACGACGGGGCCTCTGGACGACTATCTAAACCGCAGCTGCGGCTCGAATTAAACAACCTAACGCTCACCCCATTCAGGGTCAAGGCCCGGCCGCATGAGGATTACCGGGCCCAGCCCAGTCTCGGTTTCGGCTGATTCGGCAGCTGAAACAAGTTTTGCCGAGGGGAGCGAGATAACCGCTACGGCCCCACCACCCCCTGGCCACGACTCGCCACAAGCTCCGCGCGAGTGATGCTCAAGCTGACCTCCCAGCCGCTTCCGAAACAAAATCGTCCCCGGTCTTGGCGGTGGACCGCCGCGAGACCGCCGCTTGTCCCCGCAGCGGAGGGCGAAACGGTCTAGAGATCGGCAAAAAGAGACTCTTTGCCCGGCCGTTGAACCGCGGCCGTTTAATTGTCGCGGCCGTTTAGTTGTCGTTGGGATTGGATCCGTTGGACTGGCTGGGAGATTCAGCCTCCGAACGCTTGATCGCTTCGTAGACTTCCAGGCGGTGTACGGGAACGTCCTTGGGGGCTTCTACCCCGAGACGAACCTTGTCTCCGCGAATCTCGACCACAACGATCGTGATGTCGTCGTTAATGACGATGCTCTCGTTTTTCTTTCGCGATAATACCAACATGGCGCATTCCTTTGTTTTTCAGGGAGTTCCTCGGGGATGAGGAAGCAACCTACTCGGCTCCTGGCGAGCTTTCTTGCGAGCTTTCTAGCGAGCGACTCGGCAGTTCGATTCGATTCTGTAGGGCGGTAAACGTGGACTTGAAATCGGGCTGCAACTGGCTGACTGAAGTTGCAGGAAAAAGGGGAGGGGAGGAAAGGAGTTTTAAGGCAAGCGACCAGTCCGCAATCTCGCGGACCCCTTCGCTGCAAACCGGAACCCTGACGTTCAAGCCAGTTGGTGGCTCCAGATTTGAAAGCGAAAACTGCGTCAAATAAACCTTTGATTTTTTCCAGCCCGGGGGCTTGACAAAGCTGTGTTGCCCCTGAGATCACTCTACCTCTCAGCAGTCAATAGTCAACCAAAGGAATTCAACGAAACCAGCGAAATCAGGGGCAATCGCCAACCTCTGGAGTCAGAACCGCTTTTTCCGCAATTTTTTCACAAAAGCTCAAGGTTTCCCCAATTTCGTTCGCGCGATCGCCAGCCGCAGCCGTTCCGCGGAGATTCTCCCGCGCTCCGCTGGCCAACTCGACACTTTCGCAGCCCTAATTGCCGCCGCGTCCGCAACCCGGGAAACCGCGGCTCCAGCAGCGGCTCCCGGCAAACGCCTGCGTTCCGCTGGACGAGGCTGCTTTCTCATTCGTTTCCGCTTTTTGAGGTCGGTGGCAAGGGTCGAGCGAGCAAGGTCTTTTCTCGGCGACTGGCGGCTCTACAATCGACCCCTCCCCACTGACAACCACACCAGTTCCTGACTGTCGACCAGAGCTACCCGTTTTTTCACCTGATGAACCTCGCCGCGACCATGCCGAATTGCTTCCTCTACGATACTCACGCCCACCTCGCCTACCCTCAACTGGCCGATCGATTGGACGAGGTCCTGCAACATGCGCATGAGCACCACGTTCGGCTGATCAATTGCGTCGCCACCGAACTCGCCACGACTCGGGCAGCGATCGAGTTGGCTACCCAGCATCTCCAAGTCAAGGCGACTGCCGGCTGGCACCCCAACGATTGCCTGGGACTAGACGAGTCCCAATGGCAGGAAGTTCGCCAACTGGCGACCGCCCCCGAGGTCGTGGCGATCGGCGAAACGGGACTCGACCTCTACTGGAAAGACTGCCCTCTGGAGGTTCAGCAGCATTGGTTCGCCCGACACTGGGAACTGGCTCGCGAACTGAACAAGCCGGTCATTATCCACATGCGTGACTGCGAGCCGGAGATGCTGGCTGCGCTGGAACAGGAATTCCGGCGGGGTGGTCCGCTCAAAGGCGTGATGCACTCCTACTCCGGCTCAGCCGCGACGGCAGCTCGCTGCCTCGAACTTGGCCTGCACCTCAGCTTTGCCGGGATGTTGACTTACAAGAACGCGGATGAGTTGCGAACGGTCGCGAGATCCGTCCCGGCAGATCGGCTGTTGGTGGAAACGGATGCCCCCTTCCTCGCTCCGGTTCCGCACCGCGGCAAACGGCCGAACCTTCCCGGCTGGGTGCAGCACACGGCTGAATGCCTCGCCGAATGCCGCAGTTGTTCTTTTGAGGAGATTGCGAACCTGACCACCCGCAACGCTTGCCAGCTCTTTGGCGTCACACTCCCGCAAACTGCCGGGATTGATGGATGAGGTCGACTCCGGTCCGTTCCCCGAGTTCGACGATCGTCTGCCAGTAAATCTCCCCACCGACCTCGCCATTGCCGATGGGGACCCCATCCACTGCGCAAACCGGGGCGATGATTCCCGGGGTACTCAAGCTGAGAACTTCGCTGGCGGACTGCAGGTCGGTAACATGCAACGGCTTTCGAGTTACCTCCAACCCGTAACGACTCACCAAGTCCAAAAACCATCCGAGGCAAGTCCCTGGCAGAATCGCCTCGGGCGCGGGCAGCAAACATCGTCGTATCCGCCCATCAATCGCGACGATCGTCGCGGCTGGGCTTTCCGCCACACACCCCGCGGTATCCAACAACAGCGCTTGGGCTCCCGGGGCGGCAAACTCCGCTTCATGCTGGGCAATCCAGTAGTGCATGCGACTGCGCGACTTGAGCCTGCGGTCGAGACTCGCTGCGGGGATTTCGCGGGTGGGAACTGTGATCAGGCGCACGCCCTCGCGATGCCGCCGAGCCAACTCGGCATGCGGCAAGCGGAAAGTATGGCCGACCAGGCGAGAGCCACTCAGCGGAGTCGCCGATGCCGGACGAAACCGGCCGTGATCGCCTCCCGTCACCACGACACAGCAGCCGAGATCGTCGCCGGGATCGAGCTGCGTCGAGCTGCTCGCAACCAATTGATGCAAAAGTCTTGCCAACTCCTGCCGCGGGTTGGCGCCGAGTACTTCCGGCCATTCCAGCCAAGCGATCCGCAACCCCTGCTCGAGGCGATCGAGATGGGAGTCGAGCAACCACAGTTCCTGACCGAGCGTCCGCAACTGTTCGGTGACCGCGACTCCCTGGGCAAATCCCAGGTCCCAGAGAGGAATGTTGGCGGAGCTCAGCGGCACGATCGCTCCCTCGATTAGCCCATACATGGCATCCTCCAGAGGGCACCCTTCGCGAGCTCGCCCCCTCATGTTCTCAAGTGTATCGGACGCCCCGAATGGCAGGCTCGAAAAAGTCCGGCAGCAGCCCATCGACTTGCAGCAACCCTTTTCGGGTCAACTCGACTCTCTGGCTGTCAAACTGCAACATCCCGGCCGTCCGGTCAGCCTCCCAGACCGAGCGCCAGTGCTCGATGATATCGACTCCAAACTTGCGGCGGAAATAATCGACCTCAAGATAACCCCGTTTGAGCAGCAGGATCGTCTCGCGAATCAACAACTGCTCGGCAGTCGGCCGGAGCGCGCGGCCGACGGGCAACTCACCCCGCTCCAGCAAGTCGCCGAGGTACTGCTGCATCTCCGGCTTGTTCTGGTAATGCACTCCCGACAAATGGCCAAAACTGGCAATTCCGGTCGCAATCAGATCCGAGCCCTGAAACAGGTTGTCGCGGTAGCTGAAGTTGACCTTGTCCGGATTCTTGAACACGGTGTATCCGCTGGAGATCGTGTAGCCCGCCTCGAGAAACCGATCAAACGCATAGTTGACCCAGTCCCGCTTCAGGGGCCAATCGGCCACCGGCGTCTCGATTTTGTTGCCGAGAATGTCCTGGGAGAACACCGTGTTGAACGGCAACTCCATCTGATAAATGGTGACGCTGTCGGGCGAAAGCCGAATCGTTTCGTCGATGTTATATTTCCAGTTATCCCAAGTCTCACCCACCATCCCCGAGATCAAGTCGATGTTGACATTGGGAAAACCGATTTTCTGAATCCACTCCCAAGCCCGGTAAATCTCCTTGGAGAGATGCGCCCGGCCATTCTCCTCGAGAATCCGATCGGTGAAATTCTCCACGCCGAGACTCAGCCGAGTCACGCCCAGTTCCTTCAGGGTCTCGAGTTTGTTCTCCTGAAGAGTTCCCGGCTCGCATTCAAACGTGACCTCTTCGGCCTGATCCCAATTGATGTTCGCCCGCAGGCGATCGACCAGGCTGCGAAGTTGCTTGCTGCTGAGAAATGAAGGGGTGCCTCCGCCAAAATAAACAAAGCGGAATGGACGGCCACCCATGACAGGCAGACGGCTGACCAGTTCAATCTCGCGACAAAGCGCTGAGACGTAGGTTTCAATCTCGGCCGCGTTTTTGTCGGTGAACACCTTGAAGTAGCAGAACTTGCAGCGTTTGCGACAAAAGGGAATGTGGAGATAGAGTCCCAGCGGCACATCCGGACGGGGTGGCTGATTCATCGCCCCGAGAATTTCCGGGACCAACTCTTTTTTCCATTGGCTGTAAGGCGGGTAGTTCGAAATGAAGTAGCTGCCAACTTCGGTCTTGGTCGCTTCTGTGGTCATTGGAATTTTTGGTTGCTGAGCTTCACTTGGCCCCGAGACAATAAACGAACCCCCGGTCGGTTGCGATTACCAGTCGGTCGAAGCCGACGGCGGGCGATCCGGTCAAGCCTCCATTGAACTCATAGCTTTGCAGGGGCTG
>Ga0315904_10010197_pt1 | contig 12181 bp, 7 predicted proteins | sample LakEriMetagenome_6_FD_203529 | JGI IMG/M metagenome (GOLD analysis project Ga0315904, IMG submission 203529) | Freshwater fungal communities from buoy surface, Lake Erie, Ohio, United States - Buoy 12 MA120 | ecosystem: Environmental > Aquatic > Freshwater > Lake | place: USA: Lake Erie, Ohio...
CCCGGCGGGATTGTTTAGGGGACGCAGCCGGAAAGTCAACCACCCGCCTCCCGTCCGCTGCTTGCGGTGCCGTCGCCATGACCGGTACAACCGGATCTGCTTGCCCACATTTCCCTCCCGCTCGCCCCTGGTGAACTGATGATCCAGCCCCTCACTCGCCGTGTCTCACGACGCAGCCTTTTGAAATCTGCGGCGACATCCAGCCTGGCGTTCACCATCGTCCCCCGGCACGTGTTGGGTGGGGCGGGATTCATCGCTCCCAGCGAGCGGGTCCGCATGGCGGGCATTGGCTGCGGGGGAATGGGGGGCGGCGATATTGGCACCTTCACCAAACTGGGATGCGAGTTTGTCGCCCTCTGCGATGTCGACGACGAGCGGGGAGCCGGGACGTTCAACGCCCATCCCCAGGCCCGCCGGTACCGCGATTTCCGCGAGTTGCTCGACACAGAGGCGAAGAACATCGACGCGGTGACGGTGGGAACGCCCGACCATATTCACTCCGTCGCCACGCTGGCCGCGTTGCGGGCGGGGAAGCACGTCTACTGCCAGAAACCGCTGACGCACACCCTGCTCGAATGCCGGACGGTCGCCCGGGTGGCCCGCGAGCAGAAAGTGGCCACGCAGATGGGGAACCAGGGACATGCGACCGAGGGGGCCCGGCTCACCAATGAATGGCTGCGGGCCGGGGTGATTGGCGAGGTCCGCGAGGTGCATTGCTGGTCGGACCGGGCGGGGAAGCTCTGGAAGCAGGGAATCGACCGCCCCACCGACCGTCCCGCCGTTCCCAAATCGCTGAACTGGGATCTCTGGCTGGGACCGGTGGCCGAGCGTCCCTATCACCCCGCCTACTGCCCCACGCTGTGGCGGGGCTGGCTCGATTTCGGAACGGGGGCGATGGGGGATATGGGGTGCCACATCATCGACCACCCGGTCTGGGCGCTGGAGCTTGGTGCGCCGACCTCGGTCGAATCGCGGGTGACGCTCGACGGCTCAGAGATCGCGGGCGGCAAGCCCAACACCGAGACGTTCCCCATCGCCGCCACGATCTTTTATGACTTCCCGGCGCGGGGCAATCTGCCGCCGGTGCGGCTGACGTGGTACGACGGCGGGCTGATGCCCCCCACCCCAGCCGAGATGCCCGCGGGAGAGGGCTTGCCCGGCAATGGAGTGCTCTATGTCGGTTCGAAGGGCAAGCTCTACCACAGTTCGCACGGCGGGATGCCCCGGCTGCTGCCGCAGTCGCTGCAGGAGGCGGCGAATGCCGTCCCCAGGACCATGACCCGCTCTCCCGGCCACTACGAAGAATTCGTCAACGCCTGCAAGGGGGGGCCGCTTCCCGTCTCGAATTTCGAGTACGCCGGTCCCATGACTGAAACCGCCCTGCTGGGGGTGTTGTCGTTGCGGGCTCCCGGGCGGCGTCTCGCCTGGAACTCGGCCGAGATGAAGTTCACCAACGCCCCCGACCTGAACCAGTTCACCCACATCGAGTACCGCAAAGGCTGGTCTCTGTAACCATGCACGTCTCGCGCTTCCGGTCCCAGAGGCCGTTGTTTTCCACAATTCCGTCCGCCGCGCGCACCGGCAAGATCCACTGGCTGTGGCTGGTCGGTCTGGCCGTGCTGGGACTGGTGGCGGCCGGGCCCACGCTGCTGGGAATGAGTGCGCTGCGGCACAATCTGCCCCGCACGCGGATGCGCGGCTTTCAGAACCGCATCGAAGTCGAGAGCGCTTCACTGGGCTGGTTCAGTCCGGCCGTGCTGCGCGGAGTGAAGTTCTTCGACAACGACGGCGAGCCCTTCCTCGAGATCGCCGAGACCCGCGATGAGCGGACGCTGCTGCAGCAGGTGCTGCACCCCACAGCCGGGCCGCGGCTTAGAACCCGCGACACGCTGGTCTCGGTGAAGCTGCGTCCCGATGGCAGCAATCTCGAAGAGGCACTCCGCCCCGTACGGGAGTTTGTCGGCAAACGTCCTCCCCAACCCGAAACGATGCACAGCACCAACGCGACCCTGCGGATCGTCGACTCGGTAACAGGGGAAACGATCGAGTGGCGCGACGCCGACCTGCAGATCACCCGCCCGTCCGACCCCGCCCTGCCCCATTCGCTCAAGCTGACCGCGCGACCGGCCTCGGGGCCCGCGGACGCCACGCTGGCGGTCAACCTGACCTGGAATGATGAGCCGAACGGAGCACTGCGCGACATCGATTTCGATGTCGCAGGACAGGCACTTCCGTTGTCCGACCTGCGGATCCTCGCCCGGCGTCTGGCCGGCGACCGTCCGCTGCCCGCCTTCGAACTGGCGGGGAATTCGACCGTCGCTCTCAAGGGGAAGCTGCCGCAGGGACTGGGGCAACCCCCCGTGGGGGACCTGTCGGGAAGTCTCACACTGCAGCAGTTGGATTTCGGATGTCCCCAACTGCTGGGCTCCGACCGGCTGACGTCCGACCAGACCACCCTGCGGTTCGATCTCGGCAGTACCAGGAAACAGGCTGTCATCCGGTCTCTGGCGCTCGATTCCGAAACAACCACGCTGAACGGGTCGGGTACGGTCGCGCTGGAAGAGCAGCCTGGCGCCGTGGTCGAACCGGTCACCCTGCAAGGAAAGGTCGATCTTGGCCAACTCGCGAAAATGTTGCCCCACACGGTCAAGCTGCCGGACGGAACGCGGCTCGACTCGGGAGAGCTGACGCTCGCCCTGCGGGGCACACCGGGAACGACCCCCGACGCGGGAACGCGCTGGACGGTGGCGGTGGGAACCCCGCGCATCGAGGCGACACTGGGGAGCGGCGAACGGGTGGAATGGACGTCGCCGGTCGACATCCAGGTGGCTCTGCAGCAGACCGCCGAGAGCTGGCGCTGCGACACCCTGAAGATCCAGACCCCGCTGCTGACCCTGCAGGGAGAACCGACTGAACACGGTTTGCATCTCTCGGGGGAGGCCGATCTGGCCAGGCTGATCGAGCAACTGCATTTGCCGGTCGATCGCGAGACCACGACCTTGTCGGGGGCGATTGCGCTCACCGGCGACGTCGGCTGGCCGGCCGATGGACATCTGCCAGTGTCCACCCAAGTCGTGCTACGCGATGTCGAGCTGCGCCGGCTGGTAACGCGATTTGAAGAGCGGGCGGTGGCCCAACCGGCAGCGGCTGGTCCCGCGGGCGAGACGCCCCCCCCTCCGCTGCCCGAGGGGGACGCTGGGGACGGAAATGCTGCGGGAGCGGGAACACGTCCCCCGGCTCCAGGTCTCGACGCTCCCCCTCCCCCGGGCGAAACGGGACCGCCGCAACCGAGTCTCGACGAGGAAAATCCCCCGAGTCAGCCCGCGGCTCCCCGCCCGGGTCTGACCCCACGGAGCACTCTGCCAGTCCCCCTGCTGGGGGGACCAGCCGACCGGCGCGCCCAACGGGCGGCCAACCGGGCAGATCGGGCCGGTCGTCGGGAGGCGCGTCGGGAAGCCCTGGCTGAACAGCGGGCCGAGCGGGCCGCCGCTGCCGCCACCCGCGCAGCCGAGCGCGATTCGATGGTCTACGAACGGGTCCCCGTCCCGGAGTGGAAGACGCTCTTCAGCGATCCGCAGGTGGTGCTGAGGTCGCAGGTCGATCTGGCATTCCGGGACAAGGTCCTGCGGATTGCGCGGGCCGAGTTGACTGCCACCGGCCTCTCCAGCGTATCCCGGGGAGAAGTGACTGAGCTGCTGTCGGGGAACGTGGTTCATCTTCAGGGAGAGCTGTCGACCACGCTCGCCGAACTGGCGCAGGCACTGAACCGCGAATCTCCCATCCCTCTGGAAATGGAGGGACAGCAGCAGTTCCGGTTCCAGGTCGATGGCCCCCTCGCCCAGCCCGTGGTCCAGGTGACGGGGGGCTGGGAACGCGTGGCGGCCGCAGGGTTGATCGCGGGCCCGGCACAGTTCACGGCCGGTTTCAAGGACAGGGTGCTCACGCTTCAGCCGACGGTGTTCGCACTCAGCGGCGGCGAGATGCATGTGGGAGGTCGGCTCGATCTGACCCAATCGCCCCCTCGGCTCGAAATTCCCGCGGGGCCGGTCTGCACCAACGTCGCCCTCACGCAGTCGATCTGCAATGGCTGGATGCAGTACATCGCCCCGATGGTCTCGCAGGCGGCGCGGGCGGAGGGAATCTTCTCGTTGTCGCTCGACGAAACCCGCTTCACCCCGCAGGATCTGCAACACGCCCAACTGTCGGGCCGGTTGGAGATACCGGTGGGACGCATCCTGCCCGGACCAATCTTCGAGCAACTGGGGCAGTTGATCGCCCCGATCGAGGCGGCCGCCCGCCGGGGGGGACTGATGGGTGACCTGCTGAGCACCGAGAAGCCGCTGGCGGTGCTGCAGGACCAGGTGATCGACTTCGAGCTGCACGACGGGCGCATTCACCACACCCCGGCCCTGGTGGAACTGCGGAAGGTGGCGATCTCAACCAGCGGTTCGGTCGGACTCGATCAGACGCTCGACATCACAGCGGTGCTGTTGTTCCCGACCGAGTGGGTGCAACGGCTGCCGTTCCTCGCCGGCCCGGGGGGCCAGGGGCTGGTGATCCCCGTCGGGGGCACCCTGAAAAAGCCGCGGGTCGAACCGGGCACCGTGCGGCGGATCTTCATGGAACTGGGGACGGGGGCCTTGGGTGACCTCCTCGACGGCGTTCTGCCGGGAAATCTGCCGCTGCCGCGATTGCCGGGACGGTGACAGATTCGACGCCTGGATTGTCAGGGCATATGCCAGAGCATGTTGATGGTTTGAGATCCTGCGAAACACTCCCAGCGAAGGCCAGAACCACCATCGCGGGAGCGCGGACCTCTGTGTCCGCTCCGCTGGGTATCCAACCGAAATCCCACGCACCAATGGGCAGCGAAACCAAGTGGTCCGGACACGTCCCTCGTCCTGCACCCGAAATGCAATGATGCTCGGGCTGAAAACACGGCACAACGACCACCGGCCTTCGCCAGAAACCTCTCGCCAACCCACAGCCTACCTCGTAGAGGTTACTTCTCTCAGCCCCGGGTTGCCGCCCCAGCGGCTACCCGGGGACTACGATCCCCCACCGGACATGAACCCTGAAAGCGGTTCCTTTCGACGCGGGGTCATGCAGAGCGATGAATCTGCAAACGTCATCCGCGGTGTGGAAAGCAATCCCTTCAGTATCGAGGTGATGGTGGCGGGGCCTTGCCTGGGGTAGTCGCCTGCGCGACAACCCCAGGCTGAGGGAAGTATCCCCTTCGGGGAAGTTTTTGGGCGGGTGAAGTTCTGAAAACCATGTGCCTCCTTCTGTCCGGCCTCCGTAAGCCCTACGCAGCCACGTTTATTCCAATTACACTCATCAACACGTGCATACGTGTCCTTGAGTCTCGATCTCGTGAGGAAAACCATGCGTCTGGCAACCGGGTGGGCGTGGCGGGTGTTTGGTCTGGCGGTGATGCTGACCGGGTCGATGGCTTCTGGTGCCGCGGCCGCCGACGAGGTCTCGTGGCCCCAGTGGCGGGGTCCCCGCCGGGATGCCGTCTCGCCCGACAAGGGTCTGCTGCAGACCTGGCCCGAGAATGGCCCCCCTCTCGCCTATGAGGCCAAAGGGCTCGGACGCGGTTTCGCCAGCGTGGTCATCGACGCGGGCAAACTCTTCACCGCCGGCAAGCTCGAAGATGGCGAATACCTCCAGGCCCGCCGGCTCGACAATGGCGAGCTGATCTGGAAAGCCCGCATCGCGGAGGCGGGGGATGGCCCCAGCAGCACCCCCACCATCGACCGCGACCGGGTCTTCGCCGTCGGCTCGCAGGGTGATCTCATCTGCGCCAACGTGGCCGACGGAAAGGTGCTCTGGCGCAAGAGCTACACCAAAGACTTCGGCGGCAGCGTCCCCACCTGGCAGTACTGCGACTCGATCCTCGTCGACGGCAACAAGGTGATCGCCACCCCGGGAAGCCCCCAGCACACCATGGTGGCCCTCGACCGCAACACCGGCGACCTCATCTGGACGACCGCCATCCCCAACGGGGCCGGCAGCGGGTTTGGCTATGCCTCACCCGTCATCTCGGAAGGGGCCAAGGTCCGCCAGTATGTGCAGTTGCTGGGGGCGGGGGTCGGCGTCGTCGGCGTGCGGGCCTCGGATGGCAAACTGCTCTGGCAGTACCAGAAGGTCGCCAACGGCACCGCCAGCATCCCCACCCCCATCATCGACGGCGACAAGGTCTTCTGCTCGTCGGGCTATGGCACCGGCTCGGTCCTGCTGAAGCTCTCTCCCGAAGCCGACGGGGTTAAGGCCGAGGAACAGTATTTCCTCAAGGCCTCCTCTCTCGAAAACCACCACGGCGGCATGGTGCGGCTGGGGGACTATGTCTACTGCGGACACAAGCACAACGAAGGCTTCCCCATCTGCGTCGAGATCTCGACCGGCAAGACCGTCTGGGGAGGCAACATGCGGGGCCCCGGTTCGGGCTCGGCGGCCATCGTCTATGCCGACGGCCGGCTCTACTTCCGCTATCAGAACGGGCTGATCGCACTCATCGACTCGGCCACCGACGGCTACCAGGTGAAGGGAACCTTCACACTCCCCAAAGTCGACGGCCCCAGTTGGTCGCATCCGGTCGTCATCGGCGGCCGGCTGTATCTGCGCGAGCAGGACACGCTGTTCGTGTATGATGTGAAGGCGAAGTAGCAGGGATCCGACTCGATGCGACCGGGCACAAATGCATGTGTTGGATTTTGGAGAGCCGCCACACCGATGACGGAACGCACAGATGTCGACTGATGCCTTGCCCGAGATGACCGTCGAACAATACCTCGCTTTTGAGCGGGCGGCGACTGTTCGTCACGAGTTTTTCAAGGGCGAAGTATTTGCCATGTCGGGGGCTTCAGTTGCCCATAACCGCATCATGGTCAATTTCGTCAATCAGCTGAGTTCCGCGTTGGGGACGGGTCCCTGCGAGGTACTGGGACCAGAAATGCGGCTGAGAGTATCGGAGACAGGGCTTTACACCTATCCCGATCTTTTGGTCGCCTGCGCCCCGCTGGAATTTGATGACACGCTGCGGGACACCCTGCTGAACCCTCGGGTCATCTTCGAGATTCTGTCGCCCTCCACCGAGTCGTACGATCGTGGGACCAAGTTCGCCCACTACCGGTCGCTCCCCTCCCTCCAAGAGTACGTTCTGGTCTCGCAGGACCAGCCTCTCATTGAGCGATTCACGAGGCTCCCCCAGGGGACCTGGGAACTGCGCGAGTTTCGGGGACTGGAGACACGTTTCGAACTGACGGCCGTTCCGTTCTCGGTTCCCCTGTCGCAGCTGTATCACCGGGTCGAGTTCCCGGCACTGGGACTGCGACTGGTCGACCGCGAGTCCGACCCGCGCTGACCGGGGACCCGACACCTCGGCCGCCGGTAGCATTCAGCGCCGCGATTCGCCCTCGCGCCGTCGGCGGGCCCTACGCCACCGCCACGGCAAACTCGACCACCGCGACGGTCTTTCCCTCGACCGTCAGCTTGCCCGAGCAGAAATAGGCGGGCCCGGCCCGTTCGACAATCTCGACCGCCGCCACCACGGTCTCTCCCGGGCGAACCATCTGGCGGAATTTGACGTTGTTCAGCCGGGTGGCCACCGGCACTTTTCCCGCCGGGACCTCCCCTTCCCCGCGGTGGGCAATCAGCAGCGCTCCCGACTGCAGGGCAATCTCACACAAGAGCACTCCCGGAAAGACCGGCTGGCCCGGGTAGTGTCCGCGGAAGACCGGCAGATCGGCGGAAATGAGCTTGCGGGTCACAATCCGCGATTCCTCCACCGCATCGGCCGTATCGATCCACAGGAACGGATCGCGGTGGGGAATGAGGGCCAGCACCTGGTCGTGCGAGAGAGCGGTCACGCGGGAATCTCTGGAAAGGACGGTCGTGGCGAAAGGAAGGGACGCAGCCAACTCAGGCCATCGCGTGCAGTTGCTTGTCGACGTCGTTGGCCACGATCACGCCGTAGTTTACCGCCCCCAGCCAGCCCGACATGATGATCCCCACCGAGCCGGCGTGGTACAGCCCGGAAATCTGCTGCGGCAGTTCCCGGCTCACTTTCAGCCCCTCGAACTTCGTTCCGAACGACGCCCCGTGCACGTGGCGGGTGTAGTGCTCGAAGGTTCGCGGCGTCGACGCTTCGACATGATCGACCAGCTCGCGGATGTTTGGCACGTACCGCGCCAGGCAGTCGAGCGTTCCCTCGCACAGCTCGTGCTTCGCCGCCTCGTATTCCCCCGGCTCCATGCTGGCCCAGTCGGAATAGTTGGCATTCGTCGAAGAGACCACCAGGTAGCGGTCTGACCCGGGACGCGTGCTGGGGTAGTAGAACGAGAAGGTCCGGCTGCTGACCTGCCGGCTCAGCATCGCGATCACATCGAAGCCCGAGTGTTCCGAATGGAACAGCAGATCTCCCTGGTGGGGAATGCTCACCCCCGGCTTGAGGGCGATGTAGACCTGGCAACTCGAATTGTTGAGGCGCACCGCCTCTGTCTCTTCGACGTAGGCCTTGTCGAAGTGCTCGGACCCCACCAGTTTGAGAATGGTGCTTTTGAGGTTGGCGTTCGAGATGAGGGTGCGGCAGGCGATCCGCTTGCCGTTGACGACCACCGCGCTCACCTTGCGGTCGGGGGTCACCTCAATCTTCTCGACGAGGCTGCGGATGCGCAGGTCGACGCCGTTCTTCTCCATCTCGGCCTTCATGAGGGTGATCAGCCGGTCGGTCCCCCCTTCGAAGGTGTAGACCCCCTTGCTCATGAAGTTCGAGAAGACGATGCCGTAGGTGATGGCGGGGTCTTCGAGGGTCGAGCCGTTGGCGTAGGTAATCGGCTCCATCAGCAGGCGGACCACGTCACTGCGGCCGGGGAAGAATTCCTCGAACAGTTCGCGGGTGGTTTTGGCCTGGTCGTCGTAGAAGTTCATTCCCCGGGCGGTGTCGAAGAACCGCTGTACGGTCTCGGGGGTGACCTGGAACTTCTCGATGAGGATGCGGGTGAAATCTTCCCGGTCGAACGTGGTCTGCAGCGAGAACTGCGGATTCTCGAACCGCACCCCCTTGAGCTGGACGATCGAATCGGCGATTTCCTTCGTCCAGTACTTCCGGCACGACTTGATCATCCCAATGGGGAAGCCATGCAGCGAAATATCGAAGATGTGCCCGTTCTGACGTTTGAACCAGGTGGCCATTCCCCCCAGTTGGTAGTGGTGTTCAAGCAGCAGCACCGAGTGCCCGGCGCGGGCCAGGATGTTGGCCGACGTGAGCCCGGCCAGCCCACTGCCAATCACCACCACATCGTACGAATCACGGGTTCCTTTGAGGAAATCCTTGGCCATGCTCTCAACTTTCAGGGGACAGGAAGAGTGGGAGAGTTTAGTTCCCCAGGGACAGCGAAAAAAGGCAGCCGTTCAATTCGGGACCACCCCGCGTCCACCTTGACTTTGTAGGTGAAAGCAAATCATCGCTTCCGCTGCGGATCCAGCACGGGATCCCTCGGTGACACGTCGGCAAGAGCTCACGGGAGTGCTGACACCTGTGGAATCTGGAAGTCGCCCCCCTCCTGCCGTGCCGGAATCAATTCACCGGGCGAACGGCCACTCGCGCTCGACGCGACGCTGGCAGAGAACCACCTCGCGTCGATTCACGGTCGGGGTCCTCCTTCACACACGGTCCACATCCAATAACGTCCCGTCGCCCCGCCTCTGGAACACGCTGCAATTCACACGAGCAGAAACGCCCAGTAGGCTCCCATGGCCAAAAAGGTCACGATCACCACCAGCACCTGGAACCAGCTCACCGTCTCGCCTTGGTGTGCCGTGGTGAAGTACTCACGCAATTTGTCATACCCCCGCCAACGAAAGTAGAGACTGGCCAAAAGGGTTACCCCCACGGCAACCGCCCGCTGGCCTGGCCCCGGGGGGCGGGGCCTGCCGAACATCGTGACCAACTGGAACCAACTGCAAAAGAACACCAGCGCACTGACTATGGCCTCGGTCGGCTGAGTGCTCGGTTTCTGGCGATCCGGGAGGACTGCCTCGACGAATTTCCGATGCATCCGGCTGCGAACAAAGCTGGCCCCGGCGACCAGCGCTGAGACACAAGCGCTGGCTGCCGCGGGGTAGAACAACTTCGGCTGGCGAGCTTCTGTCCCGTACACCACGAGGAACAGGGCGATCACCAGGCAGACAGCGCTCAGCGTGACCGCGAACAAAGGTTCTGGCAACAACCACAAGGTGGCCCTGACCCAGGCTGGTTCTCGCAGACGAATGCGCCGCTGGTGCTCTTCGTCTTGCTCGTCTGCTTGGCCATTCCAGTCGGATGCCATCGTGTTCCTGCCTCAGGTGAATCTCTTCAGCGACAGCGGATATCTTCAGACCACTCCGTCGTTGAAGCAGACACGGGCCGGAAGATCTAACGGCCCTTCCAGGGCTCTTCGTTTGTCTTGCGGAGACTCTCTGCGGTGCCTGTCAGTGACTGCAGCCGCTGTTGGACCCGGGCCTCCAGCCGGGTCCGGTCGTCCCCCTTGACCAGGCTGACCGCATGCGAGAGATGGGCCAGTTCTTCGGCGGGCTGGTCGAGCTTGCGGCACGCTTCGGCGGCGAGTTCGCAGGCCTGCTGGATGGCGAGATCACAAGCCTGTGCGGCGGGTGAGTCGACGTTGGGCTTCAATTCGGACGGCTGTTCGCAAAGGACCGACAGCACTCCACGGGCAGCCTGCAGAGCCTCGGCAAAGCGCCCGGTTTCGAGCGCGATCGTCGCCAACCCCAACCCCACCCGCGAGCGGATCAAACGGAGCGAATCGCTGCCACCCTGGGCTGGCACGGGTTGACTCCACTGCAAAATCTCGCCGGCGAGCGATTGCACAAGCACGGGGTCAATATGTTCCGAATCAAGCTTCAAGAGTGTCGTCGCCCACTCGAGCAGCGCCATGCTCCCCTCGGTGGAACGGGTGGACTCGGCCTGAATTCGGGAGCAGGCCAGAATCCCTTCCTGAAGCCACGCCGCTGTCGCCTCCGGAGTTTGCTCCTCCACACCATGGTGGAGATGTTGCACAATCAGCCGCAGCCATTGGATGGTCATAATCGGCTGTTTGCCGGGCTGCTGGAGTTGGAACCGGTCGGCCAACGTGCGCCAGCGCCACAGGGCGTCACCCGCTTCATTCAGGCGTTGCAATTGATGCAGCAGGCCCACTTCCGACCCCTGCAGAGACAGTAGCGCCGGCCAGAGATCGGGCGACAAGGGGGCACCGTCTCCCACGTTTGGATCGCCCGCCAGGGCGTGCCGAATCAGATCCACCGCCACATCGAGCCGACCGGCATTCCAGAGCGTCACCACACAATTCAGCAGGTGATCCAACTGCGCCAGGTCAGTCGTGATCTCATAGTCGCGGAGAGTCTGGACAAGGTCGGGCAGCAGCTCCGACGCGTCGGCCTCCCGTTTCAGGACCAGCAGTGCCTGAAAACGGTTCTGCAGCGCCCGGCCCCGAATGACCCGCAAGGAGGACGATTGGGGCGCACGACCGAGCAGCCCCAGCACCAGTTGCGTGTCTTGCAGCACGTGTTTCGGACGGTTGAAAAACCGCAACTCCCACTGGCTGCAGTTCAGCACGCCATCGCCGATGACCTCCCGCAATTCCTGCGACAATTGTTCCGGGTTGTGCACCTGCTCGAGATAGAATTCGCGGATGGCATCCATGCGCGCGAAATCCTCGGCCGTCGGGGCGACCTTTCCCGTGAAGGGAAGGCTCGACAACTGATGGGTCACATTCGCCTGACGGATCGCGCGGCGGCGTTGCGACTGTTCGGCCTCCACAGCGCGGTTTGCCGAGTCAAGCGCCTCGTGGGTCCGGACCCGTTCCTGGGCCAGTTCCGCCAGCGAGGCTCGCAGCCGCACGACGTGGTAGCCCACACCCAACAGTCCGGCGAGCACCACGGCGGCCCCAAGGGCCAGAGTGGCGGTCCCGGTCGGATGCCGGCGGGTCCAGTTGCGCAACCGCTCGCGCGGGGTGTAATGGCGGGCCGCGATCGGTTGCCCCTCACGGAAGCGACGGAGATCGTCCAGCAATTCGCGAATGGTTCGATAGCGTTCGTCCGGGTGGGTGCACAGACACTTGGAGACGATCAGGGCCAGGTCCAGCGGAACCTCGGGACGGAGCCCGGGCAGCCAGGGGGCATC
>Ga0315904_10010201_pt1 | contig 12177 bp, 11 predicted proteins | sample LakEriMetagenome_6_FD_203529 | JGI IMG/M metagenome (GOLD analysis project Ga0315904, IMG submission 203529) | Freshwater fungal communities from buoy surface, Lake Erie, Ohio, United States - Buoy 12 MA120 | ecosystem: Environmental > Aquatic > Freshwater > Lake | place: USA: Lake Erie, Ohio...
GGGGTAATCCTCTGAGTTGGGCTTCTTCCAAAAGCCATTCGATAATGGTGTCGAGATTCGTACGGCATCCTTCCACGCCCCAATCATTCATGGTCTCGGCGCGGGTCTCACACTTGCAGGTGTCGCTCGGTCTGGCGAACCAAGCGAGCATCTTGCGTAGTTCACTGCCGGGACCTGGCTTGTAAGCCGCGATCCGCAGCGTCGTGGGCTCTTCCTGATTGGGCAGGTAGCTCTTCAGCAGTGTTTTGAGTTCGTCGACGTTTTGATTGCGTCGACGCTTGTTGACGATGGCCATACCGATCGTCACGAGGTTGACAGCTTGCGGATTCGAACACTCGCTGCAGGCTCGACAGCCGCTGGACGAAGCCTGGACGGAGCAGTCGGCTAGATGGCTGGCGACTTGGCAGCGGTTGTCGTTAGTCAGATTGGGACAATGCATCATGCTGCCACCTCCACAACTTCACCGTCGTACCCACCCGATCCACTCGGTGGATCGCCAACTTCGGGACAATCACTTTCAAGGAGCTGCCAACCACAGGACCAGATCCATGTCGTGTTGCATGGCTCGCTCGTGCTGCTGTCGGATGTAGGTGGTTCGCTTGGCGGTTCGCTATCGGAGTGGCTTAAGCTCGGACGATCCGACTCGCTGGTGGATGGATCGTGTGAGTCGCTTATTGATGGATCATTTGAATCGCTTGTCGACGGCGATGAGTCACTGCCTGAGCCGCTCGTTGATCCGCTGCCAGAAACGCTCTGCGAATAGCTACCAGATCCACTGGCCGAATGACTGGTCGACCAGGGAACGCTATAGCTTTCACTTTTGCTGTAACTTGGCCGATCGCTGCTAGATCGGCTTTCTGACCCATCGCTGCTTGATGGCTCGCTCGTTGATCGCGATTCGCTACCTGATTCGCTTTCCGACTGGCTCTCCGACTCGCTTTGGGAATTACTCTCACTGTCGCTGGAGTCACTCGCCGACACAGACACGCTGCCACTGGAGTAACTGGGCTCCGAATAGCTGGGCCATGAGTAACTCGGTACCGACCTGCTATCGCTGCTTGGTTCGTTGGAATCCGATTGGCTTGCCGATTGGCTCTCGCTTTCCGAACTGATCGATTCGCTTTCCGAACTATCGGATTGACTGCTGTCGCTTCCACTCGAATCGCTCTTGCTGGAATCGCTAACGCTGGATGATCCCGAGTAGCTGTCGCTAGACGATCGGCTGTAACTGGCGTCGCTGGAGTACGATTCGCTTTCTCGCGACGAATCCGATTCGCTCGATTCAGACTGGCTGGATTCTGATTCACTTGATTCGGACTGACTCGACTCCGATTCACTCGAGCTCGATCCACTGGAGCCGCTGGATTGGCTCGAATGACTCGAATCAGAGCTTGATCCGCTCGATGAGTGACTGCTTGAGTAAGAGGGCTCACTCAGTGAAATCGATTGGCTCGAATCGCTAGAAGAACCGCTTGATGCCGATGATCCAGAGCTCGACGATTGACTTGAGCTTGATTGCGACGAGCTCGAACCGGATGAACTTGAGAGACTAGACGAACTCGATCCAGAACTTGAGACCGACGGTGCCGAGTAGGATTGCGACGAACTTGAATGCTCGCTCGACGATGAGCTCATCGAAGACTGGCTACTCGATGAGCTGATGGAACTGGAGGAACTCGATGAGACGCTCGAACTGCTCGACGAGGATGGGCTCGACGAACTACTACCGGAACTGCTGGAGCTGCTCGACGATGACGATGAGGATGAACTCGAGGAGCTAGACGAGCTACTGCTGGAACTTGAACTACTGCTTCCCTCGCAGCAGCGGCATCCGATGGTTAGGTAAGCGCTGGTGTCCTCGTGAAAATGGCAGACAATCTGTTGGCTTGTCAGAAGGGCATAGTCACAGACGTTGTAGACTGCGACCTTTACTCCGATCGGTGCCCAGACTCCGTTGGCATATCGCAGTTCACGAGCCATGCCCCAGCTCTTGGCTTTAAGCCGCGATACTGGCTTGCAAAGCAAGGTCTGCTTGGGCGGGTCGATGATCCAGGAACGAATGCCATCGTAGGTGACGCTGAGATACTGCCCATCGTCATAGTTGGACACCGGGCCTCGAATGCGCTGGGCACTCGGGTTGCGAGCGATGATGCGAACGCCTTGTCCATTCGGTTTCAAGACCTGCTCAATGGTGCCAGCATCGTCGAGCTGAAAGAGGTCGCAGTTGGCGGAACCGGTTGCAAGACCAGAGCGACCAGGGATGCCACCGCTGGGAACCTTCACCAGGAACGCAGGATCGGACGGCTTACCAACGCGAACGACAGCCCACTGGACGCCTGTCTGATTCGCATCACGTCGCCATAGGATCTGGGCTGAGCCGTTGGGTTTTGACTGGAGTGTCGTACCTCCCGAGTCGGCGACATCAGCATATTGATGCCAGGTCTCTTGAACATTCACGCGGGCAGCGACGACGCCGGCGAATACCACTCGACCAACTTTGTCCTCGGCGATCGGCTCGATGGCCACACCGAATCGTCCCATATGCTCGTCGACGATGGGACGAACCGACTGGATCGTCGCATCACGTACGAAACGAGCGAGTGCTGTATTGTCGACGTCTGGATCGCCCAGTGGGGCGTTAAAACCGACGATTCCACCGATGGGCACAGTGGTCGCACTTTGATAGTGAACGCGAACGGTGGCAGCGTCGCGAACGTGGGTGCGGTTTCCTGCGCCGCCCGCGAGTCGATCGCGTGCAATTGTGTCAGCGGCCGCCAGCAGACGGTTGTATTCCGCTGCCGTGATATTAAGTCTCTCGCCTGGCCGAACGCGTCTTGCCATTACTCGATCCCCAAAGCGTTAAAGTTCGCTTCGGGGTAAACCTGCTCGACGTAAGCCGCTTCAGGAACTTGCAAGACGCGATCACCAACCACCTCTTCGCCGTGCTTGACCCAGAGGTAGTCCCAGCCTCGCTTCGCCACGCCAGAGATGTTGCCAACCGTAAGGTTGATTTCGTTGGGACGCGCCGCGAAGTGATAAGTCACATCAACCCAGTTCTGTTCGTCTTCGCCGCCTTCGCCACCCAGGAACAAGGCTTCGCCAGGAGCGAAGATCGACCAGGGACTTGAGTTGACGCGGCCGGTCATCGCGACCATGGCGAGTAGATAAGCTGTCGATACGAATTCAAACTTCTTGCGGACCGAGAACTCGAACGCGGGAACAGTGACGTCGACACCTGCCACGCCCGAGTCACTTACACCAATCGCACCGCGATAGTTCGGAGCGATCTTGCCAGGGGCAGCATAGATTCCACGCGTGAAGAGCGACTGATTGAGATGCGTTGAAGCGCCGGTGGTGTTGAACGAGACCGGATCAAGTTTGGTCCGATTAATTGACGCCGTGACGAGCGCGTGCTTGTCGTTGATGTACTCGCCATCAATCTGTAGATAGGGGATCAAGTCTCGCTGGGTGGCTCGATAGTGGGCCAGCGCAGCACTCGCAGCGACTGCCGGATCGACTGAGCCACCATTGGTGGCCACATAGACGAACGTATCCGAGGTCGTCTTGCCACGCGTTGCCTTCTTGGACAGCGCTGCCAATTCAAAATTGTATCCGCCGCTAGAGAATCCCATTAGCTGAACACGAAGCCTCCCGTGCGGGCGCGTTCGGCTAGCTGAGCGGTGTTCTCAGCGGTTTGAATGATGGCTCGCTTCACATCATCCGATAGGCCTTCGCCAGTAACTGGGGGCATCTGCAGCCGCGCGACGCTTTGCGATAGAGCCGCGTCGAACTCCTCGAGTCGAACTCGCACCGCAGCAAAGGAAGCAATGAGAGATTCCAGGTTGAGCGATGGCTCGGTTTCCTCAGGAAACAGCGCGTCGGCCAACTCGTCGAGCTCTTCGTCCGACATGTCTTGAGACTGCGCCATTGGCGTCTCTTTTGTCGGAACAATAACTTCGGGCACCTCCATGTTTTCGGGCTCGGCGTCCAACTGCGGATCGACATCAAGATCGCCGGCATCGGCATCTTCATCGACGTCGGGTTTGTCAGCGACCTGCAAAGTTGGAATCAGCGATGCGCCGCTACCAAGTCCTAGGCCGCGACTATCGAAGTTGCCGGCCGCCTCGGTCTTCTCGGTCACTGCTTCTGGACCACTGGAGAATTGATCGAGCGAATCCTTGGCCGACCGATCGAGCCCAAGCTTGAGGTCCTTCTTCTTGGGCGGTTTCAGTTTGGGATCTTTGATACCATCGACTTCGACCTTGGGGGCTTTTAAATCGCCGGGCATCGGCGGCGCGGGCACAGGAGGGATCGGAGTGCCAGCGTCTTGTTCTTTGGGGGCTTCTGGCTCCTGCGGTTTTGCAGCATTGGCTGCTTCCACGGCAGCGTCGAACTCTGCTTGAGCGGCGGCTACCTGCTGGTCACGTTCCTTAGCGCGGTCTTCGGGCGATTGGCGACCTGCTTCGCGGGCAACGCGAGCCTCCTCGCGCATTTGATCGAGAGTCTTTTGAACCCCTGCGGTGGTGTCGTCGATGGTCTGTTGCCGCGACTGTCCGGCCGCCTCGTTCTGTTTGAACTGATCATCTCGCGATGCATCGACGACCTGGTTCTTGACTTCGGTTTCTTGATCGATGACCGCCATCTCAGCATCAATGTCGCGACCTGCGCGTGCCTTGCGACGTTCTTCAAGTTGCTGCTTGATGCCTTCCTGCATCTGTACGCGATTAGCTTCGATCTGCTGTTTACGAGCGTCGCGCCGCTTCATACGATCGGCGATGGCTTGCTGCTTCTTATTTTCTTCAGCTTCGTCCGCTGTGCGGATCTCCTTGTCGATCTTGGCCATTTCGACTTCGACATTCACATCGTCATCGAACAGTGACTTCAGTTTGATCCAGGCCTTGCGCAGAAAGCCAACGGTCGAGTTCCACATCGACTTAACTTGAGCAACGAATCCCGACCAGGTGTCGGCGAGATAGTCGATGGTTTCGACCCAGGCGGTCTCAACGCCTGCCAGAGCATTGATGAGCACGCCACCGATCTGAACAGAAACGTCGCCAGCGATGTCGACGAGTTCACGAAGCCGAATGAATCCTTTCTTGAGGAAGCCGATCGTGGAGTTCCAGCCCTTCTGAACTGAGGTTGTGAGGATCGTCCAGCCATCGGCCATGAAACCCAGCGTTGCATTCCATACGCTGGCGAGGCCTGAGAGCGCACTGATCAGTACATCACCGATCGCATAAGCTGTGTCGCCCCAGACATCGGAGAGATAATTGGTGAAGTCGGCCCAAACGCCTTTGAGATAGGTTGTGCCTTTGATCCACTGCAGCTTGAGATAGGTCCACAGGACGTTGGCTGCGGCGGTAATGTCACCGGCAGCCAGTGCATTGGCGATCGCACCAAAGGCTTTGATCGTATCGGCCTTGAGTGTTTCGAAGACGCCTTTCAAGTACTCGATCGCTTGGCCAGCGATGCCGGTGGAGTAGATGAAGTAAGCACCGAGCGCCGCAACGGCCGCGACAACCAGACCGAGAGGCGTGAACAGAGCGCCGATCATGGTCACAAGAACGCCGATCGCAGTTCCCACCAGCGAGAACATTGAAGCCAAACCACCGACCGCAAATGCAGCCACACCAGCTGCGCTACCGATGCCGATGAACGCTGCGCCGACACCAACCACGCCAGCAACGATGAGGGCGACCTTCTTGACCACTTCCTGGTTCTTACCGATCCATTCAATCAGACCGGAAAGAGCCCGAGAGATTGCGTTCATCATTTTGGTGACCGAGAGGTCCAGCGATTCCCCAATCGCGATGGCCACGCCCTCGATCGAGCTTTTCAGGATTCGGAACGCGCCACCGATCCCAGCATCCATATCGCGGGCGGTCTTGTCCGCGATGCCATTAGATTTCTGCAAGTCCGCGAGCAGCTTCTTGGTATCGGTGACTGTCTTTCCGATGGCTGAAGCACTGGTAATCCCCATCAAACCAAAGACTTCGTTGAATGCTTGCGCTCGGTCACCGGTCCCCATATTGGCCGATGCAGCGGCAACTTCGCCAAGAACGTCCACAAGGTCTCGCGCGTTGCCTTGAGCATCTTTGGTAACCACACCGAAAACTTCTTTGAACTTCTCGGATTCAGCGGCGCTGAGGGTAAGCAAGCGGCGCAATGCAGTACCGGCTTCACTGCCTTGAATACCGAGGTTTCCAAGAGTACCTAGAACCGCCAGTGTTTCTTCCAGACTCATGTTGGCATCTGCTGCCACGGGACCTGCGTACTCCAGTGCTTCGCCAAGAGACTCGACCGAGTTGAAGGACATGTTTGCTGCTGCGGTCAATCGATCCGAGACTCGCACAGCATCGGTCGCTGCCAGGCTGAATTGTCGGATCGTAGCTGACATAATCCCGGAGCTAACAGTTGCATCTGTCCCAGTGGCTCGGGCGAGGTTCATTACCGCGCCGGTCATGTCCTCGATCTGCTTGGGAGAGAATCCGGCTCGACCGAGTTCTGTCATCAACGAAGCAACCTCGCTGGCAGAAAAACTGGTGGTAGCTCCCAAGTGCTTCGCTTTGTTACGCAGCGATTCCAAGGTCGCGCCAGTTGCATTGGCTGCCGCTCCAGCGGCCCGAATCGCATCGTCGAAACTGGTATAAACGGCGAGGCTGGCTCCCACAGGTGCGGCCGCTGCGACACCAAGGCCAGTGAGCTTGGTGCCAACCAGTCGCGTGGATGCACCGAAAGATTTGAGCCGCTTTTGCGCAGCTTCAAGCCCCTTGAGGAACTGGGCGCTCCTCGCGGTCAGCTCGACGTAGGCTCCTCCGGCTTTGACTTGGGACATTGCAACTCGGCTAACTTGGGTTGAAAACTCGCACCGAGCATCGCGGCTGCTTGTTCAACAGTTCCGCGAGCAACGATCGGCTTTTGTTCTGCGTAGGGATTGAAGTCATCGGGCCTAAATGGCTTGCGACGTCTCTTGCGGTCACGGTTCATCTCGGCCATTAGTGCCATGATCGTGCTGGCGACATTCCAATCGTGCTGACGTCTGGCCTCAGCCATCAGCACAAGTTGGCGAAGCGTTAAGGGGCCTGGATCGACTCCGACGATGCCGGCGAGCCTGACGATGAGTCGCTCAATGTCGGCACAGCGAGCTTGCGTTCGAGATCTTCGACGAGCTTGTCGACTAAGTTCGGATCGTCCAGTCGCTTCTCGATCGCATTGATCCCCCGAGTCTCGATCAACTTCTGTTTCTCGGCCGCCTTCCGCAGAAGACGGCGTCGGGACTCCGGGAAGTAATTGATCAACGCTTCGAGGAGTGCACCGGTTGCATCGTCGATCGAGTTTCCAGCGAGGCCCTCACCGAAGGCTTCGTCCGTGATCTGCTGCTGATCAGCTTGCGGCTTGCAAATCGCAAATAGCACATCGCCGAGGAGCAACGGATCGGTCGAGAGTCGTGTGATCAAATCACCGTCGATCGCTTCCAGCAGATGCACGCCGGTGAGAGTCTTCACGCGCCGCAGCGTCGTGTTATCGATATCCACAATCCAAATGCGACCAGCGCGGTCAACGAACTTCTGCATGATGCCTCCCTGAGTGTTATGAATCCTCTAAACCAACGACAACGCCAGCGATCAAGGACCAGCTAGGCCAGGTCCCACATTCATGCCACCACCGCCAGTCGACTGAGTCGGCTTAAGCGTCACGTCTGCGGAGATGACCTCTTCGAGGTTCTGATTGACATTGAACGTCATCACTTCGCAGGTCAGGGTAAGAGTTCCGCCGGCATCGCTGATGCCGACATCACAGGGATCACCGCTACTCCACAAGCCTTGAAGCAAGCCGAACGCGCTATCGCCATCCTTGTTAAGCACTGTGAACTCGATGGACGCATCCTTCAGCGTTCCGACCGTTGCGCGCCAGCCGTTGTTGGCACGAGTACTGGCATCGGCTTCGGCCTTTTCAAGGCTGACCGTCAAATCCTTGACATTGGTGATCTCGGCTCCGTCGATGGTCAGGACGGCTTCGAGACCAAGTCTTACTTCTGGCATCGTGAATGATTCCTTATGGCGAACGTTTACTTAACTGAGTTGGCCCAGAACATGGGGAGCCGACTCCGGTTGGCATCCAGTGCCGGCTTCATGAAGGGTCGCTTGGGGTAATGACGAGGTTTGTTGTCACTGCGGCGCTCGTTTTCTTCAGCGATCAAGCGAGTGGCTCGATTAGCTTGTGCTGCGGTTCGCAACTCGATCCGCGCAAACTTCGTCTTGTTTCCTTGCTGCTTGATTCGGATCGGCCCATGCTCGCCAACTCGAAAGCGATGTGGCTTCAGCTTGCGGCGTTTGGTTGCCACGCCACCGAATTCATGCAGATTCCAAAGCCGGCCCGCGATCTCATTCACAGGCCCGATGATGACTTCGGTTTTGTTATTGGTTACTTCGTAGCGAATCACTCGCCTGAGCATGCCCGTCTGGGTATTCGGCGGGCTTCCTGGCTTGGATGGATTCTTACGCTTACGAATGCTCCGACTTGCTGTTTTACGGATGGCACCGCCAGCCTCGCTGATCGATGTAAAGGTGGCAGTTTCCACCTCCTTCTTGAGCTTTCGCTTGTCGAATTGAGTTCGAACGGTGAGCCTGATCATCGCGCCAGTTCAAAGGTTAAGGTCAACAAACTCGTAAACTGACGAAGCTGCTCCCAGTGTTCGCTGGAGTACAGCACTGCATGCTCGGCCTTTACGCATCGAGCCGCTTGAAATGAGACGAGCCGCTTCAAGCGAAACTCGTCGGCGATCTTCTCAACCAGGTCCACCAGTGGGTCGATCTCCTCATTGGTTCCCTTCGAAAACTTCTTCTGCACCGCAACATCCACACGGCAGTGGTATCGGTTGTGGGCGCGATCATGAGGCAATAACTCGACGTCGCGAGGCACCACGCTGACGCGAAGTTCCTTCATGTCTTCGAGGTCGAAGTTGGGAACGTACAAACGCTCGGCCACGAACTCGAAGTCGAACTCGGCGGCATTGAGCTGAGCGGTAACGCTGTCTGCAACTTGTAGAACGGTCGTCATGAGGGATGGGATTCGATCTGTTTGGTGTGGATTCGGAGTTTCAAACGGAATGGGTCGCTGTAGCGCCAAGGTGGGTCGCCACCAAGGGCCATCACTTCAAATATGAAGGTGTGGTTGCCATCGATCTCGACGATCGTGTCACCGCGGCGCGGCAACGTTCCGATGATCGACTGGAGCAGAGATTGCGTGTCGATCAGGAAGTCGCGAACTTGGCTGCGAGTGACAATTCCCTCGCCGTCGTCCTGGTCGTACAGCGACTTGCCGATCGTGGCTTGGAGCGTGGCTCCAAGCTCTCCTCGGCGATACACGACCTGGCGAGACGCGTGCTGGGTGAGTTTGGAGGCAAGCCACTCCTGGCCCTTTTGAAGCATGTCTGTCATGACTCGGCTTTTGCCTTCGTGTTGCCCAGCAGCTTCGATGCCTTCGTTCGAACTTCATCGAGCCAAACCGCATCGGCGCGGCGTTGGTACTCGGAAGCAACGGCATTCGCCTCTTCGTCAAGCTGTTGCTGACGAAGCGTTGTTTGACGAACGGGCTGGGCTGGTTCTGGAGTTAAGAAAGCAACGGGCGACGCTTGCTTGAGTTGCTCGGGTTCCCGTTTCTTCACAGGAAGCAGCGCAACTGCCAGCAGGACGACGACCACAATGACGGCGATGGCAAATAACATTTTTGGGTTGAACCTCATCTAGGAGAGTGGATTGGGTTAAAGCAACGCTCAGCTAATGCCGCGTTTGATCAGAATGAACACGAGCAACACGGCTGCGATTCCGATGAGCGCGACCGTGGCGATCTCGCCCGCCGACAGCCAAAGCAGTGCGTTTCGAGTATCTTTCGCTCCGTCGAAGAGATCGCGGACTCGATCTAGTGGCCGACGATCCTCGGAGGGTGGCGTTGGGCAATAGCCATCGGGACAATCCTCAGCCGATAGATAGAGCGTTGGAGTGATCGCATCGTCCCAGGAGTAACCTTTGGTTTTGACCGCTCCGGTCTTCTGTGCCTGCTTGGCTTGCTTGTAAAGCAAGTAACCGTGACGGAGGTCTGAATAGAGTTCCTCTGGGGTACTCGGAATCATCGACCGACCGGCCGCGTGGATGTGCCCGCCTGTTGCGTCTTGGAAGAGCACCACAGGGAACTGTTCCGCAGGTACAATGTCGGCGTAGCGAGTCTTGTAGATCGCGTTCGTTGCCGCGTAGACCTGGAACTCGCAGCTTTCTTTGAGCGCCGCAAGTTGCTTGTTCTGCGTGAACCATTCCTGCAGTCGCTGACTGGTCGCATCGGTGTTAACGAACAGCGCGATCTGGTAACTCTTCTTCGGTGGAGGAGCTGCGGGATTCGAAACGGGAGTTACAACTAGCGGCTCTTGAGTTGGCTTCGAAACATCCACAAAGTTCGGCGTGACGGGGGCCGGTGGGGCCACGGTAGGCGTCATGGTTGGCGTCACGACGGTTGGTTGCACGATTGTGGGCTGAACTACCACTGGCGCGGGATAGACGCGTTGTGGTAGGCAATTCGGCGGACAGTTGCGGATCTGTTGCTTGATCTCACCTTGGGCCTGCAGGTTAACCGACTGCGGCTCTTGCAACTTTTCGATCGTGCCTACGCTGGGCGCGGCGGGTCGATAGTTGGGTACCGTCCAGCTCTGCTCAGGCTGAGGCTGCGCCGGCTTGTTATGTAAAGCAGTGAAGACAACACCCAGGAGAATCGCGTGGACGATTGCCACCACGATCAGGCCCAGACTTAAGCGAATTCGAATCGTATCGTTGATCATGGTGATTACAGAACCTCATAACTTTGGTAAGGCAGTGAACTGCTGGGATCGTTGAGAACGGTCAGGGCAAAGCCTCCATAGCCTGCCCACAAGCGGATGAACTGTTCGCGAGGCGTGAGTTCGAAGCGCCCCGGATAGTTGTTGTCGAGGATCGCGGCGTATTGCTTCCCATCTCGCTCGATCCAACCGACGAACGTGCAACAGTGAGCGGGCTTCCACCAAATGATCGCCCCTCGCCTGGTTGCGCTGGCCCAATCCAGGAAGCGAGGATCGGCTTTGAGCGTGTAGCTGTAGTCGATGCCAGCCGCATCGAGGCGATCACGCAGACGCGAGTCCCACTCGCCGTCGGCATAAGTCGTTCGCCAGCGTTCGCCAAGCTCGAATCTATTGAGCCAACGGAGATGGTTCACGAGCGAGGCATGAACGCAGCTCCCTTGACCAAGCGAACCCGTCCAATTGCGCTGCTGCAATTGCACTGGCAAATTGGCTGGTGGTTGCTCTGGCTCAGGTGTTGGTAAGGCACGAACGTTGACGATGCCCGAATCGCAGCCAGCCAATACGAGCAGCATCAATGCACAGGCTGAAATCAATTGTTTATGAATCATATTGAGCTCGTTTCTGAAACTATTGATGGTGACGACTAACGCTGGACCGCAAACGCAGGGATCGTTTGGAGAGCCGAGGCCCAACTCGTGCCCCTGGTGCGGGCCAGCGGTAGTCGTCGCTAACTCTTGAATACCACCCACAATCGCGCGTTCGTTTGAGGCGTAGCTGCAACAAATCGAATCGGCAGCCCACACATGGCCTTCATCGTGACGTAGCGTGGATTGGCAGGATCAAACAAATCGGTTTCATAACTGGCGAGTTGAACGTTATCGCCGTTGGGCAAACGACCTTCGATGATCCATGCCGATGGAACGGACTGACTTGCCACGCAAAAGCAACTGCGAAACTCGCCCACCGACAGCCATTGGCTGACTAGACCATTGGCCATCCGCAAGGACTGCGTTGCGCGAGCTCGATCGATTGTCACTTTTGCGATTGATCCCATCATCTATTGACTCAAACGTAAACGGACTGTGAGTGTGCCTGGCGGCGCGGCTTCTATGGCTTTGCCGATCATTGAATGTGCATAAGCGTTCTTGACCACATGCCAGCTGATCTGCGACCAGTAAAGGATCGTTCCAGCGGGAATGTTGGTAGTTGGATCTTTCACGACGTCGAAGACGCCGCGAACCGTGATGCTGCCTCGTGAGCCCGCACCAATCCCAAACTTGGCGATGCCCACAAGCTTTCCCACGACGACGATCGAACCTGCAGGCACATCAACCTCAGGTACGAAGTCGACG
>Ga0315904_10010202_pt1 | contig 12177 bp, 9 predicted proteins | sample LakEriMetagenome_6_FD_203529 | JGI IMG/M metagenome (GOLD analysis project Ga0315904, IMG submission 203529) | Freshwater fungal communities from buoy surface, Lake Erie, Ohio, United States - Buoy 12 MA120 | ecosystem: Environmental > Aquatic > Freshwater > Lake | place: USA: Lake Erie, Ohio...
AGGATGTGATGCTCAACGGCCAGTTTCTTGCCGAAGTGGCGGCCTTGTACGCTCCGGGCATGGCCGTTGAGAGTTCCCAGTTGTCGCCCTTGTTTGGTGACCTGAGCGGCTTGCCGCCTTGCCTGCAGGTCGTCAGCCGCTCAGAGGTCTTGCTGGATGACGCTCGGCGCCTGCATCTGGGCCTTCAGGCCCTGGGGACACCCAGCACCTGCCTGGAATGGGCGCATACGCCCCATGCCTTCCCGGTCATGGCGCGCCTGCTGCCCGAGGCACGCGATGCGTTGCGGCAGACCGCCGGCTTCCTGACCCGCCCTCAATTGCTGTAATAGACGACCTCGTCGCCGGCCTTGAAGGGCTGCTTCATCGTGTGGTCGATCGGGATCGGACCCGCGCCCAGCGAGGGCCACATGGGCCTGCGCTGTGCCTTGTTCCATTCGACCAGCTGCGCCTTCATGGCGGCCACACGTTGCGGCTCCTTGGCCGCCAGGTTGTTTTTCTCGGTGGGGTCAGCGGCCAGGTTGAACAGCCAGTCCTTCTTGGGCAGCTCCGATACCTGGAGCTTCCAGTCACCCGCGCGCACGGTCAGGTAGTCGTCGGTGCGCCAGAACAGCACTTCATGCGGTCGGCCCGGGGCTTCACCCTTGACGAAGGGCAGCAGGTTGACGCCGTCGATGGGCCGATCGGCTGGTGTCCTCTGGCCGGCCGCAGCGGCGGCGGTGGAGAAGATGTCGAAGTGGCTCACGGGCGCCGTCACGCTGGCGCCCTTGGGGATCGTGCCGGGCCAGCGCATGAAGAAGGGCACATGGATGCCGCCCTCGAAGAACGTGGCCTTCCAGCCGCGGTAAGGCGAGTTCAAGCCGTCCAGGCCGATGTAATGGGCCCCGCCGTTGTCGCTCGTGAAGATCACCAGGGTGTTGTCGTCCAGGCCCTGATCCTTCAGCGCCTGCAGCACGCGGCCGATGTTGCGGTCCAACGACCGGATCATCGCGGCGTAGACCCGCATCGTGTGGTCTGGGATGAAGCTGAGCGCGTCGTAGTCCTCGCGCGTGGCCTGCAGCGGGGTGTGCGGCGCGTTGTAGGCCAGGTACATGAAGAACGGCCGGTTCTTGTTGGCCGCCACCACCTTGACCGCTTCGTCGGTGAGGTAGTCGGTCATGTATTTGGGTGGCTGAAAGGGCTCGCCGTCCTTGAAGCGCACGGCCCAGGGTTCTGCGGCCCACAGGAACTTGTCGATGGGGTCGTACTCCTGCCGCGCGTTGACCACCCCGGGGTGGCGCGTGGGCAAGAACATCGAGGCGCCGTGCAGGTGCGACAGTGATTCCGTGAACCCGTGGTTGTAGGGCCGGAACTGCGGGCTGTCGCCCAGATGCCATTTGCCCAGGTGTACGGTGTGATAACCAGCGCCTTGCAGCAGCTTGGCCAGGGTGATCTCGGTGGTGGGCAGGCCCATGTCCTCGTAGGGGATCAGTTCGGCCTCACGCCCTGCGCGGTACACGGGCTTGTACAGCTGCTCGGCGGGGGCCATGCCGGTCACCACCTTCATGAACTGCTTGGGCGTGGGCGTGAACTCGAAGCCAAAGCGGGTGGCATAACGTCCGGTCAGGATGGCCGCGCGCGACGGCGCGCAGGTGGCGTTGCCGGAGTAGCCGTTGCGAAACTCCACGCCTTCCCGCGCAATGCCGTCGATGTGCGGCGTGGGCACCTTGCCCCCGGCAATGCCGCCGCCGTAGTGGGTGATGTCGTTGAAGCCCAGGTCGTCAGCCACGATCAGCACCACATTGGGCGGCCGGCGCGACGGGCTGCCTGGGGCCGAGGTTGCCGCCAGTGCCGGCGTGGGCGGGCCGGCCTGCCAGGTGACTTCGCGTGGCGCCGCGTAGTCCTTGTGCAAGATGTACTGCACGGCCAGCAGCATGACGCCGGGCCGGCCGCCCACCGCGTAGAAGCCCACCGCACCCAGGACCAGCACCGCCAGCAGGGCCCACGCCGCACGTTTGATCATGGTCGGGTCTTCCTCATCTTGTTGGGCTGGGGGCGCTCTGGCTTGCTCAGGGACGCCTGCCCATCTCGACGGCGCGGCTGCCTGTGGGCAGGCTGAACCAATCGCCGTCTGCGCCGATGCGCAGTGGCCCGCTGTAGATTTGTCCAGCACGCTCCAGGAAGGCGGGGTCCAGGCCTGAGCTCGGCAGGGGCGGCACGATGTGGTTGAGTACCAGAGCCTTGACCCCGGCCCCTTGCGCGATTTCGGCCGCCTCTTCCGGGGTCGTGTGGTAATCCAGCACGTCGTGCATGATCCTGGACAGGTTCTTGCGGCCAGCGCCATTGAAACCTTGTTCCAGGATCGACAGCAGCACGGGCGACAGGGCTTCGTGTACCAGCAGGTCAACGCCCTTGGCTTCGCGTGCCACGGAGGCTGTCTTCTTGGTGTCGCCGCTCAAGACCACACTGCGGTCCTTGTAACGGATGCGGTAGCCCACTGCGGGGCTGACGGGGGTGTGCTCCACGGCAAACGCCACGATCTCCAGATCGGGCTCGGACCACAGCACCTTGCGGCCGGTGTCGGCCGGCAGTTCGAACATCAGCGCCTTGCCGCCGAAACCCTCCGGCGGGGCCACGGCCTCGCCGTGGTGGGCCGTTCGGTAGCCCTTGTCGAGCGTGTAGGCCTCATTGAAACCCTGCAGCACCTTGTCCAGGCCAGTCGGGCCGTGAATGGGCAGCGGCTCCTTCGCTGTGCGCTGGATCCAGCGCTGAAGCATCAACTCGCCCAGGCCGTCAATGTGGTCGGAGTGGTAATGGGTGAAGAACAGCGCCTCGATCTGGCCGGCATTGAGCCGCATGCGGCTGATGTTGCGGGCCGAGCCGCTGCCGCTGTCGAAGACGAACATGCGCTTGCCCGCCACGATCACCGTGCAGGGTCCGCTGCGCTTGTCATCGGGAAAGGGGGAGCCGGCGCCACACAGGCCCACATGCAACCCATCGCGCATCGAGGCCAACGGGTCTGCCAGGGCCGTCATGGCGTTGACCTGCCGGGACATGAGCGCCACGGTGAGCGGGCCGCGCTGCCACCAGGCCAAGGCCGCGGCCACCGCCAGCGTCACGCCGACCCACCACAGGACTTTCGCCCGAGACTTCATGCCCATATCTCCGATGCTGTGCCCGGCCCGATCAGGCAGCCACTTGGATCGTGCGCCATGGCCGCTGCCGGGGCCAGTAGGAGAGCCCCGCTTGCGCGGGCCTTGCTTTTATGGCACTTCCAATGCCAAAAGGTCGATCCTGTACCTGGCCGTTGCGCCAGTGCCCGCATGACCCCTGGATCGGCCCGCGCCAAAGATTGTGGCAACATCAGTGTCAATAAAATGCCGCGCTGTGCACCCCGCCGGTGTCGGGTCCATCTGACCGAGCCGTACATCCACAGCCCCACCTGATCCGTACCCTACGGCGACATGGACAAGATCTGGCTGAAGGGCTACCCGCCTGGGGTGCCGACCGACATCGATGTGCAGGCGCTGGGCACGCTTGGGGAGTACCTTGAGCGTGCCGTGACGCAGTACGCCGATCGCAAGGCGTTTGTGAGCGGCTCCACTGGTGTTGCCCTGAGCTACCGCGAGCTTGACACGCTGAGCCGCCATGTGGCCGCGTACTTCCAGTCGGTGCTGATGCTGCCGAAGGGCGCGCGCGTGGCGCTGATGATGCCCAACCTGCTGCAGTATCCGGTGTGCTTGTTCGGATTGCTGCGGGCGGGCTATGTGGTGGTGAACGTCAACCCCCTGTACACCCCGCGCGAGTTGGAGCATCAGCTCAAGGACTCTGGTGCCGAAGCGATGGTGGTGGTCGAGGTCTTCGCGCACACCCTGGCCAAGGTCGTCAGCCGCACTCTCGTCAAGCATGTGGTGGTCACGGGCCTGACCGACATGATGCCCTGGCCCAAGCGCCTGCTCGGCAACTTCCTCATCCGCCAGATCAAGAAGGCCGTGCCGCCCTACAGCCTGCCGGGCAGCGTGGGGCTGCGTGATGTGTTGGTGCGTGGCGCGGCGCAGGTCTTCAAGCCGGCGCGCTGCACGCCCGATGACTTGGCCTTTCTGCAATACACCGGGGGGACCACGGGCGTGTCCAAGGGGGCCATGCTCACGCATCGCAGCGTGCTGGCCAACGCCGAGCAATGCCGCGTCTGGTTCGATCCCATCATGGACAAGTCCGAGGCGATGATCGGGATCACCGCCATTCCGCTGTACCACATCTACGCCTTGGGTAACTGCCTGGGCGGCATCGGCACCGGGGGCACCAACGTCCTCGTGGCCGATCCGCGCAACATCCCGGCTTTCGTCAAGGTGTTGGCGCGGTACCGGTTCGCCACACTGCCGGCGGTGAACACCTTGTTCATCGGCCTGCTCAATGACCCGAAGTTCTCCCAGCTCGATTTCAGCAAGCTGCTGTTCGGCGTGGGCGGCGGCGCGGCCACGCAGCGTGCGGTGGCCGAGCAATGGCAGCAGGTGACCGGGTCGCCTCTGCTTGAAGGCTATGGTTTGACCGAGTGTTCACCCACGGTCACCGTCAACCCCTACAACCTGCAGTCCTTCAGCGGCGGCATCGGTCTGCCGCTGCCCTCCACCGAGGTTTCGATCCGCGACCCCGAAGGCCGCGATCTGCCTCCTGGCGAGCCCGGTGAGCTGTGCGTGCGCGGCCCCCAGGTCATGTCGGGCTACTGGAACCGACCGCAGGAAACCGCCGCCGTGATGACTGAGGACGGATACCTGCGCACGGGTGATATGGCAGTGATGGACGAGGCCGGCTTCCTCAAGATCGTCGACCGGATCAAGGACATGATCCTGGTCTCTGGCTTCAACGTCTACCCGAACGAGATCGAGGAGGTGGTGATGATGCACCCGGGTGTGCTCGAAGTCGCTGCCGTCAGCAAGGCCGATCCCGGCTCGGGCGAAGTGCCCAAGATTTTTGTCGTCAGGAAGTCGCCGGCCCTCACCCGAGAGATGCTGTGGGCCCATTGCCGCGAGAACCTCACCGCCTACAAGGTGCCGCGCGAGATCGAGTTCCTGCCCGACCTGCCCAAGAGCCCGGTGGGCAAGGTCCTGCGGCGCGAACTGCGTGATCGCGCCTGATCCCCCCATACCCCCAGCAAAGATCCACCATGACCGATCTCGTTGTTCGACGCCTGCTGATCGACCTGGAAACGCCATTCGCTCGTCACTGGAATGGCGGCGATGCCTTCCGTTCCGCCTTCTTCAACGCGCTGTCGATGAGCTTCCCGCTCGGCGAGCAGTACTTCATGGATTCCGTGCGCAACGGCCTGAAGTCGCTGCCAGAGGCCGAGCGCGCGCCCTACGCTGCCGAGGTGCAAGGCTTCGTTGGACAGGAGGCCACGCACCGCCGCATCCACACGCTCTTCAACGGCCACCTGCTCAAGCAGGGCTATGTCAACCGGATCGAACAGCGGGCGCAGGCGCGCATGCGGGCCAATGCCCACCTCGACCTGCGCAACCACTTGGCGGCCACCGCGGCGACCGAGCACTTCACCGCGATATTTGCCGACTGGATGATGCGCCACCCCGAGGCCCTGGAAGGGGCGGAGCCGCGGCTGAAGACGCTTTGGCTGTGGCACAGCGCCGAAGAGTCGGAGCACCGCAACACGGCTTTCGACATCTACCAGGCCACAGGCGGCAATCAGGTCTGGCGCGTGCGGATATTCCGTGCCATGACCGTCATCTTCCTCAGCGATTTGCTGCGTCAGACGGTACGCAACCTGTGGCGTGACGGTTGCCTGTTCAAGCCCAGCACCTGGCGCAGCGCCGGCAGGCTGCTGTTCGCGCGCGACGGCCTGATCCGCGGCAATGTGGCCCTGTGGCGCGACTATGAGCGCCCCGATTTCCACCCCAGCCAGCACGACGCATCGCACTCGCAGCAGTGGTTGCGCGAGAACTCGGCGCAGTTCAGCGTGGTCGGCCAGCCAGGCTGACGGCCCGCGCAGGCCCATCCGCCAGTGCCGCCCAACTGACCAAGCCCTGGCATGCAGCCGCAAATCGTCCAGTTGATCGCGGTTGTCAGCGTCCTGCTGACCTTTGCGCTGGCTGAACTGGCGCAGGGCCGGTTCTTTGCCCGCCAGGCCACGCGGGAAGACAACCGACTGGATGTCGCCGTCACCTTGCTGTTCCCAGTCATTGGGGGTGGGGTGCTGGCAGCGGCCGGCGCGCTGTGCGCGGCCTTCTTGCCGTCATACCGCGATGCCCTGGCGCACTGGCCCGTGTGGGCAATGCTTGCGCTTCTGTTGGTGGCCGACGATTTCACCCAGTATCTCTGGCACCGCCTGAGCCACACCTCGGTGCTCTGGCCCTTGCACCGCGCGCACCACTCTGCGGCCTACATGAGCGTGCGTGTCGTCTACCGCAACAACGCCTTCTATTACCTGTTGATGCCCGGCCTGTGGCTGTCAGGGGCGCTGCTGTACCTGGGCTTTGGCTGGGTCTACGTGGGCTACACCATCGTGAAGCTCAGCGTCATCATCGGCGCCCACTCAGCCGTGCGCTGGGACGAGTGGCTGTACCGGCATGCTGCGCTGCGTCCGCTGGTGTGGGTGCTCCAGCGCACCATTTCCACGCCGGCCACGCACTTCGCCCACCATGCGCTGGTGCAAGACGATGGCGTGGGCCACTACACGGGCAACTACGGCAACCTGCTGTTTCTGTGGGATGTGCTGCTGGGCACGGCCCGCATCACCCAGCAATACCCGCCCGCCTACGGCCTGGCGGACGACCGCGCTCACGGCCCGGAGCCCTGGGCGGTGCAGTTCACCTATCCGCTGTTGCGCTCGCGCCGTGTCGGCACCGTGCTTGGGCGCGACGGCCACCACCGGCCGCCGTCCTGACGGCCAGGGCGCTGCGCTGCGCCCCAGTCGGCTCGTACTTGGCGCCATGGCAAGTTTCATGGCGGCGCGCTTGACGGACCCCGCGCCCACCCCGTGGCGCTCAGGGGGTGACGAACAGGGTCTCGCAGCCGGTGCCGGCCAGTGCCCGGTCGACCTGGGCGCGGGCGCCAGCGCCCAGTGCCTGGTGGTCGCGCCGCAACCAGGCCAAGCACTTGCCCTGGTACGGGAACGCCTGCTGCACCCAAGGCTGGCCATCGACCACCGCCTGCACTTGGGGTTGGTCCGCGTGCAGGGCCTGTGCATTGGCCAGCAGCACAGGCACATACAGGCGGCCGATCTCGCCCAGCAGTGTGCGCAAGGTGGAGGGCCATGCGTCGGCTGCGAACCAGCCGTCGTCGGATACCTCGATGCCCGACAGGTCCTCCAGCAACGCCACCCAGGCGCACACGCGTGGGGCATGTTTCACGGCCAGCGCCATCGGTGTGGGGTCGAATTGAACGAGCTGGGTCAGCTGCCCGTAGATCGCGAAGTCGCTGGATCCGGGGCGCGAACCCATGAGGAACCGGTGCTGCCGCAAGTGCTCCTCCAGCGCTGCCAGCACCCGCAGGTATCCCGCTTCGATGATGGGCCCGGTGGTGGGGTTGGAGCCCACGTAGCGCAGGCGGGGGATTTGCCGGCCGGACACCAGCTTGGCCAACTTCGCCAGCGCGGCGTCGTCCTGGGGTTCGCCGAACCAGCACCCCAGAATCCGCTCGGCCTTGTCGATGTCCGCCGCGAAGTGCCAGCGGTAGTGGAACATCGCCTTGGTCAGCCACTCGTCCGCGAAGTCTTCTAGCAGCGCATCAATGAAGGCCAGCGCGGGGTCGCTCGGCACCACGCTGCGCCCTGGGTACGCGGCTTCAAAGCGGCGGATCAGCGGCGTCGAATCGGTGACGGGTTGCAAGTCGCCCGCGGGACCGGGCAGGTAGAAGGTGGGAAGCAAGTGCGGCCGGGCCACGGGCAGACCGGGGGCTCCCGCCGCCGAGGGCACCAGCCGGTAGGCGATGCGCCGGTAGCGCAGCAGCGCCACCATCTTGCGGGTGTAGGGCGAACCTGGCACACCACAGAGCAAGAGCGGCTTGGCGTCCATGGTCCGTGTCCGGGTGGGGAGGGTGGCCTGCGACGGCTCAGCCGGTGCCGCTGCCCGGCGCAGCTGCGGCTTCATGTCCCGTGTCGGCTTCGCTGAAGCCCACATAGCGGACAAAGGTCTTGTTGTCTTCGCGAACCGACTTCACCTTGTTGGCGACGAAGCTCTCGTCGGGGTAGCCCATGGCGATGCAGATCATGATGTGCTGGTCGTCCGGGATTCCCGCGTGCTCGTGCACCACGCTGGACTGCATGATCCCCTGACCATTGATGACGCAGCCCAGACCGCGCTCCCAGGCTGCCAGTACGATGGCGTGTGACAACGCGCCGAGGTCGAACTGGCTGATGGCCGCCGGCTCCAGCACCTTGTCGTAGGTCAGCACCAGCGACACCGGGGCGTCGAACTGGCGAAAGCCGCGCATCACCCAGTCCGTGCGCCGCACCTTGTCATCCCGCGCAATGCCCATGGCGTCGAACAGTTGCACCGCAATGTCGATCTGCCGCTTGCGGTGTGCGCCTTCGTAGGCCTCCTTCATCGGAAAGTCGCGCTTGGGCGGCACGCCCTTGACCATGTTCTCGGTGTTGCCGCGGCGGATGCGGTCCAGCGGCGCGCCAGTGATCACATGCACCTGCCAGGGCTGGGTATTCATCGATGACGGGGCCCACTTGGCCACCTCGATGATCTCGTCGATCACGGCACGCGGCACCGGCTTGTCGAGGTAGCCGCGAATGCTCCTGCGGGCCTTGATCAATTGTTCGAATTCCATGCGGTACAGCTTCCTGTTCTGGCGGCCCGTGTCGGCTCCCGGGCTTGCAAGGCCCGGGTCTTGGCAAACGGTTCTGGCGTGGGCGGTCAACCGCCGGTGCGGCTTACCTGCCCACCAGCGCGATGACACTGGCCAGATGCACCAGGGCCGCCAGCAGCGCCAGCACCAGCGCCACCCAGCTGCGGGGCGACAACGCCAGGCCCATGACGATCTGGGTGGGGAACGAGAAGGTCATGGCCGTACCGGCCGTCTTCAAGGGATGCACGTCTCGCATAGTGGGGTCGATCGCCAGTTTCATCACGTCGCGCCGGCTGCGGTAACGCATTGCGCCCACCACGTGCCAGCCCGGGTCGGCGGGCGTGTTCCACGAGTCGATGTACCCGCCGACCTTGCGCAAGACCAGCATGGGGTGGCCGCCGTGGCGCAGCAATACCTTGACGAATCGCCGGCCATAGTCCCGCAGCAGCGTCAGGCCCTGCACGGGCGCCCCCGATGCTGGGTGCGCCACCTCACCTGGGTGCACGCGCACGAGATTGCTCATGATGAACTCGCGTCCGTCATCGGCCTCCAGGAAGGCCCGCACCACCGCCGGGTCGCTGTACTCGTTGATCTTGGTGCGCGCCGCCTCGGCCATGAAAGCGTCCACCTCGGCCGGGCTCAAGGGCCCGCGCCAGTTGTCGTACCAGAGCCGAAAGGCTGCGTACACGGCCAAGGCCACCAGCCATACCCACCATGCACCGATCATCATCTGTCCCCTGGCTCGGATTGAACAATGGGCCCACCTGGCGGGGCGAAAAATGACACTATAGGTGTCAATACAAGCGAGCGTCAACAGCCGCTGGGTGCCCGCGGACCCTGCAGCGTGCAAGCGCGCCAGTCTTCGGGGCGCCGCTCGCGCCCTACCGTTGTCTGCCAGGGCCAGGTGTGCAGGCCCTGCACCTGATCGACCGGGTCATTCCGCGCGTGCCGGCACCTCATTCGCCACCTCCTGCGCCAGCTCCAGCGCCTGCTGCCCGATCGTGCGCAGCAACCCGCCCGGCTGCCGCAGGTCGAAGCCCGTGAAGTGCAGCCCGGCCCGCGCTCCCCGGCCGATGGCCTCGAGCGGCAGGCCGCGCGCGTTGAGGCCGAGGCTCACGTCCGGTACGAGATCGTGCAGGCCAGCCTCGTAGCCGGTGGCCAGCACGATCGAGTCGAAGGGCGCCTCCCGACTGTCGGTGAACCGTACGCCGCGGCCGAGCAGGCGCTCGATGCCCGGGTGCACCCGGATGTCGCCGCGGCGGATGCGCGCGAGCGTGCCCACGTCGATGACGGGCGTACGCCCTTCCTCGCGCAGTTGCGCCAGGGGCGAGATGCCCGGGGTGCGCAGGCCCCAGCGCGAGAGGTCACCCACCGTGAGGTCGCGCAGCCAGGCCGTGAGCGTGTGGCCCCAGCGCGGCGGCAGCCGGCCCAGCAGGATCGAGGTGCGCTGCGTGGGCCGCCCAAGCACGTCGCGGTGCACGATGTTGACGGCCGAGCGCACCGACAGTGCCACCTCCACGCCTGCTTCGCACAAGTCGAGCGCGATCTCCGCCCCCGTGTTGCCCATGCCCACCACGAGCACTCGCTGTCCCGCAAAGGGTGCGGGGTCGCGGTAGGCGTGGCTGTGCAGCACGGTGCCTTCATAAGTTTGCTCGCCAGGCAGCTCGGGGCGGCGCGGGCGGGCGTTCGCGCCGCTGGCCACGACCACGTGCGGCGCCTCGATGCGCTGGCCGTCCTCGCAGGTCACGGCCCAGCCTGTGCCCGCTGCAAGCGGCTCGATGCGGCGCACCGCCACCCCGAAGAGCGGCTGGATGCCGAAGTGAACGGCGTAGTCTTCCAGGTACCGCACCACCTGCTCGCGCTGCACGTAGCGCGGCGCCTGTGCCGGAAAGGGCAGGCCCGGCAGTGCCGAGAGTTCCTTGACCGTGTGCAGGTGCAGCCGGCGGTAGTGCGAGCGCCACGAGGCGCCCACGCTGTCGCTGCGCTCGAGCACGCAGGCCTGAATGCCGAGCTGGCCCAGGCATGCTGAGGCAGCCAGGCCCGCGGGGCCGGCGCCGATGACGACGGCGGCTGTGCGCGCCGGGACTTGCGAGATGGAGGAAGGCGAGGGCAGATCAGTCGTCGGCATGGCAGGGCGGGGCGGGCTGAGGCGCCCGGCGGAACATGGCCGGATCGGGTACGCGCTGGGCGGCCAGCGGGGCGATCGGGGGGGTTAACCAGGCGGCCAGCCTGACTCTAACGGGCCGCGTACCCCGCGACCTGTCACCTTTCGCCGCCGGCAGTGAACGACCGGTCTGGCGCACGCTCAGCTGAAGTTCAGCCCCGAGATGCGCACCCATGGCAGCGCCTGCGAGCCGCTGTCGATGCGCTCGGCGCTGACGGCCACGACGTCGAGCAGCATGCGCGCCACGTTGCCGCTGATCATGGTTTCGGCCAGCGCATCTCCAAGTCGGCCACCCTCGATCGCGAAGCTGTTCTTGATGACGCCGGAGAAGTCGCCATTGGGCGCGGGGCTGCCCATGGACAGGCGATCGACGACTGCGCCACGCGGCACCGAGGCGATCAGTTCGTCCAGCGGCGTGGTGCCCGGCAGCAGCTCCCAGCCCTCCCCCAGCGGCGTGTGCGCCACGCCTGTCTTGCGGCTGCCGTACAGGCTCGGCGCGAGCTGCGTCAGGCGGCCGGCGTCGAGCAGCCGCACTGGCGGTGCCACGAAGGCATCACCCGTCACGGGTGAGCAGCCGGGAGCGTCGTAGCGGCTTTGCAGGGTCAGCAGTGGCGAGGCGATCATCTCGCCCACCTTGTGGCGGTAGAGCGAGCTGCCGTCGATCAGAGGCCCGTCGCCGAGCTGATCGGAAAGCCATTCCAGCAGGTCCGTCACGGCGCCGGGCGCCAGCACCACGTCTGCGACGAAGCGCTCGCCCAGGGGCCGCGTGCGTACCTGGTGCGTGAGCTCCTGCATCATCCGCGCGAGGCCGAAGGCCTGCGGCACGCTGGCCAGCGTGTCGGCGGTGCCGCCGGCGTAGTTGAAGGAGCTCGCATGCTCGCCTTCCCGTGCAAGCCCGAACACCGACATCTCGAGCCAGCCGAGGTCCGTCTCGAGGCGGCTGCCGCCGGTGGTGAGCACCAGCGCGCGCTCGCGCCGGTGGGCGGCGGTGGCCTCCTCGATCATCACCGTGGGGGTGTGGGTGGCGCGCCAGTCCAGCAGCGTGCGCAGCGCTTGCGACAGGGCCTGCGGATCGGCCTCGAGCGGCCCGCGCGTGAGCTGCAGTTGTTGCCCGGACGACACCGCATGGGCATCGTCCTGAGGAGCCGCCTGTGCGGCGCCCCAGAGCTCGTCGACCAGTCGCTCGAGGCCCTCGTCGCTGAGATCCGTGCCCTGGGCCGAGGCGCGCCGGC
>Ga0315904_10010203_pt1 | contig 12177 bp, 6 predicted proteins | sample LakEriMetagenome_6_FD_203529 | JGI IMG/M metagenome (GOLD analysis project Ga0315904, IMG submission 203529) | Freshwater fungal communities from buoy surface, Lake Erie, Ohio, United States - Buoy 12 MA120 | ecosystem: Environmental > Aquatic > Freshwater > Lake | place: USA: Lake Erie, Ohio...
GTCTCGCTTGAAGAGCGACGCCTTGAGGGCGTGGTCCTCCGCGACGCCGTACGCGCGGCCGGGGCTCGACGGATCGCGCTGCGGTTGGCGGCCGAGGATCAGCTCCTCGCTGGTGCCGAAGAGGGGGTCCGCGGTCGGTTCGGCGTTGGACAGGCTCGGTATGTCGATGTGCTCCGCGTGCGGACCGAGCGCTTGCGGATCCAGAGCGACCGGAGCGCCAGCATGGCCGAGGCCCGTGGTGCACGGGCAAGCCTCACGGCCGTACTCACCGGAACCGACGCGGCGTCCACCCTGGACGCCCTGATCGACACCCTCGCCGGTGATGGACTGGGTGACGCCTGGCGCGCCGTCCTGCCCCCGTTGCCGTCACTCGACTCTTTGCTCGCGCGGTCGGACGTGGCGAGGCTCCAGCGCACCGACGCCGCCCGGACCGCCGCCGCGCGGGCTCTTGTACTCGCCGAGCAGCGCCCGCAGGTCAGCGCGTTCGCCGGAATCCAGCGCATCGGTCAGGCGAACAACGGGCCGACCCTCGGGCCGTCCTTCGGCATGACGGTCTCGTTGCCCTTTACCGCGACGCGCAGCAACCAGTTGGCCCTCGCCGCGGCTTCCCAAGGGATCTCCACGGCTGGTGTCGCGCGCGAGGCTGCCCTCGCCGAAGCCCGAGCGCGGATCGAGGCGGCGCGCGAGCGCTACAGCGCCGCGCGCGAGCGGCTCGACGCCTTCGACGCGGCGCTGCTGCGGGGCGCCCGCGACGAGCGGGAAAGTGCGCTCGCCGCCTATCGCACGGGCAGTCTTTCCTTGCTGGAACTCCTCGACTTCGAGCGCGCGCTGTCGCGCGCCGAGATCGAACGTATTCGCGCTCTGGTCGACGCGGCCGACGCGTGGGCCGACCTCCTCGGCGCTGATGAGCGCAGCGACTCCCATGTCTCTTCTCCGTCCAACGGACGCTGACCAATGACTCTCTCACATCGTATCGCAGCGACGCGAACATCGCCCATGCGCTTCGCCGGTGGACTCGCGAAGTGTGTGCTGACGCGTGTGCTCATGATGACCCTGGCCTTTACCGCAGCATGCGGAGACGAGCCAGCGACTCCCACCGTGCGCGCTGAGGCACAAGCGCCCAGCGACACCGCAGCGCGCGAAGCCGTAGCCGCGGAAGGCGGAGCGGAGCATGCAGACGAACACGCCGAGACTGACAAGGTGGCGTTGTCCGAGGCCGCGTTCCGCACCGCGCAGATCGAAGTCCAGGCGGTCGCCATGGCCGCGGCTCTCGGCGGCGCGGAGGGCCTCGAGGTGCCGGGTCAGGTCGAGATCGACCCACGCCGCGTCGCCCTGGTGTCCTCACGTATCGCGGGTCGCGTCGAGCGCCTCTCCGTCGTCGAAGGCGATGCTGTCGTCGCCGGCCAATCCGTCGGGTCGTTGTTCAGTCCCGAGTATCTCACGGCGCAAGTCGACCTGGCGCAGGCGACGCGCCGCGTTGCCACGCTCACCGGAACCACGGACGAGACGGGCGCACGCGCGCTGGCCGACGCCGCACGTCGTCGCCTGCGGCTGCTCGGCGCGAGCGATGCGGAGATCTCCCGCGCGGTCGCTGGCAGCGATCCGGCCAGCACGCTGTCCCTCCGGTCACCCATCGGCGGCAGTGTGATGGAGTCGCATATCCTTCCAGGCGCCGCCGTGGAGGCAGGCGCCCCCATTTTCACCGTGGCCGACCTCTCGGTGATCGACGTGATCGCCGAGGTCCCCGAGCGTAACTTGCCGCAGGTGCGGACGGGACAGCGCGCGACGGTCAGCATCGCCGCCTTCCCCGACATGCGGTTCGAGGGCCGCGTCGAACGCCTGCGCGACGCCCTTAACCCGGAGACGCGGACGCTCCGCGCCGTCATTCACGTCCCCAACGGCAGCCGCAGGCTCAGGCCCGGGATGTTCGCCACGGTGCGGCTCGACGTGCCAGCCACGCGTCCGGTGAACGGTGCGGTGAACAGCGGCGTGACCGGAAGCACCCTCACCATCCCCGAGAGTGCCATCGTCACCGACGGGGAGCGTCGGTTCGTGTTCGTCGAGACGGGCCCGCGCACCTACGTGCGCCGCGAGGTACGGACGACGCCACTCTCGCCGCCTGGTTCGGCAACGCAGCGCACCGCGATGGTGGTGGTGCAGGACGGACTCAGGGCCGGTGAACGCGTCGTCGTGCGCGGCGCCTTCACGCTGAAGAGTGAGCTCGCGAAAGCGTCGCTGAGCGATGAGCACTAACCCGATGGCCACGCCTGAGACTCCGCGGTCCACGGCTGATGCGATGGAGGGCGAGACGACGAACGGCGTCGTCGAGCGGCTGGTTGCGTGGTCGATCCGACAGCGTCTGACGGTGCTTGTGCTGGTCTTGGCTGTCGCCGCCGCGGGCCTGTGGGCACTCCGGACGCTTCGCGTCGATGCGTTCCCCGACCTCACCGACGTGCAGGTGCAAGTGTTGATCGAGGCGCCCGGCCTGTCGCCGGTCGAAGTCGAGCGCTTGACCACCTTTCCGCTCGAGACCGCGCTTCAAGGACTGCCCGACGTCACCCTGGTTCGGTCCGTATCGAAGTACGGGTTCGCGGCGGTGACCGTCGTCTTCGAGGACCACGTCGACATCCAACGCGCCCGCACGCTGGTGAGCGAACGGCTGCAGGGTGCCCGGAGTGCGCTACCGCCTGGGGCGGACGCCTCGCTTGGCCCGCTCTCGAGTGCGTCGAGCGAGATCTTCATGTATAAACTTTTGCAGGACTCGGCATCCAACACCGGCGAACGGTTGGACACCCGAGCGCTGCGCACGCTGCAGGACCGCGTGATCCGTCCGCAACTCCGCACCGTGGCGGGCGTGACGGAGGTCAACAGTTTCGGTGGCGAGGTTCGGCAGGCGCAGGTTGTCGTCCGGCCTGAGCGGCTGGCGAGCTTCGGGCTCACCCTGCATGACGTGGTCGAAGCCGTCGAGTCGAACAACGCGGTCGCAGCGGGCGGGTACCTCGAGCACCGCGACGAGCAATACATCCTGCGTGGCTTGGGCGCCGCGGCCACGCTCGATGACCTACGCAACACCGTGATCCGCGCGAGCAAGGCGGGCGTGCCCGTGCTGATCGGGGATGTCGCCGACGTGCGATACGGGGCGGAACTCCGCCAAGGCGCGGTCTCACACGACGGCCTCGGGGAAGTCGTGAGCGGCATCGTCATGATGTTGCGCGGCGAGAACAGTCGTGAAGTCGTGGCGCGCGTGCGTGAGCGCGTCGCGGACATCAACCGCTCGCTGCCACCGGGCGTCAAGGTGATCCCCTACTACGACCAGACGGACCTTGTCGGCGGCACGCTTCGCACGGTGAGCACGAACTTGGTCGAAGGCGGGCTCCTGGTGATTGCCGTGTTGCTGCTGTTCCTCGGCAACGTGCGCGCGGCACTCCTGGTGGCGGCCACGATCCCGCTTTCACTCCTGTGCGCATTTCTCGGCATGCGCTGGCTTGGGCTCTCGGCCAACCTCATGAGTCTCGGTGCCATCGACTTCGGCATGATTGTCGACGGCGCCGTCGTGATGACCGAGCACTTCGTGCGCACACTGCATGGCGACGAAGAGCGTGGTGAGTTGCCGTCAACGAACAAGGGCATCGCGACCAGGTTGCTGGATGCAGCGCAAGAGGTCGCGCGCCCGATTGCCTTCGGCGTGCTGATCATCATGCTGGTGTACGTCCCCATCCTGAGCCTGCAGGGGCTCGAAGCGCGCATGTTCCGCCCGATGGCCATCACGGTGGCCATTGCGCTGTTCGGAAGCCTTTTGCTGGCACTCTGCTTCATCCCCGCTGCGAGCACGTGGGTGTTCCGGCGCGGCGCTCGCGAGTCCAGGAATGCCCAACGCGTGGAGCACGCCCTCGACCGGCGCTATGCGCGCGCACTGGGCGCGGTGATGGGACGCCCAGGAGTTACGGTCCTCGTTGCCCTGACCCTGCTGCTCGCCACCCTGTTCGTTGTCCCGCGTCTCGGCACCGAGTTTCTGCCGCAACTCGACGAAGGGTCGCTGCTTATCTCGGCGACCAAGGACCCGACCATCTCGCTGACGCGCTCCGTGGCGATGCAGGAGGAACTCGAACGGACGGTGCGCCTGTCGCCCGAGGTGACCACCGTCGTGAGCCGCGTGGGGCGCGCGGAGATCGGCAGCGACCCGATGGGCGTCAACCAGGCCGACATCTTCGTGATGCTCAAGCCGCGCGATCAGTGGCGGCGCGGCGTGGATAAGGACTCGCTGGAACGCGAGATCACCGAGCGGCTCGAAGACCGCGTCCCGGGGATCGCCATCAGCATGACACAGCCCATGCAGATGCGGCTCGATGAGCTCATCTCGGGCGTCCGGGCCGACTTGGCGATCAAAATCTTCGGCGATGACCCGGTCGTGACGCGTGAAGTGGCGGAGCAGGTCGCCGGCGTCGTGCGCAGTGTGCCGGGCGCGGACGAAGTGCAGATCGAGCAGACCGCCGGCCAAGGCTACCTGAACGTCCGGCTCGACCGCGCCGCGATGGCGCGCTTCGGCATCCCGATGGCGGAGGTGCAGGAAGCGCTCGAGACTGCGGTAGGCGGCAAGCCCGTCTCGCAGCTCATCGAAGGCAGCTACGCGGTCGACGTGGCGGTCTACTACCCGGAGGCATTGCGCACGTCGCCCGAAGCCATCGGCGCGATCACGGTGCCGGCCCCGGTCGGCGGCGCGTCCGGCGGCGCGCGTATCGCGCTGTCACAGATCGCTGACATCCGCCTCGAGAACGGCCCGGTTCAGGTCAGTCGGGAACGCGCGCAGCGCTACACGCTCGTGCAGTCCAACGTGGCGGGCCGCGACTTGGGAGGGTTCGCGGCCGACGTACGCCGCGCCATCGAGTCGCGGGTCACGGTCCCACCCGCCGTATTCGTCACCTACGGCGGCGCGTTCGAGAATCAGCAGCGCGCGATGGCCCGCCTTCAGGTCGTGGTGCCCCTGTCGATCCTGCTGATCGCGCTCCTCCTGTGGGCGTCGCTCCGCTCGTGGTGGCTGGCCGGGCTGGTGCTGGTGAACCTGCCGTTCGCGGCGGTGGGCGGCGTGCTCGCCCTCTGGACGCGTGGGCTCCACCTCTCAGTATCCGCCAGCATCGGCTTCATCGCCTTATTCGGCGTGGCGGTGCTCAACGGGCTTGTGCTCCTTACGACCGTGCAACGCGCACGTGCGCGCGGCGCTACGCCGCTCGACGCGGCGCTCGGCGGCGCGCGCGAGCGGCTTCGGCCAGTGCTGATGACCGCGTTGGTGGCAAGCCTCGGCTTCGTGCCTGTCGCGCTGTCGCATGGCACGGGCGCTGAGGTGCAACGCCCCCTGGCAACGGTAGTGATCGGGGGCTTGGTCACTTCGACGTTGCTCACGCTGTTCGTACTTCCCACGCTGTTCGCCGCTGGGGAGTCGTGGCGCGCACGACGAGAAGCCCGACGTGCGGCGGCGCAGGCCCAGACAGCCACGAGCAATCTCCCCCACACCGGCCTGGACCCGTGAACGACAACGTCACGAACGGCAACGCGATGCCGGCACGTCGTGAGGGCGCAGAACAGCGAGGGCCGCAGCTGGATGGCGAGGGAGTGAAATGACCCCTATGTCCCAGGGTACACGGCTCGATCTTCCGCTGCTGCTCCCTGACGCGCCTGACACCCGCGATGCATGCATCATCCGTCTCGTGACCGTGCTCGAAGGCCAACCGGGCGTGGCTCAGGCGCACGTGCTCGACGTCGGCGACCTCGAACCGGGCGGAGCGGCCCCCGTGACGAGGCCGGTCCTTTGCCTGCACTACGATCCGGACCAGATCACGCTGAGCGAGGTGGAAGGCATGGCGCGCGGTGCTGGAGCCACGATCAGCGCGCAGTATGCACATCGACTCCTGCCGATCCGGCTTGTCGCGACCGAAGACGACGGCACGAGGCTCGAGTCTGAGCTGCGCGCCGTACCGGGGGTGACGGCCGCATCGGTCAACCTCGCCGCGCAGGTCGCGCGCGTCGAATACGACCGCACTGTAGCGACCGACGAGCAGATCGACGCGGCGGTGCGCGCAGCATCCGCTGCGCCCAAGCAGGCTGAGGACGCAGTCGCTGCGTCGCAGGGCTGGTACGCGCGCAACCGCGAACTCGCGTGGAGCCTCATGTCCGGCGCGCTGTTGCTCGCAGGCTGGCTTCTGGAGCGGAACGCGTTCGAGCCGCGGTGGATTCCCATCACGACCTACGTCCTCTCGTACGTATTTGGCGCGCGGGATAACGTCGGGCATTTCCTGGGCGATCTCCGGCGCGGCAAGTTCCACTTCAACATCGATCTCCTGATGGTCGTGGCAGCCGCCGGGGCGGCCGTGCTGGGCGAGTGGGCTGAGGGTGCACTGCTGCTCTTTCTGTTCAGCCTCGGTCATGCGCTCGAGCATTACGCGCTCGGCCGGGCGAGGAGTGCCATCACGGCGCTCGCGGAGCTGGCGCCATCGCGCGCCACTGTGCTTCGCGCCGACAACGGCGTGCGGCGGGAGGTCGTCGTCGGCATCGAGCTTGTGCGACCCGGCGATGTGGTGATCGTGAAACCGGCCGAGCGCGTGCCAGTAGACGGCACGGTGCGCGAAGGGCGCTCGGGCGTGAACCAGGCGCCGATCACGGGCGAGAGCGTCCCGGTCGACAAGTCGCCCGGCGATCCGATGTTCGCCGGCAGCGTGAATGGGGAGGGGGCGCTCCTCATCGACGTCACCGTCGCCATCGGTGATCGCACGCTGGACCGCGTGATCAAGCTCGTGTCGGAGGCCCAGACACAGAAGGCACCGACGCAGCAATTCACTGATCGTTTCGCGCGCGTTTTTGTGCCGCTGGTGCTGATCGGCGACGTGCTGCTGATCGTGGTGCCACCGCTGCTCGGCCTGCTGTCATGGTCGGAATCCTTCGCCCGCGCCATGGCGGTGCTGGTTGCAGCGTCGCCGTGCGCATTGGCACTGGGTACGCCGGCGGCGGTACTCGCGGGCATCGCGCAGGCCGCGCGCAATGGGGTGTTGATCAAAGGCGGCGCGCACCTCGAAGCCCTGGGATCGATTCGGTCGTTGGCGTTCGACAAAACCGGCACGATCACGGTCGGCGAGCCGTCCGTCACGGACGTCGTACCAATGACCGGCGTTGCGGATGTCGTGGTGCTCATCAACGCCGCGTCCGTCGAGCAGCGCTCGCAGCACCCGCTGGCGAAGGCGGTCGTGCGCCGCGCCGTTGAACAGCAGCTCGCCGTGCCGGAGGCAGGAGAACTCCAGTCGATTACCGCCCGAGGTGTTCGCGCGCCCGTCGACGGCGCGGTCGTTGAGGTCGGCCGCGCGCTGCTGTTCGAGGATGCGGGTGTCGTCGTTCCTCAGGACGTGCGAGATGCGGTGACCCGCCTCGAGAACGCGGGACGCAGCACGATGATCGTGCGCCGGGTCGGGCACATGCCCGAATTCCTCGGCGTGCTGGGGCTCGCAGACGAACCGCGGGCGAATGCCCGCGCGACATTGGTCGCACTGCGCGGCGCGGGCATTCAGCGCATCATCATGCTGACTGGCGACAACGCGGGTGTCGGCAACGAAGTGGGCACGGCCGTCGGGGTCGACGAAGTGCGCGCTGGACTCCTCCCGGAAGAAAAGGTGGCGTCGATCAAGGAGCTCGCCGCGACAGGGCCGGTGGCCATGGTGGGGGACGGGGTGAACGACGCGCCAGCGCTCGCTCATGCGACCGTGGGGATTGCGATGGGCGGTGCCGGGACGGCGGCGGCCCTGGAGACCGCGGATGTCGCGCTGATGGGCGATGACCTCAGCCGCCTGCCTTTCGCGATTGCAATCTCGCGTCAAGCCAAGCGAGTCATTCGGCAGAATCTCTTTGTGTCGCTCGGCGTGATAGTCGCGTTGGTGGTGGCAACGGCGAGCGGCATGGCGAGCATCGGCCCGGCCGTGATTGCACATGAGGGGAGCACACTGGTCGTGATCGCCAATGCGCTGCGGCTGCTGCGCTTTCGAGCGAACGGTTAACGCACCCTTCCACGGAGCGATCAAGCCGGCGTTGGGGTGCGATGCCGACGGGGGCTCGGGACAGCGCGTCGCGGTACGTGGCGTTCGCCCCGAGCACCGGCGTATTGCGCACGGTATCGCGGGGGGCCAATGAGGTGGCCGGTCACGCGACCGACGACCGGTGCGGCAGCTTCACCTTGAGCACGCGCCGAATGCAGCGCCGCGCGATATCCCGCTCGCGCGCGCACCCGATGCACAGCGCATCGACGGCCGTCAGCAGGGCGTACATACCCGGTGCCCGCTCCCCGAGCCGTCCGACCCGCGGGAGCATGGAAGCCACGGGTCTCCACCATACCCTGTGGGTCTTCCCACACGAGGGCCTGGTTGGAGTCCATAGATCGTCGGTCAGCGTGCGAAAGTCGACCACCGGGCTATCGGCGAGCCGGAGGGCGCCCCCCACATCCAGGGCGTGCAGCGCGTCGGCGGTCATGGGCTCTTCCGTTCACTGTTCGCGAATGCCGAACAGCGCGATGACGGGCCGGCGCGTTCCCCGCAACACGCCCCGGGCTAGTCCGTGACCGGTGGGTCGGTGCCGGCGATCTCCGGCCCCCACTCCTCGACCCGTCGGCGGCACGCGTGATACACCGGCAGTGAGTCCCCGCGTCGTCGATGTTTGAGGTCAAGTCGCTGGGCCCAAAGTCGGCGTGTCGCCTGATCGCCAATCGGGCGCACGCGGCGGCGGAGGGTGATCACCGAGATGCCAAGGAAGGCGGCGATCTCGCGAAACGTCATGCGTCCCGGTGGGAGGACGGCCGCGCGGCGGCGGCGAGGCGGCAGTGCAGTCATGAGCCGAGCGTACTCGCGTTGCGAGGCTGAACGCCACCGGCGCGACGTACCACAGCTACGGCAGCACCACGACGGGCCGGATCACGACGATGATACCTCCCCGGTCGTCGTTTTCGGCTGCGCAAACTCCGCACGCGGAGCCCCCAAGTATCGCGCTTCACGCTGTCGTGCGGCCTCGCCGTCGCGTCGTGCTACAGCGGGCCCTCAATCCGCTATGCTCTGTTGCGGGACCACACCGGGTCCTACGACGCATCACCCATGCAAAGGAGTTGTCTTCAACGATACCCCGATAGGAATCATCACCGGGTTAACCGCGGTGCTCGTCGCCGTGGTGGGCATCATCGCCGTCAGAGTGCTCAAGCACCGCACCAAGACCGCCACGGCCCATCGCGACGCCGAGCGTGTGCGGATGGAGACCGAACTGGCCGAGGCTCGCGCCCGGGAGGACGCCGCAATACTCGAGCGCGCACAGCTCGAAGCCAGCCTGCACGCGACGCGCGAGGCCGCCGAGGCCCAGCGGGCGGCCCTGCAGCAGTTGTCCAGTGAACTGGGGGACCGCCTGCTGCGGCAACAGGCGACAGCATTCCAGGCGACCACTGCGGCGCTCGAACGCCGCGCCAGTTCGGAGAGCGACGCGATCCGCGCCGCCTATGAGGCGGCGACCGCCGAGCGGAACGAGCGCTTGCACGTGGAGTTGCAGCCGGTGCACGAGACACTGCAGCGGCTGGCCGACACCTCCGTCGCCACCGATACCCGCAGCGCGGCGGAGTTCTCGCGGCTGGTGACGCTCGTGCAGAGTCTCAACGACGAGCACCGCGCACATCGCGAGGAGACGCGCAAGCTGCAGGACACGTTGCGCGTATCGCAGGTACGCGGACGGTACGGGGAGTGGACGCTGCAGCGCGCACTGGAAGCCGCCGGCCTCCAAGAGCGGGTGCACTACGTGATGCAGCCCGCCCTGCGCGACGATCAGGGCCTGTTCCGACCCGACGCGGTGTTGTTGCTGCCGCAAGGGCGGGCCATCGTCATCGATAGCAAGGCGCCGCTTCAGCACTTACTGGATGCTCAACACGCGTCGTCGCAAAGCGAGAAGTCCACGCTGCTCGACCGCCACGCCAGGGCGCTGCGTGGGCACATCGATCAACTCGCCGGCAAGGGATACCCCGCACGGATGGCGGCGTTGGTACCGGATCGGGTGCTACTCGATGGCGTGCTGCTGTTCGTACCGGCCGATGCGGTGCTGGATGCGGCCTACCGCCGCGACCCGAAGCTGCTGCAGCACGCGGCCAGCCAGCACGTGCATCTCGTGTCGCCGGCCTCGTTGTTGATCGTGCTCAGCGCAGTGGAGCAGCTGTGGCGACAGGACGGACGTGATCAGCGGGCGGCGGAGATCGAAAAGATCGGGGCCGATCTGCTTGGCCGCTTGGGTGTGGTGCTCGGTCACGTGAGCCACGTGCAACGTGCGGTGACTGACTGCGTGGCGGCGTACAACGCCCTCACCACTTCGCTGGAGTCGCGCCTCCTCCCCGTCGCCCGTCGCCTCGAGGAACTGGGCGTGCGCGCGCGCGAGGCCATCCCCACCATCGGCGAGATCGACACGGTGCCTCGCGAGCTGGGGCCGCGACTCAGCCGCGCGCTGGTCACCCCGCAGACGGACGTCACCACGATGTCTGTCGAGACCGAAGAGAAGGCCGCCGCGGCCTGACGCGGCGCCCCCCCCGCCACATCCACCCACGCTGGGGTCCCGGTCACCACGGCCGGGACCACCACCACCTCACGGAGGTTCATATGGCCAAGAGGAACACCAATCGTCGGAAGGCGGCGCGTGCTACCATCGACCTGCTGCTCGAGAACGGGTGCGGGGCCTTTACGCTGTTTTTGGCGTCGCGTCAGGCCTCGTATTCCCAGGCGCAGGCGGCCCAGCACTCGTTGGAGGCGCTCATTGCGCAGCGGGTGCGCGCGTCCATCACGCAGTTGGATGCGCAGAACACCGACGCTGCGGCCTGGGGATCGACCGGCGACACGGTCGTCGTGCCTGTGTCGAACGAATCGCTGATCGCGGAGGCGACGGCGCGCGTGGTGGCGGCCCTGCCCCGCTGCGCGACCCGCAGCGTGGATGACTTCGAGCGCTGGCTCGCACGCCAGATCGCCGATGCCGTTGACGTCGGCCCGCAAGGCGGGCCCCCGTCGCCCACCGCGCCGGCGGCGACGGCACAGGTGTCGGGGTCGTGGGCGTTGCACACGCTCCCGATTCCGCGCGCGCAGCGTGACGCGCTCGTGACTGCAGTGCTGGAGGAGCTGACGCCACAGGAACGCGAGATGCTTGAGGCAATGCAGGACCCGAAGGCGTCGTGGGTGGACGTTGCGTCGCGCCTCGGGCTCAGCATGTTCGCGGCGAAGCGCTTGCACCGCCACGCGGATGATCGCGCGCACGAGATCGCGGTGCGCCTCGCCGCACAGGCGGCGGGGGTGGCGACCACGCCGGCGCACGCTTCGGCCGCGTAATCCTTTGCGGAGCACCACCACCGTGTTTGGTACCGCCGTAGGCGGTAGTCTACTCGCCGTGGCGAGGTCGTGCCGTATGCGGTACCGTATGTGCAACCGTATGCGCAAACAGGGCCACACAAGCACATACGAAGCCACATTTCCACGTCGCGCAGGAGCGTTCGCATGGAACGGGGTAGAAACACAAAAGCCGCTAACTCGTTACGAGTCAACGGCTTCCGTGTTTCTTCTGAGAGGTACGGCAATAGCTGGGGAGAGACTCGAACTCTCGACCTCACGATTATGAGTCGTGCGCTCTAACCGGCTGAGCTACCCAGCCCCAAAAGCATGACCCGCGCATGGAGCAGTCGCGGCACTTCCGGGACGCAAACGGCCGGCCCTTTCGGACCGGCCGAATGCTATGGCGGGGGCGGGATTTGAACCCGCGACCTTCGGGTTATGAGCCCGACGAGCTACCAGGCTGCTCCACCCCGCGGCAGTCTTGGGATATTAGCCGATCGCCCGTCAGAGTCAACCCCGACACGACGGCTTTCGTCCGCCTCGCGCGTTGGTGTCGATCTTACTGCGGCGCGACGCTCGTGTCCGCAGCCTCGCGTATCGCCGCGCTGTCGGCTGCCGACGAATCGCGCGCCGCGGGATCGTCCACCCAGTAGAGCAGCTCCTTCTCCCCCTTCACGAGACCATACTCCTCGCGCGCGATCCGCTCGAGCGTCCTGTCGTCGGTGCTCACCTGCTTGAGCACCGAGTCGAGCGCCGCCACGGTATCGCGCAGCAGCGCGAGCTCGGCCTCGATGCCGGCCACGTCCTCGCGCTG
>Ga0315904_10010204_pt1 | contig 12174 bp, 12 predicted proteins | sample LakEriMetagenome_6_FD_203529 | JGI IMG/M metagenome (GOLD analysis project Ga0315904, IMG submission 203529) | Freshwater fungal communities from buoy surface, Lake Erie, Ohio, United States - Buoy 12 MA120 | ecosystem: Environmental > Aquatic > Freshwater > Lake | place: USA: Lake Erie, Ohio...
AGCTTGGCTTAATTCTTTTTTAATCGTAGATTTTTAGAATGTACGCTGAATGACCCAAAGAATTTATATACATACTCTCTCCAAAGATGAAGAACTTAGACAAGTTGGGTGAATCTGAGAGGGAAATGTATTTCTGTTTGGCGATTTATTATTTTAATGCGCAAATTGCTCATCATAATTACCTTTGATTCGCTCGATGGGAGGATTGAAATAACCGAATTTTACGTGCGGAAATTCCTCTTTTACGATATCCATCATTTGTCTTACCCCATATCTTTCGCCTGTATCATGTAAACCTATATTACCTAAATACCAATCAGGGTCAATATTGAAATTGCGCCATTGTATCATGCTTAGATTTGTATATTCAATAGCTTTTAATAATGCTTCAACCTCAGCCACACTGTCTGTAACCCCTGGGAATACAAAGAAATTTACCGAAGCCCATCCGCCATGATCTCGAACCACTTTAAGACTTTCAATAATATCCGCTAACTTATAATTATTTGGTCTGTAGTAAGGGGTGTAAACTTCTTCTCGAAAGGAGTTCAAACTAACGCGAATACTTGTTAAACCTGCCTCCATCAGTGCTTTTACAGCTTTGGGATTGCTGCCATTCGTGTTTACATTAATACTGCCTTTGTCTGTATGTTTTCGTATTTCCAAAATACTATCTCGCATGGTTTCCCACATCAATAAAGGTTCTCCTTCGCATCCTTGTCCCCAGCTAATAATAGGGTAGGGTGCGGTTTGTAAATGAGGAACCGTATATTCTACGATTTCTTCAACTGTTGGTTTAAATGTTAATCTATCATGTGATGAAACAATACTTTCTTCTTCTGGTTGAAAAGATATACAGCCTAAACAATTCGCATTACAAGCCGGTGATGAAGGAATAGGACATTCCCATCTGCCAACAAAAAAATTCCTTGCTGCGGGGCAATGATATGTATTACAACATGTTTCTGCTAAATGTTTTACCAATCGATTATTTGGATAAGAAGCAGTTAGTTTTTTTACACCTTCTTGGATTTTCGCATCGTCATATCCACTTTTTTCTTGTCGTATATCTTGTTCAATGCGAATAGCCGTAACATAAAAGACATCATTGTGCCAAGCAGCTGCCGTATAACAAAATAAAGGTAACGTTGGGGCATTTGGCAAAGTTTCGTAAGCTGCAATATACAAGCCTGTGTAGGCGGGTGGAATAAATGCAGCTACTGCCCATCCTAATTCGCATAATCTCATTTCACCTGATTTTACATCAATACCAATGCCGCGGCGACCAGGTAATTCATATAAATTACCACCATCTGGTAAGGGAATCCAATCTGCTAATTCAACTTCAGTGGCATCCCAACCAGAGCGGCCTAGGGCAATTAGACTTGTATCCTCGAATATATTTCCTTTGCCATCAGAATAGAGTAAATAGGGTAAATGTTGTAATGATGGCATAGTTATAAAATTTAAATGAGATTAGAATTGCAATTTAGCTATTCCTTTGAATACATTGTTCGCAAAAGTTGTAAAAATTGATGCGTTCGATATCTGTAAAACTATCATAAACCTGATGCTGAAAAAAAGTATTGTTCTTGTATTCTATCGTGATATAATTATTAATGATAATTACATGATGAATATCGGCCCAATTTTTTTTATGGTTAAATAATGCTTGTGGAATTATAATTTGTTTGTCAAAGAAATCAATAAACTGTTTGTTGAAAATTCGGAATTCCATCCATCCGATCACGCCAATAAATATTGCTATCATCACAAATAGAAAAGCTATCATCCAATTATGTTGGGTTTTAAAAAATTCTGCACCTGATAATAGAAGTCCAATTTCGATGATACGAAAAATACTATTGTTGTAGCTATGTCTTAAATTTTTACTATTAATAAGTGCCACAAAAGCTATCATGAGCGTAGGGATTACTAACATAAAGAAAGTTATGTCTAATCCAGATTGGCTAAATGCAGTTTGTACAATTAAAAAAAATAAAAAAAAGCACACCATGATATGCATGGCCCTGCATTGTTTGTAACGCTTTTCAATATTATCATGTATAAGTCTCACATAATAGTGATTAAGCATTGGCGACTGATTTCATAAATAAATTACACATACGATATAAAATTCTTGCACCCACATTTGCATCGATCGAGTCTATTGAGCTTTCGCCACAGCTTACTTCGTTTAAATCAAACCCTATTATTTTCTTGCCACTTTCTACCAATTTTTTAAACAAATATTGAATTTGTTCTGCTTCAAAACCACCTTGTACGGGTGTACCTGTATTTTTACAAAGTTTGGGATCAAGTCCATCAATATCGAAACTTACATACACTTGATTAGGTAATTGTGAAATAATATCCTCGCAAATTGATTTCCAAGTTTCGCCTTCGTAAATTCTTTCTTTGATATTATTGTCGAAATAAGTCTTTATACGTGTACTTTCCTTTTCAATTATTTCAAATTCTTCATCACAATAATCTCTTACGCCTACTTGAACCAATTTTTTCATCTCAGGTATTTCTTGAAGCACATTATACATGATGGAGGCATGCGAATAAGTAAATCCTTCGTAGGCTATTCGTAAATCAGCATGGGCATCAATTTGTAAAATGCCAAATTCGCCAAATTTTTTACCTACTGCTTTCATCAGTCCCAAAGGAGTGCTGTGGTCGCCGCCAACCAAAGCGACATATTTACCCTTTGCATACAAATCCATGGCCTGATTATAAATCCATTCATTTAATTCGATGCAACCTGCATTTATTTGTTCTAGTTTTTTTTGTAATTGCGGGTTGTCTGATGTCGTCCCACCTTCACTCAAATTGCAAATAATGAGTTCTGCACAATGACGAAGAAAGTCGTTTTGCTTGACGATATGCTTATTTTGCGCTGGCATATAAAATCCCTCGCTCCAATAATCACGTGCATCCATGTCGAACAAATCAATTTGGTAGGATGATTCTAAAATTTTTTCGGGACCTTTAGCGGTTCCATTTCTATATGAAACTGTTACTTCCCAAGGAATAGGTAAAATGACCAATTTGGCATTGTCTTCATTAGTAGGTAAGCCAAAAATATTGTTTGCTGCTAAACCGATGGAATTGGTGTCGAAGTTAGTGATAGCCATGTTGTAAAATTTCGGATGCCAAAGTTACATTGCTTTCTATGGAAGTTGATTGCGATATTCGATTTTTATTTTAAAAAAGACATTAAACGACTTATCGGCAGTCCCACTACATTATAATAGCATCCTTTTATACTTTGGATGCCAATGGCACCAATCCATTCTTGTATTGCATAAGAGCCCGCTTTATCTAATGGTTTATAGCGTTTTACATAATACTCAATTTGGTCGAGACTTAAGGGAAGGAAACTCACTTCTGTTATTTCATGAAAGTAATGACAAGAATTTGGAGTAAGCACACAAACTCCTGTAATAACTTGGTGTGTCCTGCCTTGTAACATTTTCAACATGTTTATCGCTTCTTGCTCATTATTGGGTTTGCCTAATATTTGGTTGTCGATTACCACAATAGTGTCCGCGGCAATGACTGATTTAGATGCATGTTTTTGTTGTATAGCCAATGCCTTGATTCTGGCAATATAAATAGGAATTTGCGTTAACGCCAAATCTGGCGGATAGCTTTCATCCGTATTCGGCACATCGATTTCAAAATCTACTTCTGCCAATTGAAGTAATTGTTTCCGACGTGGTGATTGAGAGGCGAGAATAAAGTTTGACATAATCTATAGCTATAAAAAGAGCATTGACAAAATACCTAGTAGAGTTATTATTTTCAATGCGGCACTTATTTGATTAAAATGTTTAGAAGTATTGGCTTTTATCAAAAATGGTATTAAGCTTATAATTGGCAAAAAGGTACCGAATGCTAGAATATAAATCCATGTTTTATTTTCTAAATAGAAGAATAAAAAGGATTCTATTGAAAGCAATATAAAAATAAGTCCGTAAACAATTTTTTTGGATCCATCAATTCCCCAAACGAGAGGAATAGTTTTACATTGGAGCATCATATCTCCTTTTAGGTCTTCCGCATCTTTAATAACCTCGCGGATAAATGTAATCATAAAGGCGAAGACACAATAAAGCCAAAAAAGGTATTTGTAAATGTCGTCTAAAGTAAATAATTTAAACTTTGGTTCATACAAGGCCATGCAAATCAAGGTGAATGTGGTAAGTAATGAAATGAGCAGATTACCTGAAATCAATTTTCTTTTTAAAGTAGTTGAATAAATAATGAGCGAAATAATAATGAGTAATTGTAAAATAACAACTCGCAGTAAAACATATTTAAGTGCTAAATATCCTGCTATTGCCATCGCGATTACATTTAGTAGAATATGCCACGTGATAATTGTTCTTCGTTTAAATATCTTCTCAATAATTACTTTTTCAGGTTTGTTTATTTCATCAATTTTGATATCGAAATAATCATTGATAATATAGCCTGCAGCGGCGATTAAAATAGTAGAAACAATTAACAAGGTGACATGTTGCCAAGGCATGCTTGCCTTTGCCATTAAAGCAGGTCGAATAATACAATCATAACATAACCATTGCGTTAATCCAATAAAAATGAGATTTGGGAAACGGATAAGTTGTAATATGGCTTTTGCAGTTTGCATACTTACAAGTGATATTTCATTTGTATAGATTCTGTAATTAACTTATAAATATTTGCATTTGATTCATTGGATGACAGCAACTCTAAATGCTTGCGAATTGTTTCGTCATCATGGCGAATCGCAGGTCCCGTTTGCAATCTATCTGGTGTTGCATACGAAAGCTTTTCAATAGTATTTTGTATCAAGGGAACAAGTATTTGAAATGGGATTTTTTCAGAAAGTAAAATATCTTGACCAATTGTAAATAAATGATTCGCGAAATTATTGGCAAATACTGCGGCTAAGTGAGCAATTGTTTTTTGTTCATCACTCAGTATATAAATAGATTCACTGATACAATGGCTCAACAATTTTATTTTTTCTAAAGATGCCTCACGATTGCTATTTATTATAAGCGGAATGTCATTTCTTGTTGGAATGAAATTTTTATTGATAGAATACATACACCATATTGAGCCTACATATTGGCTGAGATGCATAATTTCATCTAGGCTTACGGAACCTGCAGTGTGAATAATGAGCTTGTCTTCAAATGTTGAATTCTTTGGTAAACTTCTCAATACATCATCTTTAATAGCGAGTAAGATAATGTCTGCATTGCTCGAAAGTTGATTTAGGTCGGTAGAGAAGTTGGCATTTAATTTATCCGCCAACTCTTTAGCATGGGCTTCAGTGTTAGAAATGACTTGAATAATTTCATGCTTATTTTCTTTTAGCTTCATGCCAAAAAAAGTAGCAATATTCCCACTGCCTACAATGGCTATCTTCATTCGGTAAATTTATCGCGAAATAAGCATGTTCGCAAATCATTCCCATTATTATTGGTTTAGATGAGATTTATCTTAGGGAAACTTATTAAGTAGCTTTTAAAACAATTCATAGTATAGCTCAAAACGAAATACAGTATGAAATGCTTATAAAAGGATGTTTGTGTTGCACTATGACCTCCTTATTTACTTTCCATTTTTATTAATGGAATAAGCATTTCTTCTAATGAAACACCCCCATGTTGAAATGTGTTTTTAAAGTAATTCACAAAGTAATTGTAGTTGTTTGGATAACATAAGTAGCCATCATTTTTTGCAAAAATAAAAGTAGAATTGAAATTAGGTTTTGGCAAACCAATTTCGTTAGGCTCGCGATATGCTAGCACTTCTTTACCGTCGTATTGCATATTTTTACCATGCTTATATCTTATGTTGCTTGTAGTTTGCTTATCGCCGATTACCTTACTTGCTTTTTTTACTTGCTTGCTACCATGATCAGTCGCAATAACGAGTTTGATATTTTTGTCTGCTACTTTTTTGATAGCCTGATGTAATGGGGAATGCTCAAACCAGCTTGCTGTTAATGATCTGTATGCTATTTCATCATTTGCTAATTCCTTCAGAACCTCCATTTCAGTGCGTGCATGTGACAGCATATCTACAAAGTTGTACACAATAATATTTAAATCATTGTGTAACATATTTTGAATATTATTCACGAGCTGATCTGCACTGTCGTGATTAGTGATTTTGGTATATGAAAACTTCAAGTGGTCAAGTAAGTTTCTTTTTAGTTGGTCGGTAAAAAACTGCTCTTCGTATAAATTTTTACCACCTTCATCCTCATCATTTTTCCACTCATTTGGATATCTTTTTTCGATTTCTAATGGAAGCAAACCAGCGAAAATTGCGTTTCTACTATATTGTGTTGTCGTGGGTAATATGGCTGTAACGATATCTTCTTCCAAGAGACGAAAACTTTCCATGAAAATAGGTTGTATAGTACGCCATTGGTCAAAACGTAAATTATCTAATAATATGAAGAAAGTACTTTTCCCTTTTTCAAGAAATGGGAAAACGTGTTTTTTCATGAGTGTGTGACTCATAGTAGGCGCATCTTCGGGTTTTGCTTTAATCCATTTACTATAATTTTTTTCAACAAATTTGCAAAACTCTGCATTCGCTTCCTCTTTTTGCGATGTAAGAATTTCCTGCATCTCTGGGCTATTTGATTTTTGCATTTCTAGTTCCCAGAATATAATTTTTTTGTATAGCTCACACCATTCCGAATAATCTGGGTTGGAGTTGAGTGCCATAAAAAGTGAGCGAAATTCTATTTGATAATTCTGCGTTGTCTTTTCGCTTACCAAGGTTTTTGCATCAATTATTTTTTTTAGTGTTAGAAGTATTTGGTTTGGATTTACTGGCTTGATGAGGTAATCTGTAATCTGAGAGCCAATGGCATCTTCCATAATATTTTCCGCCTCATTTTTAGTAACCATCACCACTGGTATATGTGTATTCAATTCACGAATCTTCGATAAGGTTTCTAAGCCAGTCATACCTGGCATGGATTCGTCTAATAAAACTACATCAATTTGATTTTCTCTTAAATGTTCCAATCCGTCATATCCGTTAGAGACAGTCTCTACTTCATATCCCTTATTGTTTAAAAACATGATTTGTGATTTTAAAGAATCCATTTCATCGTCTATCCAAAGAATTTTTGTGCTCATATTTAGTTTATTGGTTGTAAAAATAGTTTTATTCAAGAGTATTAACGCTGCTATTGATATTTTATTACAAGTTTAGTTTTATTTAACAGTTAATAGGTTTCGAGTTTGCAATGGATTAATGTCAGCTAGTTACTTTTTAGTCAAGTCGAATAGACTATCCGTTGAATGGGTTAATGCTTAAGCCTAGCGTATAAAGGTTGAAAAATATTTTACGATTTCGCATATCGACTATGACACCGTTGCAAAAGTCGATTGGCAAAAAAGTTCAAGGCTTTCAAATTTTTTATCAATGTGTTATCTCATTGATAATGAAGCGATAAAAAATATGAGTAACGAAGAAATTTGAAGCCAATTGACAATTTTTCTGAAACTAATTAAGTTTGCAACGGTCTCACTATACTTATTTATTAAGAATTTTCAGTGTCATTGATACCCGAAAAACATACATTTCTTGTCAATAAATCAGTGCTTAGGATTCGTAGTAATCTAAATCTTTGCCATGCGTTTCATCGAGCCATCGAGCTGCAAAGAAAGCGATGACGCAACAGATGATGCCCACAATCAATGCACTTTGTAATTTATGTATTCCTAAAGCTTGTATCCCCGTATATGCTAACGAAATTGGAACAAGGGATGCTCTTATAAAATTAGGCACAGAGGTTGTAACTGTTGCGCGGAGATTTGTGCCAAAGTGCTCGGCGGTGGCTACAATTAACACAGCCCAATATCCTGCTGCAAAACCTAATGCGCTGAATAACAAATAAAAGTTGCTTACTCGCTGGCCTCGCATGAAAAAATAGGCTATCACCATCAAGAAGGTGGCTCCAACGAAATATTCAAGCACGCGTTTACGGCTTTTTATATATTGACTCAATACCCCCGACACTAAATCTCCAAGCGTAACACCAGCATAGCAATACATGATAGAGAGTGGTGGTTTTATTTCACCCACAATGCCTAATTCTTTACCTAACTCAGGACTCAATGTAATCAAGATACCAATACAATACCATATGGGTAAGCCAATCAAAATGCATTTGAGATATTTTTTTAAGCTATTTCGATTGCTAAAAAGAATTTTCAAACTTCCCATAGCGTGGTCACTTGTTTTCGCTTTTTCATACATGCCTGATTCAAATACACCAAAGCGCAAAGCCAATAGTGCAAAGCCAAGCACACCGCCAATAATATAGCAGGTAGTCCACGAAAAATTCAAGCCTAAAATACTCGCAAGTATCGCGCCTGAAACACCTACTGTTGCCACAATAGTTGCACCCCAGCCTCGATGATCTTTATGTAAAATTTCAGAAACAAGCGTTATGCCTGCACCTAATTCGCCTGCCAAACCAACCCCAGCAATAAAACGTAAAATTGCATATTGCGTAATGTCAGTAACAAAGGCATTGGCAATATTGGCGCTTGAGTACATGAGAATTGATCCAAATAAAACAGAAAGTCGACCTTTTTTATCGCCTAAAATTCCCCAAGCGATACCGCCAATTAACATCCCTATCATCTGAATATTTAATAGGCCGAGACCTTGCACTTCAATTTGCTTGTCTGTCAATCCAAGCGCTTTTAAACTTGGTTTGCGAACTATACTAAAAAGTACTAAATCGTATATATCAACAAAATAGCCGAGTGCCGCGACAATGACAGGTAAGCTTAAAACTTTTGATTGTAGTTTAGACATGAAACAATATTAAAGCATTTCTTTTAGATTCATGTATTGGTGTTTTACAAAAAATCTTAGCTGACGATAGCTTGCAAAATTTAAAAAGTATTGTTTTGAATAAACATGTTTTTCGAGGTATGAAACCCTAATTATCGGACGTTCATGTATTTGTGAATTTGCAAGGATAATTTCCACTTCGGATTTTGTTGGATAAATTCAGTAATCTTAGGCAACATTTTTTTTTCTTTACTCCATTCAGGTTGTAGGTAAAGTAAACAAGTCTTGTTTACAAGATTTGCATGTTCTTTTGCCCATTCAAAATCGGAATTATTAAATACAACCACCTTTAATTCATTGGCTTGAGAAAGCGATTCTAGTAAAGGGGCTTTAAATTTTTTGGGAGAAAGGCAAATCCAATCCCATGAACCTGAAATAGGGTAGGCTCCGCTCGTTTCGAGATGGGTTTTGTAACCTTTTTCTTGCAAGGCTTCAGTAAGTAAATTGCAATTATACATCATAGGCTCACCTCCTGTAATTATTACAATTTTTGTTTCAGTTTGCATTACTTCGTCAACTAATGAATCAATACTTCTAAGGTGGTGCAGGTTTGCGTCCCAACTTTCTTTTACATCGCACCAAACACACCCTACATCACATCCAGCGAGTCGCATAAAAAATGCAGCTTCACCTTGGTAAAATCCTTCACCTTGAATCGAGTAAAAGGTTTCCATGATAGGCAATTCATTGATTTGCGGATTTGCTGATATGCCAATTTCTCGATTTGTTGATGCATTCATACGTTGATGGGACTTCATAAAGGAAATAGTATTCTGGGTTGTTTTTTAAATGCTTTTTTAAAGAGATTATTTTGAGAATCTTATAACAGGTATTAGCTCTATAAATCAAGTTTTCATATTGACTTGTCGGTTCCCCGAACATGCTGGGAACATCGGCACATCAGGATATGGGTATATTCGCTAATCGAAATGCTTGTAATGTGTTTTTCATTAATGCGCAAATGGTCATTAAACCAACGCCACCCGGCACAGGTGTAATATAGCTGCATTTTTCGGCAACTTTTTGAAAGTCAACATCGCCAACCAATTTGTATCCGCTTTTTGTTTCTTCACTTTCAATGCGATTGATACCTACATCAACAACAATTGCGCCTTCTTTTACCATATCTTGGGTTACAAATTTGGGTTTGCCAATAGCCGCAATTATCAAATCGGCCTCGCGGCAAATGTTCTCAATATGTTTGGTTTTCGAATGACAAATAGTTACAGTGCAATTGCCAGGATTTGCATTGCGGCTCAATAATAAACTCATGGGGGTGCCTACAATATTACTGCGACCAATTACCACACAATTTAGACTACTGGTATTAATTTTATAATGCTCCAACATTAATAAAATACCATAAGGTGTTGCTGGAACAAAAGTGGGTAAACCTAACATCATTTTACCCAAATTGGTAGGATGAAATCCATCCACATCTTTAGTGGGTGCGATGGCTTCAATTATTTTATATTCTTGTATATGCTTTGGAAGAGGAAGTTGTACCAAAATGCCATCTATGTTTTCATCTAAATTTAGTTGATGAATATGCGATAGTAAATTTTCTTCTGTTTCATTTTCGCCAAGCTCTATTAAAGTGGAGTTAAAGCCTAACTCTGCACAGGTCTTTACTTTTGAGCCAACATAAGCTTGACTAGCCGGATTGCTGCCTACAAGTATTGCTGCTAAATGAGGAGCCCTCTTTTGACTAGACAGAATTTCATCAACTTCTTGCTTGATTGATTTTTTGATTTGAGCTGAAACTAGTTTGCCATCGAGTAATTGCATGAAGCAAATATAAGCGACCGCTAGAAATAATTTTAGGATTAATCTAAAGCAACTTTCTAGGGTTTCAATAATCGAAATGTTCTTCGATAGTCCCCAGTAACTAATGTTAGATAAAATATCCTGTCATTTTGACGTTGAATTAATTCTGAAAAATTAAATTGATTAAGACCTAAGTTAAGTGAGGTTTCTGAATTGTAAATACTCAATCCAAATTCATTAATAATTGTAACTCTAGTCAGTAAATTATTTATATTACTATTAATAGATACAAATAGGTTTTGACCTTCAATTGGATTAGGGTAAATGGTTATTTCAGAAATTGGTATTACATTCTGAGATGGAGATTCAACATGTATCAAATAGTTTACTGTATTTGCGATTACACTGCAATCGTCTGATGCTGCACATTTGACTAAGTAGCTCCCTTGATTTGGAAAAGTTAATTGAAATGTTTCATTATTTATTATTGAGCCACTGGGCATAATCCAATTGTAGTACTTGTAATACATTTGGGGAGCTTCTAACTCAACGGGGTCGTTGATATTGACGAAGATATTAATAGTATCTTGAGAAAAGCTAAAGACAGGTTTACTAGTTAGAAACAGGAGAATGAAGAATATTTTTTTCATATATTTTTTTTAAAGTGAAATAAACAATAAAGTGAAAAGGAACAATTACAAGTGAAGTAATTTGATTGAAAGTTAGTTGTGCATATACTGTCTCATTAACTCGCAGGTATTCGATTAAGAAACGTGATAAAGGGAACAAGATTAAAAATGAAAAAATTATCAACCTACTTATAAATGAAGTATCGAGTACTTGTCCAAATACAAGGTATACTGCTGCTAATGTGCTATTAATGATGAATTCATACAACGGAGTCGGATAAACAGGAAAAAGAGTTTGGTTTTGCCCCCATGTATATCTTAACCCCCCATCCATTAAAAGTAACTTTACCATAACAACCATCAGCACCAAAATGGCAGCCTAATCTTCCAATTGCGTATGAAAGAAGAAATAAGGATACAAGTTAAGAAAGTAGTTTATTAATCTCTTCTATTTTGTAAAGTTTGAAAAATGCAAATGTGAATATTCCAATAAAGATTGGAATATAACCACCGTAGAAAGTTAGACCATTTTGAGCATCTAATATTGATGTGAAATTAATTCCTGTGAATCCTTGATGCTCAATTATTGATAGAATTCTTGAGCAATAAAATCCAGAAATACCAATCAATACAATTAATAGAAAAACTTCTTTCCAATTCAACTTAAAATTTGATACAAATCTTAATAAAATAAAGGTACAGTTAAAGATAATATGTAAAAACTGATGAACATTTATAAGGTTGGGTCATTAGTATTCATAATTATTAGATAAACTTCTTTAACATTTTTACCTAAAAAACTAGCCTCTTTACTTTTAAGAAAATTAATTTTATTCTTTAAAGAGGCATACGGCTGGAGTGCAAGTGCTTCAGTTAGCAT
>Ga0315904_10010205_pt1 | contig 12174 bp, 19 predicted proteins | sample LakEriMetagenome_6_FD_203529 | JGI IMG/M metagenome (GOLD analysis project Ga0315904, IMG submission 203529) | Freshwater fungal communities from buoy surface, Lake Erie, Ohio, United States - Buoy 12 MA120 | ecosystem: Environmental > Aquatic > Freshwater > Lake | place: USA: Lake Erie, Ohio...
TTTGTTTACAAATGGAGGATGAATTCTCATCAGTCCCACCTGGAACTGCCGGTACAGTAGAAAGGGTTTCTGAAATTTTTGGTATTACCCAATATAATGTTACATGGGATAATGGAAGTACTTTGGCGTTACTTAGTGATGTCGACGCTTGGGACTTTGAGGAAAACATGAAAAAAAGAAGAAGAAAAATTAATGAAGATATAGAAGGTATAAATGACACATTTATGAAAAACATAGATGTGTTCAAAAATTTCAAAATGAAATTCCTTAAAGATTATCTTGTTAAATTAAGAGATTGTGGTGTTACTAATATGTTAGGTGCGGCTCCATATCTTTATATGGGTAGAGACAGAATGGAGATAGATTTTAAATATCACAATGTAGAGGACGATATATGTGATGAGGTTTTAGAAATGGCAAATTTGGCACAAGCCGAAATGATTGCCGGTGTGATAAAAGTGCTGGAATCAAAAAACAAAGAAGTTTCTTTGGATAATATTAATTCATACCTTAGACGGTATTCTAGTAAAATTTTAGAGAATTATATTGCTTTATTATCACTTTAAACGATATTCCCATTCCCCAATTTCATTAGTAGGTTCGAGTTCTCTATCTAAGAACACCGGATTTTGTTCTCCAAAATGACCACCTATTATATTATAATCAAAAAATTCTTCAGCTTCGGTATAAGACATCCCATCTCTTTCTTGAAGAATTTGTAGTATTTTATCTTTAGAATAAAGTATTCTTGGCCCGTTTCCAAATTCCCCAACTACTCCAATTATTGCGGATTCTAACCCGTCAAGTTTTATAGCCCCTTCGGCGTATTCATTTAAATCTAATGTCATTTTTTTATGTATTCATTAAAATCAATAGCATTATCATCCTTGTCACTTATTATTAATTGATTACTACCAAGTAGCGACTCAATTCTTTTTTTAACACCAGGTATGCTAGTCCAATGAATCGAAACTTCATGTTCCTTTGAATAAATCTCATCAACAAAATAACTAACGATTGTTCCCGATTCTAAAGTTAAGAACCCGTGGGCGTAATTTTTTGGAACAAACAAACTGTCACCTTCTGACAATTCATAAACTTCTACTTCACCTACATTATCACCAGTCAAATTTACAATGATGTCAACAATTTTACCTTTAATTACCGTGATTTGTTTAGATTGTCTTCTTGGACCTACTTGAAAATGTAAACCTCTCCATGTAAATGGATTATCATTAATACTTAAATTAGATTGAATCCACGTATCTTCTATTTGAATTGGAGTAAACGACCCTCTATTATCTTTATAAATTGGTTGAACTGATTTTTTAGGAGTTTTCATGTTTAAAATATAAAAAACAATTTCACATCAATCAATATATTTATTAGTAAATCAAAAAATTATGAATTCGTATTTTTTTAAAATGAACCAAGCAGAGAAAAATGATATTCTTGACCAACATAAAAAAGTTTATGATGGTTTCGCAACTCAATACGGTCAATCAAACCAACAACCATTATATGTCCAAGATTTTGCAAACGATAAAGGCGGAATAACTGTTAGCAATAAAGGTGATGTTATGTCATATAGAAATATTAATATAAATGAGATGTACTACAGTGGTGATGCAGAATTTACTCCTGAACAATCTTTTGATTTTGGTGGTCCTGATGAGTCATATATGGTTAGTATGGGAGAACAGAAAGATATGATTGGGGACGGACCGCAAGATTTTGATTACGGTACATTTGAAGATGATGAAAGTGAAATATTAGTTGGGTCTGAAGGTGAAGTAGATATGTTTTTAGATGATGAAGATTATGACCCTCAGTTTGACGAACCTGAAATTTTAGAACCAGGTGATGAAATGGAAATGGATAAATTCATACCAATTAAAGAACAAGTCAATAAAACTCTTGACATGTTTAAAAGATTTAAAAATTATTAACTCTGTATTTTATAAAATATTGTAATATTTCTTTGAAAAATGGAGATTATGGAAATCAAAGAATTAATATCATTTAGTATAAATGAATCTTCGCAAACAATAGATGTTGCGTTTAGATTAATACAAGACAGTGAGGATGAAATCAGAGAATCTCAAATTGAGATAGACGAGATTAAAAAATTTGGGTACGATTTCTTAGACAGTAATACTCAAAAATTCAAAGAATTATTTAATGAAGAAGAATTAGAAGAGTTTGATGAGTTTGAAGAATACGACGACGAGTTTCTTGAGGAATCAATCGATGAACATGAGGTTATTTCATTTCTAACCGAATACTATATGGTAAATTCAAAAAAATTACCGAATAGTGAGTTATTTTAAGGACCAATTCTTGTTAATTGTAGCGTAATTGTCTTATTTGATAAGTCATTATCATCATTATACCACTGACCCGTAGTTCTAAAAGTCAAACTTTCAATACCATCTTCCAAAATCTTTAAGGTTAAAACTCTACCATTTAATTTAAGTTGGACGTGACCGTAATCATAAATTGTCCAACCAGGAATTAAGTCATAAAAATATTTTTCAGACCATTCAAAAGTACCCCAAGGAGTCGGGGTAGGACAAAAAGCAACTTGCATATAATCAAAATGCCATCTTGTAACTCCAATTGAAATCGAATCCAATGGGAACAATGAAGTTGTATCGATAAAGGTATCTCCAGGATAATAAACACTATCGCCAGGATTACCTGTTGATTCCGTTTGAGTTAACGTTACTTTATCAATAATATACTCACCACTTAAAGTTGGGGTTGTTTGTTCCGCGTATTTGTAACAGGAAACTAGTGAAATTGATATTAATAGATAAAATATTTTTTTCATAGGACACAAAAATAAAACATTTTTTTTATTACACCAAAAATATTTATCAATATGAGAAACGATGTCGACACGATAATAGATATTTTACAAAAATACACTACAAGTAATTCTAAAGGTGAGATGGGAGAACAAGACGCCGCACCCGCAAGTGGTGGTGGAGGTGGCGGTGGCACAAAACCAGCATATCCTACCGTTACTAAATGGGAAAGTGGTGTTACACGAGGTCCAGCGAACCAAATAGGATTAACAAAGTGGAGTGAAATAGTTAAAATAAACAGAGGTAAGGCCAATACTCTACTATAACTTTTTTATCACTCGATATATTTATTTAAAAACATTTTCAAATGAATAAAAGAAAAATCGCGGAAGAAGAATTAAAAAGAGCTCTTCTTTTAATGAAATACGATAATCGTAAAACCTTAACAGAAAATAAAGAAAGAATCCTTAAAGAAGATGTCGGTACAGGAACAGTAGCTGCGGGGTCGGCACTTGGTGGTGCGGCACTTGCCGGTGGAGGTATGGCAGCGGCCTCAGCGGTTGGAGGTTTAGGAACTATGGGTGCGGTTGCTGGAACAGGTGTCGGAGCTACGGCAATGTCATTAGGTACCGCGTTAGGTGCGGGAACCGCGGCATCGGCACTTTCTCTCGGAGCCGCAGTGTTAGGTGGAGCGGCGGCAGTTGCCGTTATACCCTTGGCGTACTGGTTAATAACTAAAGACGATGGTGCAGACAGAGTAAAAGCTATGATTCAAGTGTGCTCATCACAATCTCAAAATATTGCAAAATTAGAAAAGAAAATGTCTGATTCACAATATAGAGAAATGTCAGATTCAATATACGACGCAGTGAATGGTGTCGGTACAGATGAAGAAAAACTTTTTGGAACTTTCCAACAGTTAAATAATGGAACCGCGGCTGACGCATGTGCAATGATTGCCAGATTCCAAAGAGATTACGGCAATTTGTTTGAGTTCCTTGATGATGATATCGATGCAGAAGACGAATGGGACCAAATTTACAGACCTTTAAGAAACTGTGTTGAGGATTCTTTACTTGAATTACAAAAGAAAAATCCTTGTAAAGAAGGTGAAGTTTGGGATGACAAGAAACAAGTATGTGTTCCTGTATCTCCAACACCAGTTCCAAAAGAAGAAGATAAAAAGGAAGAAAAGAAAAAAACTGAGTGGAGAGAATGTGAATTCCCACTTGTTGTAGGTTGTAAAGGTGATAATGTTAGAAAAGTTCAAGAGTGTTTAGGAATATCGGCTGACGGTAAATTTGGTAGAGGGACCAAAAAGGCACTTTCAAATGCTGGATATGGAGAAGATGTTTCAAAAGAAGATTATGACAAAATTGTCGCTAAATGCGGAGGAACAACTCCAACTCCATCACCAACACCAACACCCTATGAAGTAAATCCAACAACTGAACCGGCAAAAAATCAAGATTAAACAAAAAAAGTATAAAAAAATGAAAAACAAAAGACTTTTAAGAGAATATAATGAATTGGCAACTGTAGAACTTGCAAATTATCCAAATTTACAAGCGGCCTTTAGATTCGGATGTTTCAAAGATTCGGATACTATTACCGATAAAAATGGTCCAAAATCTGTCTATAGAAAGGCAACAAAACCTGAAAATGCGGCAAATCCGCACGTATATTTCTATGAAGATGGTAGAAAAGAATTTAGAGATTCAACGGGTCAAGTAAAAAGAGAAACAACTTGGTTTTGCCAAGAAACTGCAAGAAAAACCGACCCAAGTGTAACCAATATAGGTGAAGACGTACTTGGTCAACTTATCAATACATACAAATATAAATTATGGAGTCAAGTTAGTGGTGCAGAAACTAATAACTATCAATTAGTTAATTTGAAAGATACTAAAAATTTACCTAAAAATCTCCAAGTTTATCCATATGTGGACCAATTTAATAAGCAAGATTTTTTCATGTGGGTACCAGTTGGGTTGGGTCAGGATGTGGTCGATAAAAATCAGCAAGGACGGGCTTGTATTACTGATTACGAAAAGCAAGGTTTTAAAGATGCGGGTAAAAACCCCCCACCTGCAGGAGGATATATAGAAACCGTTGACTTAAATCAGGTTTGCCAAGGAGGAGGGTTCCAAGGACCTTATAACATGTGGAGAGAAATGAAAGGTATTGGAGCTGAACAGTTAGTACAAAAGTTATCAGAATGGTATTCAAAAGCACCCGGAACCCCAGACGAAAAATCTTGGTGTAGAAATGGTATATCATTGTATTATCAAGCATATGAGAAGAAAACAAAAATTGGACCTGAACAAATTGTATATTATAAAAACCAAATTAGAGATTGTGTAGACCAAAACTATAATTTTCCTTTACTGAAAAAAGAAATCGAGACATTAAAATACGCACCAAAATTCACTCTCCAAGGTAGAGAATATAGATACGGACTAAACGACAACAAACAAATGGAAAGTTTAGATAGAAAACTAAAAGGAGTTATCAGAGAAAGTTTAATTGAGGTACAGAACAAAAAGAGAAAAAATCTAATCCAAGAACAAAAAATAGTTAAAAATAGATTTAAGTTTTTAGTTGAGAATACTGATTTACGTACAAGAAAAGGTCAAAAATTATTAGCTAGACAATTATTTGTTGAAACCGCTTACTTACATACCCAAGGATTTGACAAGAAAATAATCAACGAAGGATTCTTTGATATTTTAGGAAGTTTGTTTGGAAGTAGTATGGACGGAGCGTTACAATACTTTAAGGAATATGCAGTTAAATGGTTATTAGACCAATTTGGTGTTGATTCTTCAGGATGGATTGGAAGTATTGTAGTTACCGCTGTCGGTAACCTTGACTTAGCAGATATTCCAAAATTAACTGACTGTAACTTTGTAACTAAATTATTATCTAAATCATTAGCCGAAGGTGCGGTTAGAAAGTTACAAGGAGACACTGTTGGATTAGGTCCCTTACAAGATATAATCAGAAACACCATTGTTGAAGTTCTTTCAGATACTGATTTAGGACAGAAAATAGAAGGGGCTTTGTGTCAATTCATTTGTCCTATGATTAGTAAAATCGCAGGAAAATTAGGAATGGCAACAGACCAACTTAAAACAAACGCTTTGGGAACCGACTCAAAAGAACCTGGTATGTTAGACCAACTAAAAAATAAATACATGGATAAATTTAAGAGTTTTTCACCCGACGCTCAAAACAAAGCGATAAATACTTTAGTAAGTCGTGGTGACTCTGGTGGAAAAAGCGCTGACGAGTTGAGAGGATTGGTTGGACTATAACTATTATAGTGTTAAAGAAACCTTTCGGAATAGATTCCGAAACGGGATAAACCTACTAAAGAAAGGGGGTATTCCAAATCTAACAAAAGGGTGTCGAGAGACACCTTTTTGTTTTTTAGGAGAATGACTTTTTAAATTCTAACCAAACTAATTCTATTGAAGGATTAATAACTTCTGAGAATATATTAGGTTCATATGGTGTTTTTAACAATTTCATACCCGCTTCTTCAGGCGTACGATTATCTTTTGTTCTATTACAATATGAACAACATGTCGCAAGATTTAACCAAGTGTTTTTTCCTCCTCTTGATTTAGGTAAAATATGGTCAACGGTTAGATTTTTTTTACTACCACAATAAACACATTGATAGTTATCTCTTCTGAATAATCTATTTCTATTAATTTTTAACTTATGAAATCTGAACTTAACATAATTAAAAAGTCGTATGATGAGTGGTCTTGTAAATGAGCGGTCGCCAGCGACAATAGGATTGTCACCTGCTTTTAATATTTCCGCTTTACCCTTATCAACTAGTTTAAACCCTTTGAATACGGTTGTTACATTGATGGGGGTATAATCAGCATTTAGTACCAATACTTTTTCCATCATATTTAATAATGAAACAAATATAAGAAATTTTTACCACACAAAAAATAACCTGTAAAAAAATAATTTATTTGGTTATTCAAGAAATGTTCGTATATTTGTATTCAGAAACAAAACAAATGCTCCCGTAGCTCAGTTGGATAGAGCAACAGATTTCTAATCTGTGGGTCAGGGGTTCGAATCCCTTCGGGAGTACCATTTTTACTACATGAAAAAACTACTCACAACATTACTTCTAACGGTATGGTCACTAATTGTGTTATCACAAACTGACGCTTACGCATTTTCTTTAACAATTGGTGTTAGAGATAACTCCTATCAATCATTTACTTGGGGTGAAACTAAGTTACTTGAAAAGAATATACCGATTGAATTTGAGAATAAAGATATTACGATATACACCGAAGATGTTCAGTATTATCAGACATTAATGCCTGAGTATACTATTGACGGTGGGTCATATTGGTTCGCATATGATGTTAATATGAAAAAGTGTAAGTTTTACATGGTCCAATCAAATGGAACAAACTTTGTTATGGTAGAATACGATGATGTGTGTATTATATATGGTGTGAGTTATGAGTGATATAAAATTTAAGATAAAAAACTCACATTATTATAAATTTGGAGGAATAGCACCTGACGGATTTATACTAATCCCAAATGAAACTCTTGAAAGGTTAACCGATTTTGATAATTGGAAAGAATGGAAGTCCGACCCATCTGTTTTGGAAAAATGGATGATTGAGGATACGAAAGATTTATAAGAAATTTTTGTATAACTAAAAAAATTACCTATATTTGTACCATGAAAACAACCACATTAATCTCCACAATTTTAATCTCAACTTTATTAATCTCTTGTAATTCTGAGACAGAAAATCAACCATCTGATGTTCTACCTGTAGAATCACAACAAGTCGCCTCAAATCCTAGTGGTTGGGGTGATATTGGTGAACCTGAATCAAATTCTAATACTTTTGTTATCAGAGGTCTTGGTAAATTTAACCCTGACTCCTTAAACGTTATTGCGAAGTATGTTAAGGATTTTTATGGTTATGATTGCCGAATTTATTCTCCCGTAAGTACAACTCAAGATATGTATTTGGAGTCGGGTAGTTTGGACGCATCAAAAACGTTGAACATTTTAAATGATGTGGATGTTAAAACGATATTTGTAACAAGCGAAAATTTATTTGACAGACAACTTGATTTACGAGGGGCGACATATCAAAACGCTGATATTATAATAATTGAATTAAATAATTTTAACAAAAAGACAGTTCTTCATGAAATAGGACATACTTTAGGTCTCGAGCACTGCGAAAATAAAAATTGCCTGATGGCAATATACAATGATGGATGTGTAGTAAAAGATTTTTGTAATAACTGTAAAAAGAAAATAAACAAATGAAAACTTTCAATGATTTGGTGTTTAAACCCCACCCTGTAGGTATGGGTGGAAAATTGGCCCAAATGGTATTGGGTAACGGATATACAATTTCTGTTGTAGGTGGTAGAGAAGGTTTATACGGAGATGGTGAAACGACCTTTGAGGTGGCAATTTTCGACCGAACTGGCGAAATGATTATGTTGTCAGAATATGACCAAGTTTTAGGTTGGATGACTATTGATGAGGTAAATAGAATAATTCAGAAATACGATAATGAACCAATTTTAAAAGTTAATATATGAGTAAAGAGTTAATAGAATTTGCCAAATGGATTCCAATAATGTATGAACCGTGTGGTCAACATGAGTGGAAATATAGGTATCCAAAAACTTCAGAGGAAATGAAAAAGTGTTTTACTTCTGAAGAAGTTTATGATGAGTACAAAAAGAAAGTGGTGACCGTTTAAGACCACCACTTCATTAGGTTAATAAGTAAATTAAAATTAGGCTTTTTTAGATAATACTGACCATACAGTACCAACTAAAGTGATTGCAGCTCCAATCATTTCACCAACTTGTCCATCAGATGCAAGACCTTTAGCTATGAGGATACCACCAACGAATGTTAGAGCGTGTCTAACTAAACCTAATACTTGTTCTTTGTCAATCATGTGTTAAAAAATTAAATTTTTATTTTATTATAAATATTAGTTTGATTGGTAAAATTTGTTTAGTATATTTGTACAACAATAGTCAAGTGGCGGAATAATGAGAGTCTCCGGAAACATACTCTCAAGGCAGACGTACTAGATGGTTATAGCACTAGGGGTAAAAAAACACAATGCGTGTGGTCACTATAATGGCAGCCCGTGGAGGTTCGAATCCTTCCTTGACTACTTAAGTTATTTGAAATGCTGGGATGGTGTAACGGTAGCCACGAGGGACTTAAAATCCCTTGGACATTGTGTCTGTGCGGGTTCGAGTCCCGCTCCCAGTACCAAAGCATCTTTAGCTCAATCGGTTAGAGCAACTGACTCATAATCAGTAGGTCGTAGGTTCGATTCCTGCAAGATGCACAACAAAGGTCGGTAAAACAGATATTCCGACCTTTTTACAATTCTTTATATTTATTAATATGAAACCAGAAGAAATCAAATTCCCAAAGAACTACGTAGAGAAAACTGACGAAACTCGGAATAAGGTTATTCGTGATATGTTTCCTATTACTGAAAAAAAGAATGAACCTAAGAGAAAGGATTAAGTTAATCTTAAATGAAGCTTTAGGTATCCCAGATGATATTAATATGATTGTTAATATCTATACGGACTTAATAATTGATAAGATTACAAATGACATTGATAACGTTGAAAAGATAGAAGTTCAAATCAATGTTGAAAAATTTGAAGATGAGGAAGCGTTCAAGTACGATTTCAAAATAAGTCCAAAAGAGTCTTGGGAATATCTTAAAAATTCTCCACAATTTAACATAGAAGAATGGAAAAAGTTTCCAACCTTTATTAATAGAATTACATTCTCCCTTATAACATTTCCTGATGAAATGTTTGAAGACCAAGGAGTAGATTCCCCTCAAATTGAAGCGTCTCACATATTTGCCCCATCAAAGTTTGAATTAAAGCAAGTTAAAAAATGGGGGGAGGTTTATGCAATTAGTTCATATGATTTCTCAATTAATATGAAGGAGTCAGACCTTGATAATTTAGATAACATAAAAACTAAATTAAGGTCAGTTATTGCTCACGAGATACTACATTCATATCAGTTATATAAAAAATATAAGAAAACATCTAAGGTTGGGTTTGGAAAAGAGGCTGTCATGAACTCATTCCAACAACTATTACAAAGTAGATGGAACCCTGAATGGAACAACTTTATGAGGGGAATTTATTACGCTTTAAGGTTTGAACAACAAGCAAGAACCCCACAACTGTATTATGAACTCAAAGATAAGGGAATCAATTCCTATGATGATTTTATGAGGGAATTTTCAAAAACCGAGTATGCAAATGAGATAAGATTTTTAAAGAACTTCTCATCGCAGAGAATGATAGACTCCGTAAGTAAAATTGAAAGTCTTGAAGACCTTATTGTTTCAGGAATGAGGGGACAAGAATTCAGAGAAAATATCGAGAATTGGAATGAATATTTGGAGATTGTTGCTAAAAAATTAAAAAGTAACGGGGTTGATGTTGATAATTTCAATGGGGTAAGTTTAAAGGTTAGACAAGACCCAAGAACTTTCTTTGAATATTGGGAAAAGTTTTTTGATAGAAGAGCGGATGAAATGTTTAGAAGGGCTACAAGAATATATGATAAGTTAAAAAAGGATTAAGTTGACAACCTAATTTTTTTACCATATAATTAATTTAACTTTAAATTAAAAAACGATGAAAAACCTGTTACTTGTCATTATTTCGTTATTTTTAACGATAAACACATTTTCACAATGTGAAAATGATTCTATTAATCCTTACTTTGTTAACTTTGAGTCCGAGGTTACAATTTCATGTGATGTTGACCTTAATGTATTATTTCCTGTGGCTCTTGATGAGTGTGATGATAGTGTTGAAATTGCTTGGTATGAGGAAACCACTAATATTTACTGCGATAATTCATATGATTTATTTAGAGTTTACAGAGCCTTCGATGATTTTGGTAATCAGTCAGTAGAAAGTCAAATAATACACGTAGTTGATGAAACATCACCAACATTCCAACCCATAGAAAATCAAGTTATTGATTGTGGAGGAATTCCCGTATTTTCTCAACCTATTGTCACAGACAATTGTGGGTTTATTGTGACAACAAATGAAGATTTTGTTGATTCTACTGATAATTGTCAAATAAGTTATATACGACTTTGGACGGCATACGACCAATGTGGTAACACTTCAAACTTATCCCAAACAATAATTGTAACTGATATGACACCACCGGTTATTACAGGTGAAATTTATTTGGAGGTCAATGAAGGTGATAATATTGATACAACATTTATTACAGTAACTGATAATTGTTCATCATTTGAAGTGACATATGTTGATAGTGAAGTATCGGGTCATAATATTATAAGAAATTATACGGCAACGGATGCTTGCGGAAATGAATCAACATTTGAGCAAATCATCAATATTAATCACGATGAAGACGAAGAAGAAGGAGGTGGTGGTAACAACAGAGTTGCCATTTGTCACAATTTAGGTAATGGTGAATGGATTACTATTTATGTTGCCGAACCAGCAGTCCCCGCTCATCTTGCTCATGGAGATTATCTTGGCCCTTGTACTCAGATGATTATAGACTGGCAACAAATTCTCCCAAATAGTGATTTACAAATGAGAGTTATCAAGGATTACGATAACAAATATAAAAAGTTTGTGAAAGTAAAATAATTTACTTATATTTGTCCTATGAAATATAAAGTTTATTTGGATGACGTTAGAACTCCAACCAATGAAGGATGGACTGTCGTTCGCTCATATGATGAGTTTGTAAAAAAAGTTTCTGAAATAGGACTTTCAAATATTGATGTGGTTTCTTTAGACCATGATTTAGGTGATACTGCGATGGATGAGTACTACAATAATGTTAGCCCAAACTACACATTGGACTATACCCACATTACTGAAAAGACAGGTATGGATTGTGCAAAGTGGTTGGTTAATCATTTCTATGATGTAAATCCTTTTTGGGGTGACTTCAGTAGAAATAAGAAAAAGAAAGAAGAATTTCCTTTCCCTAAAGTTTACACTCACTCTGCAAATCCTATTGGTTCTGCCAATATTATGGGGTATATTAATAATTTTTTAATGAACGAGGCACAACCACAAGAATGTGTTAGAGTAAACATAGACCACACAATTGAGCATGTTAATTAAATGTTTAACAATACTTTCTGTTACATTATATGGTTCATTAATTATTGGTGAATTTGTAACAAGAAAACGACCAAATTACAGGTTTTCAATATGGTGGCGTAAGCATATCATAAATCAATGTGAAAAGTGTGACTGAATGTCACACTTTTTT
>Ga0315904_10010207_pt1 | contig 12171 bp, 9 predicted proteins | sample LakEriMetagenome_6_FD_203529 | JGI IMG/M metagenome (GOLD analysis project Ga0315904, IMG submission 203529) | Freshwater fungal communities from buoy surface, Lake Erie, Ohio, United States - Buoy 12 MA120 | ecosystem: Environmental > Aquatic > Freshwater > Lake | place: USA: Lake Erie, Ohio...
ATCGGCGAATAGATTTCCGCGCCGTTGGGTTCCGACCCTTCAGGGCGGGACTCTATTGCGACGTTCCAACCCACAGGGCGTTGCCCTGGGCTATCACCTTGCGCCCCGTTGGGGCAAAAGACAAGAAACTCGGGGACAGTCCCCGCGCGGTAGCGTAGCGTTCATCCACAAACGGGTCGAAGCCCCATTTTACGGGCCGATGACGCGTTGCTGGTCAGATCAAAGCCCAAGCGCAGCGTCCTGGGGGGCTTGGTTAAATCCTACGCCGTTGGCTACGGGTTAAACGAAATCGCCGAAATACATTCCATAACGTGATGACGAGACGGACCGCCCCCGGTGTTTTCTCATTTCCCCGCCCCAAAGGGGCAAAATGAGATAGCCCAGGGCAAAGCGAAGCGCCGCCCTGGGTACGTCGACGAATGGATTTCCGCGCCGTTGAGTTCCGCCTCTTCAGGGCGGGACTCTATTTCGACGTTCGAACCCACAGGGCGTTGCCCTGGGCTTTCACCTTGCGCCCCGTAGGGGCAAAAGGCAAGAAACCGGGGACAGTCCCCGCGCGATAAGGTCATCAATTCGACGGACTGTCACGGGGGTTTTTCCAACCGTAGCATGGCCCTCCGAGGCCGTGCGTCTACGTGACGAATCGATCGCGCTTATCCACAAACAGGTCGAAGCCCCATTTACGGGCCGATGAGGCGTTGCTGGTCAGATCAAAGCCCAGACGCAGCTTCCTGGCGGGCTTGGTTAAATCGCCCAACCGCTGGCGCTGGTTGGCTCACGGGTTTGGCAAGAAACCGGGGACAGTCCCCGCGCGGTGGGGGTTTATCATTTCTCCGCCCCAAAGGGGCAAAATGAGATAGCCCAGGGCAAAGCGAAGCGCCCCCCTGGGTACGTCGGCGCATGGCAAGAAACCGGGGACAGTCCCCGCGCGATGGGGTGAACCATCACGAAACGGTCGACCCGCGACTTTCGTGCATCGCCTTGTTCATGCCGTTTTACGATTCCCACAGTGACTGTAGGCAGAAGTAATCTCGTGTTTTTGCATAGTGAGCAATCGCAGCGATACGGTTGTTCGTATCGGGATGTGTTGCAAACCAATCGTCGACAGAGGGATTGCTACGCACGGCTCGATCAATGTACTTTCTTGCCTCAACAGGATCAAGGTTCTCAAGTTTTGCGAGTGCTGACATTGCCGCGTCTGGACGTTTGCAGGCAACAAGTCCTCCTCTGTCACAGGTGAATTCCGCCTTTCGGCTCCATAACTTGAAAATCATGTCAGTCAACAAAGCAATGCCGTGGTTTACAATCGTGCCGACCGTCGCATTGGTAAAAGCAGAATATTTACAGTGCCCACACTTTATGTGCGTAAGTTCATGGCCAATGATAAACATCAATTCGTCAGAACTCATCGCCTTCACTAAGGCTGAATTCAAAACGACCGTTCCAAGGCCGTCAAAACCTGTCGCGAACGCATTCAGCTCTCGATCTTCGACGATAAACAGTTCGGGAGTCGGCATTGTCAGTCTTCTGGCGGCCGTTTGTATCAATGCGTCAATTTCTGGTGCGGTCTGCGCAGTGACTCGAAAGGCGGTCCTTCGCAGGTCGGCTTGGTGGGATTTGATGCCGAAGTAGGCGATCAATACCAAAAGTCCAAAAACTAGAGCGGTTGTAAGCGTTGCGAACAGAAAGATAGAGGCAGCGACCGCCAATGTACAAAAGAGAACGGTAGATTCGCCCTTTACTTGAAGCTCAGGTGGACTGATAAATGGAAGGGAACGCTGAAGCTTTGGCCGAGACTCAGTTTGCTGTTTTTGACGTTGTTCAAGGATGACCGGCGGTGCAGGAGTAACAGGAGGCACTCGATTGGCCTCCGACTTCTCCTTGCTCGGAGGCTCCGCAATCACGAAAACCGTCTGACACTTCAGGCATCGGACCCGTTTTCCGAAAAGATTCCTAGACGACGAAAGTCGTTGGCAGCAATTGGGGCATGGATAAAGGAATCCCGGCGTGGTCGCGGTCATTGCGTCAACGATGTTCTCCAAGGCACAACTTGTTCTTATACGGATCAGCCTAAACTCTGTAGACCGCACGAATGCAGCCTATCACTCAAGCTAGCCTCGACCCGAAGTGCAATGATATCAGGCACTTGCGAGCAAAGCAAAAATTTTATGGAGTGATAGGCTGCTTCGGTCTATTCTCACCGCCCCCGAGGCTCAAAACTCGCCGCACCTAGTTCGAATCCTACCCCGTCTCTGAAAAACATGCTGTTTTCCCTGTGAAAATCGCACTTCTTGCGAGTTCCTTGGGACTTCCAAAAGCTCCATGCATGTCCATGCGCGGCACCTGCGGCGTTGCATTTCGCGTCGCGCAACCCAATCGACTCGCCTTTCGAGTCGCGCTCGGTCGCTAAAACACTGGGGTTTTGAATGTCCCGGTTTGGTACCGAGATCCACGCCCGTGGAGGCGGTAGGATTCGAACTAATAGGGCGATGTTTTGAAGCGGTGGCACGTCGAGACATAGCCGAATAAGCCTTTGGCAAGAAACTCGGGGACAGTCCCCGCGCGGTGAGGTGGCGGAATGCTTGCCTTTTTTCCGTCGCTGACGTCCAATTCGATCGCAAAATCGAATAGTTTGAGGGACTCTTCCCCGTCGTGAAAGCCCCTTTTGCTGTCTCTCCATCATCCACCGGTGGTGGCGATTCGCTTACCACCGGCTAATGGCTTGGATCCCTCCGGGATCCCGTTGCGGGATGCGGCGGGAGCAGGACAACCCTCTAAATCCGTTCCGCAAGTACTTCAGCCGCGGACCGGAAAGATCGGGCCGATCGGACATAAACCAGCGGAACGACTCTGCGCCAGGGGCGAGGTCATGTGTTTCCCAGCCTAGGCTCGCGCTGATCCGAGTAACTCAATCTTTTGTCGCTTGCTCAGAGGATCTTGGTTCGGCTTGTAGTAGACTACCGTATTGACTTGCGAACCTTTCGTTTTTCCGAAAAATGCCGTTTTTCTTTTTCGCTCGACTCGGTATACGCCCAATGACTAATCCCAATATGCCTGCCCGAATACTTCACACAAAACTGGATGGACCTGGCTTGTATCTGTTCGAAGTCGCCGGAAAAAACCACTACCAATCCGCAATACTGCAACTCTTGCAAGATCGGTTCGAAGAATCGGCAGCACTCGAATCGACAGCCGAATCGGCGGAGTACTACGTAAACGCGATTCTGCGATCCGATCCGACGAACCCCCACGACTGCAACGCAATTGCGGTCGAAATCTCTGGACTAAAAGTAGGCTATTTGGATCGACATACCGCAGCGAAACTTACGAATCAAAGCAAACGACTTGGGTTCGATCAAATCCAAGCGACCTGCAAAGCGAAACTGTCCGGATACCGATCCCAGGGCGATCTAGCTGCAAATGTGAACGTGATATTCGACTACTACACCAAGCAAATGAAACAGAGCGATAGTACCGAGAAACCGATCCTCCGGTTCGAATTCCAAGTCGAGTATCCTAGGCTGGATATCGACCCGGAATACGCGGTTGTCGGATCCAATCTGAAATTCTGGATCAATCCAAGCCGCCCGAACCATGTGCTGATTTATCCTACCTACGATATTCACTACTCCCAGCCACGAACTCCCCTAGGAAGAGTCCCTTCGGATTATGTCCTGCCGATTGTAAGAAACATCTCCACGCGTGGCATGTACTCGGCGCAACTCGCGGCTCAATCGAATGATGGCTGGTCGGTTCTCGTTGAGCTTACGTCCAAGGAAGAGCTTGATAGACGTTATGAAGAGTTAAGGCATTCGAGAAGCCAATATGTCTTGCAAGCGATCCAAAAGCCCTATAAGCAGAAAAAGCCAGTCCAAGTAACGTTCGAACTCCCTGCGATGCCTCTCAGGACGCTTGATCGGTTCTCTGTGAAGGAGTTACCATCAACCGAGCAGATCGTCGATACCGATGCAAGTCGGCTGGCAAGAAACTCGGGGACAGTCCCCGCGCGATAGGGTGATCAGGAGCGAGGGAAGTTGCGTGCCAAAGAATCGCGCAGGATCCTCGACCGATTGGGCGAGTATTTCGAAGGTCCGGTGGCCAAGTGCGTGCTACCAGCGAGCAAGCTCGGGGGGCTTTCAATTAGATTCGTAACCATTGGGAAGCAATTAATATGTTCGTCAATGATGGAGTGTTGCCGATCGACAACAATCAGGTCGAGCGCTTGATGAAGCGCATCGCGGTAGGGCGCAAGAATTGGTTGTTTATCGGATCCTTGCGCGCAGGGATCCGCAATGCGAGCTTGATGTCGCTCGTTGCAAGTGCCCTACGACAAGATCTCGATGTAGCGATGTATTTAGAGAGCGTCATAACGCACATGCTCCGAGGGACGGCCAAGACCGAGGAGTTGTTACCCGATCGGTGGAAAGCGGCGCATCCCGAGGCGGTGCGTGAGTACCGCGAGCAAGAGCGACGCGACAAGGCCGACACGGCCGTTTTGCAAGCGGCACGGCGGCGGGTACGTGCAGAGCTCCGTAAAGGCAAATAGCAAATCAAAAGAGCCATGTTTACCGGAGTGTGTACCCATGGGTCTCTTGGGCTCTGACGACAGAGCTCCCCGACATGAGCGAAGTGCGTCTGTGGCGTATCGCTTGCCACCACCATGCTGGCCCCGCAGGGCTACAAGCCGCAGCATCCATCTAGAGCCGATAACAAACCTTGGGTATCTCAGCAAGCCCGGGCTTCAGTAAATCTACCCGAGGTGCCTGTACGCTTACATTCTTGCAGCGAAGGAAGGAGGTATTGATGTTAGGGATGGATTGGCGGCCGCAAATGATGTAGTCGTTTCGGCGATTGGTCAGTCGCGAACTCATACTCCGTGGAAATGTGGAACGCAAGACGGTCGCGCTACTCCAGGCCTGATGCTGGGAATTGCAGGGATCGGTTCGATGCTATTGCGATACAATGACCCTAAAAATACAATTCCGCTACTGCTATCACCGAGGATAGTTTCGAACATGTTCGAATCAGATCGATTGCGATGACTCAAAGATGCGCGTCTGCATCTCACGGTTTCCTGACCATCTGCTCAACGAAACATCTCTCTCGTTTCTTCATCCAGAGTCCATTCGCCGATCTCGGCAGATAAACTCTCGTTACTCTTGAAACGTTTTTCTGAAGCAGGCCACATGGTAGCCACCAAATTCTTGCTTGATCGAGTCAATCCTTTTGTACGATTCGACGGCCTAACACTCAACGTTTACAAAAAGTATGTCCCCGTGCGACCCCTACCCGGCTGGAGTTGCGCCAGCGGCGCCCGCGGCCTTTTTCGGGGGTAGCGAATTCTCGGGAAATGGGTCAGTGCTTGGCTTCCTTTTCCCTCGATAATCCGATTGGGGAAATTGGCTCGGCTTCTTCGGATCAACTGCGGGATCGAATGGTGCCGTGCTGGATACTCCAGGTCGCGATCCGCTTGTGCGACCGTCTGTAGCAGATGGAATGTCACCCGCTGACATTCTTGCACCAATCTCACCAGGTGTTAAGAATGATCCACTCTTAACCGCGAGTATCACTGCAGCGTCGTCGTATGCCTTTGACTCGAAGTATTTAATCAGTGCACTGGATGCTGACGCACTTAAGCCGTTAGCTACTTCTCGCACCAATTTTGAGTCGGTCCCTTGCTGAGTACTTTTCAAGAAGTCTAATACTGCTAGCGCATGTCGCTTGAGGATTTCGTCACCGCGATCATCCTTAAGTTTCGCAATTTTTTTCTTGATTGCATCTACTTCTTGTTCGAGTTTGAACTGCAGCAACTTGTTTTTATAGAAGTCTTTGACGACTGATGCAATCAGTCTATTATCGCCTGATCGAGTAAGCGCCTCTCGTTCAGCAAAACACAAAAATTGCTCGACAAGTTGCAGATCGGTGTTCATGAGATTGTAAGCCTGCACAAGATCTTGAGCAGAGTCGACTTTTGCGTACTTTTCCAACAAATTACCACTTTTTGTGGAAAGATCCTTACGCAGCTCAACTGAAAGACTAGCAGAGGTGGCTTTCCCCAGGAATTCGTCTAGTTGAAAGTTTATTAAAGTTATGCCAGCAAGATCTATCTTCTTTGCTCTTAATATTGCGCCAGCCGCATCAATATCGTCGCTCGCTTCGATAAATGAATCTAAATCCGCCTTGAGACTTTCGCTTGCTGCACCAAGAAAAGCGAGCTTAAGGTTGTCCCAATGTGTCTGCTGGTAAGTAATCGCAAATTCATCTAAAACCCATTTAAAAACCGTATTGTCGCCTACAATCAATGGCATTGCCCGATTTGGATTGCTTGCACTCGTTAATAAGTACTTAATACACTGTGCAGCAGCCGATTGCCTCGTTCTCGATTCATGCAACGCAAATTCCTTAACAAGGTCGCAAGTAAACTCGTATAAATGGGGATTGATTTGGGAATTGCCAGCGACCGAATTAGGATCTTCAACTGCTCGGCAAGTCAAATAGATTAGCGAGGTTGAGGCCTGAATGTCATCAGGCGAGCGAGTTCCATTGATTAGCTCCTGGTCCCGAACCTGTAGGTAGCTGAGCTCCTCCGCCTCCCCCTCGGTAGCTAACGATTCCGATAGTTGGTTGGGCTCGGAGCTAATGGGCGGAGCTGGAGCAGGTATTGCCTCTAAGTGACCAAACTGCGCGACGGCAACTGAATTCCCATAGACTGAAATGGGTATAGCAATCAATATGATGCGGACGAATGTCAACATGGAGGAATCCTAACTCTTAACGGAATATGTTTGTGATGTTACGAACGACTGTCTGGCTGTAGTATTTGCAATTCGTTCTTGTTCTGGAAAAATACCCTCCCTCTGTACGTAAAATCTGGCGACAGTTTGATCCCTCATTCAGTTGCATACGTCTTTCGTCGAACGATGCTTTTATCGGTGCGATCAACGATTCGCAAACAATGGGAGAAAGTGCCGCATATGCAAATATTACTGAATCACCGGGACGTGTTTGTCCATCTCTGACGAAATCCTCACTTGGAATCCATTCAGAATTTTCTACGGAGAGCGGGAGGTAGAAAACCTCTGAGCCAAATTTGCCCGACACAGGTCGGCTGAGAACGAAAACATGATCTGACGCCCGTTCAGCGCTGGGAACCAACGCCAAAATAGCCTCTAGGCGTCCGTGTGTGGAGTGTTGAACCGCATTATAATCCTCTGAGGCTCCGGTTACTGGAATCATGAAATCGTCATTCGACATATGCGATTGAGGCAATGATGTATCAGAAACTCGTACTGCGAACACAAAGTCTTTGTCATGAAGTTGTACATCACCGATGGCAGTTTGGTGGACAAGTCGCGGATGGAAGAAAACTGTCTCATTTGGATTTTTTGAACGAGTAAGCCCAATCAAAACGTCGTATTGTCGCTTCTCAGTGACATTGAAGGATGGTTTCGTACCCATCAGTAACCGTTCGTCCGTCGCAGTGTTCGAAACTACCTTCAGACTGCGCAATTTTGCAATGACGCCATCTGACAATTCAAAGTCGACTTCACGGTACGCTGCAAAAGGCTTTTCGGCCATAGCAAGAAGCAAATTCCAGTCGCTAACATCTTGCTCATACCACTCTTCCGACATTCGTTGATTTGGATACGGTATTGCAGCATTGAGGGAACTAAGGGTGTCTTGCAAGTATTCGAGTGGTTCTTCACTTTCGGATGCCGCGTATCCGTCTATCAAAATCAAATTAGGAACTTCGAAGTAGTTCAATATTTTCTGATCGTCTCCAAAAATCGATTCAAGAATTTCAAGGCTATTGGCAGGAAAGGATTGCTTTGTTGCGGGTGACGTTGTGCGCGCCGGCTCGGTAACAGGTACTTGCCTAAGCTCAAATTGTTCTAATTGTCGAATACCTCCAGACTCAAGCACCGCTTGTCGAAGAGTGAGCTGCTCACTCATTTGGCGGTAAATGTCATGCGGCTTTTCGAATAATCCGCCGGTGCGAACTAAAAAACCAGTACTAGAAACATCGCGAGCACAATGCAAAGAACGTTTGCACTGCTCCTTATTTGGCACCGACAAGCAGCCCGATAAGAGCGCGATAAATACGAAAGTTATTCTCGATAGTGCCTGGGTTTCGAATTTCATGGATGTCATCCTTGACAGTACCTGTTTTGTGAGTCAGCGCAATAAATGTAGACTAGCGAATTGGATTAAATTGGAATTTCGCACAAATTTTCGACATTCTTGTGACTACAGTTCGTTTACCAAATGAGTCTACGTCAACGGCACGAATCATCCCCAGAATTCTTCCGTCTTCAGAGACTACAATTGCCCCACTGTCACCCTGATCTGCAAAAGTTCCAAAAGGAGTATTTGATCGGACTAGAAAGTGATCATTCGCGGTCAAACCATTTTCCAATTGGATATCGCCAAAAAGCGGTCCTATTGAATCAAGAACGCCAATTGTCGATCCAGTCTTTGCACCGACCTTGAAAACACGAGTGCGATTTACTACGTCGTCTTTTGTAGGGTCTTTAACTGAGGTAGGTTGAACTGGCAATTTCTCAAAGCTTCCTCGAGCCCTAGGAGGAATTGTCTTTAAAGCTGGGAAAATACCAACGTCATACTCATCGCTATTTTCAAAAAAGAGATGACTAAACTGAAATGCTATGCCGATCTTATCACCTGCTATATCCTTAACCTCAAACTCAGACTGTTGTGTCGGTATATCTGGCGAAATAACGTGCGCACATGTCAAGAACATCGTCCTGGACGATTCCGTTGTCCCATGATCTAGAAGCACTCCCATCCCCAGCGTACCAAACTCACTGGAATTTCCGCTTGACTCGATGTATTCCCCAGCAGAGTTTTTAGTTGCGGTTTTGAAGTTTGACTCCAGCACGTCGGTACAAACCCGTCCGTTGAAGCACGTTAGCGCAAATGGAACGCCAGAGCGCTTTTTATGTACATGCAACCGCACGGATATATCGTTTGTCCTTATTCCATTTGTAAACTTGTATCCAATGTCAAGAAACCGAGAGGACGGATCGAAGAACTGACGACTCCCGGGTTCAGCAACCGTTTCCAAAATTTCCATCGCGCCAATTTTTGCCCGCGCAAACAAAACATCGGCGGACGGCGGAATGAACCGCACTCGAACGGAATCCGATGACGATGGATCTGCCTCTACAACCGAACGATTGACTTTGTCAGGAAGCGCCGGTTTGTTACTAGCAACCTTTGGTGCCTTCTCTCTGTCAAATCTTATTTCCGGAGCATCAGAAACTCGAACAGAGGTATCTGAGGTAGGATACTCCTCGAACATCGAACGATCAACCTTGTCCGGAAGTTCAGCGTTTTTACTAGCAACCTTGGGCGACTTCTTTCTGGAAGGTTTTGCCACCTTGGCATTCGGAGTTGCTTTTTTTTTCGCCATGGCTGATCCCGTTCGTGCGATTCTCATTAGAAGATGCTAGTAAATCAAGTTCTAGTAGTCTAGTTTCAGCGTATGCAAAGTCAAGTTGTTTCGGTCTCCTTTTCAGTTTGCGGATTCGAAGTGCTCGCGATATTTGATGATAGGAGCACCAAGTTGCGATTGCTGTGGATCACAATGTGGCGTCCGGCAATTTAGGAACGTCTGAACAAATTCTGAAACATTTGTTTCGAAATTTGGATCTTCAATCTCAAACACATTCGCTGCGATTACGCTTTTTACTTCACGGAGTGAGTCACCAATCTCACCTGCTGCAAGTTTTGCGCCAGCAGGCTTCGGAACAAATAACCCTGGAAGCTTTTCAATCAGGTTCCCGACCTCTTTAAGTGTCTCGTCGGTAATATCCTGTTGCACTTTTTGGATGTATTGATCTTGAGTATAGTCAACCTTCAGATTGAATGCGCCTGCAGCGGGGCGAATGAAATCAGTGGTGAATATTTTGTCGGTGTATAGCGTTTCTGATCCAAAATCATAAACAGCGGGCATTTCCACTTTCTGCCATCTAATTACACCTGCAATGTCTACTTTCTCCATGAAGTGTTTTTCATAAACGTAGACGCGAAGGTGCGTCGGAACCTTCAACGTTATTGGCGTGCCGTGGAGGTGGCTAATCTTGTTCCAACCGGTGTTGCACTCATTTCTGGTTAACATCGTAGATCGGCTAGACGAACAGCCAGCTGCGATTGTCGATATCAAGACTGGGATAAAATAGACAGCTAAACGTCTCATGATTGCCTCCATGCAAGTCGAGAAAGACTGAATGTTCGGTATCAATCGACTCGCGATCCTCGACAAGCGACTGATTGAAAGTCGTTATCGTATCTAGGCTCTCATAACGGACATTAAAAAACCAAAGAATAATAAAGTGCAGTTGAGAAAAATATCAAATCGCTGATTGGATAAGCTTTGATGCTAAACGGAATTGCTAGTATTTGCGTTTTCCTTCGATGGTTGCTATAGGCTGACGATCTTTGTCGTTTGCTAGCTCTCAAGACCTCGGTTTACAGGGAATTCATTGCGATATTTTTGTTCATGCTGCCAAGAATTCGCTTGATGATAGCATGGTTCTGCACCGAACTTTTGACAAGAAGCCGGGGACAGTCCCCGCGCGATGGGGTGGAAGAATGCCTGATTTTTCCGTCGTTGGCAAGAAAGCGGGGACAATCCCCGCGCAGCAGGGTGTTCCTGCGTCGGTTGCAGCTTGCTGGCAAGAAACCAGGGACTGTCCCCGCGCGGTGGGGTAGCGGAATGCTTGCTTTGTTTCCGTCGCTAACTAGAAACTCGGGGACTGTCCCCGCGCGGTGGGGGGTTTTTTGTTTCCCCGCCCCAACGGGGCAAAATGAGATAGCCCAGGGCAAAGCGAAGCGTCGCCCTGGGTACATCGGCGCATGGATTTCCCGCTGTTGGGTTCCGCCTCTTCAGGGCGGGACTCTATTTCGACGTTCGAACCCACAGGGCGTTGCCCTGGGCTTTCACCTTGCGCCCCGTTGGGGCAAAAGACAAGAAACCGGGGACAGTCCCCGCGCGATAAGGTCATCAATACGACGGACTGTCACGGGGGTTTTTCCACCCGTAACATGGCCCTCCGAGGCCGTGCGTGTAGATGACGAGTCAATCGCGTTTATCCACAAACAGGTCGGAGCCCCATTTTACGGGCGGGCGACGCGTTGCTGGTCAGATCAAAGCCCAAACGCAGCGTCCTGGGGGGCTTGGTTAAATCCTACGCCGCTGGCTACGGGTTAAACGAAATCGCCGAAATACATTCCATAACGTGATGATGAGACGGACCGCCCCCGGGTTTTTTTCATTTCCCCGCCCCAAAGGGGCAAAATGAGATAGCCCAGGGCAAAGCGAAGCGCCCCCCTGTGTACGTCGGGGAATGGATTTCCGCGCCGTTGAGTTCCGCCCCTTCAGGGCGGGACTCTATTGCGACGTTCCAACCCACAGGGCGTTGCCCTGGGCTATCACCTTGCGCCCCGTTGGGGCAAAAGGCAAGAAACCAGGGGCAGTCCCCGCGCGATAAGGTCATCAATACGACGGACTGTCACGGGTTTTTTTCCAACCGTAGCATGGCCCTCCGAGGCCGTGCGTGTAGATGACGAATCGATCGCGTTCATCCACAAACGGGTCGAAGCCCCATTTACGGGCCGATGAGGCGTTGCTGGTCAGATCAAAGCCCAAACGCAGCGTCCTGGCGGGCTTGGTTAAATCGTCCAACCGCTGGCGCTGGTTGGCTCACGGGTTTAACTGAGTACCCGGGGACAGTCCCCGCGTTTTTGACAAGTACCCGGGGACAGTCCCCGCGCCGTAGGCGGGCGGAATGCTTGCATTGTTTCCGTCGCTGACGGCCGATTCGATCGCAAAATCGAACGTGTTGAGCGGTTCTGCCCTGTCGTGAAAGCCCATTTTGCGGCTCTCTCCGTCATCCACCGGGGGTGGCGATTCGACTAACTCTGGCTAATGGATTAACTAGAAACCGGGAACTAGAAACCGGGGACAGTCCCCGCGCGGTGGGGGGGTAAGGGTTGCGTCAACCGATCCGGCTTGGCGCACTGCTTCCCTTCGATTCTGGTGAGAATGCGATAAATCCAAACGCTGGGATCTTGAAGATCTCAAAACAAGTTAGTGACAGTTACCCATTTACGATTAACGCCGATCAGACAGAAATCCATTTCACGCTG
>Ga0315904_10010209_pt1 | contig 12170 bp, 6 predicted proteins | sample LakEriMetagenome_6_FD_203529 | JGI IMG/M metagenome (GOLD analysis project Ga0315904, IMG submission 203529) | Freshwater fungal communities from buoy surface, Lake Erie, Ohio, United States - Buoy 12 MA120 | ecosystem: Environmental > Aquatic > Freshwater > Lake | place: USA: Lake Erie, Ohio...
ACTTGCATAATCACCAAGAGTAATTGATTCTAAAGAGAATGATTTTTTCAATGCACATTCTCCTGTAGATTCAATTGTTATTATATCAACTATATTATCAACCTCATAACTAATACCTCTAATTAATGATTTCTTAGAAACATTTGTAGCTATAACATTGCCAAACTGATCTGTGATCGTGAATGGTCCAGTTCTTGCTCCAGCTGTTGTTAATTTTATTGTTATAATCTTTGACATAGCATTAAGGAATAGTTGTTGTTGTCGTGGTTGTAGATGATGTCGATGTGGTTGTCGTAGTTGTCAAGTTAGGATTGTCAGTCAAAGAACTTACAACACAACTTGATAACTGAGTCACTGCATCCACTGAAATATCTAAATTGACCATTGAGTGAGTTGCAGATGATGTTACTAAATATGTATCCCCATTTGCTTCGCTTATGTAAATATAACAATTACATTGAAATATTGATGTAGGAGCAATTGTTCCAATATTTAAATCAAGTTCTATTGCTGCTGTTCCATAATCGTATTGAGTTAAATAATAATCATTTGTTACACTGTCGTAGTTAATAACTATAAGTTTACCACTAGTTGTATACAATGTATTACCAACTCCCACTCTATTTGCCTGTAATGTAATTATAGAAGTTGATGTAGCTGTCAACCCTGTTACATCTAATTCAACAACTTCTTGTGGAGAAGGTGTATCATCAATTGCTATTAATGTCACATCATCTATTGCAGTGATTCCTGCTGAAGTAGTGAATCCTACTGGGAAAGCAATTGATCTATTAAACGTTGCACTAAATGGAGAGAGTGCAATATCCCATTCTTCAATTGTTGTATCAATTGACCATAGCTTATTAGCTGTCATTGCTATACCTAGAGAAGCAACATATCCTGGAACAAGTAATCCACCCATTATAATAGAATTTGGTAGAGTGTAATATATATTATCTCCTGAAGCAAATAACATTCCACAACATTCAGGAATATTAGGAACACTAGTTGTTGTTGTAGTTGTGGTTCCACAATCACAATAATCAATGCTCATGATAAATCCATCTTGAATATAGTATGCAAATTTTGCTGCTGCACTTTCTTCTGTGAAATAATATCCAGTAGGAATGTATGTACATAATGTTCCATTATCATCATATACAAACTGTCCAACTTCTAAACTATATGTGTAACCAAATGTTGTTGTTGGTGTTGTTATGTAATAAAGTTCCATTGCTGTACAAGCATCAAACAAACTTCCTGTAGAAACAACAGGTGGATTGATTCCATCATCATATCCTTCAACAAGTTGAAATCCTATTAACCCTAATGGTCTACTACAAATAGTTGTAGTTGTAGTGGCAGGAACTGTAATCTCAACCTCTCCATCTAATTCACAGAACAATTCTGTAGCTGATCCATCTAATTCACATGATGGTGCATATCTTGTAGTGGTTGTGTAATTTGGTCTACCTGGATTTGTTGTAGTTGTACTTGTTGTAAGTTTATTTGTGTTTCCTACAAATGCAGCAAAGCTAGAATCAAAGTCATCACAACAACCATTAATTCCTGAGTAGAAAAAGTTATTCTCACCTATGTACCAGTTAGGAATATAACTGTGAAATGAAACCCAACTTTTAGTATTCATGTTAAATGAAAGAGTCCAAGACTTATTGCAGAAGAATTCAGAATCTGTAAGATATACTTGGTTTCTTATTGTGAACTCACCAAGTTGTGATTCTACATAAAACTGTTTATTAGTAGCATCATACTTCACATCCTTGTCAATAGGAATATAATCAAGCTTGCTGATTATAACTCTATCAAACTTAGAATCATACACTCCATGTAAACCAATACCATTAAAATGATTATCTGTGTCTACTTCAGGGAAATATCTAAGAATCTCAAATGCTAAATGGTCTGTAAAGAATCTATTCATTCCTGAACCAAATGCAGAAAGGTCTTGTGCTTGATCTCCACCAATTAAGAATACTTGTCCACGTTTAGCATCAATAGAAACTTGTCCTTGTGGAATCTTCAACAAGAACTTGTTCTGACTTCCTGCATATCCAAGATCTGTTTCAGCAAAATCAATTGGAGGATTTTCAAACATTCTAGGATTACCTACGTACGCAGCTTGTGGGTTACTTGTATCAATTGTCAATAAGTTGTTATACAATAACGACTTGTTTTCAAATCTAGCAAGTACAGCTCTGTTCTGAATACCATCTAATGATATAAGGTTTCCATAGTTCTGAGGAAAGTCATGATAGGAGAGTGCTGAATAGGATAACCAATTGTTCACTCTATTATCAGCGTCCACAGTTTGAGGATCTGAATATATAGCTCTGAATGGATAGTTTGTGTAGCACAATTGTTCTGTCCAGTCAGGAGGTAAATGTGTAAATACATTCTCCTTGTTTTGTTTAGAGAATGTTGTATTGTATGTGTATGTATTGTCAAAAGCTATTGATACAAAACTTTCTTGTACCCAATCATCAGGAATACTTGTACTAACATGTGGCCAGAAGTCTCCAGCTTTATTATCAAATGCTTGACGTAAATCTACATTATAAGAACTCTCACAATAGAAACTTGGTATTCCATATGCAAACAAGTAGAAGTACCCATCATAGTAAGTTCTTAATGAAGCCCCTGCACCATCCACTGAAACAATATCTGCTGGATTATTAGGACAGTCAAAATTAGTAGCCTTGTAAGAAATTAAATTTTGCATAATGACTGGCTCTCCAGGAACACTGTAATCTTCTAAAATAGATCGTGATGAGTGCCAGTATTTTGGATAGGCTATGTTTCCAATCTCATCATAGAAGATATCTGAATCATCAGGAGCTCCTACTCTGTTGTCAATAAAGAATGGAAGTTTTGTTTTAAATGCAAACTTGTTAATAAATGTATCTCCTCCAAATATAGTAGCATTAGCTACATCTGAAAATGGAAGAGTTTTTTGGAATCCTGTATCAATTGTTTCATATGAATATATCTGACCCCATTGGTTATCAAATACATTCTTCATTGATCCATAGTAAGATACCACTGTTAAATCTTGTTCTTGTGCAGGAGTTGCACAAGCACCTGAATCACTAATTGTAAATCTTGAGTCATCAACAATCAATGCTGTAGCAGAAGTAGTTCCTCCTGGATTAATACTAGGAACATTACTTGGAAACAATAAAGGACTAACTGTATCTATAGTTTTTATAAATACAGAAGATTCTCTTTGATAGTTGTTGATGTTATAATTATCTCCCACAGATTGTACACCTGGAATAAGATATTGTGTAAGATCAATTGTACGTTGTTTAATTCCTAATGTTGGATTGTTTTCTATATCTGCAGTGTAATCATAACTAGCTATGGAGTTAAAAGAATATGCATAGTTCCTTCTTGTTATACCATTGATATAAATAGTTAGATATGCCTGATATGCTGTAAACAAAGCAGTGGCATTGAAGCTAGTAATTCTTGCAATTGCTGTAGAACTATTCAATGCATCTATCTGAGCTTCTTTAGAAATCAGTTTATATTTAGCATTTTTACTAACTTGAACAAAATGTCCAATACCTGCTCCATACATAACATTCTCTAACTTAAGAACATTACCTAAGAAAGGTTGTCCAAAAGATGTTTCAGGAGAATTAAATACATGTCTGTATTGTGATGCAGGAGTTTTTATTGGTTGAATTGGAGTTTCTACATTACAATTTAAAGATGATCTTCTTGAGTATCCTAAGCCATTATTGTACGTTGGAAATGGTATATATCCTAATGGAGATATTCCACCAGGTAACAAGTTTGGATCGTTTATATCATATGGTTCAAGTGTGTTACGAGGACCACATCTAATAATTCCATTAAATGGATCTTCAAAAGTTGATTCATTATTACAATTATTACCAGGTCCATCAAGATCTTCTACAACCATTCTACAAAAAGCAGTTGCACCACTACCACCAATTCCTGCAATCCAAGATGCTGTATATTTGTATTCTGTATTATTATCTGTAAAAGGATCGTTCCACTGTGCTTCATATCCTCTTGCATTTGCATTGGAAGCATACCACACATTATAATTTGCAGGACCAATCAATGCTGTTCCATTAGTTTTTTGTCTAGGTTTTCCAATAGCACAGAATTCATAATTCTGTCCTGCAAACATTGGTTTTGTAACTTCCTTATTTGTATTTGGATCTATATAAGTGTACTCACCATCAGCTGTACAAATAATTAACCACGCTTCAGATATTTTACTGTAAGCATTGTTGATTTCATTTAAGAATGGATCTTCATCAAGGTCATTATATGGGTAGTTAGGATAGTAGTAGGTTTGATCCTCTCTTGTATACATTCCCACATTTCTAAGAATACCTTTTGCAATGATAGATTTATTTGTACCTCTGTCTCCTCTTACAATTTTAAATCCAACAATGTCAGCTTTTTGATCTTCTGTTAAATCAGAACGTCTAACTAAATTTGTAATTTGATCAATGTTGATTTTTACACCAATAGGAAATACAGCATCATTGTTCTGCATTTCTACATGATACTTTCCATTAGATGTAATAGTTGGTGTAGCACTCTCAAATATAGGGCTAACAAGAACATCAGGAAACTTATGATGTCTGATAGGTTGATCTGCAAGATCTCCCCATAAATCTACATTACATGGGTATTTTTCTTTTGATTCCCAATATGCAAACTCTCCTTGTTTATAAGGAGTGGCATTACCAATAGGCAATCCTTCACCATCTCCAGTGACATATGCTGTGTTATATATTTTCCAATAAGGGCTATATCCAATTCCTGAAAGAGGATCAGTATACTGAGGGGTTCCTACAAAATCAGGACTTGTATCAGGAACATCTGGAAAAATGTCATTAGAGCTTAATCTTTTTCCAGGAATGTGAAATCCATCTGTTTGTTTTCCATTTCTCAATAAGAATACAATCTCAAATGCATACACCTCATCACGCAGATACCCACGCAAGTTTGTAGCATTTATCTCATCAGCATAGTTTTCATTAGCAGGAATTCTGTATGTCTGCCATCCAAGACTAACTTGATTAGCAATTTGTTGATAGTTGATTCTATCTATTGATGAAAGATTATCCCATACAAGAATGTCTTGTACAGCTGTTACATCTTGAGCAATATCATAATATGGATATTTCTCAAAGATGTCGTTTATTGCTAAACGTATAGCAGAAACATCTTGACCTGTATAAGTGATTTGTTTAGTGGGAGTGTCAATAAAATATGTACCTATTAGTTCTACTGATGCAATTGAATTAATTGTTTTAATTACAGCTAAGTTGAAATATTGAAACTGTCCTGTAGTATCAAGATTATTAATTTCAATAACTACTGATTTTCCAACAGGATAGTTGAAGTCAGGAGTAGTTATTCTTGGGTCTGCAATAGGTGTAGGATTTGTAACTGAATAATATGATGTGTAAGGATTGCTTGCTGAATCAGAATACTGAATAGCAAACTGTACTGTACCTGCAGTAAGACTTCCTCCTGTTACAACATCTACAATAGTTAATCCAGGAATAGAGAAGTTGGGTTGTAATTTTAACTGATTACAATCTAACTCATCTGTAAAATCAGGACTACAGAAAGTAGAAGTCTCTACTAACTTACGTGGTATTTTAAGAGGATCAAGATCTAAATATCTTCTAGGATTAAATCCATCTGTCCAATAAATCTCTGTAGAACAGTTAGTTATCTTGTGTACAACTTTGTGTATAGGATATGCAATGTTGAAATTAAGACACTTTGCATTAATAAGTGTGTGATAATTACAATCATTATTATCCATGTATCCAATCTGTGAATCTCCTGTTGTAGGATTCGTAAGAAAGAATATATGTTTATTTTTTTCTTGAATAAAGTGTTTACCAATCAATACATGTCCAGCAGGATAAAACTCAGCATTAGCATTATAGCAAGGTTCGTTACCTGGTTCATTTTGATAGTTTATAGAGTTAGAATCAAAGTTTTCAACTGATGCATTCAATGCATATGTGAGCATTCCTTTAGGAACTTGATTAACACTGTTATCCAAGTTTAACCCTACAGCTGCCACATTATACTCTTGGTTAACATTACTTCTGTCACCATCGAGTAGTTTCTTAATTTGATCAAGTTTATCGTCTGCCATGTGTATTAATTATTACGTCTCCAACCATATCTATTTGTACGATTTGGTAACTCGTACATATTGAATCTGTTTAAATCTTTTCTGATTCGTCTTTGTTTAGCATAAGCATCTTGTTTCTTGATTTCGATGTTTGCCATAATGAAAGCCTCGTCATGAAGTTGTTTGTAGTAAACAAGTTTTTGTTGGAGTTGATTGAAGGTTTCGTCATTAGTTTGGTTTACAAGTGTTTCAAACACTTTATATTTAATAAATGCTTCTATAAATTCTCTGATACGATAGTTGTCAGGCATCATTTGATTTCCAATCTCGTCATACTCTGTAGCATAAAATACTAAGTGCACCACTCCATGTCTGAAGTTGGTGACAAACTTATTGTCTCTGATGTCAAATGAATCAGCAGCTGATGAACCAAAGTTTGCACAGTCTAATGAACAGTTTGCTCTAACAGAAATGTTTCCTGGTTTCAATAAGTATTGTCTGTGATATTCAACAGCAACTTGCTGATTTGTTTTATATACAGCTTGAACAAGCTCAGGCATGCACGTAGGACATCCTGTAGTGCATTCTAAGTTGGTGCAAGGTTGTCCATTAGATGTAACAGGACTAATTTGTATTGTTGTTTCTGAAGCAGCTTGAGAATAGAATGAGTTAGCTGTCTGATATGGATATCCAGGAATAGATGTACACAACCAAGCTTCTCTTACAGCATAGAAGTTATCAGGAAGTCTAGCTTCAAAGTCTTCTATATATAAAAGTTCTTGAGAGATTACATAACTTGATTGTCCTAACTTCTTAAGGCATTTATCCAAGTAAGTTGGAAATAAAAGATCATCTACTGCTCCTGTATCAAAGTAAGATTTCAATTCTTCTTTCACAAGTGCGTAGACTGGCTCTGGGCTAACAAAATTATATTTGTAGTAGTAACTCATTTTTATAAGTGTTTATGTTTTCCACTCTCTATATATGTGCTGATATTTATCATCAGCCTTTATGTAGTGAGATAGTAATCTTGACGTTGTTCTTGAAGGTTTAAAGTACCAAAGGTCAGAATGTTTGAATCTAGCATTTTGTTTGAACCAGTGCCAACCAAAAAAGAATCCTTCTGTGTGATAGTTGAAGTTATAAATAACTTTTCCTTTCTCTCTAGTTTTCTGCCAGTCAATGGGAAGGTTAATAAATTCCTTTCCATCAACACCCTTCATTTTTCTTCTCTTCTTTTTCTTTATTGAGAACTCTCCAAAACCAAAAGGAAGTTTAATCTTCTCTCCAGTTTCTAATATGTATTGTTTGAATGCTTCGTTGAATGTATAAATAACATTTCTCCATTCATCAAAAGATAACAATATGTTAGGGTGTTTTTTACAAAACTCCCTGTAGTTATCTTTACTTGAACTTCTCCAATCAACCTTTGTTCTCATTAACTAGTTGGCTTTGAATTTGGGGCTTGTCCATCTACACCATCTTGACTTATATCTGTTTTGATACTAAAGTATGTAGACAAGAGTTTTTGTGATGTAAGCTGTAACACTTGTTGTTCTAAATATCCTGGACAAGCAAACTCCTTGTCTAATGGATTAATGCAATATTCTTCTTCTGAATATTCTTTTCCACATCCACATTCTGGATATAGAATCTCATTGTCTATATCTTCTTCAAACAATGCTACAAATCGAACAGCTTGTATCTGTGGATTTGTCACATAAAGATATCCATTAGATATCCAGAAGTAAGATTCAGATTTAATTACAGGAAGCTTTAATAAGTTAACGTATCTGTTAACTGTAATCTCTTTAAACTTGATTGCTTTTCCACCCATTGCATTAATGGAATAAACTCCTTGTATTACATATTGGTAATTACCTTCTGATATACGTGGAAGTTTATGTTTGCTTCTAGCAATGGTACAGTCATCTACAAAGTCACAGCATTCAGAGATTGGCACAGCGCACATCTCTAAACAAGGAATAGTTGTAAACAAAGTATCTGTAGCCCAAAGTTTTCTAAGATTGGTTTCTCTCTTGATGAGTAATAAAGAATTGTTTCTGATCTCAGAAGCAATAGCTCTATCAGTGATTAAGCTGTCTGTAGAAAGCAGCTTGTGTGTTGATCTTACGTCTGAAACTAATTTTCTTAATGTTGACATAATTAAATTCTTTCTTCAAATTCAGCAATCTTTCCTTTATGTTTATCATAAACTAAAACAAGTGCTGCTCGTACACTATGTACATAATTGTTATCTAAGTGCCATCTGTCAGTTCCTGATAGACTAGGCATCTGTTGTATTCTCACTCCTTTAACTTCTTTAGCCATGTAGTGATGTTTGTCTCCTGTATGAACCTCTCTATATTTAGCATTACCAAATGCTTGACTATATTCTGGATGTGTAGCAAACAGTAGAGGAAGGTCTTCCACTTTACAATTGCCATGATGCCATCCAATGAATGTATCTCCTAATGTCTTGCCTTTTACCACACCATGTTCTCTATCAAACTTAACATCAAGATTGCGTTTGAAATACACTTCTAGTGCGTGTGCAAGATAGAAAGATTTAGTTCTGTCATGGTTTCCTTGAACAAGGATTACATGCACTTCACTTGAATAAAATCTCAACATGTTTATAGTGTCTACAAGTATTGAGAATCCTAACTCATATTCAGAACTATAATCTAATATAGTGTCTTGTGGAGTTCCTTGTGTAGTTTGGTTATGGTAATTATCTGTATGGAAAAAATCGTTCGAGATAGGAAATACTATCGTGTTGATGTTATATACAGATACAACTTTCTTAATCAAAGATTGAGCCACGTTGAAGTATCTATAAGCCCTTTCAACAGGATTGTTATCTTCATCAATGTGTTTCTTTGCCAAGTGATAATCAGAGATAGAAACCTCAACATCAACATGATCTTTTTCCTTACTGCGATCAATAGGAGTGATTGCAATGTTGTTTGGTTTGTAGTTTTCTAAAAACTTTAAAAAGTCTTCAGGGCTGTAATCTTTTGCTTGTTTACGTTTGGAAAATACTGAAGATGTAAACTTTCCATTTGGTAAAAGCTTTGACCAGTAGTTTGTAATCACATACTTGTCTAAGTCTATCTTATGTAATTTTGCTAGTTCTATGTGATCTTTTGGTTCATAGTCGCAGACTATTGTGCTTTCTAATGTACCTTTCTCAGTGTCAACTTTGATTGTCTTATCTGATATATTTTCTATTAAAGATCTTTTACTTAACTGTTTAAGAAGTTCACTCACTTCAAATGGAGAAATTCCTAAAGCTTTAGCATAATATTCTTTACTCTTTTTCCAGCGAAGCATATCCTTCAACTGGTCTAGTAATTGTTGATTGTCAAGCATATGCGTTCTAATTTAAATAAAAATATGGTAAAGATAATAAATAGTTTTTTTAATATGCAAATATTTTTAATTACGCAAGAAATTCTTTATAATTAAAAAAATTATTAAACAAAAACTCCCCAAGGAAAACCTTGAGGAGAAGTCTTGTAAAACCAACAAAACAAGACTTTTTGTATTTGTTATGGTGTACAGTCTACAAATATACTTTTAGCTTTCAGAGTTCCTAATGAATCTCTAATAACCATCCAATAAGTTCCTGGTGTAGATCCTATTCCTATTGCAAAGGATCCTGATGGTGGTCCAACCCAAGACGTATTAGCTAATGCAGCTGCCTCACTTGTAAAATAATTAGTTCCTGATTCATAAGGTCCTGTTCCCCCAGTGTAAGAACTCATGCTAAGTGTTGCATCTATTCCAGCACAACTAGATGTTAATATAAAATCAAGTGGTGCTAGTGTGGTTGTAGTAGTAGTTGTTGCACAAGATGTAATTACTTCTTGAGCAAATATGTTTCCTACTGAATCTATAATTGCAATCCAGAAGCTACCATTTGTAGTTCCTACATTATACGTAACAGTAGAGATAGGTGTTACTAACCAACTAGTGTTAGCTAATGCAGAAGGCTCGTCTAAGAAATATGTTGTTCCTGCAAAATATAATCCAGATCCTCCAGTGATAGAGAATGCAGATATTGAAATATCAGGAAGAGCTGCACAACTATATGAAGTTGAGAAAGCTATTGGTAAATATGTTGTTGTAGTTGTTGTGGTTGGATATAATTCTAAATCAATGTAATTAGTACACAATAGATTACTAGACATCACTCTAATGATTGTTGTTGGATCAGGAACTAATGATGAAGAATATCCTGCTAATAAATCTACTTTAGCAACTCCCACTTCGAATGCTGATACAAACCCATCTACATCTGAATATAGATTGAATGGACCTGAGTCAGATCCTGCTGTTGTTAATGTTATTAATACTGTCATTTTATTATTGGTTTAAATTAATCTTTTATTACTCGAACAGACATACCAACTGCAAATCCATTATTATTAGTTGATAGGAAATTATTATTGTAAGAAAGAACCCAAGCACTTGCAGCTGAAATACTAAAGGTTGTAGCAGTCCAGAAAAATGCATTTAATGTAAGATACGAAAAAGGAGCAGTGTTTGGAAAAAAAGTAGTTTGTGCATATCTGTATCCACCAGGCAATCCTGTAAATCCAGTACTATTTGTAGCATCAGTATTAGGAGCAGCCCAATGAGATGTTCCAATTTCCTTCATTTTACCTCCTGTATTTTCAGCACCAATACATGCTGCAATGGCTTGTATTTCTGCATTTGAAGGCACATGATATCCATTTGGAGCTAGTCCTCTTGGATCATTTACTGCATACCAATTATATAATTTGCCATAAACTAATTGATTAGTAACATCATTGTTGTAATAACACCATGCTCCTGTAGTTAGGTTTGCCCAAGCAACTGGATCTGTTACTTGAGGAATAACGTCGCCATTTTTATATGTGCTTACATTCAAGTTTTTTGTTGCAATTTCAATACCACAAAAATTAACTGTTGGAATATATATTGTAGTGGTGGTACTAGTCGTAGTTGTACTTGTTGTACTTGTTGATGTGGTGGTGGTTGTAGTTTGCAAAGAAGCATCTACACAACTTGGTTGTTGTGAAGCTCCTGAAATAAACTGACCTGCATCATCAACTGTTGTTACTGTGTATGGATAGTTTAAATCAACTTGACGAATCAATCCTCCTCCTGTAAATATGTATAAGTTTCCAGCATTTTCAAATAATCCAAAAGGAATACCATATGAGGGAAGAGTCACTGTAATTTCTAAATTACCAGTAATTGCATCATACTGACGTAACTGATCAATTGCACCTAATGTTGTTGTAACTAATAATTTATTAGTTGTTGTATATAATATATCTCCAGAAACTACTGTTCCTGCAGGAAGTAATGAAATAACATTTGTTACACCAGCTGTACTAGTTGCAATATTTAAAAATACTATTTTATTAGGAGTTGCTCCTCCTGGATATGTATTTGATGCATACAGCGATGTGTTATTTATTGCAACTAATCCTTGACCTAATTCAACTCCTGCTGGAAGATTAATTGTTCTATTAAGAACAGCTGTCCAAGGAGATAATGTAATGTTATACTCATATATAAGAGTTGGAGTATATAACCACATTTTTGTTGCAGTGTTTGCAATATCATTTCCTCCTGGAGCATAGTTTCCTAAGAAAGTAGTTGTATTAGCACCTGGATCATATCCATAAACATTTTGACCATAATTAACTAATACAGTACAAGGTTCTAAATAATTAGCAGCAGTGGTAGTTGTAGTGGTTGTTGGTGGTGCTGTAGTAGTTGTAGTAGTCGTTGATGAAGTTGACGTAGTTGATGTAGTTGTAGTACTAGTAGACGTTGTTGTAGTTGTACAACAAATATTTAAAGTTTCTATTATATCACAAATACGTGAATCTATATTTACAAGAGCTTCAGTGAGATCTTCTGATGTTTGGATATTTGTACATAATAAATCTAGCCCAATATATGTTACTAAATCAGATTTAGTAATCTGTGTTGAACAAGA
>Ga0315904_10010211_pt1 | contig 12170 bp, 7 predicted proteins | sample LakEriMetagenome_6_FD_203529 | JGI IMG/M metagenome (GOLD analysis project Ga0315904, IMG submission 203529) | Freshwater fungal communities from buoy surface, Lake Erie, Ohio, United States - Buoy 12 MA120 | ecosystem: Environmental > Aquatic > Freshwater > Lake | place: USA: Lake Erie, Ohio...
AGGAAGGGTTCGAGTTTATTGTAACCCGCAGCCATTTTGATGAACTTTTTGAACCTGTCGAACTGTACACTCATCAGGAGGGTATCGCCCGAGGGTACCCGCATTTTCTCCATCATCCGGTTATAAACACCTTTATAGCTGGAGGTATAGATCACATCTTCGCCAAGCACTATCAGGTAGTATAGCTCCTGTGGCGTCAGCGGTTCAACGATCTTGAACCTCACAGGATCCGGCTCGTCGTGAAGCGCGTTGATCTCATTGATATAGACCTCCACCGCTTTACGCTGCAGCATTTTTGTGAGTTCATCGAAGGCAATGGCCGTATCACCTTGTCTCATCCTTTCTGCATAACTCACCTGTGTTTTGACAAGCAGGCGGTAATACTTCAGGCTGTCCGTCATCTGCGAACTGATGGATGCCAGGGTTTGCCTGCCTCCCATCACTTCATCCAGGAAAGGATAATAAAGCCTGCCGCTGCGGCTATTAGCCATTTCAGCAATGGCTTTTACCATGGGGTCGCTGCACTTATTGATCAGCTGTCCCACTTTGGTTCGGGTAGCGGCTGCATAGTCGTAGAACTGTCCGGGATTCAGGCGTGCTGTGTAACGGATAAGGCTATCCGCAAAAGGAACGTCCGCGAAACTTTCAAGCTTTGGCAGGATCTGGTCAGGTTTGATGGCACAGAATTTCCTGAAAAGGACGATGCGCGAAGGATTGTATCCGGGATTATCAAAAAATATGCTGTTGGACTGATTCACCAGGATATCTCCTGTTTCGTAAGGGTACCTGTCTACGATGGGTTCGATACTTCGTCCGCGGATATCCATATCCACCATTTCGGTAAACTGGTTATACAGCAGAACCCCTTTTTCAGGCGAAAACGTTCTCCTGCTCCACCCATACTGGTAGCCACGGAGCATATTCTGCAACCCGGTGAGGTATTTTACTTTGAGACGATGATCGAGTTTGGAATGATTTTCCAGCGAATCCTGGAGAATGTTGACCTGCCTGATCATGAGGTCGGTAATGATCAGGTTCACGTCTTCATCTTTAACGGCAAAGATCAGATCGTCCTTTTTACCGTCTGTGGCAAGGATCGACTCCTGGAGTTTGTCGATATCATCGTGCAACTTTGCCCTCCTGATGTCCACTTTCTGGCTTCCCGTATCGGGGTATGCCAGCACGATGCCGGACAAAAACACGAGTAAGCAAAAGAGTAAAAGTTTTTTCACTGTGGACCTGATAATTGCAAATTTAAGTGTAATATAGGTTGACCCATAGTATATATGAAACGTAAGCCGGACGATTTTATGTATCACCCGTTAACAATTTCATAATCTGGTACCTGAGTGTTGGCTTCGGCTCAGGGTTATTTTTGCGTAAACGTATTGTTAAATGCAGAAAAAGGGCAAAAAGATCCTGATCGCGGACGACGAACCTGATATTCTTGAGATCGTAGGTTACAATCTCGGGAACGAGGGCTATGAGATCGTGACAGCGCGGGACGGAGAAGATGCCTTACAGAAAGCGAAGGCTTTCAAGCCGGACCTGATCATTCTCGACGTGATGATGCCCAACAAGAACGGGATGGAAGTATGCAGGCTCCTGAGGCTTAATCCCGATTTCCAGCAGACCCTCATCATTTTCCTCACGGCAGTAAGCGATGAGATCTCCCATATCAAAGGGCTTGAATTCGGGGCAGATGACTACATCAGCAAGCCGGTGAGCCCTAAAATACTGGTGAGCAAAGTGAATTCCCTTTTCAGAAGGGCCATAAAAACTGATGATAACAAGATCATCGCCATCAATGACCTGGTGATCGATCCGGAGCAATTCTTAGTTATTTACAAGGGTAATGAGATCACACTTGCTAAAAAGGAATTCGAATTATTATACCTGCTGGCTTCCAAGCCGGGCCGTGTTTTCCTAAGAAATGAGATCCTCAGCCAGATCTGGGGTGTGGACGTGATCGTAGGTGACAGAACCATTGATGTACATATCCGCAAGATCCGCCAGAAGCTGGGTGTGGATTGCATTACAACAGTTAAAGGTGTAGGCTATAAGTTTGAATTGTGATCCCCGCTTCCGGGTGTTAACTTTATGGCATGTTCAGTGCTAAAAATCTTAACCCCCAGAATATTTCGTTCATCAACGCGACAGCCATCGCAGCTGTTGGCGCAATTGCCAATCTAATATTTATCAGGATCTGGTGGGTGCCACTCGCCACATTCATAGTGTTATTCCTGATCGCGTATACGCTCACGCACTATTTCGTCCAGAGATTTATCTACAGGAAGATCAAGCTGATCTACAAATTCATCTATCAGACCAAGGCTACCAAAAGAGAAGAATTCTATTATAAGAATATCCTGCCCCAAAAAAGTATCGAAGAAGTGAGCGAGGATGTTGAGAAATGGGCAGAGCAGAGAAAGGAAGAAATTGAAATGCTCAAGAAGAACGAGCAATACCGTAAAGAGTTTCTTCAGAATCTCTCGCATGAATTCAAAACACCGGTATTTGCGATACAGGGCTACGTTGACACGCTGCTTAACGGAGCGCTGGACCAAAAAGAAGTGAACAGGAAGTTCCTTGAAAATGCATCACGCAATGTTGACAGGCTGGTCAACCTCATCTCCGATCTCGATGAGATCTCAAGCCTGGAAAGCGGGGAACAGGTACTCCAGAAGAAGAACTTTGTGATCCAGGATCTGATCAGAGAAGTATTTGAATCACTATCTATCAAAGCTGCAAATAAGAACACGGTATGTACCATCAAAAAAGGCTGTGAAGCGCCGATCACCGTATATGCTGACCCCGAAAGAACACGGCAGGTGCTGATCAACCTGGTGGATAATGCCATCAAATACGGCAAGCAGAACGGCTATATCGAAGCCAGCATTTATAATACCGATGAGAAGAATATCCTGGTGGAGATCAGTGACGATGGCACAGGTATCGCTGAAGAACACCTCTCACGGATCTTTGAAAGGTTTTACAGAACAGATTATGGACGCAGCCGGAACATCGGCGGAACAGGGCTGGGACTTGCCATATGTAAACATATCGTAGAAGCTGATGGCCACAGCATTCACGTCAGAAGTAAACCTGACATCGGCACTACCTTCGGATTCACATTGACCAGAGGTTAGCCTTACATCGAATCCACAAGTTTTTCTGCAAGTCCAAAAGAAAGCGTCATGCCGGCTCCCCCAAGACCGTTGAATACAAAAACCCCGGGCTTTGCCTCACTGAAGAAATAAGGGGAACCATTTGTGAGTTTTGTGTATACTCCATTCCAGGATTCCAGTACCTGGTTTTCTTTGAACTTTGCAAACCGCGCAAGATATTTAAGTATCAGCTCGTTGATGAAATGCTTATCAAACGGATCATGCGTTCCCCCATATTCATGAGAATCGCCTATGGTCAATTCCCCGCGGCCATTCTGAGACACCATCACATGAATGCCCCACCTCAAGTATTCCGGCATCTCGTCTTCATACCTTTTCCGCAAATTGCTGAGTGAAGACGCTGCCTTAAAACTATTATAGTGTATAAGCGAAAGGCCACCACAAAGAGCAGGACCTATCCGCCAATTATCGGGTTGTGCAACATAACGCATCATCTGGAGTTTGCATTTGGTGGCCTGGTGCCCTGAAGCTATCTCAGGAAAAATAGTCTCAAAGCTCGCTCCACTGCAAACAATTACCAGGTTGGCCCGGTATATATTGTCCGATGTCTGAACTGAACCCTCATCCACCGTGATCACCTGCTTGTTCCAGATGAACTCTATACCGTACTTCACCTGGAAAAAAGACGGCAAACTGCTGATGGCCTGTTGCGGATCCACGATCACCTCGTCTGCACTGTACAGGCCCAGTCGAAGACCCTCAGGTACAACCGCATCTGATCTATGAAGAACCTCATCCGGCTTCATCAACTTCAGTGGTCTTTCCGCACGATATAATTCATACAACTCTTCCAGCACCTTCACCTCATCATCATGATATGCGAGGTGAAAACTACCTACGGGATCACAAAATAAACCTGCGCCTGAGCAAGTTTCTTTCCAGATAGCAGCACTGCGCTTTGCAGTATCATATAACTCTCCTGCAGGCTGCCCTATGGGCCATACCATACCAAAATTCCGGATCGAGGCGCCCACAGCATGATGATCTTTCTCGATCACCCTTACCCTGTAGCCTTTGATAGCCAGGGCTCTGGCCACTGCTAATCCTGCAATACCTGCTCCAACAACAATTGCTTCAGCTTTGCTCATTGGTTCTGAATAAGAATCTGTGTTTACGGTTGAAATAGAAAAAAGCATATACTGTTCCAACAACTCCAACTACAGACAACAACATCACTACGTTTGAAAAATAGACCGTCCACTTGATGTCGAACTTCATCGATTCCTTGAATAACATAACCATCACGCTTCCCAGGTATCCGAACGCATCTGTTATGTAGATCAGGAAGCCAACGTTGCCCCTTAACCGAAATGCCGCGATCATGCGTTCAAAGAATATGGCATTAAAAGGTATATATGCCATGTATAATCCCAACCCGGTAGCCTGCATCCATATGCTTCCTTCCAATCCATAAAAAACAAACAGTAACGATGCGGTTCCAGCGAGCACGAAACCCGCAAGAATAATGAAGTGGATAACCCTGAAAGCTGCAAAGTTTTTCCTGATCAGAACGATCAGACTCATGATCGCCAGGATGATCAGTGTAATGCGGGTCTCGGAGCGGGTGAAAACAGAAGCGCTGTCCTGGTATCCCAACTCCGCCCACATGTTGCCCATATAGTTATCCCTGATATCCCGCATCACCGTAAGCAGGGTGTATATCACTGATATTGTGATCAATCCCGCACCAAATTTCGAAATGATCTGTTTTCGGTCGTGACCCGACATACTAACCCGTTCCGCCCTTTCATCAACATCAGCGCTATCTGGATGAGGAGCACGTTCCAGCAGGAAGAAAAAGAATACAAGCGGAATGGCAAACACAAGACCTGTCATGAAAGGCATCCACTTGTCAGTCACACCCATATCGGTCATCAGCCATTTCGCAACGGACCTGGTAAATCCACCGGCAAAAACAAAGCTGACCGCCAGCACCGAACCGATGAAATCTGTGGACCTTCTGCCTTCGGCAAAACTGAAGACAACACCCCACATGAAACCCAGCATAAATCCATTCACGAAAAAACAAATGATTCCTGCCCAAAGCGGAAGTATGGCAAACAGGAATAATGAGAACCAGGCAGTACCGACCAGCACTAACGCCGTAAGCCACCGGCCCGTTCTTTTTAATCCCGAGATGAACCTGATCCCTACAAACTTGCTTAACATGTATCCTATCACCTGGCTGATGATGAGACTGGTCTGGTAGGTGATCCCGCCAATTGACTCACCGGGAAAAGTGGCAACCGTGAAAGGCTTTCGGAAAGCAAACACGCAGATATATGCGAAGAACGCCAGGGCTGCAATATAAAGTGCTAAAAGAACCTGCCTCGTGGAATTATTCATTAATTAGTTATCGTCAGAAAAATTAGTCCATTTAAATTGTTTCTGAATTAAATTGGAAACTATTTTCATGTATGGTCCTTAAAAAGATTCTGCTGTCTTCTTTTTTATCTGTTGTTTTTTTGTCTGCAACTGCCCAGGAAGATTCAGCTTCCCTGATCCCCGTTGTGATCACCGCAACCCGCACAAAACAATCCCTCGAGCAAACCAACGCAGCAGTAAGTTTGATCAACAGGAAACAGATCTATCAGCAGGGCAGCAGGTCTGTTCCGGAAATGCTGATGAACCTTGCGGGAGTATGGATGCAGAAAACAGGGCATGCAGGTGGCAGCCCCTTCCTTCGCGGACTCACCGGCAACCAGGTATTACTGATGACCGATGGGATCAGGCTTAATAATGCTACATACCGCTATGGTCCAAACCAATACCTGAGCTCTATAGACCCATTCACTGTACAAAGGGCTGAAGTAGTAAGAGGCGTAGCTGGCACATTATATGGATCTGATGCCATAGGAGGCGTGGTAAACGTGATCACCAGCGAACCCCGTTTTGTTTCCGGTAAGGGCGAGGTCCATGGGAATGTTACTGCTAAGTGGATGAGCAGGGATATGGAGAAAACGATCAGCTCAACCCTTTCTTACAACAGCCAACGGATCTCTTTTGAAGCCACAGGGACCTACAGTGATTTTGGAGACATCTATGCAGGCAATGGGAAAAAACAGACACCAACCTCTTATGACCAGGGCTCATTCTACAGTAAACTTAAATATAAGATCAACCAGAACCAGGTATTGACCGCGAGCTTCCAACAGCTGGCACAACAAGACGTTGACCTGTACGACCAGGTAACCCAACGTGGCTTTGCCATCAGCAAGATCGATCCTCAAAAAAGGCAGTTAGCCTATGTGCGATGGGAAAGCAAGATGAGGTCCGCGATCGCTGATGAAGCCAGGGTCACTTTGTCAAGGCAGGTGTCAACCGAACGCAGGGTGAGGCAGCGAAACAATTCTGTGGTCACAAACTATGAATACGATCAGGTTGTGACTATTGGTGCACAGGCTGAACTGGAGAAAAAGATCAGTGACCGCTGGAAAATGATCAATGGGATCGACATCTACGATGACCAGGTAGAGAGTTCAGCGTTTGACGCCACAAACGGGTCTGCCGTCAAACCCAAGAGAGGCTTGTATGCAGATGGCTCTTCCATGTTCGCATTCTCACTGTTCTCTCATCACCAGTTGAAATTTGGCAAGTTTATTTTCAATGGTGGTTTAAGAGCCAATAAATACAAGGTGAATATACCGGACACTTTATTCGGCAACGTAGCCCTGAAGCCGTTCGCGTTGGCCTTAGATGCAGGAGCCATGTATCATCTTACTGAAAACTGGAAACTGACCGCCGCGATCAGCACCGGGTACAGAACGCCGAATGTGAATGATCTGAGTTCGTTCGGAAAATTCGATTTCGGCACTGAAGTTCCTTCCCCGAACCTGGAACCGGAAAAATCCTTCAATAAAGAGATCGGAATAAAACGGGTAACTGAAAAAAACTATTTCCACCTTACGGCTTATCACAATAAACTGACCGACCTTATCGACAGGGTAAGGTCAACTTATGAGGGTGACAGCCTGATCAATGGTGATAAAGTGTTCACCAAAGCCAATGTTGGAAATGCGGTGATCTACGGTTTTGAATTAGAATTTTATTCCTGGATCGGTAAGTCATTCCGCGTACTGTCACATCTCACGTATACTTACGGCCAGAATAAAACTGCCAACGAGGCCCTAAGAAGAATTCCACCCGTATTCGGAAAACTAACGGGAGAGTATCACAAGGGTAATCTATTCCTTGCCCTGGATTGGATAGGGGCCGGAGAGCAGGATAGATTATCATCAGGCGACAAAGCAGATCATCGCATCAATCCGAAGGGGACTCCCGGTTGGGGCATTGTATCTGCGAGAGCGGGATATAACTACAGGTTCCTGAGTGTAGAATCAGGCATTGAGAACATCATGGATCAGTTGTATCGTATTCACGGTTCCGGGATCGATGGATATGGCAGGCACCTGTGGATCAGGACTTCTTTCCGGTTCTGAGATGACCCATATCATCGGCAGGAAAATGAAAGCAGCATAGCTTTGCGGTTCAATTATCAGTCATGCTCCGGGTCTTACTCCTGATCCTCCTCGCCCTACACGGATCGATACACCTGATGGGGTTTTCAAAATCCATCAATCCCGAATCATTTTCCCAATTAAAGCAAAGCGCAACAGCCTTTCAAGGGATACTCTGGCTGATCACCACGATCCTGTTTCTGGGTGCGGCGGTTCTCTTTCTGTTCCACAAACACTTCTGGTGGCTGATCGCATTGGCTGCAGTTGTTTTATCACAATACCTGGTGATAATATTTTGGAACGAAGCAAAGTTTGGGACCATTGCCAATATCCTCATTATCCTGGCTATCATTGTTGGATTTGCCCAATGGAAATTTGCGGGCACTTACCGGGAGGATGTACAAACACTGTTACAAAGAAATATCAGCACCGAAATACTCACTGAAGAGGACATCAGACCACTTCCCGATGCTGTGAAAAAATATATCAGGTACACCGGTTATATCGGGAAGAAAAAAATAAGTTCTTTCAAAGCGGAGTTCGAAGGACAGATCAGGTCGTCAGACAGTTCGGACTGGATGAATTTCCGAGCCACTCAATACAGCCTCATCGATGAACCATCTCGATACTTTTTTATTAAGGCATCCATGAAAGGAATTCCTGTTGACGGCTATCACAGGTTTAAAGATGGTAAAGCCGTAATGGATATACGCGCCGCTTCACTGGTCAAGGTACAATATGCAGAAGGTCCCGAAATGAATGTTGCAGAAACCGTGACCCATTTTAACGATATGTGCCTGCTCGCGCCAGGCTCCCTGATCCACAGCAACATCACCTGGGAAAATATCAGCGATAATGAGGTGCGGGCAAAATTCACAAATCAGAGAAAAACCATCTCAGCTATCCTACAGTTCAATAACAAAGGTGAGTTGATCAATTTTATTTCAGACGACAGGTACTATAGTTCTTCTTCAAATAAAATGCAAAAGGCGAGTTGGATGACGCCTGTCAGGGACTACAAAGAAGAAGGCGGCATTCGTTTCCCTACATACGGTGAAGCAATATGGTCAATGCCGGAAGGCAATTTCACGTATGCGAAAATGAAAATACATTCCATTGTGCCCAACCCCGCGGAATAATTAGTCTTTCCCTTTGTAATGTACTTTTCTTGCCTCTTCCGGGTCGTCCATAGATGGCCCCTGCATGATCTTCCGCCAATCTGTGGTTCGGTTATATTTTTTCATTGCCTTATCCCAGTCAAAAACTGCTTTGTCAGGAAACTCCATGTTATAGGGAGTGTAATCGGGCTTATCAGTGAAAAAATCACTGACCAGGGATGCGGTAACATCGTATTGATTCACATACGGCACATTGAGAATATTATAGATCATTTTCAGGATCGATCCGAAGTTGGCGTGAGTATGCGACACGTACTGTTTCTTCACATACGGGCCTGCCAGCATCAGTACACTTCTGTGTGCGTCCACATGGTCTACGCCACCCTGGGGATCATCTTCGGTGATGATCACCAGCATATCTTTCCAATACGGTGTGCGTGAAAGGAAATGTAATAATCGGCCAAGGGCCAGGTCATTATCGGCTACGAATGAGTGACGGTACGGATATCCATCTTCCGGGCGGGGTCCGGCCGTATGATCATTCGGGAGCTGGATCGTGATCAGGGGCGGTAATTTCTTATCACCCTTCAGCCACATTCTGGTGAATTCTTCATCAAACTGATCCATTCTGAATTGGTCGGGTATATTAGTGTTATACCCTGCATAGTTATGGCTGGTTCTGCTGAACAGGGCTTTCTGCATGGGCACCATCACGCCGTGTGCCGCACCGGTTAAGGTATCACTCCATTCTTCGCGCACATGTGCTGTTTCATTCGCCTCGCCAAAATTGTAAAACTCAACACCTTTCCTTTCCAGCGCTTCCCACAACCCTCCCCGCTCAGCATAATCTTCCGGATCCATACTTCCTGTAGAGCCGGGGAATCTGCGACCGGGAGCTTTAGAGAACAATCGTGCCGATTTGTCAACACTGGAATTCGTTTCCACCCATTCGTTGGGGATCACACCCATCATCCAGTGATGTCCGTGAATTGATGCATCGCTATCGCAATAAAAATTATCTGAAAATGCGAACTGCTTAGCGATCTTGATATGATTGGGTGAAATATCGGATGCCCGGTCTTTGATGAGATCTACCCTTAGTCCAAACCTGGCCAGGGATGAATCTCCTTTGCCTGTTGGTATCTGCCCAAGCATCTCGTCATATGTTCGGTTCTCTTTGGTGATGTAAACGATATGCTTAATGGGACTTGTTCTTAAACCCGGCAGAGGAGGCATTGGATTTCTTCTATCGTCAACAACTGCTTTAACCTGAAAGGTATTGTTCTTAACTATTTTGGTATAGGCTGCCAATTCCTGTATGCCAGGTGTCTTCAATTTTTGGATACTGCCTAATTGGATATCACCCACATAGGTTCCCTGTGGTGGTTCAACAAAGTTTTTCCCGCCATTAGGTCCTGCACCCAGGCCGCGGCAGGAAATGATGTACAGTTCTTTTTCATCTGGCGATAGCGCTACCCTCGTAGGTCCCCATCCTGTTGGTATCAGTCCCTTGGTTGTACCTGTTCTGGTATCGATCACTGCTACGGCGTTTGCCGCCAGCAGCGCTACATAGAGCGTAGATTCATCTTTGCTCAGGCAAATGCCAAAGGGTATGGCACCCCGGTATTTTTTTAATTCCTTGTCGAGTACAATTGGTATCTGTTGTACGATCTTCTGCTTACTATGATCGATCACTGAAACCAGGTCATTGGTTGCATTGCTCACATACACATATTTTTTACCAACTGCAATTGAGTTGGGGCTGGCGCCACCAACCACTTCAGCATCTTCAATGATCTCTCCCACCTGGTAGCCTGTCTTATATTTTTTAACCACGTTCAATGTCTGAAGGTCGATGGCAAAAACACACATGGCATCTTCATGAAGTGGTGACCCTACGCCGGGCACCTGCTTACCATCGATAACCGTACCCTCAATGGCTTCCTTCGATCCATCGGCATAAGGATGCCAGGGGATCAGCAGGGAATCATAATTCTGTTTGTTTGCGCCGGTGATCAGCGGGTACTCATACATACCCACATTGGCGACAAAAACAGTTTTCTTATCGTTACTGATCGAGATGCCAAATGGTTGGCGACCTGTTCGTACAGTTGCCGTCAATTGGCGGGTTTTGGTATCGATGACCACCATCCTGAAATTTCCGCGGTCCAGCACCAGCAGGCGCCCATCGTCCAGTAACAGGAGGTCGGCGGTAAAGCTGTCGTCATAATCTGTCTGCCCTATCCTCCCGTTCAATGAGATCGAATCGAGCCTTGTCATTGAAACGATGTCGTAAACGATCACCGCTCCGTTGTCACCACCACTCAGGTAAGCCGTCCTGCTATCTTTAGCTATGGCTACTCCCAGGAAAGAGCCGTTGCTGAGGGGTGAAGCAATTTTCATATCATACGAAGGGACCCTGACTACCGAGAGGTCCGAGGCGTTGATCACTGAAAAGACACCGTTGTGCAGGGTAACGATACGTGATCCGTCTGGCGATACCGCCATTCCAAAAGGGTCGTGGGTGATCCTGACCAATTTACCGGCCGGCTTAACATACCGTCCGCTGGGGAGGATGGCGGCTGTATCCCCGAAAATTTGGGTATACTCAGTCTTTCCGGGTACTTCAAGGATGGTATGTTTCTTCTGCCCTGCCAATTCAACGAAAGGGAAAATAGACACAAAAACCAGCCAAAACCAGGGCTTTTTCATAGCAACCAACGTGAAAAAAGAAGAAATACCACCCATTTCGTTAACTTTAAAGTAAAGTAAACTTAATAATTACTTAACATTCGCGTTATAAAAAAACCACCCCAGGAATGAGGTGGACTATACTACTCTTTGCTTAAGGACCTATGTGAAAACAGAATTGACCGGTTAGTGCGTTTGCTGGTAATGAAGATAGGATACCGAAATAACCGGGATGTTAAGAAGAGATTACGCAATTATTAATTCGAAAAATATAGTTGAAGCAATTCCTGACCATATTACTGACAACCACGCTGGCCATCTCATGGAACCTCCCTGCTTTTGGGCAAAAACAGATCAAAGAGGTATCGATCGACTGTTTTGGCGAGGTCATGAAATATGAATTTGGGACAACCCTTTTTGTGGATACAACCCATCCGGGTTCCGAGGAAGAGATCATGGCATATTGCAGGCAACTTGCAAATGAGAACAAGTTGAACCACCTGGTCAGTGAGCTTAAAATTTTCAGCCAGAAAAACCATATTGACAACTGGCTCTATTACCAGCTCATCAGGAGGGTCGCGGACCAAATAGCCCCTAAATCCCGCGACTATACCCTTTATACAATTTACAAATGGCATTTGCTGACCCTGTCAGGCTTTGACGCCATTCTTACATATGGAGAAGGAAAAATTCTTTTCTATGTGCTGTCCAACGAA
>Ga0315904_10010212_pt1 | contig 12169 bp, 8 predicted proteins | sample LakEriMetagenome_6_FD_203529 | JGI IMG/M metagenome (GOLD analysis project Ga0315904, IMG submission 203529) | Freshwater fungal communities from buoy surface, Lake Erie, Ohio, United States - Buoy 12 MA120 | ecosystem: Environmental > Aquatic > Freshwater > Lake | place: USA: Lake Erie, Ohio...
CCCGACGTCCTGTTCAGAAAACCTCCACTTCAGCGCCAGCGCGGATCCAGCCGGTCATACGCGTTCCAGCCCTTCATGTCATCGTGCAGAAGGCCGTACAGGATGGATGGAAAGTCATGGGACTCCACCATCGCGTTGGCGATCGAGTAGCCCGCCAGAACAAGCTCGGGCCACGCCGCCCTGAATGCCGCTTGGATTCTTCCAACACCTTCGAGTTCCCCCCTGCGGCTCCATTCCTCCGCGAACTTCTGTTCGAATTGGTCCAAGACTTGTGATTCCGTGGGGGTCAGATTCAGCACGCCTTCCATGACGATCACGGTGCCGTCGGCCGTCCACCCATAGACCCCCTCCCCCAAATCCTGACCCAGGTCTTGTGAGAGAATCCTCGTGCCCCTGTTGGGGCTGGAAAGGGTTCTCCGACGAAGAAGCGACGCAGTACAGAGCAGATCGTGGGCTTGCTTCGGCAGGCTGATGTGGACCTTGGAAAGGGCACGAACGTGCCCGATGTCTGCTGACGGCTGGGTATCAGTGAGCAGACGTACTACCGCTGGCGGACAAAGTTCGGCGGGATGGGTCCGAAGATGGCGAAGCAGCGCCAGGAGCTCCGGAAGGAGAACTCGAGGCTAAAGAAGCTGGTGGTGGACCAGGCCCTGGACATGCTGATCCTCAAGGAGGCCGCCTGCCCAAACTCACTTGCCCCGAGCGTCGCCGCCGGACGGTGGAATCCGTCCGGGGGACCTTGGGGCAGAAAAAGGTCTCAGAAAGAAGGGCCTGTCGGGTGCTCGGCCAGAACCGAGGCACTCAGCGTCACCGTCCCAGGAAGGTAGACGGCGACCGCGAGTTGCTCGGGGTGATGCGGAAGATCGTAGAGCCGTTCCCGAGGCATGGGAGCGAGCGCACGCATCGTGTGCTGACCGGCCCGGAAGCGTTCGGGGGCTGGAAGGTGAACATCAAACGGGTGCATCGGATCTGGAAGGAGGAGCACATGCAGGTGCCGCAGAAGTAGCGAAAACGCCGCAGATTACCGGGGTCGAGCGCGAATGGGTGCGTTCGCCATCGGGCGCAGTACAGAAACCGCGTGTGGAGTTACGACTTCCTCACGGAGCGGACGGAGGATGGCAGGCAGTTGCGGATCCTCGGGGTGATCGACGAGTTCACGAGGGAGTGTCTGGCGATCGAGGTGGCAAGGTCATTCACCGCTCGGGACGTGATCATGACGCTCCAGTACCTGTTCGCCGTGCGGGGGGCGCCTGAGCATCTGCGCAGCGACAACGGGCCGGGGTTCGTTGCCAAGGAGATCCAGGAGTGGCTGGCGAGGGCGTGCGTTCGCACGCTCTCCATCCAGAAGGCGATCCCGTGGGAAACCGGCTACGTGGAAAGCTTCAACGGCAGGCTTCGGGACGAACTGCTCGACCGTGAGCTGTTCCCGAGCCTGCCTGAGGCTCGGGTCGTTCTCAAACCAGTGGCGGATGGACTACAGCCACAGGCGGCCGCTTGGCGGCCTGAAGTGGCTGACCCAGGCGGCGTTCGTTGCCGGGCTTGACGCTACGGCCTCCGGGGCCGTCCCGGCGGCGGCGCATGGTGTGGCTCCGGTCGGGGCTACGCCCCTCCCTCCGACACACCACGCGGACTGTTCCCGAACTCTCTCATAAGACTGGTACAAAAAACTGGGGAGGCGTCATTTCGATCCAGGCCTTGCGGTGCGTAACGCCCTCGCCGCAGAGAAACGCCCGCCGGACGCAGCGGGAAATGCAGTGGTAGTACCGCGTGATTGCAACATCCACCAACTGCCGCCTGGGCATCGTCATCGCGACGGCTCCTGCTGGAATACGGGGCACTGAACACCCGTATCCTCAGCCCCCCGCCGCCCCCGCCGCCGGCCGTCAAGGATTATGCCTGTCCTTTCTTTTTTCTCTGCCGCTCTTTGTCCTTTTGTCCTTTTGTCCTTCCACCACCTTCCGTTGCCGCACGGAGGGCCGGATGTACAATCCGGACATGACAACGCTGCTTGAAATCAAGGCCGCAATCGATCGACTTTCACCGCAGGAATACTGCGAGTTGATGGCCATGCTCCATCCGTCCGCCGACGACGAGTGGGACCGGCAGATCGCCGCCGACCTTGCCGCTGGCCGGTTGGATCACCTCATCGCCGAAGCGAAAGCCGACGTCGTGGCCGGACGCACGAAGCCACTTGACCAGTGGCTCGACGAAAGCGATCAGGACGAGGGTCGGCCTTGAGGATTCCGAGCGTTGCCAGCAAGGATTTCTGGCGCGCTTACCGCCGGCTGCCCAGGGATGTCCGCAAACTCGCCACGCGGGCGTACCAACTCTGGGAACAAGACGCCTTCCATCCATCGCTGCACTTCAAGAAGGTGGGCGGTGATCTCTGGTCGGTCCGTGTCGGCATCCATCACCGCGCGGTGGGGATGTTTGACGGCGGGCGGATCGTGTGGATCTGGATCGGCTCGCACGCCGACTACGATCTGTTGCTGACCTGATTGGTCCACGTCGCCACTTCCAGGTGCCGCAGCCGCGGGCGCCCTTCAAGCCCGTGCGCTCTTTTGGGGCCTTGCCGCTGCGGTCGAGCCGGGCCGCCCAGTCCAGGAGTCCAGATAGGCGGCCATAAGGGACTACGCCTGTGCTTTTGTCCCCCTTCCCGGCCGTTCGCGGCCACGGCTCCTCCCATCACCCCGCAGCCAGGCCGCCGAGGGCGTTGTCCACGTGATGGACGCCGCGCGTGCGGGCGATCGCCTTCAGTCGCTCGGCGCTGGTCGCGCAGTACGCGCCGAGCCAGCGGGTCTTGGCGAGGAGTGCTTGCAGGTGTGACTGCCAGTATTCGGCGCTCGTGCCCAGCCTGGCCATGATCCCGGCGACTTCTTCCGTGATGCGGGCCTTGCCCTTGCGGCGGACCCGGGCGGTCCAGTCCACGAGCGCGAGGTAGCCCGAGAGCGACAATCCGGGCAGCATACCTTCGCGGGCCAGGCCAACGGCCCTGCGATCCTGAAGCGGGCAGAGCCAGTGGGATTGCTCGAGATCGGCTTCGATTCGTGCCGCGGCGACTGATTGGGCTTTCGCGGCGGCCTGGAGGATGTCCAGCGCGCCGGTCGTGCGGGCATGGTCCACCCGCTGCTTGATTGACGTGTGCGGGCTGGATTCGGGCACCTTCGCAATTCCCGCCGCGACGGGGTTCAGATCGATGTAGGTGCACGTCGCGAGCAGGGCCTGTTCGTCGAGGATGGCGATCGACTTGTAGCGGGCCTCCCAGAACGTTCCCTTGCAGCCGTCTTCCTTGTTGGCGAGCCGCGCGAGTGGCTCCTTGAGGGCCTTCATGAACCAGCCGAGGTCTTGCATTCGCTGGCGGTAGCGGGCGACGCGGGCGGGATCCTGGCACGTGCTGTCGATCCATGCCTGGAGCGTGGCGGGGTTGTCGGCGTCGAGGCATGACGGCGGATAGACGCTGATCCAGCGGCGGACGACCTCCTCGTCGCTCCAGGCGTCGGCGATGCCGGGGTCGAGTCGGCAGAGCACATGCAGGTGGTTGTCGAGGATCGCGAAGCCACAGACGGACACGGCGAACTGGTTGGCGAGCAGTTCAAGCCGAGCTTCGATCCAGGCCCTGCGGTGCGTAACGCCCTCACCGCAGAGAAACGCCCGCCGCACGCAGCGGGAAATGCAGTGGTAGTACCGCGTGACTGCGACATCCACCAACTGCCGCCTGGGCATCGTCATCATCGGGCCTCCTGCAGGACTCGTGGATACTGAACACCCGTATCCTACGGCCCCCGCCGCCCGTCGTCAAGGATTATGCCTGTCCTTTTTCTGCTACGCCCTGGGCATCGTCATCGCGACGGCTCCTGCTGGAATACGGGGCACTGAACACCCGTATCCTACGGCCCCCGCCGCCCGTCGTCAAGGATTATGCCTGTCCTTTTTGTCTTCTACATCCACCAACTGCCGCCTGGGCATCGTCATCGCGACGGCTCCTGCAGGAATACGGGGCACTGCACACCCGTATCCTACGCCCCCCGCCGCCGGCCGTCAAGGATTATGCCTGTCCTTTTTGTTGTCACACTTTTTGTCACACCAAGGATTATGCTTTTCCTCTCCCCTTTTCCTCGCCCTATCTCTATCTTAAGTAGTACCAATACGCTGATAGCGTCTGCACTGCGTGCCACAAGTACTCCCATTTGTCGCCCCGTTGAGCAGAACTAGCTAACGGAACGATCGGTGCAGATCCTTGTTGTTCCCCCGGCCCTTCAGCAACACCAACTTCGGCGATCACCAACTCCGTGGGCGGGTTTTCTCTTACTTGCCGCCGCGGTTGGCGATCCCATTCACTTTGGCAATCAGCGATTAGTTGATCAAGTCCATTCCTTACAAGCGGCTCCCCCCGGTACCACAAAGAGTTGTCCTTTAGTTCGTCTTGTAAGACCCCGATAAGTGATCCTGGATGGGTGCCAACCAACGACCGTCTAAGTTCAGTCACATTCCTATCTGCTATAGCTTTACCCGCTCGCTCAATCGGGCCGGCAGAGGCTTTTGTAGTTCCTAATGCGGCAAAACCAGCAGGTCCCAGCCCAAAGAAGCGTCCAGATTGTTCCACCCCTTCAAAAATCTTATTCAGCCGATACCTTACATCCCAATTTGGATCAAATTTATCCAAACCCTGGCCCTGCGTAGGAAGGGAGTTCTTTACATTACCTAATCGACTTAAGCCGTTTCTTCCGGAATTTGCGACCGCTGTATTGAAGGCGCCTATTTCAGTGTAAGCAGGCTGATGATCTACAGCGTTCATAAGCCTTTTTGTTAGCTTTTCTTGCTGCTTAGGATCGAGGTTTTGAAGACTCGATAGACCTTCCTCATCGAGAAATCGTTTTTTTTCATGCTCTACAAGCTCGCGGACCGCTTTGTCGTATGCGGCATGGCCTAAACGGTCATGCTGTCCGTCAGCCGAATCGATGCGAAAGTTGTTTATTTGATCCAGATAGACGTCATCAAGAAATTCCAGCAAGTCTTTGCAAACATTGAACGGAATTTTGTGATGCCCCATTCGGCTAGAGCCGATTGTTCGTGGTTCCAGCCCGAAAAGTTTTTTATTGAAATCTACTCCCTTAAGCATACGCTCCTTCAACCCACTCGGATCCGTCCCATCCAGCGGGCCGTTGCCCACGTACCGATACAGGTTCGCATCCCCCGCAGCGAAGCTGATTGGGTCTTGGCTGATCCACCGGCCCAGGCTCGGGTCGTAATACCGGGCGCGGTTGTATTGCAGCTCCGCTACCGGGTCGTACTCGCGGCCCGTGTAGCCGTGGATCGTGCGCACGCCGTCGGCCTGCGTCTCCAGCACGTTGCCAAAGGCGTCGTAAACCACGTGGCCCGCCTGCTTTAGCTGGCCTGATGCGTCGGCCACGAGCACGTCGCGGACGCTGCCCTGGTGGTCGGCCAACAGCCAGCGAACGTCGGTCGTGCCGTCCGTGCCGGCCCACTCCTCCGCCACGACCTCGTCCACGCCCGCGCCGTGGAAGATGCCGGCCACCACGCCGCCGGTGGCGTCGAGCACGAACATCAGCTCGTCGCCGGCGTTGCCGCGGTCCGACCGCAGTCCCCGGTGCACGAAATACTCGGTCGTCTCGAAGGTGCCGTTGCCGTCGCCATCGACCAGCCGCGAGATCCGCCGGTCGAGGGCGTCGTAGGCATACGTGACTTGCCGCAGCGTCTGCGAGGTTTCCTGGGCGGTGCCGGCGTCGGCCACCGTCACGCTCGTGAGCCGGTTCCGGAGGTCGTACTCGTACTTGATCACCCGGCCGTCGGTCTTGTGCGTGCGGGTGACGAGGTTGCCGTTCTTGTCGTACTGGAACGTCCAGTTCGCGTCGGCGGCGAGCCGGTTGTCGGCCCCCGGCTCGTTGCCGGCGGTGTTGCGGTTGCCGTTGTCGTCGTACCCGAACGACTGGTCGGCGAAGCGGGCGTTCTGGTAATCGATGCCCGTGAGCTGGTTGGTGGCGTCGTAGGTGAACGTCGTCTTCCCTTCGGTGGCCGACGTGAACGTCTCCAGCTGGCCACCAGGCTTCCAGGTGAAGTCGTACCGGGCGATCAACGGGGCCGGCACCTTGTGGTGGATGCTCGCCAGGCGGCCGGTGTTCTCCTGGTATCCATACACTGTCGCAAACGCCGTCGGCGTGGAGCCGCTGCCAGTGGACCGGGTGAGCGTCGTCCGCCGGCCACCGTCGTCGTACTCATACGCGACGCCGATCCGGCCGCCGTCGGCTCGGGTCCGCTCAATCGACTTGATCTGGCCGTCGCCGCAATACCCGAAGGCGAGCCGCACGTCAGCCGGAGCGGTGGCCGGCCGCTCGCCGAGCCGGGCCTCGACGCTTGCCAGGTCGCCGTCGGTGTAGCCGTAGGCGAACTGGGCGAAGGCGACCGGGGCGATCCGGGTGGACTCCGACCGCAGCAGGCCGTTCTCGTACCCGCGGGTGAAGGCGACCTCGCCATCCTGGGCGCTGATCAGGTTGCCCGTGACGTCGAAGGAGTAGACGAGCGTCTTCGTGGGATTTGCCTCGCCTCCCCAGAACTCGGTCTGGGTGCGTGTGTCCTTGTCGTACTTGGTCTCGATCAGCGAAAAATCCTTCCGCTGATGCCGGACCACACGGCCGATGGCGTCGTAGTCGTAGGTCGCAATAGCGCCGAGCGTGTCGGTTTCGCGGATCACCCGGTCGCGGTCGTCGTACTGCCACTGGGTCGTGTTGCCGTTGGGGTCGGTGAGCGACAGGCGGTTGCCGAAGGCGTCGTACGTGTACAGCGTGCTGTTGCCGAGGGCGTCGGTGACGGACAGCACCCGGCCGTGGGGGTCGTAGGTGTATCGGGTGGTGTGCCGGTTCGCGTCGATCAGCACGGTCACGTTGCCGGCCGCGTCGTACTTGCGGTTGACCTTGCCGGCGGGCCCCCGCTCCTCGACGAGCCGGCCGAGGTCGTCGTAGTCGCGGAAGGTCACGAGTTCGTTGCCGTCGGTGATCGTGCGGACGTCGCCGTAGGCATCCACTGTCTGCTTCATCCGCAGCCTGCCGTCGATTGACAGGCTGCCGTCGGCCGTTTGCTTGGAAGTGAACGACGTGCCGCCGTTGTTGCCGGAGATTTCGTACGTGCGGGCAGCCACGTCGAGTTTCGTGGTCGTGGTGCCGCCGGCTGGCGATGTCTGCGTACGCGCAACGCCCAGATACTCCATCGCGCCCCGCAGGAATCGGGACAGGGCCCCAAGCAACCCGCCGTCTGCATGGTCCTCCGTCACGCGGGACAGGCCGTCGTAGGCGGTCCGCTTGACGTTCGCGACGGGGCCGACGCTCACGGACGTGCGATTGCCGGCCGAGTCGTACCGCGAGATCACGTCGTGCGACAGGCTGCGACGCTCGACCTTCACCTGCCCGGTGCCGGTGAGGGTGTCGTCGTACTCGAACGACCGAACCTCGGCCGTCTTTGACGACGGCGAGCCAAGCGTCACCGTCAGCGGCCGGCCCAGGGTGTCGTAGGTGGTGGTGGCGACGGTCCGCTCGACGACCTGGTCGCCTTGGTCGGTCACGGTCCAGCCCGACTGGCGAGTCTCCAATACCGCGCCGCTCACCGACCGCACCTCGCTGGTGGTGAGCGCGAGCGCGTAGCCGGCGTTGGCCGCAGGCACAGACCACGGGATCGCAGCCTGGCCGACCGAGTCCAGTGTGGTCACGGTGACCGTGTCGGCCCCGGGGTTCCAGCCGTAAGAAAACACCTGGACCCGCGACTCGCTGCCGCTCTGATAACCGCCCGCGGCGTTTGGCAGGCCGGTGCCGCGGGGGGCGACGATCGCCAGCGGATTGCCGAGGGCGTCGAGCCGGGTCGCCGTCACGTTGCCCAGGGCGTCGGTCGTGGCGACGGTCCACTCGCCCGGGAGGCTCGTCCGGTCGTCGAAATAGTCGGTGAACGTGGTGCGCGAACCAACCTGCTCCTTGCGGAGGCGGCCCAGGGCGTCGTACTCACGCACGGTGGTCAGGTCGGGAGCGCCGTCGCCGCGGTTCGAGATCTCTTTGACCACGTTGCCGGCCAGATCGTATTCGTAGGTCGCCGTGGCCCCAAGCGACGACGCCACGGACCGTAGCCGGCCGGCTGCGTCGAACTTCTTCGTGGTCACGACGCCGATCCGGTCGGTCGACGTCTCGACGAGAAGCCCCGCGTCGTAGGCGTACTTTACGGCGGCAGGCTTCGCATCTTTTTCCGTGAGCTGCATCGGGTCGACGAACTGCACGAGGCGGCCGAGGGTGTCGTACTTGGCGGTGGTCACCACGGGGAACAGATAGGCCCCAACCGTCCGAAGAATGTTGCTGCCGGCCGCCGAATCCAATCGCACCTCGGAGGTGCGCGTCACGTTGCCGGCCTTGTCGGTCGTGTACCGCAGCCGGGCGCCGTAGGGCGCCAGCACGGTCTCGCGGGACCGGTGCCCGGCCTCGTCGTAGGCGTATTGGCGGGCCGCACCCTCACCGATCTTCTCGTAGAGCACGAAGCCGTCGCTGTCGTAGCGGGCCTCGGTCACAAGCGGCTTGCCCTGGGCTGTTTGTCGCCGCTCCGACTTGGTCGGCTTGTCATGCCGGACGTCTCCGTAGGTGTACTTCGTCCGGCCGCCGCGGAGCAGGTTGTCGGCAACGTGCACACGACCGAGGGCGTCGGTCTCGGTGACCACCACGTCGGCCTGGTCGGCGACCGGCGTGAGCGTGGCAGCCTCGCCGGGGGCCTCGCCCCCCACGTTGTCGGTCACCACCCACGACCGCGTGCCGCGGTAGCCCACGCCACTCGCCGTCTCGAGCGCCGCGCCGAGTTCGAAATACGAGCGCGAGAGCACCTCGTTGTTCACCAGGTCGGTCGTCTTCCGCGGCCGACCGTCGGCGTAGTAGGTGTACGAGCGGATCTGTTCGACGCTCGCCGGCCCGCCGAGGAACTTGTTCGCGTAGGTCTTCCCTGCGGCGACGGTCACGCGGGTGACGTTGCCACTGACGTCGTAGACGCTCTCCGTGAGCGTGTCGTTGCCGTCCCACGCCTTTACGCGGCGACCGGCGACGTCGTACTGCCACCGACCCGTGGAGAGGATTTTCGAGCCAGCATCTCGAAGCGTCTCCGCCCGGACGTAGCCCCGGGTGTCGTAGACGGACTCGGTAGTCGAGAGCAGCCGGGATGTCTGTTCCGACGAAACGTACTCATTGACTCGTTCCGGGAAGCCGAGGTCGTCGTAGCGATAGGTTCGCGTAACCGGGCCCTCGGGCCGATTCTCCGTCGTGCTCGTCAGCACCCCATTGCGGTTGATAACATAGGTCGTCACCAGGCCATTGACGTCGGTCGAGGATTGCAGGACGCCGGAGTCGTCGTAGTTCCAACTGACGTCGACGGACGTGGTGCCGGCCCGTTTGGTCTCGGACTGCGTCTGCTGGCGGAACGTGTTCCAGGTCACGATCGTGACGAAGAACTGCTCGCTGTCGCCGGCCACCTGCGGCTCCGGCGCCGCCTTGCCCGGCCCCGCGCCGGCGCTCGTGATCCGGGCGTTGCGGATCGTCCGCATCGCGGCGCCGAGGGCCGCGCCGGCGTCGTTGACGGTCTCGTGCTCAACGATGGCGTAGCCCGACGCAGAAAGCGTGCGGACGACGTTGCCACGGTAGTCACCGGGATCGTACATCGGCCTGACTTCGTTGTTCTTCCGGCTTTCATCGGTCATCTTTCGGCCGTCTTCGCTCGCGGACTCATAGGCAGCCTTGAGCTGGTAGTCGTAGACGAAGAACGTGTCGCGGTAGACCGGGCCGGCCGCACTCGCGCCCGGCACCAACGTGCGGCTCCTGACGACGTCGCCCGCCGGGTTGTAGACGAACAGCGATTCGCCCAGCAGCGCGTCGCCGAACCGCTCGGACACGCCCGTCACCCGGCCACGGCTGTCGAAGGTGCGCCGCGTCTCGGCCACGCCGCCTGCAGGCGCGCCGCTGCGGCTCGCCGGGTCGTACTTTTCGAGATCCGAGATCGTTTGCCGGACGGTCGCCTGAAGGTCGGCGGCCCTGATGAGACCCTGCCCGCCATCCCCGGGGCGGCCCGCGCGGCCGGCCGGCTGCACTTCCCACGGGGCCAGATCGCCCACCTGCACCCGCGAGACGAGCTTGGTCGTCCGGTCACGGTCGATCGTCGTCCCGGCCACGGCCGTGGCCTGCGGGGTGTTGGGGTCGAGAGGCAGTGCCTCGAGCCGCACCTCCCGAAGCATACCGCCGTCGTAGGCGTAGCGGTTCACGGCCACGGGCGCCGTCAGGCCGTCCACCGGCTTGGCCAGCCGGTTCTGCTCGGTGACGCTGTCGAGCAGCGTGCGCGCGATCCGGCCGTCGGCCTGCCTGACCTCGCGGACCGCGACGTCATAGACCCGACGGCCGTCGTTGGGGGCAACGCCCACCCGGATTTGCTGCAGCTTGTGGTCGGCGTCGTAGACGAACGTGGTCACGCTGCGGTCGCTGGCACGCATCTTGTCGAGCAACAGCCGCGACTGCGACACACCCGGCACCCCCGGCACCCCCGGCACCACCCGCCACTCGAACGAGATCCCCCGCCGGCCGGTCGTCGAGTCACTGAAGTCGTTGCCCGGCAGCTCGATCCGGTCGATCACGACCGCCTGCCGGTTGTTGTTCGGATTGGCATCATGATCGGGCAGGTCGATGGTCTGAAAATGGAACTGCCCGCCGTCGGCAGCGGTGTAGGTGAACCGGCCGCCATCGAACGTGAGCTTGCCGTACTCCCGGGGATCGCGCTGGAAATCGCGGTCATCGATCCCGTAGCCGCTGGAGCCGACGGCCATGCTCGGCAACTCGACCGTGTAGCCACCCTGGTAGACAGTCACCGGGCAGGCGTCGAACACCTTCACACCGGCTCCCGGGAACTGGATCAGGATCCGGTCGTCCTGCGGGTCGAGCGTGCCCCGCTTGTCATAGAAGAAGTTCGGCACGCCCTCGAGCATCCAGCCCGCGCCGAACGGGTTCGCCTGCCGGTCGCGGAGCAGGGGCGGATCCTGGTGGGAACCGAGTTCCACCGTATCGCCGACGATCACCGGCAGCTCGCCAAACGTTTGGTAGCGGAGCGTGGTCGCCGGCTGCGCGGCCGTCGCGGGCACCGTGACGTCGAGGTCGAGCTGCCAGGCGTAGAGCCCCGAATCGGCCGGCACCACCGCCGGGCTGATGGCCACGAGATGCCGCGTGTTCGGGGCCTCGCCGGGCCGGGAGGGCAGCGGCGTGATCGTGACGGTCTCCGCGGTGTCGTAGACACCGGCACGGTCGTCGATCCAGCGGAGCGTGGCCGCGATCGACGCCGGGGCGAGGGCGCCCGGGGCGTGCTCCACCACCGCGTAGATCACCGGCCGGGGCGCGGCGGCGTCGTGCACGGTGCTCGAGTCGTAGATCAGGCCCGGCACCGTGGCCTCGGCCTTGCCGCCGGAGAGGTCGAGGATCAGCGGCTGGCGAACGAGGGCATCACCCGTGAACAGGTCCACCGCCGCGGCGCCGAACGACTGGAGATTCGCGCCCCGCACGTCGGCCGACGTGAACGTCGTGAGCCGGTAGTCCTTGAACGGATCGGCCGCCGGCGACCCGAGCACGGTGTCGGTGAACCGGGCGTCCACCGTCTTGATCCACGGCCGCGTTTCCTGGGCGGGCGTGCCGCCGATCTGCCGCCACAGCGAGTTGGTCACACTCGCGGTGTTGGGCCGGATCGTGACCTCCAGCGGCCAGGTGTGCAGTTCCTCGACGAGCTGCTCCACGCCGTTCTCGACCTTCCTGACGAGCTTCTTGCTGCCATCGGTCACCAACACCTGCACCGTGAACTCGTTGCTCTGGTTCGTGCTCCGCCACACGTCGGGCCCGGCCTGGATGTCGGAGAGGCGGGCCGGGTTGTAGATGTCGAGCGTGTATTGATCGACCCGTGTGATCACCATCTTCCGCTCGCGGAGGGGGCTCGTGGCGGCGGCCCGCAGATTCTCGCCGACCGTGATGCGGATATCGTCCTTGTAGGGATCGACGAATCCGGGCAGGAGGTCACTCGCAGGCCGGCTGTCGTCGAGCCGCTGGTCGCGGTAGACGACGTCCCAGATCGCCAGCCGAGAAACCTCGTCGCCGTCGTCGGCGAAGATGTCGCG
>Ga0315904_10010215_pt1 | contig 12167 bp, 8 predicted proteins | sample LakEriMetagenome_6_FD_203529 | JGI IMG/M metagenome (GOLD analysis project Ga0315904, IMG submission 203529) | Freshwater fungal communities from buoy surface, Lake Erie, Ohio, United States - Buoy 12 MA120 | ecosystem: Environmental > Aquatic > Freshwater > Lake | place: USA: Lake Erie, Ohio...
TTCGCCCAGGGAGGCACGCATATCGCAAAAGCCCGGTGAAACGAGCTGATTTTTGCAGTCAATAGTTTTATAGCCGGAAATACGAGGCAGAGATCGGGATGCGGCAGTTACTTTTTCAATTACTCCATTACGTATATAAATATCGCAAACTTTTGAATGATGGTCCGATTGGATATCGCAAACCGTGGCCCGGTGGAGTATAAATTTCATGCGTTTTAAATGCGCTTACCGGATAGCAAATGTATTGGTAAGTGATTGAATTGCCAAATTGCTTTTGGCCCGATATGGTTTTACCCGACTAAAAAAGTATTCTTGTGCATACGAGGTGCAAAAACAAGCCGGTACATATTTTCTATTGGCAGGGCTGCTGGTGTTGCCCTCGCTACTCTCGTTCAGCAACAAGAAAATTCCGCTTATGTATGTAAGAAATGAAAACCTTGCCACCATTAAAGAAGGCTATGCCGGCAATGCGGTGCACAAGGGCGTATTTATGAATTATGAAAATGTACCCTTGCCCACATTCTGGCGTGTGATGAAGTGGCAAATGCAAACCAATCCTCAGAAATTGGAGAAAAAGCAAGACACCTGGTTTCCCGAGGTGATAAAAAACAACAGCATGTTTGCCGACAAGCGCGATAAAATAGTGTGGCTGGGCCATGCCAGTTTTTTGATAACTAGTGGAGGTACTACATTTCTTACCGATCCGGTATTTAACGATATCCCTTTTGTGAAGCGCAGGGTGGGCATCCCCTTCGACAGGGATTCGATACAGGGTATTGATTATATTTTACTTAGTCACGGGCATTTCGACCACTGCGATAAGCAGAGTTTGCAAACACTGGCCAAAACACATAAGCAGCTACATATTTTAACGGGCCTCCGTATGCAGGATTTGCTCAGGTCATTTGCTCCCAATGCAGATGTGCAGGAAGCAGGCTGGTATCAGCAGTACAGTATACCTAACAGCGACATTCGTATTTATTACATGCCGGCATTTCATTGGTACAAGCGAGGAGTTAACGACAACAATACACGCCTGTGGGGCAGTTTTGTGATAAAAACTCCGAACCGCACGTTGTTTTTTATGGGCGACAGCGGATACAATACACATTTCAAGGAAATTGCAGAGTTTTTCCCCGACATTGATATTTGCTTTATGGGCGTAGGGGCTTACAAGCCTTCCTACATTATGAAAAGCAGCCACACCTCGCCCGAAGAAGCCGTGCACGCATTTCATGATTTGCGCGGCAAAACATTTGTTCCGATGCATTACGGAACGTACGACTTAGCCGATGAACCGGCCGGTGAACCGGTGCGTATTCTCGATTCGTTGCAGCGCCACGACCGCATACACGGTAAACTTAAATGGTTAAAAATTGGCGAAACCTGGCATTTATAATTAATTTGCTCACCTACATTTTAAAATCATCAAACACATGCATATTTTCAACCGTACACGCATTTTTGCTTTTACAGCCATCACCCTTTTTTGCAGCCACGCTGCTTTTGCCAAGAAAAAACCAGCCGAACAACCGAAGTCGGTCGAAAAAAAATCGAATACATTTCAGGACAAAGTGAAATCGTGCAAAAAGTTGCCCGGACTTTTTACCCTCTACCGCGATACGGCAAATGGGTCTGTATACATGGTTATAACCAAACAGCAGCTTAACCAAACGTATATTTATTTTTCATACACCGAAAATGGCGTAGTTGGTGCCGGGCATTTCAGAGGCAGTTTTCGCGACAATATGGTATTTACCATTCAGCGCTACTACGACCGTATTGAATTTGTTAAACAGAATACCGGATTTTACTTTGACACAGCCAATGCCATTAGCAAGGCCGCCAATGCCAACATAAGCAACTCCATCGTAGTAAGCCAAAAAATAGTGGGCGAAGAAGGGGACAATATGTTGCTTGACGGAAATGCGATATTTCTTTCTGAAAACATGTCGCAGATTAAGCCCACACCTTTCCCATCGCCAATGGGCAGTATGAGTTTACTGGGTATGCTCAGCAAAGACAAAACCAAATTTGTAAAACTGCGCAACTACGAAAACAATACAGACGTATTGGTAGATTATGTGTACGACAATGCAGCGCCCATGTTATCGGGCGGACGTGATGTAACTGACCCGCGTTCCATAACCATTACCTATCAGCACACATTTATTAAGGCACCCGAAACCGTTATGACTGCACGGAAAGACGATCAGCGTGTCGGATTTTTCGGGCAGCAGGTAAACGATATGACCACTACTGAAGCTGTCGCATACAAAGATGTTATTCACCGCTGGAGACTGGAGAAAAAAGATAAAAATGCAGCACTTTCCGAGCCGGTAAAACCCATCACGTGGTGGATTGAAAATACCACTCCGCGCGAGTTTCGTTCAATAATACAGGCAGCAGGCTTGCAGTGGAACCTGGCTTTTGAAAAAGCAGGATTTAAAAATGCCGTTGTTGTGTTGGAGCAACCCGATACCGCAACCTGGGATGCGGGAGATATTGGGTACAATGTGTTGCGCTGGACATCTTCGCCCAATCCTCCGTTTGGCGGTTACGGCCCCAGTTTTGTTGACCCACGCAGCGGTGAAATTCTTGGTGCGGATATCATGCTTGAGTACATATTTGTAACCAACCGCATCAATCAGGAGAAATTATTTGAAGCCGTTCCTTCATCGTACAAAAAACAATCCAGCGAGCTGGCTGCTAGCGAGCCTACACCCATGCAAGCGTGCGAAGCAGGTCACCATGTGCACATGAGTTCGTTGTTCGGTGGTCAGATACTGGAAATGCGCGGTTTGTCTGAACTGGAAAAACGGGATTACATGAAGCAGTCGCTCTACTACCTCATTCTGCACGAAATGGGTCATACCCTTGGCCTGATGCATAACATGAGAGCTAGTCAGATGTGGAATCCACAGCAGGCACATGATAAAATGCTGACCGCACAATACGGCCTCACCGCTTCTGTAATGGATTATCCGGCTGTGAACGTGGCCTTGGATAAAACCAAACAGGGCGATTATTTCACTACTCGTCCCGGTCCGTATGATGAATGGGCCATTGAGTATGGCTACAGCGAGGCCTTGGCCGACACTGAAAAAGAAAATGAGCGTTTGGAAAATATCCTGAAAAGGTCATCGGATCCGAAGTTGATATTTGGAAATGATGCCGATGATATGCGTTCGCCAGGCAAGGGCATAGATCCGCGTGTAAACATCAATGATTTTAGCAGCGATGTTATATCGTACAGCGTTGACCGCATAAAACTCATCAATCGCATGCTGCCCGAATTGCCAAACCGATACCTGAAACCCGGCAAAAGCAATCAGGAATTTAAGCAGGCCTACGGTATTTCAATGACTGAAATGATGAACGCCACACAAGCTATTTCGAGGTACATAGGTGGTGTGTATGTAGACAGAAACATGGAAGGTAAACAGGCTTACACGCCTGTGCCGCTAGCCGATCAAAAACGAGCTATGCAGGCACTTTCACAGCATTTATACAGCCCATCATCAATGAAAGCTGCCGAAGGGCTTTACAAAAACCTGCAAAGCCAGCGCAGGGGTTTTAACTTCTTTTCAGGCGGTGAAGACCCGCGTATACATGACCGAGTACTTACCATACAACTGATGGTTATGGATCATTTGCTGGCTTCGTCAACCCTGAAGCGTATGACCGACAGCAGGCTTTACGGAAATCAGTATTCGGTGATGGATATGATGACCGACCTGACAGCTGCATGTTTTCGTGAAGACCTAGCCGGTGCAGTCAACACATTCAGGCAAAATTTGCAGGTACAGTATGTAAAAGAATTGTGCGAGATAGTGAAGCCCAAAACACCATTTTCATCGTATGACAATGTTGCCCGTTCGGCAGCTATCGGGCAGTTGAAAAGCGTTCGCACCATGATGGCTACACCGGCAGCCTCGCCCGAAGTAAAGGCTCACCGCGACCACCTACTCTTGCTGATTGACGAAGTTTTTGCGAAGAAATAAGCACGCCATAAGCTAACGTAATCATGCTGTTTGGCTGTTAGGCTTACCGGCAAACGGATAATAATATCCACAAAGTGTGCTGTAATCTGTGGATTACGAGTAGCATATTCAGTTTAATTTCACGGCTTAATTCAGAGGAGAAACAGTGCATGAGCGCTAAAGAAACTAAAGTAGTGTATGACGAAAGCAGCATTCGGTCGCTCGACTGGCGTGAGCATATACGCCTGCGGCCGGGCATGTACATTGGTAAGCTGGGCGATGGTTCCGCTCCCGATGACGGTATTTACGTATTGCTCAAAGAAGTGCTGGACAACAGCATTGATGAGCACGTAATGGGCCACGGTAAAACAATTGATATAAAAATTGACGAGAACGGAACCGTATTTGTGCGCGACTATGGCCGCGGAATTCCGTTGGGCAAAGTGGTGGACGTAGTAAGTAAAATTAATACCGGTGGTAAATACGACAGCAAAGCGTTTCAGAAATCAGTGGGATTGAATGGTGTAGGAACAAAAGCAGTAAATGCACTGGCCGTTTATTTCAAAGTGCAGTCGTTCAGAGATGGCAAATCGGTAGCTGCTGAGTTTACTAAAGGCGAACTGGTAAAAGAAGGAAAGCAAACACAAACTCTTGAGCCGGATGGAACAGCCGTGTGGTTTACTCCCGATGATTCGGTGTTTAAAAACTACCACTTTATTCCCGAATACATTGAAAACATGTTGTGGAATTATGCCTACCTGAATTCAGGTTTAACCATACACTACAACGACAAAAAATTCTATTCAAAAGATGGCTTGCTGGATTTGCTTAAACGCAAAACCAATGAAGAACATATTCGCTATCCCATTATACACCTGAAAGGCGAAGATGCGGAAGTAGCCATTACGCACGAAAATCAGTATGGCGAAGAATATTACTCGTTTGTAAACGGACAGCACACCACGCAGGGCGGCACCCACTTGCTGGCATTTCGTGAGGCCTATGCCAAAACCATACGCGAGTTTTACAAAAAGGAATTCGACCTGGCCGACATTCGCGCTTCCATAGTTGCAGCGGTGAGCGTGCGCGTACAGGAACCCGTGTTCGAGTCGCAAACGAAAACAAAATTGGGTTCAGTAAACATGGCTCCCGATGGACCTACCGTAAAACAGCACATTATTGATTTTCTGAAAAAAGCGCTGGACGATTACTTGCATAAGCACCCGCAAACAGCCGATGCCTTGTTGAAGAGAATCATGCAAAGCGAACGTGAACGCAAGGAAATGGCCGGTATAAAAAAACTGGCCAATGAGCGAGCGAAAAAAGCGGCTGTGCACAATAAAAAGCTACGCGATTGCCGCTACCACTACGATGATGAAAAAGCGGAAAGACGCCACGATTCCACTCTGTTTATTACCGAGGGCGATTCGGCCAGTGGCTCTATTACCAAAAGCCGCGAAGTAGAAACACAAGCCGTATTCAGTTTACGCGGTAAGCCACTGAACTGTTACGGACTCACCAAAAAAGTAGTGTACGAAAACGAAGAATTTAATTTGCTTCAGCATGCCCTTAACATTGAAGAAGGTATGGAAGGACTGCGCTACAACCGCATTGTGATAGCTACCGATGCCGATGTGGATGGCATGCACATTCGCCTGCTCATGCTTACATTCTTCCTGCAGTTTTTTCCCGATTTGGTAAAGAACGGACACGTATACATTTTGGAAACGCCCCTGTTTCGTGTGCGCAATAAGCAGCAAACCATATACTGCTACAGCGAAGAAGAAAAGCAACGTGCTATGGCCAAGCTGGGAGCCCGGCCTGAGATAACCCGATTCAAAGGTTTGGGAGAAATATCACCGGAAGAATTTGGATTGTTTATAGGTGAAGATATGCGCCTGCAGCCCGTGATACTTCGTCAGGATACACCTATTCCCAAACTGCTTGAATACTTTATGGGCAAAAACACCATCGACCGCCAGAACTTCATTATCGAGAACCTGAAAATTGAAAAGGATTTGGTGGAAGCAAAAGAGGAGGAAGTGGTGTGAGGGGAATAAGGAAGAAAACAGAGGCAAGAGGTGAATACTTTTAGAAGGTAAAAAATACAGAAGCTGATATAAAGATGTCGGACGAGAACAACGAAATAAAAAACACTAACCACCACGGGATGCAGAACGTAATTCCGGTGACAGGTTTGTACGAAAACTGGTTTCTGGATTATGCTTCATACGTAATTCTGGAACGTGCAGTGCCAGCTGTAAATGACGGCCTCAAGCCCGTGCAGCGAAGGATACTGCACGCCATGAAAGAAATGGATGATGGCCGCTTCAATAAAGCTGCCAACATTATTGGTCAAACCATGCAGTATCACCCGCATGGAGATGCAGCTATTGGCGATGCCATGGTTGGACTAGGGCAAAAAGATCTGCTGATCGAAACGCAGGGAAACTGGGGCGATGTGCGCACGGGTGATGCCGCTGCTGCACCGCGTTATATAGAGGCGCGTTTATCCAAATTTGCGCTGGAGGTAGCCTTTAATGCACAAACTACCGCCTGGCAGGCCTCGTATGACGGCCGCAAAAAAGAACCTGTTACACTGCCTATGAAGTTTCCGCTGCTGGTAGCACAGGGGGTTGAAGGTATTGCTGTTGGCCTTGCTACTAAAATTCTGCCACACAATTTTTGTGAAATTCTCAGGGCTGCTATTGACTGTACTAAGGGCAAAACATTTGAGCTGTATCCTGACTTTGCTACGGGAGGAATGGTGGATGTAACCAACTACAACAAAGGAGCCAAAGGCGGCAAAGTGCGTGTTCGGGCAAAGATTGAAGAGGCCGATAAGAAAACTCTAATTGTACGCGATATCCCTTTCGGAACCACCACTACCTCTGTAATTGATTCTATCGTAAAAGCCAACGATAATGGCAAAATCAAAATAAAAAAGGTCATAGACAATACTGCAAAAGATGTAGAGATAGAAATACAACTGGCTCCGGGAGTGTCGCCCGATATTACCATGGATGCGCTGTATGCGTTTACAGATTGCGAAGTTTCCATATCGCCCAATGCGTGTGTGATTGTTAATGAAAAACCCATTTTTACCGATGTAGCTGAATTGCTCAGGCTTTCGGTTGAGTACACACGTGAGCTGTTAAAGCGTGAACTCGAAATACGAAAAGGCGAACTGGATGAGCAGTGGCATTTTTCATCGCTCGAAAAAATATTTATTGAGAAAAGAATTTACCGCGACATAGAAGAATGCGAAACATTTGAAGCGGTGATTGATACCATCTTCAAGGGAATGAACAAGTACAAGAAGATGTTCAGGCGCGAGATTACTGAAGACGATATATTAAAACTCACCGAAATAAAAATCAAACGCATTTCGAAATACGATTCGTTTAAGGCCGATGATGTGATGCGCAGGATTGAAGAAGAACTGAAACAGGTGCAAAATGATTTGGATAACCTGAAAGCCTATCAGGTGAAGTACTATGAAAACCTGCTGAAGAAATATGGTAAAGGCCGCGAACGCAAAACCGAAATTAAATTGTTTGATACCATACAAGCAAATCAGGTAGCGATTGCGAATAAGAAACTTTATGTAAACCGTGCTGAAGGATTTGTGGGCATAGGCAATGCCATGAAAAACGATGAGTACATCACCGATTGTTCAGATATTGACGATATTATCATATTCCGCAAAGACGGAAAGATGCAGGTAAGCAAGGTTCAGGATAAATTTTTTGCTGGCAAAGACATCATATATGTTGATGTATTTAGGAAGAATGACGAACGCAAAATTTACAACATGATTTATCTGGATGGCAAAACCAAAACCAGCTATGCCAAGCGATTTGCTGTGTTGGGTATTACACGCGATAAAGAATACGATTTAACGGCAGGCACGCCAAACAGTAAAGTGCTGTATTTTACGGCTAATCCAAACAGTGAAGCAGAATTGGTTGAGGTTACCCTAAGCCCGATGTCGCACGCACGTAAGCTTACATTCGATTTTAATTTTGCCGAACTGGCCATCAAAGGGCGTCAGGTGTTGGGCAATATCGTTTCCAAATACCTGATTAAATCCATCAAGCTGAAAGCCAAAGGAGGTTCAACACTGGGTGGACGTAAAATATGGTACGATGATGTGCTGGGAAGATTAAATGTAGATGACCGCGGAACGTATCTGGGCGAGTTTGATAGCAACGATCAGATTATAGTATTTTACAAAGACGGCCATTACGAACTCACAAATTTTGACCTCACCAATCATTACGAAGCGGAGCAGGTGGTGTACATCACCAAATTTAAACCGAAGCGAGCTGTAAGCATTATTTACCATAACGAGAAAGAGAAATCCATTATGGTGAAACGCTTCCTTATCGAAACGCTGACCATCAACAAAAAATTCCTGTGCCTACCCGAGGGCGATAAAAACCGGTTAATTATGGCTACTGATCAGTTATCGCCAGTAGTAGTATGGGAAAAGGGTGGAGGTAAGAAGAAAGAGTTGCTCAGCGAAGAAACACTTAACCTGTCTGAATTCATTGAAGTAAAAGGGTGGAAAACGATTGGAAACAAGTTAGTTTCAGCGAAAGAGTTTGTGAGTGTAGTTATACTGCCACCCGACCCCGATACGGAGATAGAAGAAACTATTAAAGAAGATACTGCAGTAAATGAATCGCAGCAAATGTTGCTGGTGAACGAAGATTTGCTGAAAGAAGAAGAAGAGCGGGTAAAACGGCTGCTGGCAGATGAGCCTGAATCTCCTTCGCAAAAATCGAAACCGAAGAACAAAACAGCACCCAAACCCGACCAACCGAAGTTGTTTTAATTTATAAGAAAGAAAACGATTCAATAAACGGCTTAATACGTGTGAATTTACACCTGCCTCCATTCATATGTTCCGTTTTTAACCGTTTCAGAAATTGGTATTAAATAGGATATCATCCGAATTATCGCTAAAATTAGAATAATCGGATACTATTTCCTCGCCTATCTGAATATCAACAAGAGCATACGTTCTATTTGAATCTAATGGATCCAGGGTATTTGGGTTTTCTGAATGGTTAAAAAATTTAGCATTATCTACACATAGGTAGTAAGTTCCTCGGTATTTAAAGGAGTATTTAAAAATAAATTCTTTTGTTAATTCATCCATTTGAAGGATATCACTTTCAGCATAACTTCTATCAATTCGTGGGTCGAACTCCCAAATTAATTTACCCTTAGGTATGAATTCACCAGCAAAACAGCCAAGACCGGCTTGTGGAATTTTACTCTCTGCAATATAGGTTTTAACTTTTAACATAGATTGTTTTTTCTTGTTGAAGTTAGAATGCGGATTTCACATCCTATACAGGGCTGAAAATGAGTTGTTGTGTGATAAAGCTGCTATGATGTATCTACTTCTGTAAGTATTTAAGATGGATTAGGCGATTTATAAACTTAGTGAAGGAACAAGCATATTTACTATTGCCTGATAACTTTACTTATGGTATTGCCATTTTCCGTTTGCAGAATAACCTGATAAACACCTTTAGGCCAATCAGCCAGCGAAATACTTTCTGTGTACTGATAGGTGTCAGGTTTGCTCAGTACTTTTTCAAATACACATTTTCCTTGTGCATCGTACACAGCTAGTCGGTTGTTGGTTGTAGTCATACCTGTCAGTTCGATATTCAATACATCGGCTGTTGGGTTAGGATATACGTTAAGCAGTTTGTAAGGTGTCACTTCAAAGCCACCGGTGTATGGCAATACTTTAAATGTATAACTTGAACTGGAGTCGATGCGGTAAAAGCTGGTAGATGCAGCCCGAACCCATGAACCTACGTACACTTTTATGGGATAGCTACCTACAGCCGATCCGGCTGAATCACTTGTTCCAGCCAGCAATCCACAGCCCAATGAACCACCTGGCCATGTGCAGCTGGGTATCTGGCAATTGAAAAAATAACCCGGAGGTATACCCAAAATGGCCAGCACTTTTGCCGAATCAACCACAGCCGGTACATCGCCTACTATTGTGCTGATAACCGTATCGCGCGGAACACGAAACGTTAATACCTGAGTGTAATAGTAACCTGCCACCGCAAAGGCAAGAACAGGAGGATAAATATACAATTTGCCAACCGCAGTGTCAGGCGTGCATATTTGTGCCTGAGCGGCAGGTTGATTCCATAGGGTAAGTGAAACCACTAAAAGCAGTATGTATTTTTTCATCATATAGGTTTTTGTGTATTCGAATGTAGGTAAAAATATTGGCAAATTATTTTTCATCGCTGCAGCCACATCCCTCATGTGTACTTTTTATCCATGTTTCATCCGGCATCTCGGTTGGGTTTTCGGGTGTACACCAGTGGCAGGGTTCGCCTTCGCTGCCATACCCGGTGCCTTCGCAGGCCGGACATATATATCCGCAGGTACTCATGTTATGTAGTTCATTATCGCTTTACATTGATCTTGTAGAGTCAGTTCAGCATCTATCCAGTGTATATCCATGCCATCGCGCTGCATTTTGCGAAAATACGTCATTTGTCGTTTGGCAAATTGTTTAATGGCTGTTAGCAACTGTTCGTAAAATTCAGCATAGGTCAGTGTACCCGAAAGATGCAATGCCATGAATTTGTATTCAAGCCCCATGCGGTGCATAACGGTATAGCCATATCGGGTGCAAATGCGTTCACCTTCATCCAACAGACCGTGCTGCAATCGGCTTGTCAGTCGTTTTTCTATGCGTGCATTGCGCACATCCGTATTCAGCGACAGCCCGATAATATGCGAAGGTGTTTGTCTGGCTTCAGCCGGTTTGAATGATTTATTCGTATTCAAGTAATCGGCAATTTCAATGGCACGTAGCACTCTTTTTGCAGTAGTGCAGTCGGCTGTTTCGTGCACTGCAGTTCGGGGCATCGCTGTAAAATAGGTGTATAGTTCTTCTTTTGTCAGGTGGGTGAATTGATTGCGTAAATGCGTATTGGGTGGAATTCCATCGTAGGTTAATCCATTAAGTGCGGCAACTATATAGCTGCCGGTTCCACCGCACAGGATAGTTCGTTTGCATTGCTTTTCAATGCGCGTTCGTGCCTGGTCGTATTCCCGAATAAAATCCGATACCGTGAAAAGTTCATCGGGATTAACACAGTCAATCAGGTGATACGGAATCAACTTTCCTTCTACTACATAATCGCTGTAATCTTTTCCTGTACCAATATTCAACTCACGGTAAACCTGTCGCGAGTCGGCACTGATTATTTCGCCTGAGATACGTTTAGCAATGGCCGCAGCCAGTTTCGTTTTACCCGATGCGGTGGGGCCAAGTATAACCAGTACAGGTGTCACTCTTATAGTTTTATACAAATTAAGTCACAGTTTTGATTAATCGCCAACATCGTATTCAACCCAAAATAAATTCACAGGCACTAAACGCGCCTGTCCAGTATGTACTTTACATTGCCTGCAGTAAAAACTTTTATATACCCTTTACCCAGCAGTTCCCTTTCGGTGGCTTGAATCAGCAGCTGCGATTCGGCATGCCTTACACAAGTAGCAGGGTGAACATAAAATACGTGTGGGGCCGAAAATCCGGCAGGTGTAAATCCCAGTTTTTGATATCCTTCGCCTTTACCCCAATCGGCATCGGCATAGGTCATTGTATGAGCCGGATTTACCAAGTCTGTAAATGCGTGTAGCAATTTTCCAAGTCCGCCCGTAACCGTATATCCGTTTGTACAGGCAAAACGTTCCAGTTCGTATGAGCGGTAATATACGGGTCCATCGTACATTGTTCGGGCTTTACTAAACGTGGCAACTGCCACAAGCTGCTGCTTTTGCATGAGTCCGAACTTGTAATATGCCTGTGTGGTGCCCTGCAAGTGATGAGTATTTAGAAAGGCATCGCTGGTTTGTTTATCTAATCGTGAAACCTGCGTGGTGCGCGCATGAATTTTTTTACCTAAACCGGCTATGGCCCGTATGCGCGAGGCGACAATACGTTCTTTGGTGTTCCACACATCTTCCCAAATATGTATAATCCGAACGGGTGAATCAAAATACTGAACTGAAAGGCGATGCGTAAAGTCGGTTGAGAATTGCGCTGCTGCTTCAAGCGGAATATAATGTAGGTAGGTGCCCTTGAGTTCATAAACCGGAAGGGGAGTGCCGGTTAATTCTGTA
>Ga0315904_10010216_pt1 | contig 12166 bp, 12 predicted proteins | sample LakEriMetagenome_6_FD_203529 | JGI IMG/M metagenome (GOLD analysis project Ga0315904, IMG submission 203529) | Freshwater fungal communities from buoy surface, Lake Erie, Ohio, United States - Buoy 12 MA120 | ecosystem: Environmental > Aquatic > Freshwater > Lake | place: USA: Lake Erie, Ohio...
GTGGCAGGAGACCAAGGACCCGCTCTGGAAGGCCAAGGCCGATGCCCTTGTGCAGAGCATCCTGGTCTCCCAGGACCCGGTGGACGGTGGTTTGTCCAAAGGATTCCATCGTACGACGGCAGACTATGCAGCAGGCACGAAAACGTTCGGGTACAACGACTATGATGCGGTTGACGCTGCCTATCGCCTCCTGGATTACTCGCGGCTGACGACGGGGCAGCCATAGCTCACCGCAGCCGTGGCTCACGGTGGAAAGCGAAGCCCGCGTTCGCAGCCTACAGCAGCAGGGTGAGCCGCTGCCATGCCGTCCAGAGGCCGACCGCGACGAGGCCGGCCGACGAGATCCAGAGCAGACCGTCCCATGCCTTCGAAGGCACGAGCCGGCGATCGACGGCGTCGTATCGCAGGTAGAGCACCGCCACGCCGAGCGCCGCCAGCATGATCGCCTGGGCGGCGCCGCTCGCGAGCACCATGCCGACCGGCTCGCGGATCACGAGGGCCAGCCCGAGCGCCACGAGGGGCCAGGCACAGGCCACCCGCCGCGTCCAGCTACGGCGCGACGCCTCGTCGCCGGGGAGGAGCCCGGCGAGCACGAGGCCGTCGCCGATGATCCTGGCGTTGCCGTCGGCGACCGCGAAGAGCGTGGAATAGAGCACGGCAAAGGCGCCCACGAGAAACACTCCGCTCGCCCAGTCGCCGAAGACGGGGGCATACATCGCCCCGAGCGACCGCACCATCTCGTCGCCGGCTGGCCGAAGACCGAGCCGGCCGAGCGTGGCCGCGCCCAGCAGGTAAAAAGACACGGTCACGGTCGTGTAGACGACCATCGAGAGCCAGGCGTCGAACTGCAGGACGCGGATCCAGCCCCTGGCCCGCTCGGCCCACGCCGGCGAATCGTCCCGCGGCCCCACGGCGCGGCCGTAGCCCTTTTCCAGGCACCAATAGGGGTAGACCATGAGTTCCCCGGCAGCCACGCCGATGATCCCGAAGGTGGCCAGCGCCGTCACCAGCGGCGAGCGGCCGCCCACCGCCGGCGGGATCGATGGCTGGAGACCGCCTGCCAGCTCCGTGGCCGAGATCGCCCAGGCCGGATCGAACTGGAGCATGACGACCGAAAGCAGCGTCACCGCCACGAACGCGGCCACGAGCACGATCGACACCCGCTCGATCACACGGTAGCGGCCGACGGCGAGGAGCGCCGAGGTGGCGATGGCCGTGACGACGGCCCAGACGGTCTCATCGAGAGGCTTCACGAGCGTTTTCGCCTCGGCTTCGAGCCGGATGAACTCGGCGTGCAACGCATCGGCCCGCGTTGCATCGCCGCCGCGACGGGCGGCCGCCTCCGCGATCCGGGTGGTGGCCGCCTCGTCGTGCACGCGGTTCCAGACGCGTCCCTGCTGCGTGAGCGGGACCCCGGCGGAGAGGGTCTGCGCGACGCCGATGAGGATGCCCCCCTGCTGCACGATGACGAGCAGCACCATCGCGACCCAGCCCCAGTAGATCCAGCCGCGGCCGGCGAACCGCGGCCCCGGCACCGCGTCGAACGCGACCAGCGGCGTGCGGCCCTGGACGAGCGTCGCTCGGCCGATCTCCACCTGCGCCGCAACCTTGATCGCGCAGCCGACCACGATCAACCACAGCAAGACGAATCCCGCCTCGGCCCCGACGGTCGTGGTGGCGATGAGCTCGCCCGAGCCGACGATGGAGCTGGCGAGGATGATCCCCGGCCCGAGGCAGGCGAGGGTCTCGCGGAGCGTCCGCGGCGGGTCCCGATGGATGTCTGGCATCACCGTGCGGCTCCCCCACGCAGGCACGTTCGAGCGGCGCGCAGCTGGTGTCGGGCGACCAATCGATCGCGAACACGGGCACGTCCATCGGGTACCATGGCCACGAGTGTACCAACGACCACGTCCGTCCCCGGAAATCCAGCGTTCGCGCGGTGGGGGCGGTGGGCATGCGCCACTTCAACCGCGGCCAAGGCCGCGCGGGCCGTCGTAGACTCCTCTTCGTCGAGTCTCTCGTTCGCTGCTTCCCGAGCTTCCGCGAGCGATGCCTCGGCTAAGGCATTCCGTGCGTCGCTGATCGCAGCTTCGGCATCCAGGGTGGCCTGGGGATCGGACGGTGGATCCGCTTGCAGAGCCGCCAGGGTGGCTGCGCGGTCTTCCAGCACCGCTTCCGCGTCCTGGAAGGCCCATGCCCAACCGAGTTCTTCGTCGATCAGCCTTCGATACGTGTCGTCGACTGCATCTTTCGCCCGCTCCAACGTTCGTCTGGCATCCTCGATCTCTTTCGCCGAGCGTGCGACGGCCTGACGCTGGATGGACCGACCCCCGTGGCCCACATCTGGGCGCAGGAGGTCGTGCCCGGGGGCAAGACCGTGCTCGCGAAGCTCGGGCTGGAGGGCACGAACCATAAGTTCCGGCACTCCTTCTGCACGATCGCCGTACTCGCCGGGGTGGACTTCTTCACCTCCATCGCTGGGTCGGCCACATCGACGAGGAGGCGCTAACTGTCCGTGGACAAAGCCCTCCATGGCCTTTGTCCACTTGGCCGATCGGTGGAAACGCCGAGGGTTTCCACGGTCGGCATTCCTCGCATCCTGCTCGGGCAGACTTGTTCCACAGTCTGCTAAGGATCTACGTCCACATCGCCGACGAGCAGGCCCAGCTGACGATGCGGGATCTGGCTGCCCGCCGCGAGGCCGACCGGGCCCGTGCCTTCGGCAAGGGGCCGGGGAAGGGTGGCCGAGCCGCCGGCGGCGTGGGGGCCGACGCCCGAGCCAAACCCGCCCGAGGGCGGCAGGGCGTCAGCAAAGTTTCAGCGAAGTCATGGAGGTCAACAATGACTCGCTGTGCAATGGGCCTTGGAAACAAGGCATGTTCGATTCGACGTTCACCAACCAGCGGAGAGGGCGGGATTCGAACCCGCGGTCCAGCTTTTGACCGGACACGTCTTTAGCAAAGACGCGCATTCGACCGCTCTGCCACCTCTCCGAAGCCGCGAAAATCGCCGTGGACTCGCGACCCGATCGACCGGTCTATTCTGGACCGCGGGCTGCCGTCCCGCAAGGAGGCATTCGATGCGTGCCGTTGCAGCCCTGTCCGCCATGCTCGCCCTGACCGCGGCCCATCACACGGCACCGGCGGCCGAAATGCTCTCCAAGGCGCACGCGAGCATTCGCGCCGCGGATGCGGGCCGGCACGTGGCCGCGCTGGCCGACGACGCCTTCGAGGGCCGCGAGGGGGGCAGTCGCGGCGGCCGGGCCGCCGGGGCGTACATCGTCGCCGAGATCGAGCGGCTCCGGGAAACCGCCGGTGGCGGCCTCGAGCCCGCCGGAGACGCCGGTTCCTTCTACCAGGCGTTCGGCACGATGCGCAACATCCTGGTTCTCCAGCCGGGGAGCGATCCGGCGGCCGCCGAGGAACTGGTGGTCGTGGGCGCCCATTATGACCACGTGGGCTATGGCAACGCCGACAACAGCTACGGCCCGTTCGGCTTCGTCCACAACGGTGCCGATGACAACGCCTCCGGCGTGGCCGGCCTGCTGGAACTGATGGAGGCGATGCAGCAGCTCGCCACCCGGCCACGCCGGCCGATCCTCTTCGCCTTCTGGGACGGCGAGGAGAAGGGACTGCTCGGCTCCCACCACTTCCTCCGCGTCCGGCCGGCGGCGGTGGCGGGAAAGACCGTCGTCTTTTCGGTCAACCTGGACATGATCGGCCGGCTGCGGGGCGGCCGCCTGGAAGTCTACGGCACCCGCACGTCGCCGGGCCTGCGGTCGGCCGTCGTGCGTGCCAACAACGCGCCCGAAAACGCCGCCGGGCTGGAACTGGCGTTCGACTGGGACGTCGAGGACGACTCCGACCATTATCCCTTCATCGCGGCGAAGATCCCGACGGTGATGTTCCACACCGGTCTTCACGATCAGTATCACCGGCCTTCGGACGACGCACACCTGGTCAACCTCGACGGCATTCCTCCCGTGGTGCGGCTCACGCTCGGGTTCGTGCGGGCCGTAGCCGACGATCCGGGGCCCCGGCGGATCTTTCGCCCCGAGTCGCGGATGGAATCAAACGCCACGAAGCGCCGCCTGGAGGCCGTCATTCACGACGCCGTCGGAGCTCACCGCGGCCGGTGGGGCATCGGCACCCGCGAGGACGCGTGCGAGGTGGCCGCGCCGGTCGTCGTGCGGGTGGCTCCGGGCTCACCCGCCGCCACCGCGGGCCTGCTCCCCGGAGACCGGATTCTGGCCGTCGACGCCGCGGACGTCGCGAATCAGGCCGACATGGTCGCCCGGCTCCAGGCGGCGGGACAGCGGGCCGTGATCGACGTCGAGCGTCGCGGCCGCTTCACCCGAGTGACGCTTGAAGCGCAATAGCAGACCGGGAAAACCCTCGGCGTTTCCACGGTCGGCCAAGTGGACAAAGGCCATGGAGGGCTTTGTTTACGGACAGCTAGCGGTCGGGCAGGAAACACAACCGGCCGCAGGAGCCTGGCCCCCGCGGCCGTGGTGTTTCGTCGTGCGGCATGGAAGGGCCGCGGCGATCAGCCGACGTGATCAGTCGTCTTCGTCTTCGTCTTCGTCTTCGTCTTCGTCCTCGTCCTCATCCTCCCAGTCCTCGTCGTCGTCTTCCCACTCCTCATCGTCCTCCTCGTCGTCTTCCTCCTCCTCGTCGTCTTCTTCCTCCTCGTCGTCGACTTCCTCCCACTCCTCGTCGTCGACTTCCTCTTCCTCGTCGTCTTCGTCCTCGAACTCCTCGTCCTCTTCCTCGTCGTCGTCCTCTTCCTCTTCATCGTCGTCGAAGTCGTCGTCATCGTCATCGCGGGCGACGAGTTCATTGCCGGGATGCACGCCGGCAGCGGCTTCGAACAGATCTTCGGCGGCCAGAAGTTCCGGCATCTCACTCCAAGAGAAAACGTCGGCGGTCAACACGTCGTTCTGCCCTCTGCCACTCGCAACGATCGTCACGGCGAAAACCTCCTGGAGTCTCTGGCGACCGAAACCACGGTCGAAATCTGTACCCGATCGGGGGAACATCGTCCAATCGGCCACCGGAAAAAAACTTTTCGGGTGCAGCCCCCCGGCGAACGCGATCTCGACCGGGGCCCAAAGTGTGTCGCCCGCCGGGATCGGCTGCAAGCGGCCGGCGCGACGATTCAGTGCTGCCCGTCGCCCGCCGCCAGGTCGCTCCCGGGCACGGTGTCTGCCCCGGGCAGGACCGCCAGCGCCGGCAGATCCTCCAGCCGGGCCAGTCCGAAGGCCGCCAGAAACCGCCGCGTGGTCACATAGACATTCGGCCTGCCCAGGTCCTCTGCCCGGCCGCCAATGGCCACGAAATCCCGCTCCATCAGCTGCCGCAGCATCTCCTCGCTCCCCACGCCCCGGATCGCCTCGATCTCGGCCCGGGTGGTCGGCTGCCGATAGGCGACGATGGCGAGCGTTTCCAGGGCGGCGGGCGACAGGCGGCCCCCCGGGGCGGCATCCTGCAGGCGCCGCACCCACGGCCCGAACGGGGCCCGCGTCAGCAACTGAAAGCCCCCCGCGATCTGCTCGACGCGAAACGCCGACCCCGCGGCATCCTGCAGCAGCCGCAGCTCCTTGATCAGCGACCGGGCCCGCGTGCCGTCGTCGAGCCGGGCGAGCTTCGCGAGCCGGCGGGTGGTGAGCGGTTCGCGGGCCAGGAAGAGCGCCGCCTCGAGCCTGGCGAGTTCCTCCGAACGCACGTGCCGGCCGATCGGAACGCCGATTGCCTTGGCCGGCCGCTCGTCGTCGTCGGCCGCCACACGGCCTGGGCGGGGCCGAGCCGCCGGGTTATCCCACCGTGCCGTGTCGAACGGCCCGACGAACCCATGCACCCGGGCGAGGGCGGTGGCGAGTCGGCCGTCGGCACGCGGACGCTGGCGCATGAAATCACGCTCACCCGAGCCGCCGGGCGGCTGCCTGTCAGGATCCTGGCATGGCCGGCGCACGGGACGCGGTGCGATGCCTCCAGGCCTCGACCTCCGCCACCAGCCGCCCCAACGCCGCCGATGCATCCACGCCGGCCGCCTGGAAGACTCGTTGCAACTCGCCCGCCGGATCGACGGCCACCCGACAACTGGCCAGGATGTCGGACCCTCCCGGCAGTGGCTGGCAGTCGATCGCCGTGGCGCCGAGCTGCGCGAGCCGACTTTCGAGCGCCCGACGGTCGGGGGATGCGGAATCCCCGAGCACGGCCGCCGGCAGCACCGCCCCCCGCGCCGCCGACGGCTGCGCGGCGACCGCCGGGGCCGGGCGCGGCTCGGGCGGGTCCGGAACCAGTGACGGCCGCGGCGCCGGGGACGGCTTCCAGCCGGCCCACGCGGCGACGGGTTCCCACACACTCTTCCGCGCCGTGACGAAGAGCCGCGGCGGCAGATGATGGGAGAACATCGCCAGCAGCGGCACGACGACCATACAGACACCCAGCAGCAGCGATCGCACTCTCATGGGGGGGCGAGGGTACCGATCGCTCACGTCCCCGGCAACCCGGAAACAGCCGTGCTTGCCGCGGGTTTCACGGCTGCGCGGCCGCCTCGGAGACGATCATCCGCCGTGGCTGCGAGCCGTCGGCCGGCGTCGCCGGGTCGAAGTGCGGCACTCCCGGCATGATCTCCACCGGGGCTTCGCGCCGCGCCGCCGCCAGCGCGTCGCGGACGATCTGTTGGGTCATCAGCTGCTCGATCTGCGACCGCAGCGACACGAGCGTGCGGTCCCCCGGCTGCACGTCGGTGACCTGCACCAGGTGCACCCCGAACGGCGTCACGAACGGCTGGGAGATGTCCCCCTTGGCCAGCGCAAACGCCTGCTTGGCGAACTCCTCGTGGGCCAGACTGCGCCGCGGCAGGTAGCCCATGTCGCCGCCCCGGCGCCGGCTCGGGCCCGCCGAGTGGGCCCGGGCCGCCTCCGCGAACGTCGTCTCACCCTGGAGGATGCGGCCCCGGATGGCGGCGGCGCGGGCCAGGCATTCCTTGACCGCCGCCTCTCCCCGGCCGAGGTCGGGCCGCAGCACCACGTGGCTGACCCGCACGAGCGTGCCGTCGATCTCGCGGCGGTGTTTCTCGAAATAGCCCGCCACGGCCTGCGGCGTAAGCCGTTGGGCGACGAGTTGCCGAACGGCAACTTCCAGGGCGACCTGGCCGCGAAACGTCGCCTCGTCCTGGCCGGTCTGGGCGAGAAACGCGGCGAACGTGCCGCCGCGGCCGGTGATCTGCTTTTGCAACTTTGCCACCTCCGCTTCGACCGCCGCCGGATCGGCTGTGATCGCCGCATTGGCGACGACCTGCTCGAGCAGGGCCGCATCGATGAGCTGTTCGAGCGCGGCCGCCTCGGCCTGCAGCCTCTGCTGGCCGGCCGGCAATGACGCGCCGTTCCCGCGACGCAGCGCCGCCTCGACCTGCGCCGCGGTGATGGTCGTCACCCCCACGCGGGCGACGACGGCCGCAGATTCATCGGCACGGCCACCAGGTGCGAGCCACGCCCCGACCACGGCCACGGCCACGAGGGGGGCGAGCGAGCGACACGCGAGCGTCATGCACAGGGTTCCCGGGGAGGCGGCGGCCGGCCCGTCGCCCGGGCCTCCGCGAACCCTTCAACCTACCGCCTGGTCGGCCTGCTACAACAGTTTTCGACCGAAGCGGCCGTCAGCCATGTCGAAGATCGCCATCAGCCTGTGCGGTGAGGGACGGGGCCACGCCACCCGCACCGGCACGCTCATCGAACATCTCGCGACCGAACACGACCTGCTGGTCTACACGTCGGCCGACGCCTTCGAGATGCTGTCGCGGCGGTTCGCGACCGACCAGCCGCGGGTCCGGATCGTGGAGATTCCCGGCATCGTGTTCCAGTACACGGCCGGTCGGCTCGACGTCGTGCGGTCGATCGCCGCGGGCCTCGACTACCAGGCCCGCCAACTCGGGCCGCTCGTCGATCGGATGCTCGGCGAGCTCGACGCCTTCGGGGCCGAACTGGCGGTCGTCGACTTCGAGCCGGCGCTGCCCCGGGCCGCGGGCCGGATGGGCATCCCGCTGGTGAGCGTGGATCACCAGCATTTTCTTCTCGCCTACGACCTCGACGCCCTCCCCTGGACCCTGCAGTGGAACGCCTGGTTCATGAGCCGCGCCGTCTGGCTCTACGTGACGGAGGCCGCCGACACGGTCGTCTCGGCCTTCTTCCGGCCGCCGCTGCGGCGCGGCTGGGAGCACGTGGTGCAGGTCGGCCCGCTCTTGCGCCGGGAGATCCGAGCGGCCACGCCCCGCGACAACGGCTTCATCGTCAGCTATGTCCGCCGACACACGCCCTTCTCGGCGATCGAGGCGTTGGCCGACTGCGGTCTGCCGGTGCGGGTTTACGGCCTCGGCCAGCGCGAGCCGGTGGGCCGCGTGTCGTTCCATGCGATCGACGAGCGGCGGTTCGTGGAAGACCTGGCCGGCTGTCGGGCCGTGGTCGCCGCCGCCGGGAACCAGCTCATCGGTGAGGCGCTGCATCTGGGCAAGCCGATGCTCCTGCTCCCCGAACGGGCCCATGCCGAGCAGCTCATGAACAGCCATTTTCTCTCCGCCATGGGCTGCGGAGCCTTCGCGCTCCTCGAGGAAGTGACCCGCGACCGCGTCCGCTCGTTCGTGGACGAGGCGGGGCGGTTCGCGCCGGCGCTGGCCGCCCTGGCGGGCCACATGGACGGCACGCCCGAGGTGCTGCGGGTGATCGGCCACCGGCTCGCCGCCGGCGCGGCCAGCCACGCGTGACGCCACACGGGCGTCAGAGAAATATCGCGACCGGCATTGACGTCAACGAAAAAAGAAGTACTATATTCGAAGTACCAAGTAGCTGCAGGGCACCGCAAAACCTTCTCGGAAAGTTTGCCCCCACCGGAGCCAGCCCCATGACCGCCCCCTTCCATCCGACACCCGCCGAGCTCGCGATTCTCCGCGTGCTCTGGGACCGCGAGCCCTGCACGGTCCGCGACGTCCACGCGGCGCTTGCCGCCCATGGCAAGGACCTCGCCTACACCACCGTGCTCACGATGCTCCAGGTCATGACCGAGAAGCAGCTCGTCCTCCGCGACGATTCGTCGCGGGCGCATGTCTACCGGGCCGCCACGCCGCGGCCCAAGGCCCAAAAGCTGCTCGTGGACGACTTCGTCGAGCGGGCCTTCGGCGGCGCTGCGGCCGAACTGGTGCTGCACGCCCTCGCCGGCCGCAAGGCCTCGCCGGAGGAACTCGCGGAGATCCGCCGCGTCCTCGACCGCATGGAATCGAAGGGCCGTTAGCTCTCGTTCCGTCTCCCTCACCACGTCTCCGTCGCCACGTCTCGCCGCCCCACCTCACGCCAAGGACCGCCGCCATGCACTTCGCAGCGCTCGTCCCGTCCGGCATGACCGAACTCCTCGCCTCCCCGGCCGCCGCACGGCTGGGCTGGGTGTGCATCCACTCCCTCTGGCAGGCCGCGGCCGTGGCCGCCGCGCTTGCCGTCGCGCTGCGGCTCATCCCTCGGCAGTCCGCAGGCACGCTCGCCGCCCGCTACCGCCTCGCGGCCACCGCCCTCGCCGCGTTGCCCGCGGCGGCCGTCGTCACGTTTTTTCTCGTGCCGGTTGGGAGCCCCGCGGGCGCGCTGCTGCCTGCCCGCGCAGGGAACGCTGCGCTGACACCCGCCACGCCCACCGCGGCCTCGACCGCAGCCGCGACACCCTCATGAACCTGCTCCAGGCCTGCATCGACGTGCTCTTCTTCCACCATCCCGCGGCCTGGTGGATCTCCAGGCAACTGCGCGACGAACGCGAACACTGCGCCGACGACCTCGCCGTCAAGGCTCTCGAGGCCGACCGTGCCGGCACGCGGCTCTCGTATGCCCGGGCCCTGCTCGCCGCCGGACTCACCGCCGCGGCCCTCGTCGCGATCGTCCTGTCGATCGCCACGCCCCGCCCCGCCATGGCCGACGAGTTGCCCAAAGACACGAACAAGATCGAGCGTCTGACGCCGGAGCAGGCACGGAAGTTGGCGGAAAAGTTCGAGCAGGGTTACCTGCGCCTCAACGGCCTGACCACGCTCGATGCTGCCACGGCCAGGGCGCTCGCGGAGTCTAAGGTCGAAGGGCTGCAACTCCCCGGCCTGACCACGCTCGACGCCGAGACCGCCAAGGCGCTCGCCAATTTCAAGGGCGATCTTCTGTCCCTCAACGGCCTGACCACGCTCGATGCCGACTCCGCCAAGGCGCTCGCAGAGTTCAAGGGCGACTTTCTAGACCTCAACGGCCTGACCACGCTCGACGCCGAAGCCGCGGCGGCGGTAGCTGCTGGCGAAAACTGGGATGGCGAGCTCCGCAAGATCACCGCCCTCGACTCCCCCGACTCCGTGGCCATTGCCAAAGCCCTCGCCACGCGAAAAGGCCTTCTGATACTCCCCAACCTGAAGAAAATCTCCCCCAAGACCCTCTCCGCCCTGATCGCCAAGGAAGACGTCGAGATCCCGCTCATCGAGACGCTCGAACTCATCCAGGAACCAGACGGCAGCGCGACCGAGGACTTCGTCATTCCAACAGAGTTTGAACAGCGGCAGCGGCGGCAGGCACAGCAGCGGGCCGAGTGATCCGCCGCACACCGCCGCCTGGCGATTCCACCAGTGGCCGCCCCGAAGCCCGGCCGATTGCCCACGGACTCGGCCGGGCCCCCGCCGCACGGCGCTCAAGCCGCTTGTTTCGATCGATGCGACGGCCGCACTATACTCGCAGCATGGCACGTTCCCCGCGTCCCGTTCATCGTCCCCGCCGCAGCGGCTGCATCGAGCGGTCGCAGGAGTTCGAACGACAGCGCATCGAGCGGCTGTCGGTGGAGGAACGCATCCGGCTGGCACTGAGCCTGAAGGACCGGTTTGCAGGGCTCCAGCACGGCACCCGAGCGGACGATGGCGATGGCACCTCAGCCAAGCCTGCTTGACACAGCGGAGCGGGTCGCCGGCCTGCTCGCCGAGCAGGGCATCGGCGCCGTCGTCATCGGCGCGGCAGCCCTGGCCGCCCATCGTTACGTCCGGCACACGGAAGACATCGATCTCGGCGTGAACGTCGCCATTCGCGACCTCGCCACGGTCGCGGACAAGCTTCGCGAGGCGGGGTTCGACGTGGCCTGGCGTGAACCGGATGGCCAGGATCCGCTGGGCGGCGTGATCGACGTCATCGGGCCGTTTGGACTGATTCAGATCGTCAATTTTGGCGAGCGATTTCCTGCGGTCATCGATGGAGGCCTCGCCGATGCGACGCTGCCGATGCTCGCGGGGGGAAGCCTGCGGATCATCCCCCTGGCGAATCTCGTCGCCCTGAAGCTGTATGCGGGAGGCATGAAATCGAAGGCCGACATCGTCGAACTTCTCCGCCGCAACCCGGCCGCCGACCGCGACGAAATCCGTGAACTGTGCCGGCGGTATCGGCTCAGAGGACTCGATCCACTGATCCGCGAGGCAGACGGCCTCTGACGACGCCAGCCTCCGGATCGCTGGCCGGCGTCCGAGCACGTCGTGATCCCGAAAGGGTTTGAAGAGCGGCAGCGGCAGCAGCAGCGGCAGCGGCGGCAGGCACAGCAGCGGGCTGAGTGATCCGCCGCACACCGCCGCCTGGCGATCCCACCAGCACATGCCCGCCGACCGGTCGCCCGCCGTTCAGCCGCGCAGCCTGGTGCTTGCCATGGGACCGCCGTCGGGCGACACTTCAGTGCATGCCCTCTCCACCAGCATCTGACGACGAGAGCGGCCCTGCGTTTCCCGACCACCGGGCCGTGATCCGCGCGGACGCGGAGCGATTTCGCCGCCTCCCGCCGCGGCAGCGGTGGCAGGAACTGTTCGCGCTGCGGGCCTGGGCCAACCGGCTCGCTGCGTCCACGCCGCAGGGCCACAGAACACGCGAACTCGAGTCCGAGGCGGAGGCACGATGGCAGGCCATTCAACGGGAGCTGTTCGCGCGTCATGGCGGAGCCGACTGACGACCGACGCGACCCGCTTTCCTCAGCCCGGGACGGCCGGAGAACACCGCTCCACAAGGAACGCTAGCTGACGGAGGCTGGAGCGGTTTCCGGGAATCGACCCGCATTCCCTCAGCTCACGCTTCGGGCTTCCCGGCAGCGGCGATCCCACGCACCACAGTCACGCACCACAGTCACGCACC
>Ga0315904_10010217_pt1 | contig 12166 bp, 14 predicted proteins | sample LakEriMetagenome_6_FD_203529 | JGI IMG/M metagenome (GOLD analysis project Ga0315904, IMG submission 203529) | Freshwater fungal communities from buoy surface, Lake Erie, Ohio, United States - Buoy 12 MA120 | ecosystem: Environmental > Aquatic > Freshwater > Lake | place: USA: Lake Erie, Ohio...
AACTATTTTTGTTTTTACTTTGCTTACTTCGGCTATTCCAGCCTGTATAGCAATTGAAATATCATTTTCTGTTGTAACTTTATATGAAACCGGATCAAAGATAAAAGAATAGTAATCTATTCCCAAACTGGAAGAAGATGGAATTTCTCCCTTTTGAAGCCGACATATATTTTCAATTTTTTGAACATATGAATTGATATCGGTAACAAAAGAAATGTCCTTTTTGTTATTTGATGAATCAATTTTTAATCCAAGAATATTGAAATCTTTGTTGTACATTCATAATATTTAGAAGATTTCAATATGATTTTATGGAGTAACCACGTCGTTTTTTCTAATATCACATATTTCCAACAATGTTTCGTGTGTGCCAGAATTTGAGGCAGTATGTTTTACAGAAATAACGTAATAATCTTTTGTTAATATTGAAGTACCTACACCACCACGTGACATGGATGTCATGTTATCAACCTTTATTTGTACAACATCTCCTGGTTTTATGGTAAAGTCACCAGCCACAACCATTGTTGCCCTTTCACCATATTGAATTGAATCCAAAAATTCTTGTCTTTGTGGAGGAACTTCAATTGGTGTATTCCAAAATGTAGCGACATTGAGTCTTAATTTTAAATAGTCTTCGAATCGCTGACCAACATCCGGGCAAGTGCAACTAAATGAAGCCATCGGAGAACCCCAAAGACAACCCAACCAAGCGGTTCCTAGCGGTGGTTCTATTGGCAGTTCGTTTCCATCAAAATCAGACCCACCACCATATGTCATTCCAAGGATTTTTTCACATTCAGTAGATGTTATACCCAACAATAAGTCATAAAATCCAGTGGAACCAGATATGCCGGTTGGACCTCTCCAATAGTTTGATGGTCTGTACAGCCCATCAACAAATAATCCTGCACATACCCCCATCGCTTCTCCAATTTGTCTTATATTTGGAAAACGCATATAACATTCGTGAATGGAATATGGAGCTTTTGTAACACCTCTTGTTATTTCCCTGTTTGCACAGGTATATGAAGGATGAGATGACAGTGGATTGTTGGCCAAATTTATTTCTGTCGCACCAACAGTGATTATTTGATTTGCTTGTGATGTATTTAATCGCATGGTCCATCCAATATGTTAGCAGAGTCAAACCAGTAAATAAATTTTCCATCCCAGGCAAACAAAGTTTTTTGATCTGTTATGCCGGATTCTTTTAACAGTTTTACAATTGGTGTTTTGTGCATTCTTACAATATGTCTTTTTATAAAGGATGTCATACCAGACATATCCTGATATAAACTTGGATAAGTTATACCCTTTGGATCAACTCTTTCGACATAATCTTTAATATCATGTGACAAAGCTCTATACTTTATCTTTTCAAAGTTTTCATCTTTTACGCTTTGAGCGTGCCAGCCGGGACTGTAATAACCACCCTTATCACCACAATTCCCAGAACCATAGAAGGCAAAACCATACTCATCGCTTAATCTATTTTTATAGTTTGAATTCGATGTTATTCCAGTCAAACTATACCAGTTTGTTCTTTCACTTATGTTTATGGCCATCAATCCAAGAGTATTGCCACCATTATAATTTGTTATACCAGACCATTCACCATTTGGAATTACGTATGGTGTAAAAGCCTGCTGCAAACCAGTGATTGGTTGGGTTACTTCAATGTATGGTGGTTCGCCTATATCCAAAACCCAAACTTGATTCTCAAATGCTCTAAAAATGTTTGCTTCGCTTTGATAATATTCACTTGGAGTTATATCAGGAATGGCATATGGATCATTTATCAACTTTAATTTAGCCCAATAGTATCTGTACTTTAATGCCTCTCCATTCACACCTCTTTGGTTGTATGGATCAACTTCCGCTTGATATCCAAGGATTGCAGCAAAAAACTCATCTTCCTTTTGTTCCTTAAGGCAGCACAAAACATATGAAACAAAGTTTTGTCTTTCAATTTCTCTTATTTTTTCAAGTTGTTTGGTTTCACCTTGAGATTCTTTAAATGTGTTGTATCTTATTAGTAATATTTTTTCCAAATGAGTCCAACCATAGTTTTCATCAACTTCATCATTTAAATTTGGATGCAAAGGAGTAAGATCAAATTGATTTTTCCACATTTCTGGACAATCAACATATGGCATAACTCCGGTCAAACCCATGAAGGTATTTCCTAGATAATTGCTTTGATATCCAAAATCGTGTCCAATGTGCGTTGTTTGGCTAACGTTATCTAGAGGGTTCATTGAATCATAGAATCCCCAGAATCCATTATCCACCATTTCATTTGAACCAGGAGGGATGTCTCTCAACAACCCATCAGATGATACAATTTGATAATCATATTTTTGACCTTCATCTTGAAATTGATATGAAAGTCTTGCAAATGTATTTCCACCAAAAGAAGTATTTCCACTTGTGTTGTTGAGCACCTTTGGTGTTTTTCTTACGTAAAAATACTTTTTTGACATGAATTGATCAGCTGGATTCGTGATAAACGAATATATTTTTTTAAGTTTTAACGTTTTTCCATCTATTTCTTGTGTGATAAAATCATTGTCTGAGTCAAAAACACCATATGTGTAATTTAGTTCTTTTTTTATTTCTTGGGCGTAGATGTCTTTTTTTATGTCTTGATAAAAATATTTTAAGTTAAATTTTTCATTCCACCCAGTCCAAAACAAAAATCTTGGACAATTTGAATCATATTCGATTTCTAAGTCAGTGTAATCGACTTCTATTGGCTTATTAGGATCATATTTTTTTGGAACAGCATAAGATGCTATGTATGAAGCATATTGAATAAAATTATCTATTGGAACGCTTGTTCTATCTTCAATTGTTTCTAAACCTTTATACAAAACCCAATTTTCTGTTTTATCAACAATATTTCTTAAATCTTGGTTAATATTTCTATTTTTTATTTGAAGAGATTCATCAAATGTGTTCCACGGTGAAGAAGAATCTGCAGTTGCAAGGTGATAATTTACAATAATAGATTTTATTTGTTTATCAAGTAAAGTAATATTAGGCTGTTTTTCAAAAATTTGTATTGCAGAAGATTGTTCTGCAAATTTATACACAAGATTGGTAAAATTTATTGCTACAAAATTTTGTTCAGTCTCAGAAACCGCATTGTTTATGTAACTTGTACTTGTTATTGAACCTACAATCCGTTTTGCAGAAGAGTCGCTACTAGTTGTAAAAATTAATACAGTGTCGATGCCTCTATTTTTAATTTGTGATATAATATCTGATGTATCTCTTACTATAAGTGTTCCATTTGGATATGCTTCAAAAACACTTTCAACCATTTCAATTTTTTCAAATTGACAAAAAACATTCTTGTTTCTATCAAAAAGTCTTATTCCTTTTGTTAAAGAATTACTTGGATTGATAATTCTTCCATCTTCTTTGTCATTTATTAAAAGAATATCTATTATGGATGAACCAATTGGATTGTCTTTATTTGTGGCCATATGTATTAAACTTTATAATTTTGAATGACTCTGTTAAAAGAAGCATCCCTTAAAGAACCAATCAGGTAACTCTTTATGGAAGGTATTCTAGTTTCCAGTGTTTGTTGTATACTTATGTTGGTTCCACCAGTTCCAACTGGTTCATATGGAGACTGTCCACTACCTTTCTTTAGAAGTGGATACTCAGATTTAACCGCAATCAAAGACTCTCCAACATCAAAACTATATTCAATGGTATCAACCACTCCAAGTTCCTGAGTTATTCCTGAAATTTCAGCAGTTTTGTCGTACCAATTAAATCCAGTTTTTTCTTTAACAATTCCCTTTAGTTGTGGTCCATTGCCGCCATACAAAGGTCCTACTCCCAAAGTAAAACCTTCAACATATTTTATAACAGCCCTTTTTGAGAATGGATTGTAAGAATCAATCAAAGCAAATCCACCATTTAAATCAAATTCACCAGTGCTTCCGTATTCCCAAGATGCTCCTGTATTTGTTGTTTGAGGAAATATTAAAGATCCATTTGTAAAAATTGCATCTTGTGCAGGGTATACTTCTAAACCAATCCCAGTGAATCCAGATATCGTGGATTGCACAACAGAACTGTTTGGTTCCAGCAAATCAAATGGATTTAACTTATTGTTTGCAAACAAAAATAACCAAAAAGAATCAACATCCTGATAAACATTTTTTGATGCCTCAATTAACGTATCGACACTGTCTATCGTCAAATCGGTTTTTATGAATCTTGAATCATCTACCGTATAATAAGAGGTCATGTCCTGAATGACAAAATCACCCAACGTTGTTGGATATGATCTTGTTGAGACGCTGTTAAAATAATTAATCATGAGTTTGGGAACTTCTTAGCTGAAATTTCTGATTTGGACAATATCGCATTTTCTTCTGGATCCCATGTTCCAGTTTCAAATTCTTCAAAAGCAATTGAAAGCAAAGTTATGTTTGAATGGCCACTTGGCAACATGCGAACTACAGGATCAGCCCTATCGTTTTTCTTTACTGTTACGGATGACAGAACACACACCAATGGATCTCCAAGCCAATCAGATGTGTAATCTATTTCGCTTGAACCTGGAGTATTTGTATTCGGCAATATTATCATTGACCAAAGATTTTGAGGATATGTCCTTTCGGGCAATCCATCCGCAACAGTAGGATAAGATGTTTTCTTAAAGGTTCCACATATATTTTCAACTGCCATTGCCTCCGCATAATTTTTTGGAGCAAAGATGTATTTGAATTCATATCTTTTTCTTGCCTCAGACACCATTGTGAGTTCGGTTATGTTGGAAAACTTTTTAAAAGTTGAAGTTGTTGCATTCTGAAGTTCTCCAATAAACTTAGCTGAACTGTATTCTCTTCCAGCATCATAATTGCCATTTGGTAATAAAATAGCAGTTTTTCCATCTTTGTCTAGTTTAGCTTTCCCACCATTATTCATAAAATTTGGAGCAAAGTTTGTTATCGGTGCAATAGGTGTCCAACCTTGTCCAAACTCATGGGCTGCAGCATATCCAACGTCACTTGGAAGAGGTAGTGTGATGGTATAACCAGAGGAAATGGCTCTGCTTTGTACCGACGTTCGTGTTCGTTCGGTATTCTTAAGCGAATAAGTAGCAACGAAAAACTTTAAAAATAAAGGTTGATCGTCTAAGTATTCACCCAATGGATAAATAAGATTGGCCATGAAAATATTTAGCCTAAATATTTCATATGGCCTACAAAACTAGATTTAATCCAAAAAATAGATCAAAATATGTGGGTGATTTGTCTAAGATCAACTGTAGATCATTGTGGGAAAGAAATGTTTGCAAATTTTGCGATGAAAATCCATCAATAAAAAAATGGACCTTTGAGGAGATTGCAATTCCTTATCTAAGTCCACTTGACCAAAAGATACACAATTATTTTCCAGACTTCTTGATTGAATTTGAGCAAAAAGGAAAATTAAACACTTGGATGGTAGAAGTAAAACCCAAAAAACAAACATTCCTAAAAGAAAATGCGTCCAAAAAAGAAAAAATAACTTGGATCATAAATCAGGCAAAATGGAAAGCCGCACAAAAGTATTGCGAAAAACATGGAATGGAATTCAAATTAATAACAGAAAAAGAAATTTTCAGCAATGGCAACAACTAACTCAATTGAAACAATCAAATCCTATTTTGCTAATCATGGTGGTTTGCAATTAAGCAATCGCTTTACTGTTAATTTCTATAATCTTCCTTTTCCTGGGTTTGATCAAAATTTAGAAGTCCATGCTCAAGAGGTGGTGTTTCCACCAAGATCTCTTGAAACCGTTGTAGATGGGTTGCAGGGATATGGTTCTGGTAGATATGTTCCAAGATTTCAAAAAGTGTTGACCAACGGATTGATAATTACATTTCCATTAACAAACGACTCATTCATATTAGATTTGTTTGATAGATGGTTTAACTGGTTTTATTCAAGCAATTTTGCAAACAACAGAGTGAATCAAGCAAGAAACTTTGTTCTTCCTTTTTATGATCAGGCTGTTCGAAACACTTACATGGACATATCCATCATGGATCCAAACGGATCTCCAAACACTGTTATAAGATTAAAAGAAGTTTTTCCTGCAGAAACACAACCATTTATTCTTTCCATGAAAACCGAAAACTCCTACATTAACTATCCTGTTGTTTTTGGTTATAGAGATTATAATTATACAATTTACAATAATACTTACGTTCAATGAAAGATTTAATTAAAAACATACAGAGTTCTTTACCAACATATGATGTTGTTCTTCCCTTCTCAAAGGAAGAAATTACATTTACTCCATTCAAGGTAAAAGATTCTAAAAATCTATCGATCATTCTTCAGGAAGACAATAAAAAACTAGCTCTAAAAGCATTGGTAGATTTATTAAAAAACTGTTGCATAAAAGTAAATCCACTTGAACTATGTCTGGCTGATGCTGAGTATCTATTCTTAATGATAAGATCAAAAAGCGTAGAAGAAAATATAAATTTGATTGTTAATAATAACTCAATAAAGATAAACATCTATGACATAAAGACAAAAAATGATTATGTAAAAAGTGAAATAACGGTTTCACCTAAATTGTCTTTAAAAATAGAAACTCCAAAATTAAAACACCTTCTTCAATTAAATGATCTTTCGAAGAAAAACCTTTTGCTTTCAAGTATAAAAGAGATAGTCGTAAACAAAGAAGTTTATGAAGTAGACAAATTTATACCAAAAGAAATATCAGAATTTTTGGAAAACCTTCCATTAAATGTTCTTTCACAACTAGAAAAAATAGAACATCCAGAATTACAGTTTTCAATAAAAGTAAATGATGAAGAAAGTGAGGTGTCTGGTTTCCTAAGTTTTTTTATCTTGCGATGAAGTTTTTTGATCTAAAAGATTATTACACAACAAATTTTAGTTTGTTAAACCTTGGAAGCCTAACACTAAACGATTTGGAAGAAATGATGTTTTGGGAAAGAGAAATATATACAAACATTGCTGCCGAGTACAACAAAAAAATGAAAGAAAATTTAGCTGAAAACGGAATGGGTGGTATGTATGAATAACAGTCCATTTGGTGGTCCATCTTATCCAAATGTGCCAGGTGGTTATCAATTTGACCAAAAAACATCCGTAGATGATATATCAGCACAAACACCGCAGAGATCTTCTGGTATTGACGTAGGTGCTGAAGCAAGAGCAATGGGAGTTGGAAAGCAAACTGGGGTTGGCACAGATGATGCTCTTGCCAAAATGTTTGGGGCAACAGCCAGCGTAAACTTAATGGATGTTTTGAGTGGAAGAATAAACCTTACTTTAGACAAAAATCTTCCCGGTTCGGAAATAACAGGAGCAACCGGAACTGCTGCCCCAACACCATCTACAACGCCAAGTGCACCAGTTACACCAGCACCACCAACTCCTGGTATTCCAGCATCATTGGTGGTAACCTTGAGTGCAGAAATTGCAAAATTAAAAAATGCACTAAAGGGACAGGAAACAGTAAATGAAATGCAAAGAGACCAAATAAACATGGCTCAAGATGCAATAAACAAAATATTGATGCAAGACAAAAATAGATTTAGTGAAAGTATGACTGAAACTGTTTCAAGTCAAAACTTTTTCTTTGATCTAAGAAAAGCACAGGCATTCTCTGCACCAGAGTGGAGTTAAATAAAAAAAGCCCCTTTCGGGGCTTTTCTCAGTCGTTCTCCATTTCAGAGAAGTATTTTAGAGGATCTTTTTCCTCCATACTCTCCGTCACAGACGTTTCCTCCACGTCGTCCTCAATGCTCTTGGACTCGGTGAACTGCGAACGAATGTCATCACCAACAGTCTTCTTGAACTTTGCGTTTAGTTCATCAAAGCTCTTGAACTGACTCTTGTCGATGAACGGCTTGAGGGGATACTGCTTCTTCCACAGTTCCTCAAGCTTCTTGTCGTCACCACCAAACAGTGGTGCCGGGGTGGCAAACTCGCTACGATCATAGTTCACATATCCACCGACATTGCGAATCTTGATCTTGAAGTCAGCACCCGTCCAGAAGTTGAACGGATCAACCGCAACTTCATCTTGGAACTCAGGATGGGCCAGACCCTGGATCTTCTGAAAGATCTTAGTTCCATACTGATAAAGAAAAACCTTGCCCTTGTTCTCGGGATTGGCTGGATCCTCAATCACAAGAATGTTAGAAATGTAAGTCAACTTACGCTTACGGTTTCTAGCAATGTTCTTGTCATCCTCAATACCACTATTCCACAGTTCCGTGTTGGCTGCACAGATGGGGCACTTCTCACCGATAGTGGTTGGGCAGTTTTCATACAGCCATCCACCCTTGCCCTTGAACGTATGGCTGTAAACTGCCACAAACGGGGAGTCCTCTCCCTGTACCTCCGGAAGGAATCGAACAACTGCATAGCCATTGCCAGCCTTGTCGATTCCCGGCTTCCAGATGCGCTCATCCTTGTAGCTCTCCTTGGAGCTCAACTTCTCAAGCTTCTCCGAAAGTGATGCGATTGAATTCTTACTCTTCTTTTTAAAATCTGAAAAATTACCCATAATATGTTCCCGAGGGTCTACCTCGGCCTTTCTTGTTGGTTCATTATACCTTGACTAACAGAGTTAGTCAATAGGAAGTTTTCTACTTTTATTGCTTTTTATCAAATTAAGATGCTTTGCTTCCATCTCAATTTTTTCAACTAGTGGTTTGGTGAGAAGTTTTCCAGCCGCAGTTGGATCCAATCCCATCTCATCACTTAATTCTAAAACACATTCCATAAATGAAAGATTAGTAGATTTAACTCTTTCCAATACTTTTGTGGAAAACTTTTCTTTTGATGATTCGTCAATATACATGTCTAACTATATCTCACTTCCTATAAAAAGCAATATTTTCACCTTCTAAATATTCCTAGAACTATTTATAGGAATCAATAATGGCAGCTGACAACGACAACAACATTATTATCGAAACATCCGGGCTAACTGCAGCAGTCGCTACAGATGTTTCTACCTTCAGCGGTACAACAGCACATTTTCAAATTTTTAAACTTGCATATGGAATTTGTGGAACCGCAAGCATTGTAACAAACAACACGCCACTACCAGTTTCATTTACAAGTGGTGTTACAGCCACTGTAGGTGGTTTAATTACTGTTCAGGGGACCGCTGGTGGATATCCTGTTCCTGTCAGCGGAACAATTATAGCAACTGGTATTACTGGATCACCAGTTTATGTAAGAACTTTCCCAGGTTATCAAGTTGAAATAACCGGCGGAAGACCATACACCACTTCGGATTCTATTTCTGTATATGGACCAAACGGTGCAACAGCAATTGCAGTGAAACTGGTTGGAGCAACTTTCTGGAACATTGGAACTGTAGGTGATGCTCTAAAGGTCGCAATTACTGGTGCAACTTTTGAAGCAACCATCGGCACAAACATGGCAGTCTTTGGTGTTTCTGGGGCAACAGCAATTTCAATTGCTACAGTTGGCAATACCCTTGCAATCAACGATACAAACATCAACAACGGTCTAACTGCAATTTACGTAAACATCAACAACGTAAGAAGTGATCTTGCTGGAATTTCCAGTGCGTTGGGTACTTTGAATACAAACCTTGGAACACTTGGAATTTCTGTTCCAGTTGCTCTCAAAACAGGAAGAGTCACTGCAACTTCTTCTGGTGTTTCACAAATGGATACTGCTGGTTTTAGTTGTCAATATGGAATACAACTAAAAGCACTTTCATCAAATACAAACGTAGTTTACTTTGGAAATACTTCTGGACTTGCTGGAGCATCTTTTGGATATTCAATTGATCCAGGTGAATCTTTGTTCTTGAAGTTGAATAATACAAACTTAATTTATGTTTCCAGCGCCAGTGGTAATCAAGTGATTACATATGCAGCATCTTAATCATGTCTTTATCAAAGTTTACATTAAATAATGTTCGTTCCCTTAATAACTATGGTCTTCACGTAAGTGGAAATACGATAGATCCAATCTTTGAAAAAGGTTGGTTACAAACTAAACCCAATATTTTAATAAATGGTGGAAGTTGTTATATTGATTACTCACACACTTTTAATGTTTCCGATTTAACATACATAAATCATACTTTTAAAAAACTTGGAGTTGGGGCAAATTTTTATTTAAAGCCGTCTGAATATTATGATGCAGAAAAAAACATACTAACAAATTTAGGTGGTACTCTTTCAGTAAGTCAGCTGTTAAATGACAATAGATTAATAGTTACCAACATTGTTTCAGGAATAACCGGGGTTTGTGGATATAATTATTTTATCAAAGAAAACTTTAATTATATTCCACAATACATTTTTCAAAATACAACACCATTTACTGGTTATTATTTAATAAATTCAATGCCAGATCTTTCAAAGATAACGTTTGAAACGATGGGAATTCTTGGAGATGATTTTGGATATGAGGAATACATTTCTTTGTCTGCTGGAATTTGCGAAAACTCTGAAAGAATACAAGTTGCTGCATCATCAACTCTAAAAGACAAACAAGAAATTTTATATTTTTTGAATGGTGGCACATTTCAAAACATGGGAAACACTTTATGTTCTGTTGATCTTTATTTACGTGGAGATCCAGAACTATTGAAAGCTCCAGTAAAATCATCAGTCACGGGAATTTATACTGTGTCTAGTGTAAATTCCGGGGCACTTATATACTGTTTTGAAAATCAAAGTTTAAATCAAGCAAATTTAAGAAAAGAAAGTTTAGATTCTACTTCTTCATTTGGTGATTTTGTAAATTGTGAAAGTTGCAAAGATTTAATTTATGGTTCCGCAAACACAATGACCTTTGCCGACATAGGTGATTTTTTCAATAATTTGATTTTTTTGCAAATTGTTGACGCAACAACAGCATCGGCTTTGTCTGCATCAGTGGGTTCATTTTTACTTGGAAGCACGACTGCTGTACGTGTACCAATAACTAATAGCAGAATCATAAAAATAGATTTAAGTCACCCAAGTCTTATTGACTACGATCTTGTCATATACACAGATCCATCAAGAGAAACACTATTGGGTGGAACTAATTTTATGAAATATGGTGTTGTAGGATACAACAATTCGTATGGAATTGTTAAAAACTATGTTTCCAATACAACTTTGTATTGCACACTACAGGGTATATCTACTATCAACTTTACAATCCAGGTATAAAAAATCCTTGGTCAATTTCTTGACCAAGGATCAGAGCAAACACCGACTAACTAACAAATAAACTTAGCGAACCCGATTCTTCACAAGCCGGTAGTAAGAACGTCCGTTGCGAGTGCTGCGAACTACGGTGTAGTTCATGCCGAAGCGATCAAACGCTTCACGGAGGTCGTGCATAGTTGCACGCATGTTCTGGACACGGAAACGCTTTCGGGCCTCACCTGCGGTGAGAGTAGTACCAGAACGCATAAAATCAAACACTCTCTGAATCTTTGTCGGACGATCAACTGTAGTAATTTCCATAAACTTTCCTTTCTTAAGAAGTTGATCTAATATAGCATCTGTTTCTTGACTGTCAAGTAATATGATAAATACTTTGGACTGAGGAGCCGCCCATGAGTATTATGGACCATCAGTTTGTCAGTCATGTGAAAAATCATCTGGCACAATACGGTATGCGTCTTGTAATAGGACGTGGAAGATTGCTCAATTGTGGTGGCTATCGTTGTGAAGGATTTTTCAACGATCAAGAAAAAATGATAAAAATTGCACGTCACAGTGCAAATTTTTTAGAAACTTTGGTGCATGAATATTCACATTTCTTGCAATACATAAACGATTCAAAAATTTACAAAAAGTCAGACAAAGCAATTTTGATGGTTGATGAGTGGTTTGCTGGCAAAAATTTTCCAGAAAACGAACTAAGAAGATCTTTTTTCATCATTCGTGCAATGGAACGTGACTGCGAAAAGAGAGCTGTTAGATTAATCAAAAAATTTAATCTTCAAATTGATGAAAAACTATACACCAAGCGGGCTCATTGCTACATCTACAGTCATTTCCTCATGGAAAAGACCCGCAAGTTCTATGCCTACAAGAAGAGCCCCTACAGGAGTTCAGTTGTGCTCAAGATCATGCCATCATCAATGGCAGTCCTAAGCCACAAAAGCATTC
>Ga0315904_10010218_pt1 | contig 12166 bp, 12 predicted proteins | sample LakEriMetagenome_6_FD_203529 | JGI IMG/M metagenome (GOLD analysis project Ga0315904, IMG submission 203529) | Freshwater fungal communities from buoy surface, Lake Erie, Ohio, United States - Buoy 12 MA120 | ecosystem: Environmental > Aquatic > Freshwater > Lake | place: USA: Lake Erie, Ohio...
GTCCTCCGGCGTGCGCAGCGGCGGGTTCATTTTGTAGTGCGTGTTGTAGTCGCCGATGTGCTCGTGATTGAAGAGCAGGTGGTGCGGCGCGATCTCGCAGGTGACGCGGATGCCACGGTCTTTGGCGCGTTTGATGGTGCCCATGCCGCGCTCGGTGCTCACATGCTGGATGTGTAGATGCACGCCGGTGAATTCGGCCAGGCGGATGTCGCGGGCGATGCAGATTTCCTCCGAAATGGCCGGGATGCCGGGCAGGCCGAGCGAGTAGCTGATTTTCCCCTCGTGCATGCAGCCTTTGCCGCTGAGTTCCTTGACCTCGCAATGACTGGCGAGGGGAATGTCGAACTCGCGTGCGTATTCCATCGCACGGCGCAGCACCTGCGGGTTATCGACTGGGAAACCATCGTCGGTGAGCATCACGGCCCCTGCGGCCTTCATGCCGGCGATACCGGCGAGTTCCTCCCCTTTACGGCCCTTGGTGATGGCTCCGCTGGTGTGGATGCCCGCACCGATGCGCGCACGGCGGGCGCTTTCGAGCACGCTGCGCACCACGCCTGCGTTGTCGATGGCTGGGGCGGTGTTTGGCATCATGATGAAGCCGGTGACGCCGCCGTTGATGGCTGCCTCGGCACAGGTGGCGATGTTTTCCTTCTCCTCCTGCCCGGGTTCGCGGGCGTGGACGTGGATGTCAAAGAGGGCCGGCAGGAGCACGCGTCCCGTGCAGTCGATGATCTCCGCGCCCTCGGCCTTTTCGATCTTCGCGGCCACACCGATGATTTGGCCGCCCTCGACGAGCACATCGGCGGTTTGCAGCTTCGGCGAGTCTTCGCTGGCGATCTGGGCGTGGCGGTAGAGGCGTTTCATGCGGGATGCGCTACTCGGAGCACATCCGTCGCGGATTGGAAATGGTGAAGTGCGGGTTTCGCGTGGAGACGAGCATCCTGGATGCCTAGACTGCTTTTTCCGTCAGCTTTGGCTCTGCTGCGGCGTTAGCAGGCGCTCCATGAAACTTGCCTTGCTGCTGCTTTGCCTCGCCACCGCGCTTCGCGCGGCGGATTCGCGTCCAAACGTGCTCTTCATCGCCATCGATGACCAAAACGACTGGATTGGCTGCCTCGGCGGGCATCCGCAGGTGAAAACACCGGGCATCGATGCGCTGGCACGGCGCGGCACGCTTTTCACGAACGCGCATTGCCAGGCGCCGCTGTGCAATCCTTCCCGCAGTTCCCTGCTGACGGGGCTGCGGCCGAGCTCGACGGGCATTTACGGCCTCGCGCCGGGCATTCGCGAGGTGGAGCAGACGAAAAATCACGTCACGCTGCCGCAGACCTTCACGAGCGCGGGTTACTGGACCTTCAACAGTGGAAAAATCTACCACGATGGCTCGATGCGCGGCGGCGATCAAAAAGCGGAGTTCCTCGAATGGGGAAACCGCGGGCCGATGCCGAAACCGAAGACGCCGATCGCGAATCTGCCCGGGCCGGATCGTCATCCGGCGATGGACTGGGGCGTGTTTCCGGAGAGCGATTCGGACAACGCGGACTGGAAGATCGCCGACAGCGCGATCGATGCGCTGAAGCGCGCGCCAGCGGACAAGCCGTTCTTCATCGCCGCAGGTTTTCGTCTGCCGCACGTGCCGTGTTTTGCCTCGCAGAAGTGGTTTGATCTGTATCCGGACTCCGGATTGCAAATGCCGCCGGTGAAGGAGGATGACCGCGCGGATCTGCCGAAGTTCGCCGACTTTCTGCACTGGAAGCTGCCGGAGCCGCGGCTGAGCACGCTGCGCACCGCGGGTGAGTGGCGACCGCTCGTGCGCGCTTATCTGGCATGCATCAGCTTCATGGACAGTCAGGTGGCGCGGCTCACATCGGCGCTGGAGTCCACCGGTCGCGCGGAAAACACGATCATCGTGCTCTGGAGCGACCATGGATGGCATCTCGGCGAAAAACTCATGACCGGCAAAAACACGCTGTGGGATCGCAGCACGCGCGTGCCGCTGATCTTCGCCGGACCGGGTGTGAAGGCCGGTCAGGTCTGCACGCGCCCGGCGGAGCTGCTGGATATTTTTCCCACGTTGCTGGAACTGGCCCAAATGCCCGCGCGCAGCGATCTGGAGGGCCACAGCCTCGTGCCGCAGCTTCAGGATGCGAACGCGCCGCGCGAGTGGCCGGCGATCACGACGCACAATCAGGGCAATCACGGCATCCGCACGGAAGACTGGCGCTACATTCGCTATGCAGACGGCAGCGAGGAGCTCTACGACATGAAAAACGATCCGAACGAGTGGACGAATCTCGCTGGCGATGCCGCGCACGCGGCGAAGAAGGCCGAGCTGGCGAAATGGCTGCCAAAGATCGACAAAGCGCCGGTGCCGGGCAGCAAGAGCCGCATTTTGACCTACGATCCAGTCACGAAAGAGGCGATCTGGGAGGACAAGCCGATCGACAAGACCGCACCGTTGCCGGTGCCGTGATCAAAGCGGCACTTCGAAGTATTCGAGCGCCCATTCGCGCATGTAGCGCACGCGTTCCGGCACAAAGCGGTAGATGATGAGCTCCGGATTGTCGATGCTGCCGAGGTAGGCGCGCAGGAGGGCGTTTCCATCCCAGATGGCCTGCAGCAGCGCGCGTTCGGTGACGATTTCGGCGCGCGCGGTGATGCGCACCTGATTGTGTTCGTCATCCATGTAGCAAAGCTCCGCTTTTGAATTCGCGGCGAGCTCGCGGGTCTTGCCGTAGCGGCGCAGATTGGCGACGTAGATGGTGAAGCCGTCCACTTTGACGGGTGAAACGGGCCGCGCGCGCGGCTGATCGCCGTCACAGGTGGCGAGCACGGGAAATTTCGCGCGCTGGATGGTCTGGCGGGCGAGAGCGGGCACTTCGGCGGGATCGACGGGCTTCGGGGCGGGCATGCGGGAGGTTAGAAGAGCTCGGTGAATTTCCAACCGGGCATTTTCCAGTTCCCAAAGCGTCGCGAGCCGTTACGATGCGCGCGCCTTCCTCCCGAACGCATGAAGAACCTGCCGACTGCCTTTCAGCGCAACGCTTTGTGGACCGCGATCACCGCGCTGTCGATCACCGCGGTCGGCGCGCTGGCGGTGTGGCTGATTTACCTCGTGACGCAGGTGCTGGCCTTCCTGCAGCCGATTTTGGTGCCCTTCGCGGTTGCGGGTGTGCTGGCGTATCTGCTGGAGCCGGCGGTGCAGTGGCTGGAAAAAGGCGGGCTAAGCCGCGCACGAGCCGTTTTGCTGGTGTTCGCTGTTTTCATCATCGGAATCGGCGGTTTGACCTGGTGGATCGTGCCGCGGCTGTGGACGCAGGCGGCGAATCTGACGAGCAAGGTGCCGGTTTACTCGATGAAGGCCCGGGATGCGCTTTTGAAGGCCTCGGTCGAGATCGAGACGAAATACGGCATCACGCTGCTGCCACACGAGGAGCTCGTCATAGAGATCGAAACGCCTCCAGAGGCCGTTTTGCCCGAAACGGCGGAAAAAGCGCCCGCAGCACCTGCGGCGACGACTGCGGACGGCGTGGATTTTGACCTCAAGGCCTTCTTAAACGGCACATGGGTGCGCACGACGCTGCCGGGCGTGCTGAAGAGTGTGTGGGGCATCGTGCAGGCCGGTTTTGGCGGCTTTTTGGGCGTGTTTGGCTTTGTGCTGTCGATGGTGATCGTGCCGCTGTATTTGTATTATTTCCTGATCGAGAGCGCGCGCATCAAGGTGGCGTGGTCGGATTATCTGCCGCTGCGCGCTTCGGCCTTCAAAGATGAGCTGGTGAGCTGCCTGACGGAGATCAATGGCTACTTGATCGCGTTCTTCCGCGGGCAGTTGTTCGTGAGTGTGATCAATGGCATCGCGACGGGGATTGGGCTCATGATTGTGGGTCTGGACTTCGGCATTTTGATCGGGCTGGCGCTGTGCGTGCTGGGCATCATCCCGTATCTGGGCATCGCGCTGTGCTGGCTGCCGGCGGTGATCATCGCGGCGGTGCAGGGCGGGAGCGCGCTGGTGCCGGCGGATTACCCGTGGTGGGCGCTGCCGCTGGTGGTGACGGGCGTGTTTGCCCTCGTGCAGCAGGTGGACGGGCTTTTCATCACGCCGCGCATCGTGGGCGAGGCGGTGGGACTGCATCCGATGACGGTGATCGCCTCTGTGCTGGTGTGGGCGCTGTTGCTGGGCGGGCTGCTCGGTGCGATCTTGGCCGTGCCGATGACGGCGAGCGTGAAAGTGCTTTTCCAGCGCTACATCTGGCGTGCGCGCATCGCCCCGCAGACGGTGGGCGGCGCGCGTGAACCTCCCGTAAAGCCGCAGCCATGTTGATGAATTTTCACGAGTCCCGCACGCCGGGCGTGCTTTTCACCGGCGCGTGGCGTCACAAGCCTTCGCACGGCGCCGTGGGCGCGCTGCTTTGCGCAGGAGCCTTCATTTTGCTCGGGCGCACGATGCTGCTGTTCTTCCAGGAGGAGAACATCTCGATGGAAAAGATCCAACAGGCCGCAGCGCTGGGCGTGGCGGGCTTTGTGCTGTTTTACTTCGGCACGACGCTGCTTTTTTCCGTGGTGACGGGTTATGCGAAGCGACTGGTGATCTCCGAGGACGGCGTGCGCTACGGCGGGCGGTTTTACAGCTGGACCCGCCTGCGTTGGATCGACGGACGTCTCAGCAAGGGTGGTCACCAGATTTACATCGGCCTGCGCAGCGGCTTGTTCCGCGAAAAGCAGCTGAAGATCGACGATGGGCTTTCCCAGGAGCAATGGGAGCGTCTGCTCGGGCAATTGAAGGAGCGCGTGCTGCCGAATCATCCGCATCTGCGCGCCGGGGATGATGCGCATTCGGTCAAACCGGTGTCTGAAGCTGCGCCGGAGGCCGCCGAGGCGGCCCAGAGCACCTGATTTCATCCGATGCGAAACGTGTTTCTAGTCTTCATCGGCGGCGGGCTCGGCTCCGTGATGCGCTACGGCACCGTGGCGCTGCTGGCGCGCTGGCTTCCCGCGGCGAAGTTCCCGTGGGGCGTGTTTGTGGCGAACATCGCGGGCAGTTTCATCCTCGGCTGGCTGTGCGCGCTGCCTGTGGCGAAAAATGCGGACAACACCGCGTGGCTGCTCACCGCGACGGGCTTCCTCGGTGGCTACACGACGTTTTCCACGCTGAGCGCGAACACGTGGAGCCTCATGCAGAGCGGAAATGTGCCGCTGGCACTGCTGAACGCGCTGGGCAGCCTCGTGATCGGTGTCGCCGCCGCGGCGCTCGGCTGGTGGTGCGGCCGATTAACGCAGGCTTAGCGCCTCGGTCAGTTCGCGCGTGGGAAAGGCCTGACCCAAGCAGCCCTGTGTGCCATCCGCCTGATGCAGGCGCAGCGGCAGGGGGCCCAGCTTCATGCTGAGGTAATCCATCACTTCATCCAGCATCGCGAGCTGGCGCTCGGAGGGCGCAGCGCTATCAAAATCACCCAACAGGCAGACATGCAGCACGCCGTCATGATTGGCGGGCGCGTGGGTCTCCAAAGCACCGCCGATGATCACCTGATACGGCAGACCGGCGGCCTGGCCGCGCACGAGACGGTGCAGCCGGCCGAGTTCACGTGCGTTGGGTGCAGGGCTGCCGTGCAGCATGAGCGCGCAGCCTTTTTCCAGACCCGTCACCAGCACATCCAGGGCCGCACGTTGATCCGCATCGAGGTGGTGCCAGCGGAGGCGTGGAGCCTGAAAATCATGCGAGAGCCTGTCAGACACCGGCGATGGGGCGCGAGTAGCGGCGGCGACGCTGCGATCCGGCATGCGCACCTGCGGCGCGGCCAGCGCGTGCTGCGGCGCGGCGGTCGTCAGGCGGCGAAAGGCATCCGTCTCTGCCACGCCGGAGGCGGCGAGCAGCGGGATGAAGGACGCGTGCTGCGTGCGCATGCCCGCCGGTCCTTGGCGCAGCGGCGCGAGCATGACCATCACCGCGGCAAAGGAAACCCCTGCGGCGATCCACTGGCTGCGGACATGGTTGTGACGGCGTTTCACGACAGCGTGACTTGGTTAAGCAATGTTAAATAATCGTCATCAACGGCTCTCTCCACACCTTTTTGCTTGTGAGGCCATTTTTTCTCCGCCAAAACCGGCGCGTGATCTGGATTCTCACCGCTGGCTTTGGCGACGGGCATAACACCGCGGCGCGATCCGTCGCGGAGGCGCTCACACGCCTGCAGCCGCAGGAAAAGGTGGAGGTCACCGATCTCATCAGCGAGGTGCAGCCGCGCATCGCCACCGTTTTGAAGGCCGCCTACCAGCTCGCCATCATTCACTGGCCCGCCGCATGGCGCATGACCTACAAAATGCTCGGGAACCCGAAGATGACCGGCCCGGACGCCTCCTGGCAGCTCCCGCTCATCCGCGCCGTCGAGGAAAAGCTCGAGTGCGACAAGCCGCGGCTCATCATCAGCACGTATCCCGTTTACTCGGCCGTTTTGGCCGCCTTGCGCACCAAACGCGCCGTCCCGCCGCTCGTCACCATCATCACGGACTCCGTCAGCGTGCATCCGATCTGGGTGCAGCAGCCGAGCGAACGCTTTTGCGTCGCCGATGACGACACGCTCGAGGTCGTGGAGCGACTCGGCGTGCCGAAGGAAAAAATCCGCGTCACCGGTTTCCCCGTCAGCCTCGCTTTCACGGAGACTTTGCCGCCGCGCGATGAAAACGACCGCGCGCAACGCATCCTCTACCTGCCCTCCACGCCCGGGAGCCATGTCGCGGCCACGTTGGACGCGCTACGGCCTCTGCTGCTCTCCGGCGTGAAGCTCACGCTGCCCGTCGGGAAGCACGCGTCGCGCCTGTATCACGTGCTGCGGCGTTTCACCGACACGCTGCCGCCCGGCGCGATGGACATCATCGGCTGGACGCCGCGCATTCCGGAGTTTTTGCGCACGCATGACGTCGTCATCTGCAAAGCGGGCGGCGCGATCCTGCACGAAGTGCTCGCGGCGAAGATTCCGGCCGTCATCGACTACGTCGTGCCTGGTCAGGAGGAAGGAAATGCCGAAATGCTCACCTCACGCGACTGCGGCATCCGCACCACCACGCCGCAAGAGACTGGCGAAGCCGTCCGCAGCCTCCTCACCAACGACGGCGCCGCAGGCAAACGCATGCGCGCGAACATGACCCCGCTCAGTGTCCCTGATGCCGCGCTAAAGACCGCGCAGGCCGCGCTCAAAGTGGCGCGGAGTGAGTGATCACGATCACTCCAGCTCGCCCGCCTGATGCTTCCCGTAGCCGGCGAGGATGTCGTCGAGCTGCGTGAGGCTGGCGACGTGGCTGAACTGCTGGCGCAGCCATTTTCCGCCGGGGATGGACTTGGTGTAGTTCATGAGGCGGTTGCGCATGCTGCGCAGGATCTCGAATTCACGCCCGCGGCCGTCGTGCTCGATGGCGGCGACGCAGTGGCGGCGCATGAAGGCGAAACGGTCCTCGATGCTCGCGGGCGGCAGTTGCTCGCCGGTGGCGAGGTAGTGTTTGGCTTCTTGAAACACCCACGGATTGGTCATCGCGGCGCGGCCGATCATGATGCCGCTCACGCGCGTTTGCGCGCGGCGGCGCTGCACGTCCGCACCGCTGGCGATGTCGCCATTGCCGATGACGGGGATTTTCACCGCGGCGGCGACTTGGTCGATTACTTCCCAGTCCGCTTCGCCGGTGTAGCCCTGCGCGCGGGTGCGGCCGTGCACGGCGATGGCCTGCATGCCGCTGTCCTCCAAAATGCGCGCGACTTCGACGGCATTCACGTTCTGCGCGTCCCAGCCGATGCGCATTTTCGCGGTGACGGGAATGGGGACGGCCTTCGCGACCTCCGCGGCCACGCTTTGCAGCAAGGGACAGTCTTTGAGCAGCGAGGAGCCGCCGTTTTTCGCGACGACTTTGTTCACCGGGCAGCCAAAATTGATGTCGATGAAGTCGGGCTGCTTCCAATCGATGATTTTCCGCGCGGCCTCGCCCATGCGCACGCCATCGGAGCCAAAGAGCTGCACGCCGATGGGGCGCTGCGGCTCGTCAAACTCGGTGTAGTGCCGCGTGCGGTCGTCCCGCTGCAAAATGCCCTCGGCGCTGACAAACTCGGTCACCATCACGTCCGCGCCGAGCTGTTTGCACATGCCACGGAAGACCACGTCCGTCACTCCGGCCATCGGGGCCAGATAGAGCGGGAAACGGCCGTTTTCGAACCAGGGAAGCATGTGGGGGGAATGACGAAGATCACTCCGGCCGGCGATCAAACGTGGACTTCACGCGATCGAGCGTCATCGCGGCCCAGCCACCGATCCCGGGCTCTTCGGCCTCCGTGGTGCCAGTGATGTGCAGGCGGCGGACGTAGTATTTGTCGAGGAACTCGACCACGCGCTCCGCGGCTCCGAGCACGGCGCGGTGGACGTGCAAAACGGGCTTCTTGGTCTTTTTGGAGAGCGTGACGGCTTTTTGCGCGAGGCCGGTGGCCTTCGGGCCGAGGGAGAAAACGAGCGTGGCATCGGAGTCGCGCACGTTGGACTCCACGCTTTGCAGCGGGGCCTCGGTTTCGGTCTCCTTGAGGCGATACTTGGGGTCCAGGGGCTCCACACCGGTCACCGTGCCTTTTGGACACCAGCCGCCATGCGGAATGGAGTTCGCCAGCGCCCAGTCGAGCAGGGCACGGTCCGCTCCGATCTGGGAGCTGGTGATGAGGGAGATTTTGAGAGGCATAGATCGGTTGGGTCGAAGGTGAGGAAACGGGACCGTTGGAGCGAAATGGCGGGGGTGGAACTGCACGGTTGCGCTTTCCGGGCCATCCGCCATGACTACGGCCCCTTTTCGGGTAGAACCCCATAACCTTCGATTTCCCAATATGCCAGCAGCCAGTTCACCGCGTGTCATCCAGGTCGGCCTCGCCGGTCTCGGGAATGTCGGCGCGGGTGTGTACAAGAATTTGGAGCAAAACCGCGCGCTGATCACCAAACGCACCGGCGCGGACATCCGCGTGGCCCGCGTGGCTGTGCGTGATCTGAAGCGAAAACGCGATGTGGAGGTGCCGGAGGCGCTTTTGACGACGAACTGGCAGGATCTGGTCAATGACGCCGAAATCCCGGTGATCGTGGAATTGATCGGCGGCACCACCACGGCCTACGACATGGTCTGCGCGGCCCTGAAGGCCAAAAAGATCGTCGTGACGGGCAACAAGGCCCTCCTCGCCGAACGCGGTCAGGAGCTCTTCGCGCTGGCGGAGCAGTGCGGCGTGCCGATTTACTTCGAAGCGGCCGTCGCGGGTGGCATTCCGATCATTCAGGTGCTGCAGGAAGGCCTCGTCGGGAATCACATCCGTTCCATCCACGGCATCATCAATGGCACCTGCAATTACATCCTCACGCGCATGAGCCAGGCCGGCCTGAGCTACGCGGATGCGCTGCAAGAGGCCCAGGACAAAGGTTTTGCCGAGGCGGACCCGTATCTCGATGTCAGCGGCTGGGATGCGGCGCACAAGGCCATCATCCTCGCGTCCCTGAGCTACGGTTTCTGGATCCCGCCGGACAAAATCTGCGTGGAAGGCGTCGATCGCGTCAGCATCACCGATTTCAAATTCGCCGAGCGCCTCGGTTACACGATCAAGCTGCTCTCCGTCATCCGCGCGGATGAAAACGGCCTCGTCGAGGTGCGCACGCAGCCCACACTCGTGCCGCTGAGCCATGTGTTGGCCAGCGTGAGCGGCAGCTTCAATGCCGTGCTCGTGAATGGCGATATCGTGGGCGAAACGCTCTTCTACGGCCGCGGCGCGGGTCAGGACCCGACCAGCAGCAGCGTCATCAGCGATCTTTGTGAAGCCGCCGCGGTGCTCATGCATGGCGCGCGTCACAGCGGATTCGTGCCGCACGGGCTCTACGGGAAATCGAAGCCGGTGGATGACACCGTTTCGCATCATTACCTGCGTCTCACCGTCGATGACGTGCCTGGCGTGCTCGCACAAGTCGCCACGGAGCTCGGCAAACGCGGCATCGGCATTTCCAGCGTGCTCCAGCCCGAAGACCTCGAATCCACTACCGGCGAAACCTCGCTGGTGCTCATGGTTCATGATGCCAAGGTCGGAGATATGAAACAGGCGCTCGATGCGCTGCGCAGCCTGAAATGCGTGCGCGGTGAGCCGACGTGGATGCGCGTGGAGACGCTGCAGTAAAAAGACATGACTTTCGGGCAGCCATCCGAGTTCTTGATCGAGGCCCACCACGAGCCGGAATCGCAGAGATGGTCTGGTTTCGGTCGAATGGCGATCCAGATCGGAGGCGTTTTCTTGGGGGACATTTCTGAGGAGCACTGCTCGCTTTTTCATGCTGTGGATCGGTTTCGGGAGCTCATCACATACGTCGACACACTTTGGGATCCGACCTTCGACGACCTGACAGATGAAGGAGTGTTCCAGACCATCGATGACGCATGCTACGCAGGTGAATGCTCCGGAAGGTCAGCGCTTTACAGAAAGTTCGATTTTCTCACCAACACAGGCGAGCAGTTCGATGATGTGAAGACATTCATCGCCTGCACGCCGCAAGGGCGGGTCCGTGTTTGGTATCAGAGGCGCGATGACCAGAAAGGCACGGCTACCTGCCAAGTCAGCCACTTTCGGGAAGCCGCCGAGGCCTTTGTTCGATGGTTTGATGAGCAACTGGCAATCAGGGGCGACTAGATCGCAAATGCCCCGAGGATATCCTCACACCCGCAAACAAGCCCGGAAGCCCCGCACGGCGTAATAAGACTGCGCGCCGTTGTGGCCGATGAAGATGCGCTCGTAGCGCCGCTCGCCGTAAAGCGCGCCGCCGAGCTTGCGGATGTCTGTGGGTGTTTTAACCCAGCTGGAGGTTTTGCGGTCGAATTCGCCGAGCTGCTGCAGCGCGTGGTATTCCTCCTCGGTGAGCAGTTCGACGCCCATTTCCTGCGCCAAGTCCATCGCGGTGTCCTTAGGCTTGTGTTCCTTGCGGGATTCGAGGCCTGCACGGTCGTAGCAGACGCTCACACGGCCTTTCGGCGTCTCCGGCGAGCAATCGTAGAAAAGAATCTCGCCTGAGTTTTTATCGAGGCCCACGACATCGGGTTCGCCGCCGGTTTCCTCCATTAGCGACAGGGAACGCAGGCTCCCAGGCTTGGAGGCGAGCCGCTTTTCGACCTGCGTCCACGTGATGCCGCGGTGACGGGCCATGTTGGCTTCAAAGCGCTCCTTCAAGGTGTGAAGCAAAGCTTCATGTTGGGAGGATGCACGTGTGGCGGCCATGGCAGGAGTGGCTCAGAGCAGTTTCTTCTTCTTAAACCAGACGATGGGCAAGATGGCGCTGAGAACGATGCAAATCATCACCAGCACAAAGGCGAAGGGGCTTTCCTGCACGGGCAGCTTCACATTCATGCCGTAGATGCTGGCGATGAGCGTGGGCGGCATGAAGAGCACGCTGGCCACGGTGAAGATTTTGATGATCTGGTTCTGCTGGATGTTGATGAGGCCCAGCGTGGACTCGAGCAAGAAGGTCATCTCCTGCGTCTGCTGGTTCGTGTATTCATCCAGGCTTTTGATGTCGCGCATGACGCTGCGGAACTGCGCGGCGAGGTCTCCGCGCATCCAGGTGGCCGCATTGTTCAGGAAGAACTGCAGCATGCGGCTGAGGCTGAGCAAGCTTTCGCGCAGGTTCGCCACGAGGGCGCTGCGGCGTCCGAGCAGCTTCACCACATCCGCGAGGTCCTTCTCCGCTGCCGCGCCGGTCTGCTGCGTGCTGCGTGTGAAAATCTCATGGCAGATTTTTTTGAGATCCGCCTCCACGATCTGCAGCGCGTCCGCGATACGCGCGACGAAGAGCTCCATGAGCAGGAGAAAGACCGCGTCGCTGGTGAAAGGCGTAGTGCACTGCCTGCGCGCCTGATCATGCAGCACGCGGAAGGCCAGCGGGTCCGCGTAGCGCACCGTGGTGAGGCAGTCCGGCGCTATGACGAAGGAAATGGACGTGCTCTCTGGCTCCGAGGTGTCCAGACCCACGGGAATCCACGCGGTCATGTATAGCGCGCCTTTCTCCATGTAGAGTCGGCTGGACTCCTCGATCTCCTGCATCTCCTCGCGCGTGGGCAGCTGGTATTCGAGCCACTTTTCCGCCTCCAGTTCCTCGGCGCGGCCGGGATTGAGCAGGTCCAGATAGAC
>Ga0315904_10010219_pt1 | contig 12165 bp, 11 predicted proteins | sample LakEriMetagenome_6_FD_203529 | JGI IMG/M metagenome (GOLD analysis project Ga0315904, IMG submission 203529) | Freshwater fungal communities from buoy surface, Lake Erie, Ohio, United States - Buoy 12 MA120 | ecosystem: Environmental > Aquatic > Freshwater > Lake | place: USA: Lake Erie, Ohio...
AGTGAGCCATGGCTGGCGATCGCCAGATCCTTCGCCAACAGCATCGAAGCGCAGACCCGCAACCGAAAACAATCGTGGCTCCAACGGATTTCTCCGGTTCGCAAATCCATGCCAAAAATTCCCTGGCCGGTCGTTGCACAGACCAACTCCGTCGTATCCCCGACGCGACGAATCGTCGGCGACCCATAACAAACCCTGCGAGTTCGGAGCGGGGTTTCCCACACCGTGTTTCCCGTTTGGCTATCGAGGGCGATCATCCTGTCCTCCCCCGGTGCAACGCCTTGTTCAAGTCCTTCCGCATCCTGACTGTTGAGGAGGATCACCAACCCGTCGACCAGGATCGGTGAGGCTCCAAAACCATGTTCGGAAACATACGGCCCTAGATCGCGAGACCAGAGCTCCTGCCCCGCGTGCGTGAATTTCTTGACCATCACATGCTCGGGATCGCCCCACGCGACCACGACTCCTGAGGCGTCAACAGCCGGTGTGCTCGATGCATACGAACTGAATTTATGAATCGTATACGCTCTACTGGAATATTCTCGCTGCCACGCGATCGTTCCCTGCTTCCAGTCCGTCGCGATCACATGCCGCGTCGCTTCGTCACTCGACGCCGAGATCACGAATGCCAGGTTCTCCCACACCACCGGCGAACCGACCCCGCTACCGGGCAGAGGAATCCGGGTAGCCCGTTCGAGATTCCATGGCCATGGTACCAAACTCTCCGAGGCGATTCCGCTACCCTCAGGCCCGCGAAAACGACTCCACGCTGCTGCGTGATGGTTTGGGGCTTGCGCAAGGAGGCTCGCCGCTAGAAAGGATCCCAGCCATACCGCGACAAAGGCTCGGCTCGCGATCCTCATGGGAACATCCGTACGCCGACGGTCAAAAGAATGTTCGCGTATCGCTGCACGTCGGCGGTCTGCACCGTCAGCACGTGATCGTCGGTCGCGACGGCGTCATAGAACTTCCATTTGTCGATCGGCTGCAGGTCCAGCGACAATCCTGCCCCCTTCAACGTCGCCCGATAATCCGCCCAAACCGGGGGATCGCCGTCGAGCGCGTAGGGCCCGCTGGTCTCGGTTTGCATCGTGCTGACCGCTTCGATCGGGATCGCCGAGACAATGGCTTCGAGAACCTGATTGCAGGTGACGACTCCAGGCATGAGATTCAAACTGACCAGTTCGCTGCGAGGTCCCCGTTTGCTCGACGCCGGGTAATTGCCATCCGCGATCAAAATGGTCGCATGATGCCCAGCCTCCCCAAGAATTCTGGACAATATCGGGTGAATCAATTTGCTGCGCAGCATAGGACGGATTCCGGTTGGAGAAAACAGTCGTGACGCCACCAGTTTAATCGATCTCGCGAAATCTGGATCAGGACTGCCGCGGGATGGCCCAACGGATCCGCGGTTCATGCCCGGGCATCCACTGGAGAGGATCCGATTCGAAGGTTTCCCGCGCGGAACGGTTGATGGCTTCAACCAGCTCGGGCTCTCGCTCGAGGGATTCCTGAAGGGCTCGCGTGAGATTTTCAGGCCCCTCGACCCGTGGGATGCCGACTCCGTCGGCGATGATGGCGACCTCCGGTTGCGAGTCGCTCAACCCTAAACGGTTGGCGATTCCGCGGACCCACTGCGCCAGCTGGTCCTGTAGCCCGCCTTTACCCCTTGGCGAGAGGCCGAGGGTTGGCTTCCTGGGATCGTCGAAACTCGTCTCCGAGGGGCCATTGTCCGACACCGGTGAGGGCTGGACCAACTCCCCAAAGGCTCGTGCCGCCCCCTGGACCAGGCTCTTGGCGGTCTGTTGCACGGCCGGAACCGCTGGGTGAAGAATTGCCGAAAGGAAGGAACCGGGAATAGTCATCCGTGTCTTCGTTGCCCAAGGATCGTTCCATAAAGACTGGATCTGTACTGTGCGTGGAGTGTGGAGATGGTGAAGATATCGGCATCTGGGATGCCTAGCATGAGTTTTTGGCCTGGGAAAAGTTCTCAACCTAACGCGGTCGGATCGTTCCCCAAGGGCTGACGAAAAGTCCTCGGATGAATTAACCTAGAAATAATGCGTTTGCATCCGACCCCGTCATTTTCAGGCGTTCGATGATTCTGCTGATCGACAACTACGATTCCTTTACCTACAACCTCGTTCAGAGGCTAGGGGAAATCGACTCGAACCTCGATGTTCAAACGGTCCGAAACGACGCGTTGACGGTCTCGGACATTCGGTCCCTGCGGCCCGAGCGGATCATTCTTTCCCCAGGTCCCTGCACCCCCAATGAGGCGGGTATTTGTCTGGACGTTGTTCGGGAACTGCATACGGAATTCCCAATTCTGGGGGTCTGTCTCGGGCACCAATCGATCGGCCAGGCGTTTGGCGGCAAAATTGTTCGCGCACCGGAACTGATGCATGGGAAAACCGATCGTATCCACCACGATAACCGGGGAATGTTTCTCGGGCTGGACAACCCCTTTATCGCGACACGCTATCATTCCTTGGTTATCCAACCCGACACGTTGCCCAATTGCCTCGAAGTATCGGCTTGGGTAGACGATGCCTACGGAAATCGGATTATCATGGGGGTCAGGCATCGTGAATTTGCGGTCGAAGGCTGGCAATTTCATCCCGAGAGTTTTCTCACTGAGCCTGGCCCGGTCTTGCTGGAACGGTTCCTGACTTGGGTCGGCCCAGTCGCGACCCCCGCATTTTCCCAGTAATCGATCCCTTTCCCTCCTTGATATCCTGCCCCGTTTAGCATGCTTTGCGTTACTATCGCTCGAACCCGCCACAAGCTGATGCTCGCCGAGCACAAGGACGTCGCTGCCTCCGGTGCGAAGCTGGTCGAATTGCGTCTGGATTACATCGGGCGGTCCATCGACCTGCCAAGACTGCTGAAGAATCGCCCGACCGCCGTAGTGGTTACTTGCCGCCGCAAGGCCGATGGAGGCCGTTGGGAACGATCCGAAGAAGAGCGGTTGATGCTGCTTCGGCAATCGATAGCGATGGGGGTCGAGTACGTCGATCTGGAAGAGGACATCGCGTCAAAAATCCCGCGATACGGGAAGACCAAGCGGATTGTCAGTGTTCACAATTTCGAGGGTACGCCGGATCACTTGGAGTCGATCCACGAGCGCCTGAGCCAGCACGACACCGACATCGTCAAGCTCGCCGTGACCGCCCATTCGTTCTCAGACGCTGCCCGGATGCTTCGACTGATGCGATCGGCAAAGGTTCCAACGATCGGAATCAGCATGGGGGAGTACGGTTCACTGACCCGGCTCCTGGCCACACGCTACGGGGCACCGTTTACCTTTTGTGTTTACAACATCGACCGTCGTGTTGCCCCCGGTCAATTTTCATTTCACGATATGAAAGAGTTGTTCCGAGTCGACTCGATCGGTCCCAACACTCGCTTGTTCGGCGTCGTCGCTGATCCCATCGCCCACTCGCTCAGCCCCCTTCTGCACAACAAGTGTTTCGAAAACCATCAACTCGATTATCGCTACATCCCGTTTCGCGTCGCGCCGGCTGATCTCGAGTCGTTTCTCCAATGGTGCGAAGAGGAAAACATCGGTGGCCTCTCGGTTACCATTCCGCACAAGCAGTCGGTCATGCCGTACTTGACCCACGTCGAATCCGCTGCCCAAGGGATCGCCGCGTGCAACACGATCGCTTTCGTCGGCAAACAATTGGCCGGGTACAACACCGACTACCGTGCCTCCATGGATTGTTTGAGCGAAGCGATCGCAAAAACCGATTCCCGCCCGAATCCCTTCGAAAACAAGTCGGTTTTGCTCCTCGGTTCGGGCGGTGTCGCCCGAGCGATCGGCTACGGTTTGGCTCAGCGTCAGGCTTCCATCACTGTCGCTGGTCGCAACCATGTTGCTGCTGAGGAGCTAGCGAAAAATCTGAATGGCAAGTGGATCGCTTGGGAAGATCGGCATTTGATTCAGCCCTCGATCCTCGTGAATTGCACTCCCATCGGGATGTTTCCCGAAGTCGACTCCAGCCCCTACACCACCGGCAAACTCCACGAAGAAACCTTGGTTTTCGACACCGTGTACAATCCCGAACAAACCTTGCTCATCAAAGGTGCACGCGCCCAAGGTTGTTCCGTCATCACCGGATTGCAGATGTTTGTTCGCCAAGCAGCCTATCAGTACCGCCTGTTCACCGGTCTTGAACCACCGGTGGAACTGATGGTCAAAACCGTCAAACGCGCAATATCGCCTCTCAACTACAATCTCGTCGACGATTCTCTCGACGATGAGGACTCTTCGATCGAAAAAGACGCGAGCTGATCCTCTGCCCTATTGCGGTGCTGGCAAATCCCTGGTTTGGAATCTCCAGAAGGCGATCGCGTAACACAGCAGTCCCATCGCGATGAGGATCGATACATAGCCGACAGGTCCTATCCAATCGTCCCATGACGAAGGATCTGGCATGACGAAAAATCCCTTCGCGTCCGGCGAGGCCAGTGTTGTCTGTACGATCCAATCGGGCTGGTACGCTGCCAGAAACGTCCACGGTTTTAAAAATGCAACCTTCGGTGTTGATTTGGACAATACGAACAGAAGCAGCTGCAAGACATAGATTCCCAGAATCACCCCAACCGATCTCCAGCGATACTGATCAAATGAACTGACGGCGACGCTCAACCCCAAAACCGCAAAACCCAACGCAAACAAATTGATCGTCGGCATCGCATAGAGCATCGGATCGACCAACTCTGCCAATGGCACCCAGCGGAGTTCTTCCTTCGCCAACGGCATCGGTAAGCTCCAATTCACCCACGGCACAAACCAACCCTGGTTCTCCCGCACCGGTGTCGAGTTGCTCCATATCCCTAGCGTCATGCCCAGGAATACCAACGTACTCAGGATCGCCAATCCAAACACCGAAACTGTCCCGTGGGCTACCAACAGCTGCCATCGCCGCACCGGTTGGGCCAATAGCATTTCCATCGTTCCTCGCCCCAACTCACCACTCACCACGTCGCTTCCACGAGATACACTCCATGCCAACATGCAGAGCAAGAGCACCGGTTCATCGAACGTCAGTCCCAGAATCCCCGGATACGTCAAAAATTGCTCGAGCGGTACCGGCGAAAACTTCTCGAGCATTCTAAATTGCTCGATTAGCGGCCCGAATCCTGATAACTCAAACTGACTGACCGTCCATATGCGTATCCATGGAAACGCCAGCAAGATCGCCCCTAGCGGGATCCCCAACGCCAGTGACTCGTGCCAGTATTTGCGAAGCAGAATTGCAAACATCCCTGGTTTCATTGATTCCTTCTTAACTCATCTGTGCTACGGTGGTTAAAATGATCTGTTCCTGCTCGTCAACGCATCTTGCTGAAAGGTTTTTTTTATGGTCCTGGCCGATATGAGGCAAGTCATCTCCTTGATTCTCGGTGGTGGCCGCGGCACTCGCCTTTATCCCCTTACGAAAATTCGTGCCAAACCCGCTGTTCCTCTCGCGTCCAAATACCGTTTGATCGACATCCCTATCAGCAACTGTCTCCATAGCGGCATCAATCGCATCTACGTCGTCACCCAATTCTTGAGTGTCTCTCTCCACCAGCATATTCGTCAAACGTATCGTTTCGACAACTTCAGCGGTGGTTTCGTCGAACTGCTCGCTGCCCAACAAACCATGGAAAACGACGCTTCCTGGTACGAAGGCACCGCCGATGCCGTCCGAAAAAACCTCCGTTATTTCGATGAGTACGATTGCAAGTATGTTCTCATCCTATCGGGCGATCAACTCTACCGGATGGACTACAGCCAGATGCTTCAAACCCATATCCAGTCCGGTGCTGACGTTACTATCTCTGCGATTCCAGTCGTTCGCTCCGCTGCATCTGCTCTTGGAATCATGCGCTGCGACGATTCCGGAAGGGTTGTTGGTTTTCTCGAAAAACCTCAAACCAACGATGAAATCAACATGGTCGCCATGTCCCCAGGTTGGATCGACAAACAAGGGATCCCTTCCCGCGGTCGCGATTGCTTGGCCAGCATGGGTCTGTATATCTTCAATAAAAAACTCCTTTTCGATATCCTCGATAAAACAAATTACAGCGATTTCGGGAAGGAAGTCTTTCCCGCGGCCATTCGATCCAGGAAAGTCCAAGTCCATCTTTTCGATGACTACTGGGAAGATATCGGCACCATTCGAGCCTTCTACGAAGCCAACCTCTCCCTCACCAAGGATCATCCTCCCTTCGATCTCTTCCAAGCCGACAAACCTGTCTACACAAGACCTCGTTTCCTCCCTCCTACCGTGATCGATGGTGCTACGGTCTCCAATTCCCTCGTTGCTGATGGTTGCCGGATCGGGAAAGGCACCCTCATAGAAAACAGCGTCATTGGTTTACGCTGCGTCATCGGCGAAGGGGTTACCATCCGAAACAGCATTGTCATGGGTGCCGACTATTCCGAAACCCCTGATGACCTGATCCGACACGATCGCGAAGGTCTCATCAAGCTTGGGATCGGCTCAGGAAGTCTGATCGATGGCGCCATTCTCGACAAAAACGTCCGGATAGGAAGACATGTTCAAGTGGTCAACACTTTGGGACTGAACGATAGTGACCTCCACGATCCGTGCTTTGTTCGCGAGGGTATTCCCATCGTTACCAAAGATGCAACGCTGATCGATGGATGGACCATGGGAAAAACCAAATAGATAGATAATTAAAAACTTGTTGTCGTTGTTGAGACCCTCCGCCACCGGTAGACAACTTCGATAGGAAACGGGGAATCAGAAGAAAAAGACAGGAAAAAATAAGCAAGTTAGACCACCAAAGAACGGAGGATAAACCGTCGATAGCCAGAAAGAATGTGGAGTGTTGAAGGTTCAACAAACTGCCGAGTACCAACAGCGAGTCTCGCGAAGTTCGCAGCTAAGCACGATGCGGACGAAAAGAAACAGAAGATGACAATTTTTCCCCAGGAAGGGCGAGGGCAAGCGATGAGGCGAGGGGTAAAGGGTGTGGCGTTTGACATGGATGGATTGCTTCTGAACACAGAGGATCTTTACCAGTTGGTAGGGATGGAACTGATGAAAAAACGCGGTAAAGAATATCGCGAAGATGTAAGAAGAAAGATGATCGGTTTGCCAGCACCCAAGGCGTTTGGAGTTTTGATTGAGGAGGAGCGATTGGACGATACGTGGGAGCAATTGCAAAGGGAAACCGATGATCTGTTCGAACAGATATTGGAAGAGAAGTTGGAATTGATGAAGGGAGTCGAGGAAGTAGTAGCGATGGTGGAAGCAAAAGGTTTGCCAAGGTGTGTAGCCACCAGTTCGACAAGAAGTTTTGCGAGAAAAGCACTAAACCAAAAGAAATTGTTGGCCAGAATGAACTTCTTGATCACCGCGGAAGATGTGCCGCGAGGAAAGCCTCATCCTGACATCTACGAGGAGGCTGCGAAAAAAATGGGAATCCAGGCCGAGGAAATGCTGGTTCTCGAGGACAGTGAACATGGCACCGCAGCCGGGGTGGCTGCCAAGGCGATCGTCGTATCGGTCCCCAATGAACACACCAAACATGGCCGCTTCGACGGAGCAGCCATGATCGCCGACACTCTCCTGGACGTGAGGCTCAAGGAACTTCTGGATAGATCTTAACGAGGAACGGGAGGAAAAGATTTCCCGAACTTGTTGCAGTAAATACTCGCAATCAATTCCTCGTATCCTTTGACCATCGCGTCCAGAGAAAATCGAGAAATGGCGTGGTCGCGGCCGTTGGAACCGAACGTGATTGCAAGATCGGAAGAATCGAGCAGTGACGAGATCCTTCGGACCATGGTATCGGTATCGTCAGGTTCAACGGTGAAGCCATTCCAATCATCCAAAACGCTCTCGGAGACGGAACCCACTCGCGTAGCAACCACTGGGATGCCACACGACATCGCTTCCAAAATAGAAACTGGGCAGGCTTCGTTGAGGCTCGTCAAGGCAAACACATCCAAGGAGGCGAGTAAACGAGGGATGTCCGAACGGGAACCAAGCATGAAGATGCGGTTTTGAAGCGAGAGTTGATTGATCTGTCGCTCGAGGTGCACGCGTTCCGGTCCATCCCCAATGATCAGGAAATAAGCCGAAGAGTTGCGTAAACTGATTTGATGGGCGACTTGAACGAAGTGCTCATGATTTTTTTCTGGGCGGAGAGCAGCCACGATTCCAACCAGGTTCGCAGTAACAGGCAAGCCGAGTTCCTTCCGAACGGAAACGCGAGAGGCGACGTCCGGTCGGAAAACATCGGTGTCGACGCCGTTGGGAATCACAGCGACTTTGGATTCGGGAAACCGTTCCCACTGAACCAAAAATGATCCGTGGGCTTTGGCAACGGCGATGAACCGATCGGTCCAGGGAGTAAGCAGACGATTCAACCTACCGACCCCGTCCGGCCAACCGGTCGAGTGAAGCGCGGAACAAATGACGGGCACGCGAGCAAAGGCAGCGGCCAGACGACCCCAAAACATCTTGTCGCCAGCACCCACGGTGACCACGGCATCGATCTGCTCATCCCGGAAGAACGAGGCCAATCGCGAGACGACAGACAAATCGTACTTGCTTCGCAGCCAACCGGACGAAACTGGAAAGTCGACTGCCAAAAGATCACCCAGGGGGCCTGGGTCTTTCGTGCAGACGACCCGTGGAGCGATCCGGTCGGGCCGAAATCGGCGGATCATGTTTACCAGCAGGGTCTCGGCTCCCCCCACCGGCATGCTGCTCAGCACAAATGCAGTGCGAAGCGGGCGACCAAGCGCCGTGGCGCGATCGGAATGGGGGGTGATGGCACATGTTTCAGCGACATCACGATTGGGAGAGGTAACGGGGTTGGGGGCGAGGCAATCCATCATCTTGATACGATTTCAGGGTTCGGGGGCGGGTCCGAAATAGGTTCGGAAAACGTGTAGCAAATAGGAGACGGTCGCATCGTCTTCCGAGGATCGAACGTCAACCAATTGATCAATGCCGCCATTCCCGGATCGGCATGAATACGCTGCAAATGGCGATGGTCGTCACCGGGGAAGTTGAAGCCTCCGGCAGCGCTGACAAACGCCTTGTAACCGGCTTCGAAAACAACATCGATCGCGGATTGAACGATGTTGCTAGGCAAGCCAAACGGGAACGCGAAATAATCAATGCTCTGGCCGGTCCAGTCTTGCAGCTTCTTGCGAACATCGACAATCTCTGCACGAAGGACAGTCGGTGATAACGGTTGTCCAAAGTCGATATGCGTTTGCGAATGGGCACCGATGACAACCCCGGCATCAGCGAGGCAACGAATGTCATCAATGGTGTTGGTTGACAAGGGGCAACCGTTCGCCACGTCGTGGGGAAAGGGGATCTGCTCTTCGACGAAACGAGTCGTCACAAAATAGGTCGTAGGTATCCCACGCCGAATCAGTTCCGGCAACGCGAAAGACATGTTCTCCGCATAGCCGTCATCGAAGGTGATATGAACCGAGGGCCGTTCCCGTTCGCCAAGCTTTTGGGCAGCCACGGTATCGTCCAAACTGACGAATTCAAAGTGCTGCTGCAACCAGTCCAAGTGGCGAAGAAAGTTTTTGTTCGTGATCGACCAATGATTGGGGGAGTGATCGGCAACACGATGGTAGAACAGAATCGCACCCGGAAACGATTTTCTAGCCGAGAAACGACGAGTCAACGACTGGCGATGTCGCCAGGTCACCTGCAGATACGCTTGCAGAGCGGTTTCTCGGAGAAAAGGTGGCATGCCAAGCTCGAACGAAGGATTGGGCGGGGAATAACAAGTCTTCTCTACCCTTGGTCGGACTAAGAACGAGGGAAGCGTCGATCCTCGATTCCAGGCAGGAAATTGAATCCCGAGGGGGGAAGAACTGCCGCTTGTAAGGGTTGTAGCAGATATAGGTAGACGGAGAAAAAAGCCACGAAAACATGGATCAAGCCATCTCACGTCGCGGCGACCGCGGACCGATGGCCACAACAGATTGTCGAGGAAAAAACGGTCGCGGCGCGAGGATGAACAGGTGGAATTCGCAGTGTTGCTGGTCGGCTTGGCAGCCGCCGTTTGGGCCCTCCTGCTGGTCCAGTACCACGATGTGGTCACAGGTTCGGCCCTCTTCCTCGTTGCCACCAGCGTTTTCCCAGTCGAATACGTCTCCATCGAAGTCGGATTCTCCCTCACTGCAGATCGCGTTTGGCTGGCGGTTTTGATCTTGCAGTTTCTGTACGACCTGGGGACCGGACGAAGTACGTGGCGGGCCTTGACCGCAGCCGATTTTTTTCTGTTGCTGTTTCTGTCATGGCTCGTCCTGCGAACCGTCTTCACGCCGATCGGTGAAGAGATCAAAGGACAACCCTCGACATCCATGCACCTGATCAATGGGTACCTGGTACCGGCATTCCTCTATAGCATTCTGAGGAACACGTCGCAGCAACCAAGACTCGTCTGGAGCAGTCTAGTGGTCCTGCTGCTCTTCGGAGCTTACCTCAGCGTGACCGCGATCTTCGAGATCACCAAACAATGGAGTTTTGTTCAACCGAGCTTTATCGGAGATCCGAAACTCGCGATCCACTTCGGGAGAGCTCGAGGACCGATGCTCAATTCGGTCCGGTTGGGAATGTGTCTGTGCGCGTGCTTGGCCGCCCTGTGGACCTTTCTGGTTTGGCAAAGGCCAAAGAAGCTGAGCACGTGGATCGTGGCAGGAATACTGACCCCCCTGTTCGCGATCGCAATCGCTCTGACTTACACCCGAAGTATCTGGATCGCCTCGTTGGCGATTCTGGTTACCTTGTTGCTGACCATGCTCAAAGGGAAAATACGAGTTACCGCCGCAGGAGGGTTGGTCTTCGGTGCCGTCTTGGCGGGTTTGATCGCCGGTCCCAACCTGGTCGCATTCAAACGCGAATACTCCGCGGCGGAAACCCTCGAAAGCACCCGCATGCGAGGCGCTTTCGCTTATGTCTCCTGGAAAATGATCGCGGATCGACCACTGATCGGGTACGGATTCAATCAGTTCCAAGTGTACAATCGACCCTATCTAGATGACCGTACCACCAACATTCGCTTGGAATCCATACGAGGCTACGTGCATCACAATTCCTATTTGAGTCTGCTGGTGGACCTGGGACTGGTCGGCGGTATCCTGTATGCGCTGGCGTCGTTCGCGATGCTGCAGAGCGTGTGGAAGTTGTTGCGCGATCAAGCGGGGACGCCCATGGCGAAGAGTGTTGCCGTATTCGCTTTATGCCTCATTGTTTCGCATGCCATTCAAATGGCATTTCATGAAGTCTCCTTCTCGAGCATCGAGTACACGCTGCTGATGTTCGCCCTGGGATTGTGCCAAGCCTACCGCTCCGAATCCATGCAAACCGCGAAAACAATGTCCCAATCCACTCCCCTGATACCGAGCGAAACGAGGAGCGTATGGTCCACCTAATGCTGCTGCGACACGCCAAGAGCGATTGGTCGGATGAAGGATTGCTCGACGTGGATCGACCACTCAACCCACGTGGCCGGAAAGCTGCTCCGGATATGGCTCTTTGGATGCAAAAGCATCACTGGATCCCCGACCGAGTTCTCTGCAGCACCGCCAAACGAACCCGCGAAACCTGGGATCGAATCCAAGATTCGTGGCATGCCAAACCCGCGATCCATTTCATCGACCGACTCTATCTGGCGTCCCCGCAAACGATCCTCGAAGAAGCCATGGCGCACGCCACCGGTGCCCAGTCGCTCCTGGTCATCGGCCACAATCCCGGAATAGAAATGCTTGCAACACAGCTGAGCGATGAACCCTGCGAAATGCGGACTTGCACGCTCGTGGTGTTGGAGTCCCAGCCGACCTGGCCCAGCGACTGGTGGGATAGCGGTTCGTGGGAACAAGTAGCCAAACATCGCGCCTAGGCCTCGCTCGAGGACGCAGGCCCTGCCTCGGAAACGAACAGGAATGCTCTTGGAACATCAAGTTCCTTTTTGCTAGACTCCCCGCGGATCGATTGACCCGAGAGCCAGGAGCAAATCTAGGATGCGTTACGAATTTCAGGTTGTTTGTGTCGAGGAGCGAACCAAGTGGCTGGCATGGACTTGGGTGGCCACGGCTCCTCTTCTCGCCGTTCTGGGCTCTTCGGTCGTCCATGGGCAAGCTACGGATAAACTGGTGGCTAC
>Ga0315904_10010220_pt1 | contig 12165 bp, 21 predicted proteins | sample LakEriMetagenome_6_FD_203529 | JGI IMG/M metagenome (GOLD analysis project Ga0315904, IMG submission 203529) | Freshwater fungal communities from buoy surface, Lake Erie, Ohio, United States - Buoy 12 MA120 | ecosystem: Environmental > Aquatic > Freshwater > Lake | place: USA: Lake Erie, Ohio...
GTATTGTTTCGTCCGGCATTGTGTCATTGTGTGTGCTATACACAAGATTAAAAATGTCATGCTCATCCTGTACATAGATTAGTATCATCTTCATCGCCGTTCGCCTTTCCATATGGTCAATTTGACCTATTTGTATTATAGTACATAATTATGAGAGCAAGATTAGAAAATTGAATTTTAGATTTTGGATTTTAGGGGGCTCGAAGAGTCCCCCAATTTTTTCGTAATTTTTTAGGGGAGCCTTAGCTCCCCCAAAAATACCGCCGGTGATTATTTGACTATAGGATGTTTTTTCTTATAGTCTGCTAATTGCTTGCGTACCGCCTTACGGAATTTTTCCTCTTCTCTGATATATTCGCCGTATTGCCACTTTTGATGGATATGACGTGGCAATTCATTGCCGTAAAAATTCTCGTCAATTTGCGTAAATTGCCACATATCAATACCGTTTAATTCACACTCGAGACGGCTAAGCTGCTCAATAGTAAACGGCGTGCGTTTCCACACAAGAATAGGCACACTTTTTACACGCTCTGAAAAATCCTCATACGCCTCTACGCTACTGTCAACGTTAGCACGTTGCTCATTCAGAATCACGTAATAGTACTTTGGCTTGCGTATTCGCATCTGTTACCATCCTGTCTACTAAACTAACTTACATACTTATTATAACAAACATATCACACGTCTATGCACGAATTAGATTAGAGCTAGATGAGAGAAAATAGGGGACTCGAAGAGACCCCCAAATCTACTTGACAATAAAAGACCCCCGCTAGCTACTAGCGAGGGTCTAGGGACTATTTAGTATCGAGTACTACTACCAGTAGGATAGCTGCAACCATTAGGGGTAGGGTAATCACTAGATGAAGACCTCCAACTTTTCAGATAACTTTTGACGATAGAATGAAAACAACTTAACGCCGATAAGTACACCATTAGACGATATTGTAGCGTGTGCCTTACGGACGGGCTCGCCGAGATACAGCTCAGCATACTGAATATAATTCGGAATAGTCTCTGATATTATGTCACGCAAATCTGTCAACTTTTCCATCTCAGTCTCAATGTACGCATCACGGAATTCGATAACTACCTGATACATCTTATGCTCCTTATACTGATAAGTGCTAGGGTCAACTTGACCTATTTGTATTATATCATAGGGCGAAAGCCCCAACATTAGAGAACGATGAGGAAAAATAGGGGACTCGAAGAGTCCCCCAAAAATTTCACATCTTTTAGGGGAGCCGTAGCTCCCCCAAAAGTACCTAGATTACATTATGTCGTCGAGAGTTACCCACGGCAACGGGTCAAGACGGCGACGGACATACCGAACCATAGCAACGGCGGTGTCCATGTCCGCCCGAGAATAACCGGCATCGTTGGCGAAAATCAGATTGTGGGCATTGTCGAGCATCCGGTCGATTTCACCTAGCCGGTGGTCGGTCAGATTGTGTGCCTTGCCGGACAAGTGGCAACGGGTGTCCTCTAGGAACTGAGCGAATTTTTGGCGGTTCATGACATCCTCCACGGGTCAAGATTGACCCTACACAAGTATTGTACCATGAAAAACTTGCAGCCAACATTAGAGAAAGATGAGAAAAAATGGGGGACTCTTCGACTCCCCCAAAAACGACGACCACAAAAAATAGGGGAGCTGCGACTCCCCCATTTTCTTTGATACCTAGCCGATTAATTCTAGGTACGATTTTTCACCGTTCGGCAATTTTATCATCTTGCCAGGCACGCTAGCGATAGTGCCTTTTTCCAACGTCCACACACGCATTTCCACGTTGACGACGGATCCGCTAGGAATTTCTTGCCACGTCATAGTTTCACGAATTTTCATACCGGCGACGACCCAAGTCATACCGAGGCGTTCCTCTTGAAAGTCGAATACGAATGAGTAGCCCGAACCATCGTCGCTAGTGCGACAGTCGCCGTGAATTGTAACGTTGTACATCGTAGCCTCCGTATATCGTGTAATCATTTGATTACATAGTCATTATAACATGTGTATATAGCAGATGCAAGCATTTTAGATTAAAATTAGATTAATGAATTTTCAATTTTCGATTTTGTATTTTTGATTTTTGGGGGACTGCGGGACACCCCTAAATTTTTAGGGGACTCTTCGAGACCCCCAAATTTGATAGACATAAAAAATAGGGGAGTTGTAGCTCCCCTAAAAAACCGCCGGTGTACTACTTGTGATAGAGGTTAATCATCAATTTAGCAGTACGGTAAGCTTTCCAATAGTCCATACGCTTAACCAACAGCTCTTGCGTCTCACGAGGTCCGTAGATGGTGAATGACCATTCTTTGCTACCATACCGCCACATTGATACATGCACCCCATCTATGCGGATGCGCTTAACTTGTGCCGTCGCCATCGGTAACCTCCATATCTAAGCTAACTTACAATACTAAGTATACACTACATTCATACGCAATAGTATGAGTAAATGATGAGAGAATTATGAGTAATCTGTGCAGCTAAAATGGGGGACTGCCGGACACCCCTAAGTTTTTAGGGGACTCTTCGACTCCCCCAAAATTTTGTAGACATAAAAAATGGGGGAGCTGCGACTCCCCCATTCTTGCCGTGCTTAGTTGAATTCGAGCATCAAATCTTCTGCGTCGTCGTCGTTGGTCTTAGGGGCGTGTATCGTATCCCACTTGACCAAAGAATTGTCCGCCGCATAGATACCGGCAAAGTAGCCATCACCGGCGGTCATTTTGTTGAGCATTAACGGTAACACGTTGAAAATAACTTCCACTTCTGCTATCGTGTTCCATTGACCGAGCGTGTAGCCATCCACTTTGAGAGTATACATACCGTCTCCTTAGCTATCGTGTAATCATCTGATTACAATAGTATTATACACTATGTTCGCTGCGAATAGTAGTAATTTAGATTAGAGAAAGATGAGAGAAAATAGGGGAAGTGCAGCTCCCCCAAAAATTGCAAAAAATGGGGGAGTCGAAGAGTCCCCTAAAATGCTCTGAAGCTCCCTTAGTGTATAAGTGCTAGGGCGTTCACGTTATCCAACGCTAGGGGGGCTTGCGGGGGGTTGGGGTAGGAGGGAGGAATTGACATAAAAAATAGGGGACTCGAAGACTCCCCCAAAATTAAAAATAGGGGACTCCCGCAGTCCCCTAAAATTTAATAGACATAAAAAATAGGGGAGCTGGGACTCCCCCATTTTTAGAATTTGGGGGAGCTGCGACTCCCCCATTTTCTTACTCTTTTTCTAACTCAGGATGACTAATCGTTATTGACCGCTGCAAGTGACGATTGCGATACACATGCACAACGCACTGACACTCAGATGCAAGTGATTCCTCGTAGGCAATCTTGACAGCGTCTACCATGTGAGGATGTGCTATCGTCACACTCTCACGCACCCACACGACACCCTCGATGGCACTCACCACTACTACAGTATACTCACCCATGACATCCTCCGTCGCTGCGATGTAATCATTTGATTACAATACTAGTATACACTATAACCAGGTCACACGCAAGCAAATTAGATTAGAATTAGATGAGAGAATTATGAGAGAAAATGGGGGAGCTGGGTCTCCCCTAAAATTTTTAGGGGAGTGTGGGACACCCCCAAAATCTATCAAAAATAGGGGACTCCCACAGTCCCCCAAAAATTTATTGACATAAAAAATGGGGGAGCCGTAACTCCCCCATTCCGCTTGATTGTACTACTCGGCGTTGTCGTCGTCTAGCACGTCCTCAGCTGCGCCGCCGCACTCTGAGCAACAGACGAAAAATGGCGACCAGGACTCCTCGTGGACGTTGTCGCTCGAAACATCGCCGCCGCAAATATCGCACACCATAGCCGACCTCCGCTACTAGCATGTAATCATTTGATTACACTAGAATTGTACCATATGCAAGTATACAATACAAGCATTTTAGATTAGAATTTGATTAATGAATTCTGAATTTTCAATTTTAGATTTTTGATTTTTGGGGGACTGCCCGAGTCCCCCATTTTCTCTCATTTTTCTCTCATCTAACTCTCATCTAAATCCCTTGTATCGGCAGCCGACATAGTGTATACTGTAAGAGGATTAAGTTAACAGAAAGGCTACGGACATGTTGATGGCATCTTTGGGTGTGGCTACTATCGTAATCATGGGTATCGTCGTGTGGTCCTGGTCAATTGTCATCGAGTACGATGTGGATAGCCGTGTGCGTCATGGGTACTTGGCGTTTCTTTTGATGTGGGCGTTGTTTGTGTTCGTAGTAATCGGTACTATGTAACCGACACGGTTTTGGGGGAGCTACGGCTCCCCTAAAATCATAGCAAAAAATGGGGGACTGCGGGACACCCCTAAAACTAGAAAATAGGGGACTCTTCGAGTCCCCCAAAAATTGTAGACATAAAAAATGGGGGAGCCGTAGCTCCCCCATTTCTGTGGTCGTTTTAGTACGTCGGTGGTGTGAAGCAGAGTAATTTTACCATAGTCTCTTTTGTCCAAAATGGTTGCGTATCGTCTATGGTATCTATACCATAATTATGCACTTTGAGCAACGATACACGGCGACGATACAGGTCAAACTTGACGATACCGAGCTTCATTTCAGGACTATCTTTGCGTATACCGTGCAGTCCACGGACAACATGCAGATAGTCATCAAAATACATACCGCCGGTGCCATCCTCGTTGATAAACACGATGGCATAAATCGGCTTAACCGGTTTGCGTTGATGCTTCATGGCATCCCCCAGGGTGGCGGTGTAGCTCGTCCGCCGGTTTTGTCTACACTTATATAATACCATAAAAACACCGCTGCGAAAATGAGAGTTAGATGAGAAGATTATGAGAAAGAAAAAAATTTGGGGGACTGCTGGAGTCCCCCAAAAAATGCTCACGAGCTCCCTTAGTGTATAAGTGCGATGGGTTTGATGATGTCGCAGGAATAGGGGGCTTGGGGGAGACGGGGGCGGGACGGAGGGAGAAATTGACATAAAAAATAGGGGACTCGAAGACTCCCCCAAAATTAAAAATAGGGGACTCCCGCAGTCCCCCAAAAATTGTAGACATAAAAAATAGGGGAGCTGCGACTCCCCCATTTTTCGGGCTATTTTAGATTACCCGTATCTTTCGCACGTCCTCGTCGTAGCAGAGACCTTGAAAGAATTCTTCGACGTGGCTATACATCGCATGGGTATCGGTCTTGAGCGTATAGCACTCATCACGCCATGACGCTACTACGATAACAGTACCGAAAGTCAAGACCGGCAAGGTGTTGTACGCTTTCGTACCCTTGACCGCATCGATAACCGGCACGATGAGCTGACGATGCTCATACAGGACCTCGTCAATGGCGGTCAGAGTCAGGACCTTGCTGCTAGCCTCGTAAGCGGTCAGGACGGTCACGGTCACCAAGAGATTTGCGCTTGACATAAGAGTAGCCTCCGAAAATAGGGCATAGGCGAGCCCACGTATTAAATTAGCCTATGAGGGTATTCTAGCAGATGTCAGCTGCGAAAGCAATAGATTTAGATGAGAATTAGATGAGAGCCAGATGAGAGAAAATGGGGGACTGCGGGACACCCCTAAAATCTATCAAAAATGGGGGACTCTTCGAGCCCCCCAAAAATCCACACATTTTTAGGGGAGCTGTGGCTCCCCCAAATTTGAATTTTGAAATTTGAATTTTGAATTTTAGAAAATTATTTCATTGTATTGATTTGTAGCGTAAATTTTATTTTCGGCGAAAAATTTATTTACCGGTATTTCTTGCATCTGCCACGATTCTGCGTAGTATACCGTCCAATCGATAACCGACAAATCGTCCGGCATGGCGGTCATTGTGCCGGTGCGGTATTCCGAAAACTCATTTTCAGAAACACGGGCGACAATTTCGGCAAAGGTCCAATGCTTTACCGTGTACACGATGATACCGGCAATTTCGCCGGTAAAGACGGCGATTGTGTTTTCAGGCGTAATGATTGACATAATAAAATCTCCGCTATAGACGCAAGGCAAGAGTAGCCCCACAAAAGAATTTTAGCACAGATTGAAAATAATGTCAATAACGAATTTTTAGATTTTGACGGCAGCCAGGCCAGATGCTGATTTTTGGGGGACTGCCGGACACCCCTAAAATTGAAAAATAATAGGGGACTCTTCGACTCCCCCAAAAACTCATTTACATAAAAAATGGGGGAGCTGCGACTCCCCCAAATTTTGGGTTTTGATTTTAGATAATGTCAATTATGATTTTGCACATAATCGCCCACAACAAAATCGCCCACAACCATAGCGTAACCATTTTCTGACTTGCGCCGTACTCGTTAGCTATTATCAGAGTAGCTGCGCCCAAAAGAATCACAAACACCGTCATCACGCCCAAAATCAGCATAGTCATGGCAAAATCTCCGCAAAAGTCAAAAAGTCGAATTACTTTTTGATATTTTCATTTTAGCACACTTAAAACTAAAATGCAATAGCAATTTTGAGCAATTTTTGACGAGTTTTTGGGGGACTGCCGGACACCCCTGACTTTAAAAATGGGGGACTCGTAGAGTCCCCTAAAAATTTCAGATTTTATTTTCAAATTCTGAATTTTCCAAATGCTCTCTGGCCCTATCATAAAAAGTGTCAGGGGCTTAACCCTAATCGCGTGCGGTTGGGCTTGGGGGACGGCGGGGGTGGGCGGGTTGGCCACGTTGACATAAAAAATGGGGGACTCGCAGACTCCCCAAAAAATTATGTTAAGCTACGCTGCATCCCCGATCGTGCGTGTATTTTGAATTTTGAATTTTGAATTTTGCAATTTTCAATTTTCAATTTCGATACGGATGAGCAACAAAAAAAAATACCGCAGGCGACGCCTGCGGTATTTTGTGTGTGTGTGTTATCGTGAGAATTTCGCACTTATTATTGCCATTGCAATAACCTCGGTTGCCGTGAATTGCCGTCGTGTCAACCAGTAGCAGGCGTAGCGCAACCATTCCGTGTCAACGTCAACCATAGTGAATGTTATCGGGTTAAGAGTGCGCCCGTAGTTATTGTATACCGTTGCAATTAACATTTCGTTGATGCGTGAGTGCGTGTATTCGTCAACCCGTGAATATTTTGCATCGTAGTGCAGGTTAATACCCATTGTAATCATCCTCATACTAAAATCGATTAATCGTACCTATTGAATAACGCCTGACCTATCTATGCTATTACTTAACCTTGTATACCGTGAATTTTAGTGATTCGTACCATGCACGCACCACTTTTGGCATCCTATCGCCTCGGCGTGCGTTGCATTTACGACACTCCACATACACGTTGCCGTCATGTGTAGCTCCAAACATGATGCTCGGTACTGCATGCGATAGTGATAACGAAGGCGACGTACCTATAGTTCCGTCATCCTTAGTTATCTTAACGTTGCGTCCTACAGGTGCATTACATACAGGACATACCGTTGCATCCTCAGGCGTTATCCATTGCAAGTTCTCCCATCCGGCAGGTGCCTTCACAAGGCGTCCTGTCGGCGATAATAGCTCGCCTTTTACACTTGCAATGAGGACCTCTAGTCCTTTTGACGGGTTATCCCGTCCGGCATCCGGACCTGCAACGACGTATTTTAACCCGTCGTATGTCATGTCCTGCTCGTCGTTGAGGCGCATTATCGATTGCAATGCGATAAACTCGGCATCCATCTTAAGCGCCTCGTAATTGATACCATAGTCAAGTTTCAAGGTCATAACCTTGTATAGTACGTCCTTGCCTGACATGGTGCGTCGCATTGCGACGCCTGATACGCTACTTTTAGCCTTAGCCATAATCATCAATCCTATCATGTGCGATAGGTCAGGCGTTATTCACTTGTGAAGGTGCTATTGACACTTGCCATATGACGTATGGGTCAGGCGTGTGTTGTGTCAACGAGACGCATAGTAGCATGAATATTCATACCGTGTCAATAGCAAAATACAATCAATTTTGTATCAATTTTTAACGCACGATCGGGTATATACCATGCTAGCATACGCATACGTATAGACCGAGTGCGTAAATAATCGTCGCTAGCATAGCTAGGATTGCTCAGAATCGACGGCGCCATTTTTTCCGAGCGTCGTATAGGGTAGAAAAAATCAGGCACCTCAAATCGCCCAGACCGGTACACTGACCCTCACAAAATTTTAAAAGGTCCCTTTTGGTTTTAGGGTTCCCACTTGGTCTCCACTTGTTTCCACTTGTAAAAAAAAAAATTCCCCTAGATTTCTCTAGGGGAACGATTAGATTTTTCGCATATCTACCACGAAGACTTCGATGTTCTCGATAGACTTCCAGAACTTCTGGTCTACATGCTGGACATGCACCTGAATCAGGAACATCGTAGAGTCATTGATGGTAAATGCAGGACAGCCGGTGTGCGACTCAATCTCTCTGATTAACTTGTGTATCTTTGCGTACTCGGGCCATTCCTTAAGTTTAAGACGAACGGTCAGGAGGTTAAGCGGTGGAATCTCCTCGTCAAACTTGTTCACTAGTTTCATAGACAACCCCCTGAATGTAATAGCTGTAGATTTCGTAGATATAGGCTAGTGACAGGATAAGCGTGAACTCCGCCGGGAAGAAGTTAGTATTATCCAGTAACAACAGGATAGCGGCGGCTGACCATGTATACTTCCAGAAAATCATAGGAATTGCTAGAAGATAGATTGGGTTATTGTATAGGTCAGGAAGCCAGTCATAGATTAGGGCATAGTAAAAAGAGACCCCCGCAAGAACAATGGCTGAGAGTAGGACGATTGTACTAGGTAGTTCTTGTCCTCTAAGCTCACCCGGAAGCTGATAGGATAGGATTTGTTGTTTGTAATCCTCAAGTCTTGCTCTTGCGTGCCTGAACCATCTTCGTTCCATATTGATACGTTATCCTGCCTTTCTACACCAAGAAGCGGTGTGGAGTGTAATTTAAACTCAAGTAATAGACCATGTTTTCTTGCAACCTCGGCGTATCTGGATGCTAGGTCGCACCAACCGCCGCCGTAGATTCCGTAGACTGTTTCCAACTGGTATTTATCCGGATGGCCCACGGCTTCGTTAAAAGACCATGTTTCTCCGGGGTATATCGTAAACTCCTCTAGCACTGGGAGGATCTGCTGAATATTATGTTCTATAGCTGTACCAGACGGTAGCGGCGAGGAGATTATCTCCACTCTGTTTGGTATGAACATAAGACTGGCGAGTAGCCAATAGACAATCACAAATCTCCATTTAATTTTTCTCATTAATTTATATTTACAACACTGTGTGTTTTTACCTCCTGTATTTTTATGACCTCATAGCTTCTCAATCTGTGTAATTATAATTCCCTCATCTGGTGCATCTTGTTGGTAAGTGATTAAGTACTTACCGTCGCTGTCCTCGAATGTAACCGTGTACTCATTTGGGTATAGTTTGTAGAGTTCGTACCAGAAGTCTACACCGTCACCACCATTATGAAAAGCCTTGTGAGTGTGGACATAGGTAACGTCGGAGACTGTGCCGTACTCACGTAGTTCATCAAGACTGCCTACGTGCATAAGTAAGTGTATGTTCATGCTTCCTCCACATGAGTAACTTTAATTCTATTACCGGCGAACATCTTATAATAAATCAGCAGTTCCTTACCGTTTTGTCTTAGGTTAACTGTCCCATTACCTAAGAAGCGGTAGAGAAACCCGAAGATGGCATTATTAAGACCAACGTCCAGAATATTAACATCTGGTGCAGGTTCCTCATAACACTCTTTGTTATTGAAGATATAACCATACGAAGCTAACTGGTCTAGACTTACACACTTATAGATAGCAGGAATATCTAAGTCATAATACTTGTTAGTGTCCAAGACGTGCTGCAATCTCCTTTCGTTTCACCGTGTAGCAGTGAAACCCCTTGAAGCGTTCCAGACGCTCTCTGATTTTCCCTGTTAGGTAAGTAAATGCTTCATTCGTGTGCAGCTCACCTTTCCAGTTCCCATCTACTCGTTTCCCAATCATCTTCGGTACTAGGGTGTTATCTCCGTAGATGTCTAAGTAGATGTCGCTTGTATCTTCATAATGGATATGGAGTCGGCGTAACATGCGTAAGAGCATAGTAAACTCACCCTGATTACTATCGCCAATTCCGTCCATGTCAAATTTATGGTGGTATAAAATAGTCTTTGGGGAGACGTTATCAACATAGATAACATAGCTACCATGTTGCGTCCCCCCATCGAAATAACAAATTAACTTTGTCACTCAGACTTTCCGGTAATACCCTTGAGCAACTTCTTCTGATACCAGATTTGCTCCGTTGAAGCTACCACCTCAGCTTCGAGGAATACGCTTCCATCTTGATACTCCAGCGGACCTTTCCAAAGGCTAGTACCGCTTGAAAGAACCCCGATGAACTGGTCAAGTGCTGCATTTTCTGTAAACGCTTGCCCACGCTTGAAACCAATACCGTTTGTGTCCATATTAGCGAAGTTATCCCAATCTGGACCGTACCAAACAAAATCCGGCTTGTAGCTGTTGGTCTTATGTGCTTCGGCCAACTTCATGTACTCTGGGTACCAGTTGAAGTAGGGAACACCCAAACAAGCTTCCGGACCCTTTTCACAAGCTTCTGGATGGTCATAAGGGAGTGAGTACACGTCCTTACCATCAGCACGATGCTTGCCAACCTGAGTAGCGACATCTGGAGTGTCAATACCACCCATGATTACGTCATGATTGGTTGATACGAAGTCACCAATGATGTTAACTGGGTCAAGCGTTACTCCCGGAATGTTAAACCAGAAACCTACCCAGACCACGTTGAACTCAAGTGGAGTAGTTTCCCCACGAAGAGCAGTCCAACAGTAGTTCGCACCCAAGTAAGCGGAGTTAACCAACCGCCGGGTCTCGTCATTGATGAGTGGCCCGACATACCCAATCTTACCGGTCTTGGTTGTCAGTGCTGCTGCACAACCGGCAATCATCTTCCCATACTCCATCTTACCCATTACATTACCCAAGTTATCCGGTGCCTTACCTGTAATGCGGTCATCACCAGATGCGTGTACAAACTTAATCTCTGGGTGACTGAGTGCGGCATTACGAGTGCCGTCCTTGAAATCGTCTGAGTTGGTGATAATCATGGTAGCACCTTGACCAATCAACTCCTCAATTACCTGCTCGACTTTCACATTCGGACGGTCAGCTGGGTTTACCTTGTCTACGTAGACAAACTTGATACCAGCGTCCTTTTCCACACGCTTCATTGCGTCGTAGTGTGACTGGCTCCAACCGCCATCATTAATTGGACCGACCAGAACCATACCGATTGTGGTGTTACCGGTCTCAGCAGGAGCAACTGCACACGAGACCAAAACCAAAGCAACCAGCATCAACAAGACTTTTCGCAACATATACTCTCCTAAATTTAATGGCGTGGCTTAATGCGTAGTGGTGTGCCACTTTCACCGTTTCAGTAGCCAACTGAGGTTCGTCTAACTGCTCTTTCATACAGCCATGATAATAACCAGTATGGCTAGTACTTCGTTATCATGCACGCCCCAGCCTCACTAGGGCTACCAAGAAGAGTAGAAACTACGCTCAACCTATGCAAGTAGTATAGCACAAGTTTATTTACTTGTCAAATGGTAGTCAATTCGTTTGCGTGCGATTTCTGCGTACTCTTGGTTTTGCTCTATGCCGATAAAATTAAAGCCCTCTAATACTGCGGCAATACCCGTTGAACCAGAGCCTACAAACGGATCTAGTACAGTCCCTCCGGGTGGGGTAATCAATCTACATAAGTATGTCATCAACTTAACTGGTTTAACAGTCGGATGGTGGTTAGCTCGATGTATCGGCTTGATTTCTGAGCCGTCTCCACCAAGCCTCCCGCCAGTGACATTACCCTGCATAGCACCAGTTTGTCGTACCTCCATTCCGTCTAAACCAGCTTCACGCTCTTTCTTAGAAGTCTTAGCCACGTAGAAAAATCTGGAAGCCCCCATGTTATCACCGTCGTCGTAACTTTTAAATGCCCTACCACCGCCAAAGAAGCCCTCAGAACCAGACGATTCACTAAATCGCATACTCAGCTGACCCGTCTGTTTATCAAGTATAACTGCGGCATCCTCATCAAAAATTACGTTTGCGGGCCAACGACCGG
>Ga0315904_10010226_pt1 | contig 12156 bp, 16 predicted proteins | sample LakEriMetagenome_6_FD_203529 | JGI IMG/M metagenome (GOLD analysis project Ga0315904, IMG submission 203529) | Freshwater fungal communities from buoy surface, Lake Erie, Ohio, United States - Buoy 12 MA120 | ecosystem: Environmental > Aquatic > Freshwater > Lake | place: USA: Lake Erie, Ohio...
TCGCCGTTACCGTGTAGTCAGAACCACCCGTCGCCGTCTGAATGAATCCGGGGAAGGTGAAGACGTATTCCTCGGCATCGGTCCACGAGGTTGGCACCTTGCAATACACGCGGTCCCATTGCAGCAGTCCGCCGTTCTTGTCCGTGAAATTGTCTTCAGCGACTAGGTAGTAAGTCGGCGTCGAAGGTACACCATAGGAACCTGCGGCCGGATAGGCCGTGTCCAGAGTCAGCGGAACGTAGCTTGCCGCGACCTGCATGAAGCTCTGACGGAAAAGCGTCTTCTCGTTTGGGACCGGCAAGACCGGTTCCCAGACCGGAAGCCCTACCGTGACGGCGGCGGTGAACGAAGCCTGCGTGCTGGCCGTGTAATAGGTGACGCTCATTGTACGGATGAAGGCGCGAGGCTGTTTTCGATGTTCTGCAAATGCTCGTTTGCCCTCGTTACTGCTTCGGCCGTTCGTTCAAGTGGTGAGCGTTCAGCCGAGCTCAAGGGATCGAGACGCTCGCGCAATTTGAGAGCACGAGATGTTGAGATGTTGGCCTCGGTTTCAAATCCAGCGGCCCGTTGACGGCGAGCTTGCTTCTCGAGTCGTTGAATCTCACGCGCTCGCGCCTTGGTTGTCTGACTGACGCCCGGAGCGCCGGCCGCAAGTTCAGCCACCGAGAAAGTTGATCGGTCTCGGAAGGCTTCATCCGCCGCCTTCTCTGCATCGAGCACCGACTTCCGCGCCTCCTCAAGTGCCTTCTGGTTCCTTACCTCTGCCTCTGCGCGTCTGATGTTATCGTCGACGATCTTCTCGTTGACCTTCGCGATCTCCTTGTCGAGCTCGAGGATTCGGCGCTTCGCCTCGATCTCGTCATCATTTGAGAGCGCGATGTCGTCCGCGAGCTTTGCCTCAAGATCAATGCGCTCGATCGTGAGCTCTCGAAGCGCCTCCTCGTTTGTCATTGATTGACGTTCAAACGCGCCCCTGTCCTCCGATAGCTTCTTTATCGCGTCATCGTAGCTTTTCGTATCCTGCTGGAGTTTCTCGAGTCTGTTTGATTCACCTTCATCAATCTTCTTCTGAAGTTTGTCGGTCTCTTGAAGTATCCGGGCGCGTTCCTTCGCTATCTCCGCGAGACGCTTGTTCTGTTCGTCGGTCAGTCCGGGCGCTGGAAGCGTTTCCTGACGCACCTGAAATGCGCCTCCCAACGTAGTCCTTGTCGTAGCCTTTGCCGCAGCCTCTCGGATCTGCTTTTCCTCGCGCAGCAATCTGGCCTCTTGCTGACGTAAGTTCGCAAGGTTCTGTTCGTCTGTCCTGCGCGCCGCAAAAATCTGTTCGTAGATGTTCGCCGTTTCGGCAGTCAGTTGTTCTATTTCCTTTGCTGAATCCGCCGCCTCCTTGAAGCCATTCGTCAACTTGTCGACGACGGATTGCACGCTTTGGATTCCAAGCCCCTGCAGAAGCCCCTTGAAAACATCTCCGGCGCCAAAGGCTCGATTGAGTTTGCGCCCGATGTCATCACCGGCACGCCCGACATCCGCGGTCGTCTTCGTCAACGCAGCCTTGAAGGCCGTCGTATCGAGCCCCATCTTCGCGACGATTTCAGAGACGAAAGCCATATTCAGCGGGAAGCGTTAAGCTCGCAGAGAAACTCGTTGGTGATCGCATCACTCGGCGACCAGTCGTTGAAGTCCTTACCTTCGGCCTGCGCTTGGATGTATTTGAGGTACTGGAAAAGCTGCGCGAGCGGAGTATCCAGAATCGCGTCTCGATCCCAGCCGGTATCCTTCGCGATCCGCATCACGAGCGGAACCAAGAAGCACGTCCCGAGCGGCCGCTTTTCTCCGGCCTGCGCGCTGCCTTTCGGAGCATCTTGGAAGATGGCGTCAACGTAGGCCCGGCACTCCTCGACCGAGGCATCGAACTTCCTCGGAGCGATGCGGCGGAACATCTTTTTTCTGCGTCGAAGATTCCACCAGCTTTGCGTCCCGTCGTTCTGCACGTTCAGAATCCAAAGGAACATCGCGAGCTCGACCGCTCCGACCTCGCCCGGACAAACGAATGGCGAATCAATGCCGTTAAGGATCAGGAGATCCCGTGCCGTCATTGGGCGAAGCTCCTCGCCGCAAATGGTGATCGGTACGGATAGGAACGCCTGCTCCCGGCGCGCCTCCTCCTGCGCTCGCAACTCGGCAAAGCGCGGCCCGTACTTCTTCTCCCAAAGTTCGTTCGGAGCCATGTCGGCGATCCCTTGTTCCGGCCTGCCGCTGGCGCGAGCGAGAGCCGCACAAGCGACCGCCGCAGGGTTTAGATCTCCTCGCGGAGCGTGAGCGTCTGGCGCTTAACCTCGCGATTGCCTTCCGGCTGCGAAGCCTGCGAAACGACGAAGGTGATGCTGGTCCCGTTCTTGATCGAGATCTGCGCGAAATCGCCTCGCGAGATGTATGTCGTCGAGGTGGTCGCAAGCTGGGCGGTGGCGGTAGCGGTCCGAGGTTCGGCGATGAGCGCGAACCCGTTCGGAGCGCCGACCTCGTTCTGCCGGGCGATCTCGAAGGTTCCCTCGGTAGGCTCAAAAGCCTCGAGGATCACCGAGGCGGAACCGCCGCCGGAGAACGAGAAGGTGACTACGCGGGAACCGTAGGGAAACGTGGTCGGGTAGAGATACGGAATAGCCATGACGATGGAGCTTTAAGATTGCGGCAACTGTCAAACGGTAGGAACGACGCTCGGAAGGATGCCGTATTCAATCCGATGTCGAAAGGTGGTGATGTCTTCGCGGTCGCCCTCTGGATCGCGAACCGAAACGGTTGACCCCATTTCCATGACGTCAAGGGTAGTGTACCAAGTAACGGCCGGCGAAATTAGTTTTTGAGCTTCACGAGACAAGAGGTATCGGACGCGCCCTCTAATCGTACCATGATTTTGAGGCGTTACGGAGGTTCTCTGCGTCACAACGTCCGTCTTGAGCGTAAGAAATCGGTGGGAGTAGTACCACTCGCCGTTCGCGTAAGCCATCTGATCCGAGGCGCGTCCGACTTCCTCGACCTCGATCTCGATGCGCGGCGATGTCGCAAACGATACGCTCTGCGCCGAGAGTATGTTCGCCGTTGGAACGGTTGTTCCTCCGTTCTGCAATACCGTGAGAACAGACTGAACCCAGTTTCCCTCCTCATTGTAAAGTTGCGCGAAATTGCTCATGGCGAAGATTGGCCGAAGACTGTACCTGCGAAAGAAGCCCGGCGGGTTTTTCCTCCACTAGCAAGACGCTTGATCTCTTTTTCAATCGACATCCTCCGAGCATTGAGGGCGACTTGAACTATCCGCTGCTGATAATTCGGAATCTTGATCGACCCATTCCGCGCAACGATTTCCATCCTGTTTGGAGTCGGTTCTGTGTACCCTCCTTTCGCGTATCCTGCGTGTCGTTTAACCCAGCTCGGCAGTTTTAGACCGACTCCCTCTGCCGCCCTCAACCATCCAGCCTTTGCAAGCCCCACCCTGCGCTGAACTTCTCGAACGTATTTGCGGTACGCAATCCGATCCGTCGTCATTATGAATGACTTCTGACGGACGCGACCGTACCTGTTTCTTCGGCTGATGTGATCCTGCTTGTTGAACGGTTTGACGAGCCAATTCCGACCATCCATGTCTCGCATCGCTTGCTGGAGCGTTTCGTTGTCTTTTCTTCGGATCAGTTCACGCATCGGCAAACGAACCTCTTCTCGTGCGCGTGCAAAAGAATCTTGATCCAAAAGACCTACCGCCTTCTGGATGTCTGCCTCAACTGCTGATCGACCTTGCTTGAGATTTTTGGGAGGAGTGAATCGTATAATGTCGCGCAGCAACAGACGCATTTCTTCTTTTAGGAGCAAAAGAGCATCAGCATTAAGCTCGTGAACGAACGTATTCAGTCCGTCGCGATATCGCGCCTGATTGATGGCAAACGTGAACTTCATTGCAGCGGCCGGCGCAGCGTGTACTCATGCCATTGCTCGTCGGTGTTCGGCTTCACGATCTGCCACGTCGTCGAGTCAAAGACTCGGAAGATGTAGGAGTTTGCCGGAATCCCTGCCGTGATCGAGGTTCGCGGTATGCAGACCGTGATCTGTCGTTCGTCCGTGAAGCCGCTGTTCTCCATCAGGACGTCGCGATCGGTCTGATTGAAGACGCCGTAGTAAGTCGTGGAAGCGTAGACAAAAGCCTCGGAGGCGGTTCCGTCGGGTCCGCCAATCGCGAGCGCATCCGTCGCGAGCTGGGCAATGTCGAAGTCTTTCAGCGCCATACCTATTTGCCAAAGGTCAAAAGCACGCGACCGCCTTCCCCTTGGCGCACAACGTCAAGAGCGGCGTTGATCGCGGCGAACGGGAACTCGTGCGTGATGACCTTATCCGCGAGGAGATGCCCCCTCTCCCAGAGCCGCACCCATCTCGGGATGTCGACGTCGGGAACGAAGCCTCCGCCCTGCGTCGCCTTGATTGACTGACCTTCGCCGGCGAAGAAGGCAGGCGAGTTATCGAAGCCAAGGAACGAAGGAGCCTGACCGATGACGATCATCCGACCGCTCGGCGCGAGCGCCTTCATTCCGGTGCTGAACGCCGTTCCGTTAGCGACCGTGTCGATGACCACGTCGAAGGCGCCATGATCGGTCTTGTCGATCGTCCGGCAGACGAAGCGTGAACCAAATCCCTCGACCAAAGCGCGTTTATTCTCGAAGACATCGCAGCAGCAGAGGTCGCCAACCGCCTTGAGTCCGGCCGCGGCAAGCACGTTGATCCCGATTCCTCCGGCCCCGATCACCATCACGCGTTCACCGGCCTTGATCTCGGCCTCCCGCTCGAGCGCAGCCATTGCCGTCGAGAATCCGCAACCGAAGAGCGCCGCGAGATCCGCCGGGAACTCGGGCGGAACCGGAGTGACGCGGTTCTCGGAAACAAGCACTTGCTCGGAAAAGGTAACGGCCTTGCCGCTGGTGATAGTCCGGCCTTGGTAGCGATAGCGCGGAAAGGCGCTCTCGATGCCTGATCCCTTGCGCCAATGGATGACGACCTTGTCTCCCTCCCTGACCTTGCGGACGCCCGCTCCGACGGCCTCGACAATGCCGCAGCCCTCGTGTCCGAGCAGATGCGGCAGATGGTCCGCATTGCCTTTCTCCCCGCGAATCTCGGCAAGCTGCGATCCGCAGATGCCGCTCGTCAGCATCCGCACGAGGACTTGCCCGAGCTCTGGTCCTAGCGGCTCAACCTCGGCGAGCTCAAGCGGCTCGTTAAGTTCGCGCAGTATGGCGGCAATCATTGGGCGAAACGCCTCACGATCTCATCCTGAAACTTTACGCTGCCGGGAGGAAGCCCGGCCCCGCCATGTGGGAACGTGGCTCGGTAATGGTAGCGGATGACCTTGGAAGTCTGCCAAGGAAACCGCTCATCGCTTCCCCAGCGTGTCGCGTGATCGGTATCGACCTGCCGGTCGTTGTCCTCGATCACGAACGTGATCGGAAGATCTCGGCCCTCGGCGAAACGCACCGCCTCGTAGAAGTGTCCGTTGTCTTCGGCTCCGTCTCCGAGAAAGCACCAGACCTTTTCGTGACCTCCTCTCTCCTTGATCTCGAGCGCGACGCCGCACGCGATGCAGCAAGTCCCGGCAAGGATGCTCGAGGTGTAGAAGCGTCTGCTATTGGAAAAGATGAACATCGAATCGCCATTGCAGATCGCCGCCTCGACCTGCGAGGCTGGTATTCCATGCAGGAGCGCGTGGTAGTGAGAACGGTGATTTGAAAAGACCCAATCTCCGGGAGTGATGTCTCGGAAGATTTCGATCAGTTGCTCCTCATTTCCACCAGAGAGATGGACGAGAAAAGGCAATTCGCCGGCGGCGAACCGAGCCTTGATCCCTTGCTCGAAGGCGATGAGGTCTTTTGCGTTCATAGGTAGTCCTTGTACTCGAGGATCAAGGTCGATTCGCCAAGCTCTTGTGCCTTACGCGCCGTTTCGTAGACAGCGGCAATGTCGCTGTCGGGCGATAGCCGAACGACCGGAAAATCGACGAGGCGAGCGAGCGCGAGATGGAAATCCTGCGTGTGCGTGCGTCCGGTGAAAAGCGGCTTGGAGCGGTTCCCGACCACGACCCGGATAATGACAGCCGGACGGAACTCGCCCCGAGAGATGTGTCGCGCCGCGGATAGGTGATTCACGATCGCGTCAAGAGCGTTAAGGATGAAATCGCATCGCTCGAAATAAACGACCGGGCGAAGACCGGAGAGAGACAACCCAATCGCCACCCCTGTCATCAGGTTCTCCGCAACTGGCGTCTCGACGATCTGGTGCGGCTTTGCTCCGACCAATGTTCCGCCGGCCCGACCATTCGCTAGGCCGTAGCCTATGAACCGAGCGCGGTCGTCATTCGCGAGCAGCGACATTGCCGCGGTGATCTGTTCCTTGTATGTCATAGAAAGTTGCGCTCTCGCAGGGTTTGCCGAGCAAACTCAATCGAGTTCGTGTTGAGCGTGTTGGGCGAGATGTTGATCCGCTCCTCCTCGAGAAAGATGATGCGAAGCTCGACTGACTTCTTGTTCCAGATGTTGAAGGTTGCCCAGCTTGGCCCAGTCGAGACCATGACTATTCCGCGGCAGAACCGTGAGATGCCACCGATGCCCGTGATCGTGACATTAGTCCGCTGCGTGCAGGGAATAAAAGGCTGCACCGGGCGCGTCGTGATTACCTTGTACCGCTCGGAGAGCTCGACCGCGAGACGATCCACATCGCTCAAATCCATTGAACGCCATTGCCCCGACATCGGCTCGGAGTTGACGACGAGAAAGTCGAACGGCTCGCAAGCGAAGTCCTTGATCGCCGGATAGTCGAAGAGCAAATCCGACTCCTCGCGAAACGGAGACGAGACTCCCATGTCACGGGCAAGCTGCCGGAAGAAATCCAGCATGAAGGGACCGTAGTCGTTCTTGAGCTCGTGCCGCTCCCAGAACTTGCCACGGTTCTTCCATGCGTTGATTGCCTGCTTGCGGTTGACGTAGCGGAGATCGCGCAAGCTCACGTTCGGCAGATCTGCGACGAGCTCGATCAGTTGCGGTATGTAGCAGAGGTGCGCCGCGTGCTCAAAGTGGATGCCGGGATGCGCCTTGGCTACGCCGCGCAGGAAGTGCAGATGTGCGAGGTTGTCGCCCAGCCTTACGTCAGAGAAGGTCGTGATCTTCACGGGTTGCGCTCCTTGAAAAGCGCCTCGCCGGCGGCGTATCGCTCGCGGCTGTTGTTGTGCTTGTAGGTCGCGTCCATTGGAGCCTTCCCGAACGCCGGATGGATGTGCTGAAACGTGATTCGATCGCGGGCGTCGATGACGATCTTGTCCTTAAAGGCACGAGCGGAAAACTCGTTGTCGGAGAAGACCGACTCGTAGCCTGAAAAGAATAGATCGCCCTGCGCCTCAAGGCGCGCCCTCGACAAGATAGCCATGCAAAGCAGATCGTCCTTCCGGTGTCCGTCATTGATCGCGATGACGATTTGATCTCGATTCAGATCGCGGCCTGCTACCTCACGCAGCAGCATCTCGTCCCATCCCTGACACGGCATCCAATCGTCGGAAAGCTGCACGAGCAGATCACCGGTCGCTTCCCTTGCCGCAAGATTCCATGCCGCAACGCAGGATTTCTTCTGCGAGACGACCGAGATGAACTGACGAGCCATATCGGTGGAGACCTTGTCGTCCTCATCGACGGCGAAGATGTGCTCCACTTGCGAAGGATTGTTCGCGGAGTTCAACCAGAAGTCACGGCACCCGACCGCCTTCGAGCTTCGTCCTCGTGTCGCGTGCAATAGCGAGATCTTCGGCTTCATTCCTAGGCTGAACTGCGCTTGATGCACGGCCGCTCGTGCGGTGTTGCCGGCTAAACGAAAAGCTCGCGCTGCCAGATCATAGCCGGCCCAGCCGTACCATTTGCCCTCATGCGTCCACGGCCTTTCCTCGGCCAGAGGTTCGCGCAAGTCGAGCATCCGGTCGGCCCAATACGTCGCCCGCCTGACGTCGTTCCTCTCGAAATAAAGCAGCACGAGATTCGCGATCGCCTCGCGGCACCACGGGAAAGTTCCGTGCGCCCGCATCAGGTACTCGAAGGCGTCGCGTGGATTGCCGCAGAGTTTCGCCAAGTTGATGAGGCACTCGTAAAGGAACGCCGGTGGGAGATTCGGGAACGAGATCGCGATCTTTCCGTACTCGATTGCCTGCGCCGTGTTCTGATTGCAGAAGTGCTCCTGATGAATGTAGAAGTAGTCGGTTGCCGCATTGGATGCCGCTCGGCTTAAGATCCGAAGATTGCGGAACCTGTTCTCCCTTTTGATCTCTGTCGGAGCGTGAACCCAGACCGGAGCAGGAAAGTCTCCGTGCTTATCTCCGGGAAGCAGCAGCAGGTTCTCGTGAACGTCGTTGTGCCACTTTCTTCCCGCCTTGAAGGAGGCGCGACGGATCGCTCGCTCGCGATGCAGTTTCTTTCCCGTGCCTCGGACGTCGTAAGGGAACCGAGCCATTGCAGCGTATTCCGGCATCGCTGCCAGCACTTGCCGCAACGTCCCGCTTGATTGATCGAGAACGTCGTCGCAGTCCGCCCAGACTAGCCAGTCCCCGGTTCCTTGCCCAAAGGCTTGATTTCTAGCATCAGCAAACGAGTCGACGTGGTCCCACTTCTCGGTCCCGTGCTGATTCAGATGCTCGGAAAAGACGAAGTCCTTGCCATTCGCCGCGCACCACGCCCGCGCCTTGTCGACCGTATCGTCGGGAGCCTTCGCCCCGATAGCCCGCACGAGCGAGAGCTCGTCGAAGGCCGGCGCAAAGGCGCCGAGCATAGTCTCGATGTGGTGCGACTCGTTGCCGCAGATGACGCAGAGGGAAACGCGCATGGCTCTCTCCGGTCTGTAAAAAAGAGAAACGCCGCACCTTTCGATGCGGCGTCCCCTTGCGATGCCGAAAAACCCTACGGCATCACCTCATGGTCAGGAGTACTGGGTGTTGATGATCTGACCGGCGTTCGCGTTGACGACCTTCTCGGCCGTGTACTGCGAGGCGCGGACGATGTTCGACTTGATCGACTCGTCGCGGTAGGTGAACACGCCGACGGCGGGACCGTACTCGGACCAGTTCAGCGTGAAGCCGGCGCCGCCACCGAAGAAGCCGGTGGAGGACTCGGTCACGGAACCGACCCAGATGTACGCGTTCGACCAGACGTTCGAGCTCGAGAAGGCGATGCCTTCAGGAGCCGAATCGTAGCTGGCGCGACCGATCAGCACCTCGGAGACGCCGAACACCTCGGCCGCGGCCTGCGTGGACGCGTTGAGGATCGTGTCGCTCGAGAGACCAGCGCCGCGGAGGCGGTTCTGGAACTTCGTGCTGGCGCGGATGCGGGTCCACACCGGGGCGGACATCACAACGCGCAGGTTCGAGGTGCCTTCACCCTTGGCGAGCAGGCGGTCGATGGCCTCCTGCACGTCGGCACCGACGTCGAAGGTCGCGAGATTGCCGGTGGTGTAAGCCGTGCCGGAGTTCGTCGCGGTGAAGGTGCTCGTGTCGAAGATCTTCGCGGCGACGCGGAGCTCGTGACCGAGGAGCAACTTGCGCTGCGCCAGCTTCGCGGCGACCACCTCGGCGTCGAAGAAACGCGAGACGTCCTGCGCGACCGTGTCGTCGACACCCATCTCGATTCCGTACTCGAGCGCGGTGTAGGTCTCCTGATTGTAAGCCTGCGTGGCGCGGGCGTACGAGGAGTTCGGCGTGCGGTTCTTGATCTCGTTCTTGAGGAGCTGACCTTCTTTCAGCAGGAACGAGGGATACTGACCGGCGCGAACCGGAACGGGAAGGATCGGCATGACGCGAGTTCCGACGAGACCGTTTTCCCAGTCTTTCGCCTGCTCGAGAACGCCAGCGATGTCTCCGCGGAATACCGCGGCTGCATTGGTGTACATGGTAAGAGTTTCCTTTCTTTAGGGTTACAGGTTCTTCGGAATGAACTCCACAACCGCGCCGTTCGAGGACGTGGTGGTAAGAGCCTTGCCGATGGTGACGGTTCCGGTGGTCGAGACCTGACCGGAGGCGCCGAGATAGATCGTGTCGCCCACGGTGACGGGAGCGGCGGTGATCGTACCCTTGAGGGTGCCGTTGTTGGTCAGGAACGCCACGGTGACATAATCGCCGGAGGCGGCGTCAATCTGGGCAAAACCGTCGCACGCGCCGGTCGTCGAGAGGCCGACGCCGCGATTGTTGGAAATCACAACGCCGAGAAAAGCGGTGATGGTGGTATTGGCGAGGAACGTGCCTGCGCCGAGGTAGTTGGTAGCCATGTTAGGTTACGGGTTAGAGTTTGATGCGCTCGCCGGCCTGCACGCGGGAGCGGTAGGCGACATAAGCGTCGGAGTTGTTCTTGATGCAGAAGGTGATCGCTGCGGCCTTGTCGCCCTTGAGCTCGGCGGACTTCTCGGCGACGAGCGCCTCGAACGTCTTCGCTTCGGCCTTCGGAGCGGGAGCCTCGGCGGAAACGGCCGGAGCGGCGGGCGCTCCGATCGTCTTCGCAAACTCCTTCAGCGCGGCCGATGCGGCTTCCTTGGCGGCAAGCTGCACGGCGTCTTCTTGCTTCGCGGCCATCGCGGCCGGCTTCTCTTCGGGCTTCGGCATCATGGACTCCAACTTGGAGAGCCTGTCACCGTAAGCCATCATCGCCGACTCGATCATGCCAGCGACGGCTTTCTTCATGTCGTCATTCATTTCAGGATTGGGTTCGATTTCGATTGAGACGCCGGAGGCGTCGTTAAACTTTTTCATAATGCGAGAAAACAAGCCGTCACGGTTCGCCGCCGGCTCGGACACGAGGTCGACGGAATAGATCTCGGAGCACCGCTGAAGCACCGTCTTCTTGTCGGCGCCGAGCTCGCTCGGACCGGAGAACGCGATTGAAAGCCCGAAGGTGTCCGGGATCTTCTCGGCGATCTCGAGAACGTAGGCTCGGTGCGGCGAGTTTTGCAGCAGGTGCAGATCGCCGAGGAGCTTGGTTCCCTCGATGCGAAGCTCGGAGACGTAGCCGATGATGTCGCCCGCGGAGGAGTTGTGGTCGAGCTTCACCTTGAGCCCGCCGGCGTATTGCTCGGCCGCGGCCTTGACCTGCTCGAGCGTGCGGCGGTCGATCATCACGCCATGCCCCAGCGCCGGACCCTCGGAGATAAGGGACACGCCGCGGATGACGCCGGAAGCCGCGTCAATCTGGCCGGCGGATACTGCGAAAGTGATTGTGGGCTGCATCACTTAATAAGGTATTTCGTCAAGAGCGGCACAATCACGGCGACGACCGTCAGCCCTCCCATCCACTTGAGAATCTGCTTTTCATGGCCGGCGACCTTTCGCTCGACCCATTCGATGCGGTCCGCGATCCCGCGGTGTCCCATCGCTTTGTCGCCAACGATGGCGCGCTCGATGCGGTCCACGCTCTCCTGTAGTTTGTCGAAGCTCTCCGGTGTCATTTGTGGGAAGTGAAAGTTGAGCCGCCCTTCTGCACGATGACCTTGTTGCCGTCGACCGTGACGCTCATCGGTTCGTTGCTGGCCTCGAGGCGTTGGATCAGTTCGCCGATGATCTGAAACTCCGGCTTCTCCTCCTTGTCCTTGGTGCCGGTGATGCCCTGCATCATATTGATGAGCGCGACGAGCGCGCCGCCGATCATCGTCATCACCGCCGTTATCGCAGCGTCAGGCAGGAACGCCGAGGCGCCGACGCCGATCAGCACGATGCCCGTGATGTAGGCGAGGCCGAAGCGGCCGATTGATTTACCGGCAACTTCCTTCGCCGTGTCGGTCTGGACGGGAAGGCTCATTTCTTTTCACCGGAACCTCCCGCCTTTGACTTCATGTCGATGATCTTCTCGAGCGTCCGGCCTCCGAAGTAGGCGCTCATCACGAGCATCCCCCATTGACCAAGTAGCTCGACGAAGTTGTCCGCGACGTCGAACCAGCCAGCGCCGTCGCCGATCGCGAGCAGCAGGTAGGCCGACAAGATGAAGACCATCGTCATCGGCCGGATGTTCTTCGATAGCCACGAATCCGAGTTCATGTCGGCGGTCCATCGTGCCGACACGTTCTCCTGCTCGACCTTCTGTGCCTCGATGTCGGCTTGCAGTTTCGCCATGTCCA
>Ga0315904_10010227_pt1 | contig 12155 bp, 15 predicted proteins | sample LakEriMetagenome_6_FD_203529 | JGI IMG/M metagenome (GOLD analysis project Ga0315904, IMG submission 203529) | Freshwater fungal communities from buoy surface, Lake Erie, Ohio, United States - Buoy 12 MA120 | ecosystem: Environmental > Aquatic > Freshwater > Lake | place: USA: Lake Erie, Ohio...
CCGTAGAGATAAGAGCCGTTGCCTTGTTGGTAGCGGTTGTCGTAGCGGCGCCCCAGATAGTTGAAGGAGCCGGTTTCATAACGACCGCCGGAGTAATAGCGGTTGCCGTGGTAATAGGCATCTCCGGTGTAGCCGGGAGGTAGCGAACTGTAAACGCCGATGCCGCGGCTTCCAAAGCCGCCGTTGCTGTGGTTTCCGGGGACGACGCACGAGGCCAAGCCGAGAAGGGCGAACGCGGTGATCAGGAGCCGAGGTGGGGTGCTGGAGTGAGGTTTCATAGGGGGCGAGCCTCGCGCTGTCTTGATCTCAGCACCATGGGGTGCATGCCCCAAACTTCTGGCGTCGAAAATGTCCCGCAAAGCGGGTCTTGGCATGTCCTAGAGGCTTTCGCAGCCAGCCTCAGCGCAGCACGATCACCGGTGTATCGCTCAGGAAATGCTCGCGCACTTTCGCGGCGATCTGACGGTCCGTAAGCTTGTCAGCAGGTTCGACATTCACAGTGCGTGTGGTCGGCTTTTCATGGGCGAGGCGCTTCACCAACTCACCTTTGGCTTCGCCGGGACCGAAGACGAACAACGAAGCCGCCCCATGCACCACGGCGATGACTTCATCGTAGAAGTCCTGGAGTTGCTGCTCGAATTTGCGATCCTGTACGTCATCCGCCTGCACGCGTTGGGCTTCATAAGCCTCCATTGGCAGCGCGCCTTCAGCGCGGCGCTGATGCCGCTCCGCTTGGGAGAGGATGATGGTGGTTTCGTCGCCAAGTTTGGAGGGAAAAACGATGACGGCGCGGCGATGGTCGATCCAGAGTCCGATGTGTTGGTTCATGACTGACAAGCGAGCACTTCGCCGGCTTCTTCGCCATGGGGTGAAACCCTACCATCTCACGTCTTGCCAAAACGGGACGGTTACTTCGCCGCGGCATCCACCTTGGCTTTGGCGGCAGCGGCATCGGCTTTTATTTTGTCCGCATCGAGCTGCGCCTGCGCGATTTTCTTGGTGGCTTCCATGTTGGCCTTGTCCACGGCGGCGTTTGCCCCAGCGGTGTTCGCGGCGCTTTTTTCCTTGTCGATGGCATCCTGGATGGTTTCAGCGTCGGCTTTGATGGCGGACTTCTCCTTGCTGCAACTGACGAGGACGAGGATCGAGAGAACGAGGACGGCGGTGATGGCGGAGGTGAGTTTCATGGTGAGGAGCGATGCTCGCCGCGTCTCGTATAATCTACCATGGGGTGATGACCCCAAAACCATCACAGGATGGTGACCTGCACGCTGCTCTCGATGATGCCGGTGGCGATGGCATGCCGCGTGAGACCGGCAGTGTCGTGGATGTTGAGCTTGTCCATGAGGCTCTGGCGGTGTTTTTCGACCGTTTTGACACTGATGTTCAGTTCCTGCGCGGTTTCCTTGTTCGCACGGCCTTCGGCAATGAGCTGGAGCACCTCCGCCTCGCGCGAAGTCAAAACAGATGCGTCTTTGCGGGTGCGCAGCCCGCCGCGATCATGCGCACGCTGGCGGTGATGCTTGCGGCGCTCGGCGATGGTGGGGCTGAGACATTTTTTGCCCTGATGCACGCGGCGGATGGCCTCCGGCAGCACTTGGGCGGCGATTTGCTTGATGAGATAGCCGGAGGCACCGAGCCCCATGACGGTCTCCACATACGAGTCATCACTGTGGGCGGAGAGAATGATCACTTTCGCCTCAGGGCGTGCCTGCAGGATCTGCCGAGTGGCCTCGATGCCGTTGAGATGCGGCATGGCGATGTCCATGACGATGACATCGGGCTGGAGCTTTGCGGCGAGCTTCACGGCCTCGCGCCCGTCTTCGGCCTGGGCGATGACTTCCATGCCTCCCTCGTTTTTCAGCAGCAGGCACAGGCCCTCGCGGACGATGGCATGATCCTCGGCGATGAGCACGGTGATGTTTTTCATGAGCAAGTCGTGGGAGAGGGTTTCTTCTGGCCTGCTGGAGCCTTTTTGCGGACGCGGCCTTGATCCTTGGGAATCTCGACGTGCACGGTGGTGGGCTTTCCAGGCGCTGAATCGACGCAAAACACGCCACCGACCATCTCGGCCCTCTCCCGCATGCCGAGCAGGCCGAGACGCTTGCTGTGCTGGATGGCGGCGGCGTCCTCCACTTGAAAGCCGCGTCCATCGTCCTGGATCTCCATGCAGACGCGGTTTTGACGGAGGCGGATGCTCACTTTCACCACGCTGGCCTTCGCATGGCGTGAGACATTCGTGAGCGCCTCCTGGGCGATGCGGTAAAGAGCCGTGCGACTCGTTCCGTCCAGCTTTTCGACCTCGGCAGAGGCGGTGAAGGACGTGCGAATGCCGGTCTGCTCGGTGAAGTGCTTCAAGTAGGAGCGCATGGCCGGAATGAGGCCGAGATCATCGAGCACGGCAGGCCTCAGATCGCGCGCGAAGCGGTGGATGATGTCCACGGACTTCTCCACAAGGCGCTGGGTGACCTCGATCTTCTTTTGCAGATCCCGCGTGCTGGTGGCGGTCTTCGTTTTGAGCGAGGAGAGCCGCACATTGATGCCGGTGAGCATCTGCGCGATGACATCATGCAGCTCGCGGCTGATGTTCTTGCGCTCATCCTCCTGGGCGGAGAGCATGCGGCGGGAGAGCAGCCGCAGCTCCTCCTGCATGCGGCGGGATTTCTCCAAGAGCTGGCTGGAGGTCTGCTCGCTGGTGCGGAGAGATTCCTCCACGCTGCGGCGGCGCTCGATCTCGCGTTTGAGGTCCTCGTTGGTCTCCGCCAGCTCCACGGTGCGCTGCGTGAGCGTCTCGATGATGACTTTCAGATGCACGTTCGCCTCGCGGGCACCGCGGTGGGTCTCTTCAATCGGAGTGAGGGCCTCGGCGAAAAAGAGGCCCGCATGTCCGATCACGGCATCGCGCCTGTGCGGTGCCTGACCTGGCAGGATCAGCGAGGTCATGGCCTCCTCATGCAGGCGGGCGAGGTCGAGTGTTTCCAGGCCTGCCTGCACGGCTTGGTGGCCGAGTTTCCGCGCGGTTTGAAGGTTCGCGTGTTTCGCGCCGCGCACATGAAGCTGCAGGGCGGCGCGATAGCGGGAGGCGAGGGCTTGCAGTTTAGCTTTCATGACGGGGAGCGAGTTCCTGGGCAAAGCGTTGGATGGTTTGCACGGACTCCTCCACCAGTTGCTGCGTGGCGGCGATTTCCTGCGTGATGGAGGCGTGGTTGTCAGTCACCTCTTGTTTGAGTGCCAGCAGCCGGACATGCAGCCCCAGCAGCGTCTGCGCGATCTCGTCGCGCAATTGCGTGCTGACAAGGTGCTTCTCCTGCTCGTTTGTGAGCAGGATTTGGTGCGCCACGCCCTTCAATTGCGCTTCCAGCACGCGCGATTCAATCAGGAGCGCATCAAAGGCGATGTGGCTGTGCTTCAAGGCCGCCTCGGAGGCCTCGCGGTCACTCGTCTCCCGCTCCAGCTCGCGTTTGGAGCTCGCCAGCTCCTCGGTGCGCCGTCCGAGCGTCTCGATGATCTCCATCAAATGGGCGCTGGCCTCCAGCGCGATGCGGTGGGTTTCCTCCAGCGGCATGACCGCCTCCGTGAAGAACTCACCTGCCAGCTTGGTCATCGCGTCCCGCTCCTTGGGCGTGCCTGCGGCGGGCAGCAGTTTCGCCAGCGCCTGATCGTGAATGCGCGCGAGATCCAACGTCTCCAGGCCGATCGCCACCGCGTGATCCCCGAGGCTGCGGTTCTGCTCCGTGCCCGCATCATCACGGATGTGATGGCGCAGAGCCTTGAGGTAACGGCCTTCGAGGCGGCTCAGCGGGGTTGGTTCGCTCATGATAGATGGCGCATGGTTCATTGAGCATGCCAAACGTCATGTCGCCGGGCCATGGGGTAAACACCCCATGGCTAAACCGCGGGCGCTTCGGGATGATCGCCCTCCTATGAAACACCAGCCCGCGACACCCACTGACGCCTCGAAGAACGCCTCGAAGCCCTCCAACGGAAAACCTGCCAACGGCAAAGCCATCAACGGCAAGGCTGTGCATACCTCACCTTCCGCTCAATCCTTTGTCCCCTCCACCGAGGCCGTGGCCCTCCGCGCCTACCTCTTGTATGAGAACCACGGTGCAGCCCACGGACATGACGTGGAAGACTGGCTCGCCGCCGAGGCAGCGCTCCGTGCCGAGCAAGGCCTCGCCCATACTTGAAAAATTCAACCCGGGGCCTCGCTGCCATGCACTCTCTCCATCCATGCTCAAACTGCCCCATGCAGTGCCAACTGCATGATGCTCCCATGTGTGTGTGCAATCTCGTCAACCTCACGGACGAGCATGCGCCCATCTCCTTTGGCCTGCGCCTTGGCCTGAACCATCTTTATGGCGAGGATCATGTCCCACCCTGCGTGCACGGGCCTCTCGGTGCCTCCTATTGGTCCGTCCAATCCACACCGGGCAGCGCTGAACACGTCGAGGAGTAGGCATTCACCCCATGGCGAAAACGGCGGCAGCTCGGGAGGATGCTTTTGCCATGATCTCCACTCTTGCCCTCGCCTTTCCCGTCGTCTCCAGCCTCGAAGCCGGTCTGCGCGCCGATTGCGTGCGTTTGACCGAGTTTGAGGCCGAGCTGACCCGTGCGCTGGAGGGATCTTATGAACTGGCCAATGTGCGCGGCTCGCCTGCGGACTGGGACACCGGCTGCCACCACCATTGGGATCATGTGATGGCCGTGTTGCGGCGCATCCACCGCATTCTCGCGGAGATGCACGATGCGGTGGGCAACAGCCATCCGCACACCGCCTATAAATGTTGGGAGGAGCTCCAGCATCAGGAGGCACGCCTCGCCATCGCACTCAGCGGCCTACGAGATCAGGCGGCTCATCTTGATGGAGTCGCGGCCGACGATTGGAAGAAGCTCCTGCTCACCATCGAATCCCATCGCAAGGCGGTGCAGCTCGGCATTCAAGGGCTGCACCACCGTTTGCAATTCTGGGCTTCACAAAGTCCTCAGGATATCATCACGGATGAAGCCCCCATCGCCATCGAAGACATCGACGAGCACGGTCACCAGCGCGAGCTCGACCAGGCAGCCATCGACATCCATGCGGAACAACATCAAGAACTGGGCCTACTCGATGGCTTGAAGGCTCTTTTCATGTGGGAGGAAACTCCGGGTGAGCGTGTGCGCAAAAAACACCATCACGCAGCCTGCTGAATGATTCAGACATCGCAAAACATCAGCGAATGTGGTCGATCGTGTTCTTGCTTCGCCCGCCTTGGGGTATGAAACCTTGATTTCACAAAGTGGAGCGGGTGATGGGAATCGAACCCACGTATGATGCTTGGGAAGCACCCGCTCTACCATTGAGCTACACCCGCATGCGCGAATCAGGCCGCGTGCGCCGATACTGAGGCGACGCGGCACATTGTCAATACACATCCCGGCGGTAGCGCTTCGCATCCTTCATCGCCTGCACATACGCGGCGGCCTCCTCGGCCGATTTGCCGCCTTGTTGCTCGATGATCGTGTGCAGCGCCTTGTCCACATCGGCGGCCATGCGCGCCGCATCGCCGCAGACGTAGAAAATCGCACCCTGCTCGAGGTATTGCCAAAACTCCGCCGCGTTTTCCAGCATGCGGTTCTGCACGTAAATCTTCTCCGCTTGGTCACGACTCCACGCCGTCGTCAGCTTCGTCAGCGTGCCATCGGCCAGATAGCCTTCAAATTCCTCCTTGTAGAAGAAACAGGTCTTCTCGCTCACTTCGCCAAAGAACAGCCAGGCCTTCCCTTTCGCGCCGGTCGCTTTGCGCTCCTCCAAAAACGCGCGGAAGGGCGCAATGCCCGTCCCAGGGCCGCACATGAGGATCGGTGTCTCCTCCTGCGGCTCCGGCAGGCGGAAACCTTTGCCGTGATTCACAAAGCACGGGATCAGCGTTTCACCGGCGGTCACACGCTCCGCGAGGAAGGTGGAGCACACACCACCGCGAGCGCGCCCATGGCTGGTGTAGCGCACCGTGGCCACCGTGAGGTGGACCTCGTCCGGATGCGCCTTCTGGCTGCTGCTGATCGAGTAGAGGCGGATGTTCAGCTTCTTCTGCGTCGCCATGAATTCGTCCGGCGTGAATTTCGCCGCCAGATTTTCCAACAGCAGATCGATCACAAAGCGGCCCCAGAGATAGTTTTTGAGCTCTTCCTTCTTCTCCGGCTGCGAAAGCTCCGCCAGCGGCGTGTTGCCGCCCGTTTTCTCGACGATGGCCTTGATGAGCTTGTTATCGATCTCCGTGATCAGCGTCGCCTCGGTCAAAGCCTGCCGGATCGGCACTTCCGCGCCTGATTTGGGATGTTTCACGATTTCATCGCCGCTGAAACCGAGCGCGGCCAGCGTGTCGGAGACGAGTTGCGGGTCATTCGTCGGCTGCACCGCCAAAGAATCGCCCGGCGTGTATTCTAGGCCGCTGCCCGCGAGATCGATCTCGTAATGCGCCGTGTGTTTCGGCGCGCCAGGACCGCTGAGGTCAAACATGCGCTTCACCTTCGCGATGCAGGGATTCTTGACGTTGTAAACCGGCTTGCCAGCCTCGGGAGTGCTCATGATGGGTGCGTGTTGTGTAAACGAAAGCAGAGGCTAGCCACTCCCGCGGACTCCAGCAACAGCAATGATCCAGCCATCACGTCTCCCAGCCGATGCGTTCGCGACTGGCGAGGTAAAGCACACCCATGAGGCGGGCGTGGGCGATCAGGAAGTAGGCGGCGACGGCGCTGGCGATCAGGGCGCGGACAAACACGCTCTGAGAGACCGGGAGAGCATTCCAGACCGTCTCAAACGACAAAGGAACCAAAACCAGCGCCGCACCGCCGAGCATGAAGGCTGGGCCGCTCTTGAAAAGCGCCGGGACAATGTGCTGTGGGAAGATTTGGGCAAAATTGTCGAACACCACGAGCGCCAGCACGCCCATGCAGAAGTATTCGCAGCCAAGCGCGGCAGTGAGCTGGCAAACCAGCTCGGCCCATTCGGCATACGGCTGCATGTAATGCGCGACGACGAAGACCGGCCCCCAGGAGAGCGCCGCCAGCCCCAGCAAGCTGACCATGGACTCCCAAAGGCCCTCCGAATTCAGCGACTGGTTCTGCCAAGCCTCCTTGCCCCAATTCGTGAGCGTGTGCTCGATGATCGTGAAGTAGCAGCGGACGATGATGCCGATCAAAACCAGCCCGGCAGCGATCACGCGGGCGCTGATCACCGTCCGCGTGCCCATCGTGCTGATCGAAAGGAGCACTAGGAAACCCGCGGCGCACAAAACGACGAGCAGCCACCACGTGATGCGCTGAAATGGAAACGCCAGCGCGGCGAGCAGCGGCTTCAACGGGCCTTTTTCGGCAGAATCATCAGTTTCGTCGGACATCCGGCCGTTTCAGCAAAAGTAAGGCGGCTTGTCACGCTGAAAATCGGCATTTGCGCGGCCTGCGGGATGCGGTAAGACCGGCGCACTGATTTTATGCACGACCCACGCATCGACGCCCTCTCCCGCCAGCTTGTCCGTTATTCCACCAAGGTCAAAAAAGGCGATTTCGTCTGGATCGACCTCTTTGACGTGCCGGCCGCCGTCGGGCAGTCGCTGATCCGCGAGGTGACCGCCGCGGGCGGCAAACCGATGGTTCGCATCAATGACGCCGTGATCACGCGCGAGCAGATGATCCACGCGGACGAGCATCAATACGACCTCATCGCTCAAAACGCGCTGGCCTTGATGAAGAAGACCCAGTGCTACATCGCCGTGCGCGGCAGTCACAACATCACGGAGAGCAGCGATGTCCCCAGCGCCAAGATGCAGATGGTCATGAAGAAGATGCGCCCGGTGCAGAACTGGCGTGTGGGCAAAACCCGCTGGGTCGTCCTTCGCTGGCCGAATGCCAGCATGGCCCAACAGGCCGGGATGAGCACGCAGGCCTTCGAGGACTTCTTCTTCCGCGTCTGCCTGCTCGATTACGCCGCGCTGGAGCCTGCGATGAAGGCGCTGCAAAAGCTCATGGACAAGGCGAGTGACGTCCACATCAAGGGACCGGGCACTGACCTGCGTTTCAGCCTCAAAGGCCTGAAATCGATCTACTGCGGCGGCAATCACAACATCCCGGACGGAGAGTGCTTCTCCGCGCCGGTGAAGGATAGCGTGGAGGGCGTGATCAGCTACAACGCACCGTCCATCTACCAAGGCATCGCCTTTGACAGCGTGAAGCTGGAGTTCAGCAAAGGAAAGATCGTGAAGGCCACTGCGAACAACACCGCGGCCATCAACAAGATCTTCGACAGCGACAAGGGCGCCCGTTACATCGGAGAATTCGCCATCGGCTTCAATCGCGAGATCAAGGAGCCCATGCGCGACATCCTCTTCGATGAAAAGATCGCCGGCAGCTTCCACTTCACGCCGGGACAGGCCTACGAAGGCCCCGCCGACAATGGCAACCGCAGCCAGGTGCACTGGGACCTCGTGAACATCCAGCGCCCGGAATACGGCGGCGGCGAAATCTGGTTCGACGGCAAACTGATCCGCAAAAACGGCCAGTTCACCCTGCCGGAGCTCAAGGCGCTCAATTATTGAGGCGGTTTCGCTTTCAGCGATACTGCTCCGGCGTTTCGAACGGATAAAGGCTCAGCGGCAGGACTTGTCCGGCGCGGAGTTTTTGTCCGGGGAGGCTGGGGGCATCGGCGGCGAGCCATGCGGCTACTTGGATGAGTCCGTTGGTGCCTTGCGAGCCTGTGACGTGCAGCGCGTGATCGCTGGTCACCGTCTTGAAAACTGGGGCGCGCATGTCGGAGGCAGGCGCGGGGAGGATGAGCGTCTTTTTGCCATCCACGCGGAGGCTGGAGCGCGTCCATGAGGCGGGTTTGCCGGTCATGAGGTCTTTGCCGTCGATGCCGATGGCGAGATCGAGGGGCTGGGGTGTCAGGTTGCGCAGATGCAGCTTGTAGGTTTGGCCGGGTTGGCCGGTGATGAATAAGTGACCGCCGCAGAGGCGCGTTTCCAGCCACTGACCCGTCGCTGCATCCTGCACGCCGAGTGAGAAAGTTCCATCGCCCATCACGGCGGGGCCTTTGACGGGCTCCACGCTGTCATCCTGGCTGGCGAGCAGCGCGTCCATGCGATCGGCGGAGGTGTAAACGGCGCGGGCGACCACATGCGGCGTCGTGCTTTGCTGCGCGAGGCGGGATGGAGCCTCATTGTAGATCAAACCGGTGTCCTGCTGCCAGGAGGGCAGCAATTCGGTGTGAGAACAGGCGGCGAGGATGAATAGCGGAGCGACGGAGAAAAAGCGAAGCATGGGGGCGGAGCTAAACGCCGCCAAAACGGCCTCTCTTTGGACGAAGTCCCTCCTCGCGTGCTCATTTCCGCTCGGGACGGCGCAGGGACTCCACCGGGGCGGCCTCGATCTGGTCGCGGAAGCGCTGCGGGATCTCGATGGCCTTCATTTTGCCGGTGGCGGGATCACGGCGCACGCAGGCGGCGGTGATGCGGCCTTCAGCGGCCAGTTCGCCATCCGCTTTCCAAAAGCGGATGAGATGGCGCACGACTTTGCTGCGCACCTCCTCGACGAGCAGCTCACATTCAAACTCCTCCTCAAAGTGCAGCGGTGAAAAGTAATCGCAGGAGGCATGCACGCGCGGCCAGCCCACGCGCTCCTCGCCCATGTGCGCGGGATCGACGATGGAGAAGCCGAGGCTGCGGAAGAAGGCGTGCTCCACGCGCTCCATGTAGCGGAAGAAATTCGAGAAGTGCACGATGCCAGCCATGTCGGTGTCAGAAAACTGGACGCGCTCGGTGCAGGTGAAACGGTGGGCCATGCCGCATGATGAACCGCCCGCACGCCGCATCAACGACCGTTTCGGCGTGAAACGCGCTTCCCGTGAGGAAAACAGCCCCGGCTTGAAGAAAGCCGGAAAAATGGAAGTGATGCCCGGCGGCTCCTCAGCGAAAAAAGCCGCGTTTCGGCCTTCCAACCCCGTTTTCAGCCATGAACTCCCTCCCTGCCCTTTTTCGCCGTGCGCTCGTTTGCGTGCTGTTGAGCCTTTCCACGGCCATTTCGGCCCAGGAGGCCTCTGGAGTGCTGAATGACCCGCTGCAGGCCGCCGCATCAGCCGCCGGACTCGTCGCCCCGGACAGTGGATTGCTGCTGCCGGGCGTCACGCTGACGCAGGGCATCAGTGAGATCACCGGCGTGGCCGTGAGCCCGCTGCTGGGTGTCAGCGCGATCGGCGCATGGACTTGGTGGCGCACCGATGCGGCGCAGCGCGCCCGTCTGCCGTGGTATTGCAGCCCGTGGAGCTGGGGCATCGGCCTGGGCATCATCGCGCTCTGTTTGATGAAGGATGTGGTCGGGGCCTTCGTGCCCGCCGTGGCGAAAAAGCCGCTCGACTGGCTGGAGCTGTTTGAAAACAAGATCAGCGCGGTCGTCGCCAGCACCGCGTTTGTGCCGCTCGTCGCGCTCGCCATGTCGCAGGTGGACCGCATTCAGCGGGAAAGCAGCACTGGAACGGCCACGCTGCCGTTTGCCTCGATCATCGACGCGGGTGTGCACACGCCGTGGATCAGCATTCCGCTCGCGATCACGGTTTTCGGCATCGTGTGGCTCAGTTCGCATGCCATCAACGTGCTGATAGCCTTCTCGCCCTTCGGCCTCGTGGATACCGGCCTGAAATTGTTCAAGCTGGGCCTGCTCACGCTCGTGGTTGGCAGCGCGGCGCTGCATCCGGTGCTCGGCGCGGCGGTGGCGCTGGTGATCATCTTCATCGCAACGCTGCTGGCGGGCTGGTCGCTGCGCCTGGCCATCTACGGCATGCTCACCGGCCGGGATTTGATCCTCGGCAAGCGGGTGACCGCCTCCGAGCTGGCTGGAAAAGGCGCACGCGGCTTCCTCGCGCGTCGCACCGCCGGTGTGCCGGTGCGCATGCTCGGCAAAGTGGAGACGGACGAGCTCGGACGCACACGCTTCACGTGGCGGAGCTGGTTCTTCGGCGCACGGCGCAGCATTCCGCTGGAGGAAAGCAGTCTCGTCGTCTGCAAAGGCATCCTTCAGCCCTCCTTGGCTGTGCGCGAGGAAGGCATGCGCCCGCGCACGCTCGTGACGCTGCTCCCGCGCTATCGCGGCAGCGAGGAAGCGCTCGCCTCGCTCTTTGGTGCGCATGAGATCATCGACAACGCACTCGTGCGCGGCGTGAAGGCCGCGCAAGTGTGGGTGGGCGAGGTGGTGAGCGGATTCAGCGTGCGCATCCAACGCGGCGTGACGATTCAGGATGGCCGCGCGTAACCCCTCCAAAATCAGCCATCGATGGTTCTTCAATCGTCAATCTAGCATGGTTGACGGCCGGAATAATCGATTGAAGAACCAAGGATTGCTGATCGGCGAAGTTCAAGCCTGCGGCGCGGCTCACAGTTTCGGTGCGGCCGGTTTGATCGGTGCCTGCTGGCCGCTGACGACGCCTTTGGCCTTCGTCGGGCGTTTGTAGATCGCATCGCCGCATGCGATGAAGAGCTCGCTGAGGTCTTTGCCACCGAAACACACGTCGTGGGGCTGCTTGGGCGTCGGGATAATGAAGTTCACGCGGCCTGCTTGATCGCAGACCTGGATGCCGAGCGATGTGGCAACATAAAGCCAGCCATTCGTGTCCACACAGAGTCCACCGCGATCAGCTACATTTGCGGGCAGGCCAGACGGTTCCAACTGATAAAACTTTTGACCAAAGCGGACGGAGCCATCGGAAAGCATCTGGTAAACGCCAATCTTCGAAGAATATTGATCCAGGCCGTATACCTGAGTTTGATCGGGAGAAATCGCCAAACGATGAGGAAAAATATCTGGACCCAAATGATGAGGGAGAACCATTTGAGTTTTGCCCTCGCTAACCCGGAAAAGGTCGCCCCCAGCAGCGAAAATAAGCGATCCATCACGTAGGCAAACCATGTCTGAGGCAGTTCCTGATTCAGTTTTTGTCACGTTCGCAATCTTACCATTCTGCTCGGATTCAATGATGTGATACCATTTAGCATTCACATCATCCTGATCGTCTTCGGTCTGACAATAGGAGTAGAAGATCGCACCTTCGGAGCCAAGCGTGAAACTATGAAAACAGACTTCTTGAGGCATGTGCGAACTTGATTCCCCTGACGCTGGATTGATCTCGG
>Ga0315904_10010228_pt1 | contig 12154 bp, 5 predicted proteins | sample LakEriMetagenome_6_FD_203529 | JGI IMG/M metagenome (GOLD analysis project Ga0315904, IMG submission 203529) | Freshwater fungal communities from buoy surface, Lake Erie, Ohio, United States - Buoy 12 MA120 | ecosystem: Environmental > Aquatic > Freshwater > Lake | place: USA: Lake Erie, Ohio...
GGGACCGGACGTATCGGATTGATCCAGGGCTCTGTCCCATCCTTGCTGATGTGGTCTGGCTGCTGAGCTGGGACGATTCACCAGAAGCCTTCAACCGATACACGACCATCCGTGCAGCCAGGGTGTTCGCTGCTCGTGTGCTGGGTTCTGACTCGGTTGTGAAGTTCACGGCCTACGACGAGCAGGCAGCGCTGACTGAGCTCATCCGTGTGGAGATGGATCAAGCCAAGCCAAACAGCTTGACCGGTGGGCCATTCAGCAGACCGATGCCCACCTATGAACCCAGCCAAGGGCTGATGCGTGGCATTGCAGGAGGACGGGTCATTGGCTGAACTCTTCAGCTACACCATCCCAAATCTCAGCCAAGGGATCTCGCAGCAACCTGACGCCCAGCGGGATCCCAGCCAGGGTGAGATCCAAGTCAATGGCATGTCCTCGATCTCTGAGGGCCTGCGCAAGCGTGATGCCAGTCAGTGCTTGGCACGAGTCAGCACCACACCGTTCGGTGATGCGTTCATCCACAGCATCCTGCGGGACAGCACCGAGGAGTACCTGGCGGTCATCACCAAGACCGTCATCAGGGTGTTCGACCTGGCGGGTAATGAGAAGACGGTGAACGCCCCTGGTGGGTATGGCTATCTGGCCAGCGTGACGGATGCCCGGCAGCAGATCAGGGCACAGACCATTGCTGACTACACCTACATCCTGAACACCAACACTGCTACCGCAATGGATGCGGCAGTGTCACCTGTCACTGCCAGACCCACGGTGCATGAGGCACTGGTGTGGGTGAAGGCTGCCAACTACGGCCAGAAGTACACGGTCAACGTCAACGGCAAGCAGGCCGAGGTGACCACGGCTGTGGCTCCTGTGGTGAGCAGTGGGACCACGGTGACGGAGAACCGGATCAGCAGTGCTGAGATTGCTGAGCAGCTCAAGACTGCACTGGGCACCCTGCCTGGGGTGACCATCACCCGCTCTGGTTCGGTGCTGTGGCTGCAGTCAGCTGCGCCGATCACGGTGGCAGCCAGTGATGCCAGGGCCAACGCTGACATCACGGCCATCCTCGACAAGGTGCAGGCCTTCACTGAGCTGCCCACCATTGCCCCAGCTGGGTATCAGGTGGAGATCGTCGGGGATCCAGGCAACAACTTCGACGGTTACTACGTTGAGTTCAAGCCCAAGAGCGGCAGCTTCGGGGAGGGGGTGTGGTCAGAGACCGTCAGCCCTGGCGTTGAGTACAAGGTGGATGTGGCAACCATGCCCCACCTGTTGATCCGTCTGCCCAACGGCACCTTCTACTACGGGCCAGCAGATGGCAGCACCCAGGGCGGGACAACCATCCCCAAGTGGGGGCAGCGCACAACGGGTGACTACAACACCGCACCAGACCCCAGCTTCATTGGCTACCCGATCAATGACGTGTTCATCTTCAAGAACCGCTTGGGGTTCCTGGCTGATGAGAACGTGATCCTGAGCCGGACCAGGGAGTTCTTTGAGTTCTTCCCTGAGACGGTGACCACGGTGTTGGACACCGACCCCATCGACGTGGTGGCCAGTAACAACCGGGTGTCAGTGCTGCGGTATGCGGTGCCGTACCAGGACGAGCTGATCCTGTTCAGTGCGCAGTACCAGTTCCGGTTCAACGCTGCTGAGACGGTACTGACCCCGAAGACAGCGCAGATCACAGTGCTCACCCAGTTTGAGACTGATGTGCGGGTCAGGCCCCAGCAGGCTGGTGGTGGGATCGTCTTCTGCCAAGCCAATGGGCAGTGGTCACAGTTCAGGGAGTTCAGTGTCCGCGGTGCGGGAACTGCACTGACAGCTGATGCCCAGGACCTGACGGGGTACGTGTCCAGCTACGTGCCGTCAGAGGTGTTCAAGATGACGGTGAACGACACGGCTAACTCGCTGTTTGCAATCAGCAGTCGCTCGGGGTATCAGAACCAGATCTACGTCTACAAGTATTTCTTCCGCAATACGGGGCAGGGTGCAGAGCGGGCCCAGTCCAGCTGGAGTCACTGGTCCTTCAACGGCACTGATGAGGTGCTGCAGGTCCTGTGCATCAGGGAGACCCTGTACTGCTTGATGCGGTACGGGACTGAGGTGTACCTGGAATCCATCCCAGTGATGGACCGGTTGGGTGCAGTGGCTGGATCGCCCTTCCCCCTGCTGTTGGACAGGAGGGTCAGCACCACGGTGGCAACGCCAGCGCCAATGCGGATGGTCAAGGGTGTCTATGACCCTGGGCTGAACAACACCACCTGGACCCTGCCGTATCCGATCCGTGCCAAGACCCAGCTGTGGTCAGCGTATGGCGGTGTCAAGCCAGGGCCTGTGCTGCTGGGTGAAGCGGACAACGGCAGCACGATCAAGGCCAGGGGTGACTGGTCTGCTGCTGATGTGTTTGCTGGTGAGATCTACAACTTCCGCTACCGCTTCACCCGGTTCAAGATGATGCGTGAGATCGGGGGCGGGAAGGCATCGGCCAATGCGATGCGTACCCAGATCCGGCAGGCCAAGCTGCGGTATCACGAGACCGGGTACTTCCAGGTCCATGTGATGGCTGAGCACCGACCAGAGGGTGTGTACTCCTTTGATGGGACGGTGGCAGCAGTGCGCAATGCGGTGATCGGCAAGCCTGCAACAGGTGAAGGGTCTGATGCTGCTCGCTACTTTGAGGGCGTGTTCAACATTCCGATCATGAGTAGGGGTGAGCAGTGCATGGTGGAGATCCGAAACTCCACGCCCCACCCCTGCAAGTTCAGCACCTGTGAATGGATCGGGATGGTGACCGGTCGTGCGAGGTCCATGCAATGAGGTGGGCGGATCCAACGGAAGAGCGGGCGCAGTACATCGCCAACCATGTCCGGGCTGAGGACGAGACGGAGGTATGGCTGAGCCACCGCATCACAGGGCCTGAGGCGGTTTTGGACAGCTGGGCTGACAGTGACATCTGCCGCTGCATCGAGACCAGTGACGGTGAACCAGTGGGGCTGACAGGGATCTGTGGTGATCGGATCTGGCTGTTGGGGACCGAGGGCTTGACGGCCACCAGGGTGCGACGTTTGCAGCTGTGCATAGAAGGGCGAAGATGGGTGGAGCATTGCCTTGAGAGAGTGGGTGGACCGATTGGCAATGACGTGTACGCAAGCAACAAGCGATCCATCCGCTGGCTGAAGCACCTGGGGTTTGAGATCGAGAAGCCACGGCCTATCGGTTTGAGCGGTGCATTGTTCTGCCGCTTCTGGAGGGAGGCCTGATGGAACCCTTGTCCATTGGGATGGGCATCCTGTCTGGGGGTCTTGGCATCCTCCAAGGCTTTGCCCAGGCCAAGGCCCAGAAGCAGGACTACGCCAATCAGGTTGCCTTCCAGAAGGTCAACGGTGAGTTCTCCAAGTGGCAGGCTGGCTTCAATGCCAAGGCCACTGATGCCAACAACCAATTTCAGTATTGGCAGCAGACGGTCAATTACAACCAGCAGCTGGCGTACACCAATGCCCAGCGCAACGTTGAGCTGCTGAAGAGCGTCAAGCAGGCAGAGGTGGTCGGCAAGACCCGCGCTGCTGCTGGTGCGTCCTACGTGCAGGACAGTGATGCACTGAGCCAGCAGATGGCAGAAGCCTCAATGCAGGAGGCCGTTGCTTCTCAGCAATACAAGTGGCGGGTCATGCAGTCCAGCTCTGCGGTGCAGGCCATGGCGATGGAAGGCAACAGCGTTGACCGGTTGGTCAATGACTACGCCCGGCAGCAGGGTGACTACGAGACGCTGCAGAACATCAACGAGAAGATCCGCACCCGGCAGTACAGCCGTGAGCAGGCAGGACAGGTGGCTCAGTACCTGAGCCGGTGGAACTCACAGAGCTTCTATGACGAGCAGACGTTCTTCGATCCGATTGCACCGTTTGCCCCGCTGCCCACGTTGATCCAGCCACCACCGCCGAGCATGACTGGCGGCAAGCCAAGTGGTGCTGCTGCTGCGCTCAACATTGGCACCGGAATCATGGGTGGCATCAGTGCTGGCATCTCGATGAACAACACACTGAATGGCCTGAAGACGCCAAGCAGTCAGACCGGGCCTGGCACAGGGGCCAAGACAACAACAACCACCGGAGGTAGCTAATGGCTGAACGTCTACCTTTTGGAGAGATCCGTCCAGGTGCCAGACCGATTGGCGCCTTTGTTAATCCTGGCAGTGTGCAGGTTGCCGCTGCTGCCAGACCTGAGTCCATGCCTGTGGTCTCAGGGTTCAATGCTATTCAGCAGGGAGGCCAGGGCAACGTCCAAGGCTATAACCAGTTTGCACAAATTGCTGAAGCATTAGCTCCATTCAGCAAAGGCTTGACCCAGCTAGTTGAGACAGGTGTCACGTCCTATGCCAAGGGCAAGATTGAAGAAGGGTATTACGACGAGCTGAAGAACATTCAGCAGCGGTCCATCCTTGGCCTGCAGATGCAGCAGGAGCAGGGTGCTGCCAATGCTGCTGGCACCATCACCCAACTGGAGAAGGTGGATCCACCAGCAGCGCAACTGCTGAGGGAGTCCAACCCATGGAGGCTGGTTGGCCGCCGCCGTGCACTGGCTCAGCAGGCAGGCAGTGAGGTGGACAACGTGCTGTCCATGGACCTGCAGCTCAATCAGGGCGTGGTGTCCACCCTTCAGCCAGGCAGTCCTGAGCTGGCACAGCGCAAGGCAGCGCTGGTCCAAGGGGTCTACAGCCGTTATGGGCTGACGGGTGAGGAGCCGGAGGCGGCGTTCTACGTCACCCCCAAGTTGAACAAGGCTTGGGATGAATACACCGACAAGCAAGAGAAGCTGTTTGGTGAAGAGCTGAGGATCAACACCACTGCAGTGACCACTGCATCCCTTGGCGCAGGCATGGTCAGTTCAGTCAAGAACGGCATTCTGATTACGCCACAGATTGTGGAAAGGTGGAATGCACTTGGCCTTGGTGCTGCAAGCCCGTTGACCGTGGGCAGCGTGCTGACCTCTGGAGACCCGCTGTTCTCGCAGGTGCTTGGGAGTGTGCTGCTTACAAACGAGATAGACAAGGTATCGACCTTGTTTGGCGGGAAGGACAAGGCCGAGATGCTGAAGGAAGTGCGGACTCAGCTACTGGGCACCTATGGGGGTGTTCCGGTTTTGGGCGATGCCTTGGGCTTTGTCTTGGGTGGGAGCCCCGCTGATGCAGTGCGTCCGAACTGGGGTGCCAGCTACGGACTGGACCTGCTGGAGGTCAGTAACCGAGGGAACGGGGCAAGGCAGCAGCAGTACGAAATCGGACAGAAGTCGATTGAGCAAAAGCTCGATGAGCTTTGGATGTCAGAAGGTGGGCCGGGCCAGATGCTGCGCAATGACCCTAATTACGGGGCTGCATTGCAAACGTTTAGGACTGGCGCGAACGCTCTTGGCTACCGAGACATTGATGGATACCTAGACCGCAAGATCAAGTCACAGTCGTCTGTCTCCGAGTCGCTGTATCCGGTTGATCCGATAGCTGCGGAGAACTTTGCTCAAAGCATTAGGGACCTGCCGCGCTCTGCCTTCTCCACGCCAGAGGCGGTGGCCGCTTTGCAGCAGCAAGCGGCGCAAGCGGCAAGGGCTGAGCCCACGCCAGAACTGCAGAGGACGAGGTACAGGGAATACATGGATGAGATCAATAAAAGGAAAAAGGATGCAGCGGAGACCACGCCTGGTCTGCAGTCAGCCATCGACAAGGCACTGCTGCAGGACCTGGGTCTGCCGCAGGTGAAGCCGCTGGTGGATGCAGCTAAGGGCAAGAGCGGTGGTGGTGGCACCTCGCTGCTTGACCTGGCAAATGCCAATGGCGCTGGCATGGTCGCTGCAGTGAGCGGGCTGGGTGACGCCAAGGTTTCAGCATTTACCCAGCGGTTGAACAACCTGTTCCTGCGGAACGCTGAAGCAAAGATCGACCGTTGGATGGCTGAGCGTCCTGGAGTCCCATTGACTAGCAGTGCTCGCAACGTGCTGATCAGCGAAGCGATTGCTGAAACCAGGAAGAGCGAGGAGTACAAGCAGGCCTTCCGAGCTTTGACGACCAGTCCTTCTGCGCCCAATGGGCTGAACCCTGGCGAGGTGGGGACCGGCCCGAAACTTGGAGAAGGTCCCAAGAACAATGGTGTCCCGACAAGGGGCTACAGCAGGACGGAGGCATCAACGTTGCCCGCCCCCACGGTGAAGGGCTTTGCCGTTCGGCCAGTGATGGATGGCAACTGGCTGCACTCTGAGCTGCAGGCAGTGAGCCAGGGCAAGCCAGTCAGCCGCGAGCTCTACAACATGGCCAACACGGCTGGCACCACTACCAATCGGTATCTACTTGAGCAGCTGCGGTTCTATCCACAGCTCGATCCCAACGGTGAAGCCCGCAAGTTTCTTGAGGGGCAGATCCGTTCTCAGCGTCAGGGTCAGACGGTGAGTCAGGCCAACTGGCAAGGGGTGAGTCGTGGCACTGGGATGGGGATGCTGCCAGTTGGGTACAACCCGCTGGCGCCTGGCAGTTGGCTGATGAACATGATGATGCCCCCTGCTGCTGCAGCCACGTTGCCACCCAGTTTTGGTGGTGGATACGGCGGTGGTGGTCAGTGGGAGAGGGGCCCTGCTGTAGCGGCTAGCCACCCTGACAGCGGCAGTGGCTACACCATCCCTGGAATGAGAGATGCCAATGGTCGGCCACCGATCTTCAGTCGTGGTGGGGCCAATGCCTTTTCCGCAATGGTGCGGGATTCCAATGGCCAGGTGAAAGCCAGTGACATTGCTAGCTCTCAGCGATCAGGCAGCAAGAACGCTGCAGTGGGTGGAGCTAATGGCAGCGAGCACCTGAAGGGCAATGCCATGGACATTCATGGCACATCAGAAGCCTGGATCAGAAAGAACGGTGCCAAGTACGGCTGGTATGTCCATGACTACGCCGGCAGTCATGGCGGGCACTTTGAGTTCCGTGGTGGTGGCAGCCCCACTCCTCAGGTTGCAACGAGAAGGGGTGGTGGAATGACTGGCTTGGCCACCTACTACAACGGCAGCGGCGGCAGTGATGGTGTCGCTGGTGGCCCTACTGCCAACGGTGAGCGCTACAACCCCAACGCGATGACAGCTGCTGTGCAGTGGAGTTTGCGCGGGAAGTACCTGAACAAGTGGGTGACGGTCGAAGACATGGACAGCGGGAAGACGGTGCGCGTCTGGGTCAATGACGTTGGGCAGATGGGTGGCAGCGAAAGAAGTGTCAACGCATCTGACCCACGGGTGATTGACCTGTCTCCTGCAGCGTTCAGGAGGTTGTTCGGTAGCACCCAGCGCGGCGTGGGCCGCATCCGCATTCTCCCCGGTTAATCCCATGCCTCGTTTCAACCTTGCACCGAAGCCCGAGAACCTGGAGCCCCAGTGGCAGAACCCAGCGCCGCAGTCACTGGGGACTGGTAAGCAGACAACGATTGGCAATGATCCTGCGGCAAGGCAGGAGTTCATCCGCCAGTCCGAGCAGGGCCCATTCAAGCCATTGGCTCAGCTGTTCAATGCACTAGCCAGTCCTGACACCAAGGCTGGCATTGTCACTGGCCCGATCAACGGTGCCTCAAAACTGGGCAATGCCCTTGGCGATCTGGTGCAGGGCAAGCCCATTGATGTCCGTGACGCTTGGACCATCAGCGATCAGACAGTTCGGCAGAACAACCCATTCCGAAACCTTGGTGGCTACGGGCAAACAGTTTTACCTGCTGACCAGGCAGGCCTAGCGATTGGTGAAGGTATCGGCGCTGAGGTTGCTGGCTTCTTCACAGGCACCACCCTCTTGAACAAGGCCAGTCAGCTGCGGCGTGTGCAGCAACTGAGTCAGGCCTTCCGTGCGCAGCAGGGTGTGAGGAGTGCAGCGGTTGCGGTTACCGCTAGCCCTGGATTGAGGACTGCTGCCAACGTCGGCAAGAACGTGGGGCAAGCAGTTGGTTCAACTGCACTGGCCACTGCATTCCTGGATGCAGAAGACGGCAACCTGGCCAACCTGCCTGATGGTGCTGGCCTTCGATTGCCTGGCCGGGTGGAGGCTGGTGACAACTACCTGCAGGCATGGGGCAAGAGCGTGGTGGTGGAGGGTGTCGCTGCCCCACTGGCGCTGTTGGGGATGGGTGCCTTCATCACGCCTATCCGCCGTGGCATGGCCAGGGGTGACCTGGGCTGGATGCAGGAGGTGGCTGATGCAGAGCTTGCGCCATACCTGCCCAAGCCAATGGCTGGTCCTGCACTGCCACCGGCAGGACAACCTGGCCTCCCTCAGTTGCCTGGCTACAGCCAGCAGGGTGGAGCCATCGTTCCCTATGACTCAGCCATCAGTCGGTCACTGCAAGAGCAGACCCAGATCAGGCAGGTCACTGAACAGCGGCAGCGACTGCAGGGCATGGGCTTGGTGCAGCAGGGGGAGGGTGGTCAGCTGGAGTTCCAGCTTGGTGGTGTTGTCGATCCTGAGATCAAGCTGCAGATCAGGCAGCTGCAAACCCAGCGCGGGCAGCTGATCAAGCAGGGGATGGAGTCGGGTCAGGACATGACCCAAGACCTGGGCAAGATCGACCAACAGATTGCCGACCTGATCCAAGCCGGCAACAGTGCTGACTTCATGCCAGAACCCCGTCCATTCCAGCCAGAGCTGGACTTGGTGGATGGCAGGCCAGAGCTGGACACCTTCCTGGCCAACCTCGATGAGCTTGGGGATGGCGACCTGCGGCAGATCCACAGCAGGGCCTACGCCGATCTCAATGCAGAGCGCAGTGCACAGGAGCTGACCACCACCCAGGGAAGGGTGGCTGAACTGCAGGGCCGGCTGACAGAGATTGACCAGCGGGTGCAGTCAGGGGAGATCACACCCATTGGTGCCAAGCGCCTGACCACCAAGGTGGAGAGGGAGTTGGCCATGGCACAGCAACAGCTCTCCACTATCGAAGCAAGGGCCCGTGTCCCTGAAGCGTTGGTTGGTGATCAGCTGCAGCTGCGCATCGAGCAGCAGGGACAACTGGACCTATCAACTGAAACGCCGCTGCCACCGTTTGAGCAGATCACCCGTGGCCCTGGTGAGTACGGGTATCAGACACCTGCTGACTACCGCTCAGCACTGCAGGGATGGAACCGTGACCAGCTGCGCCGGCTGGCAATGCCGGACTCCAGCCCTGAGGTGGCAGCACTGGTGAAAGCCAGGACGGGACGGCGGGTATGGAATGCCAAGAAGGAGGACATCATCGACGCACTGGTTGAGATCAGTGAGCGTCGTGGTCGGTACTTGCCACCAGAGGCAGAGCAGCTGGCGATGGAGCTGAGGGCCAACCAGTTTGGTGATGCTGCCCCGTTGTTTGATCGACCTGCTGATCTGTCTGCACCTGGCATGACCAAGGTGCTGGATGCTGATGGTGTTGAGCAGCTGGTTCCTGCCGTGGACTACAGCGGCAGGGGGATGGATGCTGCCACCAGGGAACGGCTGAAGGCAGAGATCCTGCAGCGGGCCATTGATAACGGTGAGGTGCAGGCACCCATCACCCCACTGCCTGACCGCCCATCAACCAGCTTCCAGCAGGAGTCACTGATCAATGACCTGCTGGCTGACCCCGATGGACAGCTGCCACTGCTGTTCGCCAACGATGTGCTGCCCACCTACAAGGCCGGTGGCAAGGGTGGTGACGCACTGATTGAGGAGATGCGTCTTCGCCTTGAGTACAACGTGCTGGATACCAAGGCACAGCAAGCGCAGCGTGATGCGCTCATGGCTGCTGAAGGGTGGAACACCCTGACGTGGGAACAGAAGAAGAAGCTGGGGATCCTGGGCGATGGGTTCTATGGACTGGATCCATACAGCGACCGCTTCCGTGACCCAACACCTGCTGCTCGATCTGACCTGGATGCTGCTGGTGCACCGAGAGATCCAGAGCCCTACCGGATGACCTTCAAGAACGGTGAGCCGGTTGTTGCCCCTGCTGCTGACATTCCGAAGAAGACACCGGAGGATGTGAAGGCTGCCAAGCAGGTCTCGGTTCAGCAGAAGCAGCGTGCAACGGCTGCTGAAATGGCTTTGGATAAGAAGACCGCGGCTCTTCTCAAGAAGCGAGAAGACCTTCTCCGCAAACAACAAGGAGCGAAGTGCTGATGGCTAGCTGCAATGACCTTGATCAAGAGCTGAAGCAGATCGAGCAGGAGCTCGCAGCCATTGAATCCACCAAGCGTGGCATCAGAGCCAAGGCGGAGATTGGGGAGCCACGGGCAAAGGGCAAGACCCGTGTCCTCAAGACCTACGACGGCAAGTCGGTTGGCATTGACTCCGATGAATGGGTTGGCCAGGTCGAACTGGATGCCCTGCGGATGGGTGACGAGAAAGTGCGTGAGCTTGTTCGATCCTCGATTGAACAGAAGACCAGGCCTAACGGTCGCACCGGCAGGATGGTCAACTACTCCGACATCACCCCTGACAAGGAGAACCTGGCCACCCTGCTTGAGGTGATGGGTGAGACCCGTGCCGCCACCAAGAAGGGTGCCGAGCTGAAAGCCACATGGACGCAGGACCTGGCGTCAAAGGAACTGCAGGTCTTCGCTGCTCGAACTGGCGGTGATCCAGCCGAGGTGGCAGCGTCCCTGGGCAATCGGATGAAGGGCCTCAAGAAGCTGCCAGCCACTGTCTACATGGCTGCCAAAGCCAAGTGGGATACGGCAACCCAGTACGCCGATGCCTTGGATGAACTGGCTGATGCCATTGATGGTGGCTATCTCGTTGACGACATCAAGCACAGGGCAGCCAACATCGCTCAATGGGCCTACACCTTTGAGCAGATTGATGCGTTCGTTGGCACGACGGTTGGCCGTGCACTGGTGACACGTCGCTTTAACCAAGACTTTGACCTGTCATTGGTTGATGCAGCCAAGGGGGTGAAGCGCCTGACCCTTGATGAGATCAAGGCCAACTCCCTGGTGGCTGACATGCTCAGGCTGACAGCTGAGGGCAATGCCAAGGAACTCCGTAAGCGAGCTGCAGCCAAGCGGTTGAATCAGTCCCTTGGTGGTGGCGTGAACGAGAGCGGGTTCATGGCTGACATCCGTCTGCTCAGCTACTTCCGCAGGCAGAACCTGCTGTCCTCCTTCTCCAGTTGGGCCATCCGTAACCCCCTCTCTGGTGCTTTGGTGCAGGCCATCTACATGGCAGAGGACACGGTGAGTGGAACGATCCGCGCCATGGGTGCCAACGGTCTCAAGCCTGGTGCGCTCGATGGATTGCAGGCGTCTTCCTATGCCTGGAAGAACTTCAACAGCACATGGGGGATGGCATGGGGCAATGCCTCAGAGGCATTCCGCACTGGTCGCGGGACGATGGGTGATGAGAACTTGAAGTTCGTTGACCAACCCTCGCTGTATGAGCAGCCCAAGGAATTGATCAATGGAGTCTTTGAGCGATTCCAGTCAGACCCCGCTGCTCTGGCCAACCCGGTGAACTGGCTGAACCTGATGAACGCTTCTGTCTGGAAGGTGTTCGGCATGGCAGGGGAGGCTATCGCTGGCACGGATGCCGGCTATGCCCTGCCCTTCCGTGCTCTCAATGCTGGTGACGAGTTCGTTCGCACCCAGGCCTACGTGTGGAAGGCCAACCATGAAGCCTTCATCCGTGCATCCAATGAAGGCAGGGCTGCTGGCAAGAACATCGAGTGGATCCAACAGCGAGCTGATGAGCTGACTGATGGGTACATCCATGAAGGGCTCTACACCGATGACATGCTGGCGGAATACCGCAAGAAGCAGGCCGCGGCAGGCGCTCTCCCTGGAGGAGACGTTGAGCTGCCAAACGATGAGCTACGTGCTCTGCTGTACGACAAGTATCACAACGCTCCTAACAAGGAGATGGACATTGCTCAGGTTGGCATTAGCCGTGGTGAGGATGTCACCTTCACCAAGTCATTTGATAGCCCGATACTGGCTGGCATGAACCAGATGCGCAGCCACGTCGCTGTCGGCTGGCTGGTGCCGTTCTTCAAGGTCCCGATCAATGGCATCGGCTGGGTCCTCAACCGGGAGATCCTTCTCCAAGGACCTAGGCAGCTGCTGATGGAAGGGCAGCAGGCATTCAGCCGGAATGCCCCTGGCGGTCCGAAGTTCACACCTGAAGAGATGGCCGATGCCCGTG
>Ga0315904_10010229_pt1 | contig 12154 bp, 10 predicted proteins | sample LakEriMetagenome_6_FD_203529 | JGI IMG/M metagenome (GOLD analysis project Ga0315904, IMG submission 203529) | Freshwater fungal communities from buoy surface, Lake Erie, Ohio, United States - Buoy 12 MA120 | ecosystem: Environmental > Aquatic > Freshwater > Lake | place: USA: Lake Erie, Ohio...
CCGAAAAGACTGTTTGCAGTTGGAGATATTCATGGTCACGCTTCCGAACTTGGGGCGCTGCTCGACCATATCACGAAAACTAAGAACTTAGGGGTTGACGATCTAATCATCTTTGTTGGTGACTACATTGATCGCGGTCCACAATCAAAGCAGGTTGTAGATCTACTATTAGATCTGCGACGCGCATGGCCTCAGACGGTCTTTTTGCGGGGCAACCACGAGGATATGCTACTGAGCTTCCTGGGGCTTGGTGGTGAAGGAGGGGAGTTTTACCTTAAGAATGGTGGAGCCGAGTTCTTTGCAAGTTATGGCCTTGAGCCAGCCGGGAGTTTGGTGGAGTTGCGAGCGAGCTTACCTGTGGAGCACGTGGACTTTTTTAGCAGCCTGGAGTACGGGGTTATTCTAGCTGAATTTCTCTTTGTGCATGCGGGCGTTGCTCCGAAACGAAAGCTTTCGCAGCAAACCCCCTCGGACCTGCTATGGATCCGCAAGGAGTTCATCCATTCTCCGCATAGCATCGGCAAGACAGTTGTGTTTGGACATACAGCGTTTAATCAGATTCACATAGAGTTACCCTATCGAATCGGAATAGACACAGGGGTAGCGTATGGCAACAAGCTCTCGGTAGTTGAATTGGTAAATGGGGAGCTGTTTCAAGTAGACGTGGGCGAAAATGTAGTAAAAGAGGGGTCTTTACGCGATCTTTTAGGCAGTAGACCTTGAATCGATAGTATCCTACAGTTTAAGCTACAGCCGCGTTTTTACAGACGTGTTTTTAGAACACAGCCCGAGCGGTTTTTGCGCTTGTAAAGTGAGAGCGCAGCCTCGAGGCACGCAATTATCGTTGTGCAGTAGCACGAAAGGGCGCGAAAGGAGATTTTGGTATGTCGAAGCCACATGTGGGAATGATCGGACTCGCAGTTATGGGGTCTAACCTAGCCCGTAATATAGAGAGCCGCGGGTTTCAGGTTGCGGTATACAACCGCACAGCGGAAGTCACTAAAGAGTTCATGAGTAAGTTCGGTGCTTGTGATGGTAAGCCAGCCGGCTTTGTAGCCTCGTACACTCTCCAAGATTTCGTTAAAAGCATGGCTGCCCCACGGCAGATTTTTATCATGGTCAAGGCTGGGGCTGGAACCGATGCCGTGATTGATCAATTGGCGCCGTTACTTGAAAAGGGTGATATCGTTATCGATGGTGGCAACGCGTACTTTAAAGACACAATTCGACGCGAGAACACCCTAAAGGCCATGGGGCTTAATTTTCTCGGAATCGGTATATCGGGTGGTGAAGAGGGGGCCTTAAAAGGGCCGAGCCTGATGCCTGGTGGTCCAAAGGATGCCTGGAAGATCGTGGCGCCGTTGCTTGAAAAGATCGCAGCCCAGGCCGATGGTGCGTGTACAAACTACGTCGGTCCTGATGGGGCTGGTCACTTTGTGAAGATGGTTCACAATGGGATTGAGTACGGGGATATGCAGCTCATCGCTGAAGGGTACGATATCCTGCGCTCGGTTGTAGGGTGCAAGGCAGACGAGCTGCACACGATCTTTTCGCGCTGGAATCAGGGCCCGCTGTCTTCTTACCTAATAGAGATCACAGCTAAAATATTCAGTAAGCGCGATCCGCAAGCAAATGGATTCTTAGTCGACAAGATCCTCGACAAAGCTGGTCAGAAAGGAACTGGAACCTGGACCGTTCAGGAGGCGTTGGGGCTTGGGGTTTCGGTGCCGACGATTGCGGCTGCGGTCGATGCGCGCACACTCAGCAGTATCAAAGCTGAGCGAGTCGCTGCTTCTAAGGAGTTTTCTGGCCCTGTCGTTGAGGATTTTAGTGGTAACCGCGAGGCCTTCATCAGTGCAGTGCACGATGCTCTGTATGCCTCAAAGATTATGTCGTACGCGCAAGGGATGGCTATGCTCGCTGCGGCTTCTAAGCAGTGGAACTGGGACTTAAAGCTGCACGAGATAGCTGCCCTCTGGAAGGGTGGATGCATCATCCGAGCTAAGTTTCTCGATGAGATTCGGCGCGCATTCAGCTCGCAGCCGGCGCCGAGTAACCTCTTGCTCGACTCCTTTATGAAGAAAGAAGTGGCCCGCTGCCTACCGAGCTTGCGTGCAGTCGTTGGAGCCGCAGTGGCGCGTGGGGTTCCTGTGATCGGCTTTGCGGCATCGCTGGCGTATTTTGATAGCTTTAGAATAGCCAACCTGCCCCAGAACTTGACGCAAGCGCAGCGCGATTTCTTCGGGGCGCACACCTATGAGCGCGTTGATATGGCTGGTACCTTTCACACAGAGTGGGAGGGGTAGGAGCGCTACGATGGGCAATTTTGGACCATCTAAGTGCTGCAAAATCGCTAGCTTATCGGGTTAATTTGAATTGCCGGCTGGCTTCTGGTATCATTTTCTTTTGGTAATCTTCCTCTCGTTCACCAAAGAGAGCCCTGTGTAGCTCCAAGTCTCCTTGGCGGCTTTAAATGCGGGCTACTTTTGTGAATGTGAGGCTCGTTGTACACGGAGAGCCCACACAATGCGCCTAAAGATCGTCAAAGACGGCGTTGGCCTGCCCAACACCGCAAAGAAAACCACTCGTCACACGACCGCTTCAGCCAGTGCGCAGCAACATGCCGCGCAGGTGCAACTGCAACAGCCTTTGGGTCAGGAGCACTACGGGGCGATAGAAGAGCTGCTCGGCTACGCTTTTAAGGATCGTAGTTGGCTTGAGCGTGCTCTCACCCACCGCTCGGTTCAGGTCAATGGGATTAAGAATGACTACGAGCGCCTTGAGTTCCTTGGAGATGCGGTGTTTGACCTGGCTGTGGCGCATCTGCTGCTTGATAAACACGAACAGGCTCATGAAGGAGATCTTTCAAAGATGCGGGCGGCGCTCGTAAACACTGCATCGCTCGCAGAGGTAGCCAGAAAGTTATCGCTTGGGAAGTTTATCAAGCTTAGTCGTGGTGAGCTTGCAAGTGGTGCTCATGAGCGACCTTCAATTTTGGCCGATGTTGTCGAGGCTGTGCTCGGTGCGGTGTATCGGGAGGGCGGTTTTGCAGTTGCGTGTGAGTGTGTGGCGCGGCTTTTGGGTGACAGTGTTGCCACTGTGACTCCGCGCGATCCCAAGACGGAGTTGCAAGAGGCGCTACACGCTTCGGGGAGTGAGGCGCCGGTGTATCGGCTTGAGTGTGTCGAGGGGCCGGAGCATTCTCCCAATTTTATCTCAGTAGTCGAGGTCGATGGGCAGATCGTGGGGCGCGGGCGAGGAACCACTAAGAAGGCCTCGCAGCAAGCCGCTGCAGAACAGGCGCTTGGGTTGCTTAAGCCAAAAGATGATATAGACCAACGCTTTCTGACCTCAGCTACGAGTGCGTCCAATTCTAACGGTGCTGAAACGATCCTAGATGGCCAAGCTTCCCAAACTGACTCCGCGGAGACTATTCATGACGTATAACAATAAACTCCCAACAGTATGTATCGTTGGCCGCACAAATGTCGGTAAATCAACGCTGTTCAACGCTCTTGCGGGTAGACGCAAAGCCGTTGTTAAGGACCAACCCGGCGTAACACGCGACCGGTATTACGAGGTTGTGACACGCTTTGATTTCCCTTTTACACTGATTGACACGGGGGCACTTGTTGGAGAGGAGAACATCGCTCTACATCAATCTGTGCGCGCCCAGAGTGAGCTTGCAATTAAGCAGAGTGATGTGGTGATCGTGGTATTTGACGGCCTACATGGGTTGCACCCGCTGGACAGTGAGGTAGTCGACCTGATTCGGCAGATCGGTAAACCGGCGATCTATGTGGCTAACAAATGTGAGAAGCCCTCTGCGGCACTGACTTCAACTGAGCTGTACGGACTAGGCATTGAGCAGATTATTCCGATCAGTGCGGCGCATCGTCGTGGTATCAGAGATCTTATGGCGAAGCTCGCTGAGCTGGTCGCACCGCCTGAGTTAAGCCTGGCAAACAGCACAGAGCAGGACGGAGAGTTGGTGCCAGGGGAGCTGAGCGAAGAACACGGTGTGCCAGCCGAATCTGGCGCAGCCGATGGCGCGAATGCTTTAAATGAAGACCCGCATGCTCCGATAAACATCGCCATTATCGGCAAGCCAAATGTAGGCAAGAGCACATTTGTCAACGCGCTGCTAGGTGAAGAGCGTATGATCGTCTCTCCGATCGCAGGGACCACACGCGATAGCATCAAGAGTAGCCTGGTGCGCAATGGGCGTACTTTTGAGATCGTCGATACAGCCGGCTTAAGAAAGAAGGCAGGTGTGCAGGACAACTCAGTTGAGCGTTTCAGTAACATTCGCACGCTACGTTCGTTGGCACAGAGCGATGTAGCCGTGTTTCTACTCGATGCTGCCGAGGGGATCCCGACAGAGCAGGATGCGCGCATAGTGGGGCTTGCTCACGAAAAGGGTAAGAGTTTAGTGATTGTCGTGAATAAGTGGGATCTCATCGAAAAAGACCCGAAAATAGCAGAAGCCTACCGACGGGCGATCCGTTCCGTATTCAAGTTTGCGGCGTATGCCCCGGTTGTTTTTGTCTCGGCTTTAACTGGGCTGCGCTGTCTGTCGGTGCTTGATAGTGTGGTTGAAGTTTATCGCGCAGCGGGCCGGCGACTATCAACCGGTGAGGTTAACCGCTTGTTTCAGGAGGCTTTTACCCAGAAGCCCCCTCCGGTCTATCGGGGTGTTCCGATTAAGCTACTTTACGCTACTCAGGTAGCAACAAAGCCACCAACATTTGCCGTGTTCGTTAATCATCCCGATCGACTGCGCTTTAATTACGAGCGTTACCTTAAGAATACCGTGCGTAAGGCGTATGAATTTCCGGGTAACGATGTACGCATACTGTTTAGACGTCGCAGTGGGATCACAAACGATCGCCGGCGTGCCGCATAGAGTGCGTGGCGCTGGGCGGCTAACTTATCGGCTTTAGCACGCAGATCTTCTGCTTGGATGAGAGTCCCTCGATCGGTCTAAGGTCAAGGATATTCTTGGTGGCGATCTCCAACACGAAGGCAGAGCGTTTATCTGCCTTGATAACGATTGTGCCGTGAGTGGGAGAAGTGCGGGTGTTATCTTTCAGGTACTGCGAGAGCAGCTTACCGCGTTCGAGCTCATCCTTGCCGGCGCGTACTTTTTGGATCTGCTCGGCGGTCATGGTTAATACACCGGGTTTCAGGCAGGGATTATCGCGCTTGATAAAGACTCCAACATTGTTTTCGACAGGCTTTTTCTGATCTCCTGAGAGCCACAGCTGGTTATCATGGGCGATGTAAGGTTTAATCAGCTTTTTTGTATTGGAGTCGAGTTGATTGGCCGCCACAACAGCAGCAACATCGCCCTGGCTCTTAATGACTTCAGTCAATCCATAGAATCCAAGTAGGTGTTCATCGGGCTTATCTTTGTAGCGGATGGTGGCATACGAGCTTAGGTTATCGACATCGATCTGAACGTTGCCATCCTTGCCAAGTATCAGACTAAAGTTACCTCCGACTTTGTAGGGCTTCTCCCCCATCTGGATCTCGTAGAAGGGATGCTCTGCGGCTGGATTAAATTTAAGGAAGAGGTGTGTGGCACCGGTTTGAGGAAGCTTTTCGGGATTAAATTCCTGTAGACTTATGCCGTTTTCAAAGTAGACCACAAACAGCCCCATAGCATCCGGATTACTGCTGATTATGACTTTTAGTCTTCCATCAGCGGTTTGATACACTCCGTGGCTTCCAGTTTGGATAAAGCTGTGCGCGGGACGCACTGCGCCACCCAATAGCGCCAACAACACTAAGAGGGTGGCACCCATAAGGCGGCAGGCTCTCGGCGTTATTTCCCAAATGTTGATTGGCATTTTACTTTCCCCTACTTATACTGTCGGAGGTTGAGGGCAAACTCTTGATAACTTTCTGCGCTGGGGTGAATGGTTGCGGGGCTTTATATTTGAGAAACTTTTCCAGACAAGCTACTCTCTTCGCCTAGCCCGCATTTTTCATGAAACTGCGTCGAGAGAGTGTCGAGAATGGTGATTTTTCGGGCCCGAAGGGCGCATTCAAAAACCGATTTTCAGGGCGGAATCGTATCGAGATACCTTCCGGTCTGAAAATCGGTTTTTGAACCGAAAAAGCGCCGTTATCGGCGCTCGCAGCGGCTGGCTTCATGAAATATGCGGGCCAGGTGGTGGGATATCGACGTCCCCGCAAACGATATTTTATAGTGAGGGGTGTGTGATCCTTATCCTAGATTTCGGCTCTCAATATACTCAACTGATAGCTAGGCGCGTTCGCGAGCTAAAGGTCTACAGCGAGGTTAAGCCTTGTACATTTAAACCTTCGGCGCTTGATCTGTCAAAGGTCAAGGGGTTAGTGCTTTCGGGTGGGCCTTCAAGTGTTACTGATCCAGATGCTCCGGCATTTGACCCGGCTTGGTTTTCAATCGGTGTTCCGATCCTTGGGATCTGTTACGGGATGCAGCTTATGGCGCATCACTTTGGGGGCACGCTCGGTCGCGGAGCGAGTCGTGAATATGGGCCATCGACCATTACGATCGAGGAGAGTTCGGGTCTCTTCGGTTCGTGGCAAAAAAGCGAGCGCTTGAGTGTATGGATGAGTCACGGCGACCATGTTGAGAAATTACCCCCTGGCTTTTCGGTGTGTGCTTCGAGTGTCGGTGCGCCGATCGCAGCCATGCACAATACAGAGAAGGGGCTGAGCGCTCTTCAATTTCACCCTGAGGTGGTTCACACCCCACAAGGTAAGCAGATTATTCAAAACTTCGTATACGATGTTGCGCGCTGCGCCGGCGACTGGACACCAGAGAATTTTATCGAGCAATCGATTAAAGCGATCCAGGCGCAGGTTGGTAGCAGCGACCAGGCCCTATGCGCTTTAAGTGGCGGGGTCGATTCGACTGTAGCGGCTGTGTTGGTGGCCAAGGCTTTGGGAAGTCGATTGCACTGCTTCTTTGTTGATACTGGCTTGGGTCGTAAGGGTGAAGCCGCTACGGTTATGCAGCGCCTCAAGGGGCTCAATCTTAACGTTGAGCTAGTTGATGCACGCAGTCGCTTCCTGGGAGCTTTAAAGGGTGTTGCCGATCCTGAGAGAAAACGCAAAATAATCGGCCACACATTTATTGAAGTTTTTGAGGAGCGTGCCAAAGCGATCCCCGGCGCCACACACCTTGTTCAAGGAACTCTGTACCCAGATGTGATTGAGAGCGTCTCTGTAAAGGGGCCATCGGCGACAATTAAGACCCACCACAATGTGGGCGGATTACCCGATCGGCTAAAGCTTGCGCTGATTGAGCCCTTTAGAGATCTGTTTAAGGATGAAGTTCGCGCACTCGGATACGAGCTTGATATGCCCAAAGAGATCCTGCAACGCCAGCCATTCCCAGGACCGGGACTGGCTGTGCGGGTGCTTGGAGAGGTAACGCCTGAGCGCGTTGCGGTGTTGCAAGAAGCCGATCATATCTTTCTTGAGGAGATTCGCGCCGAGGGCTTATACCCGAGCTTATGGCAAACTTTTGCCGTTCTCTTGCCTGTACGCAGTGTCGGTGTGATGGGTGACGGTCGCACATACGAAGAGACTGTGGCGCTTCGAGCCGTTTATTCCGAAGATGGGATGACAGCTGATTGGGCATATCTCCCCGAGCCGTTGTTGAGACGCGTCAGTAATCGGATCGTGAATGAGGTGCGCGGAGTTAATCGCGTGGTGCTGGATATATCTAGCAAACCGCCAGCTACAATTGAGTGGGAATAAACTCAGCCTGATTCATTTTTTTAGGGAAAAAGGCTAATTTCATTTTGTCAGGCTGTTCTAGTTAAATCAAACCGACAACAAGCATAGGCCGGGATCGCTGTGGTGGAAGAGAGGTGGAGCAGACAGATTGATGTAGCCGGTAGCATCTTTGATGCTGAATTTGTGCGGCGACCATTTCGCGAGGGTATCGAGGTGCGGGTTGCTTTGCCAGATGGCGATGTGATTTGCGTAGCAGAGCTGGGCCTTGGTGAGAAAGCGCTACTTGAAAAGTTAAGCGCGTTGCTGCTTGAGAGGCTTTCCAAGGGCTCTTAGCTCTGAGGCTGTTTAAAACCAGCCTTATTCATTTAAAAAAAACGAATGAGAATAGCTGGGCGAGCGCAATCTTGGCTCCCATAAACAATAAGAGCCAAGTTGCGTCGTAGAAGACATAAAAACTCTGGGTTTAGCTCAGCCCCGAATCGCCAGGGGTGGCTGCATCTATAGCTGCTTCTACCAGCGAGGAGTTAATTTCCTCCTGGGCGGGCTGGTCTTTCTTACGCGGGTCGGGCTGCAGACCGACTAGAATTAAGATATTTTTCGGATCAATATTGAGATACGAACACACGGCTTGAAAAGAGAAGATGTAATCGTCCTCTTTGCTCAGGAAGTAATCCCGCGCCTTGCGCGAGTGCTCGTCTTGGCGGTTCATATCTGCGATCGCATTCAAAAGGATCGCCCTTAAGAGTGATTTTTCAGGGGCTGGAAGCTCAGCTGCATCGTGGTCATCAAATGCGGTGTAGATCGCCGTGTTACGTTTGTTTTCGCGCGCCATAGAAAATGTCCAAAACCTTTCTAATAAGATGCCTCGGGGCTTGTTGTAGACCCAAAAATTGGTGCTTAGAGGCGAACTCCTATAGCTTTCTCCAAAAGCCCGTAGCGAAAGCTCGGTCTTTGGCGAACGCTATCGATTCGCGGATGCGAATCAAAACAACAACCTATCGTGATGTACGGTAAAAGCCTCGCCAGTTTTACTGGCACGGACTTTTGCACAGCACTATAGCTACGCCTTAAGATTCGGTTACCTCCCCCTAAATCTGAATATTCAGGCTCGAATTTGAGTGATTTGATTGCTACAGCAAGTGACGGAATTCCGTAGCGAACACCGGTCACTATTCTGTCAATCGCTATGTAGGTTGAGGGTTAAGGGGTTGAAAAGAGGTGCTTAATCACCAATGGCTGCGAATATGTTCGGCAACCCACATCTTCGGCGCGGGGGTTTTTTGAATTCGGGGCTTAAGTTTAATGGGCCCTGTGCCGAACCTACTTACATCGGAGAGCAGAAACTGCTCACGTAAAGATGTGCGGTACCACCGCCTAATAATGCCAAGGAGGGCACTATGAGAATTGAACGGAGTGAACTTTTCGCAATCACGTCGATCCTCGACCGCAACGGAAAGCGGGTTGGGAACTACCTAGTTGATCGGTCCAAAGATTCCCTCAATCGTGAAAAGAGAGAGCAACGCGGCGATCCCGAAGAGGATGAGGCCGTAGTTCTGCACAGCGCAGACGGAGACCTTACAGCTGCTGAAAGCTCTGAAGATGAGCTCAAGGTAGCGGCGAGTCTATCGGCTCTGAACATCACCGCTTAGGAGTTGTGATTCCCCAAATTGCGTCTTTTAATCGGTAAGGTGAGAGTGACCCTCTCACCTTTTTTGCTTTATGGCCGGAATCTACGCGCCATGGCGCCGGCCAGTCGGTGACCGCTAAACCCTGCGCGAGTGATTTTTGAAAAAAATCACTCTCAATAGTAGGGCGAGCGCAATCTTGGCGTAGCCAAGTTGCGCCGTATAAGACAAAAAGACTCTGGCCGCAGCGCGGGACTATCTAGTTGCTGACAAACACCCAGTTGCTGATACAAGCGGAGCCAGTGGTGGCTAAGTGGGTTTTTAACTAAGCAGGAACTTAAAAGCACTGGAGCACGAACTACCGCTAAAAAATATCAAGCAGGTGGCTAATGAGGACTTGGTGTCTGACGACTATCAAGGGAGTGAATGTCGATTAAGCCAAGCTCAGGAGTCTGTTGTCTTTTACGGCGCAACTTGGCTCTTGTTCTTTATGGGGGCAAAGATTGCGCTCGCCCAGCGATTCTGACTCATTTTTTTAAAAATGAATGCGGCTGGGTTTATTTTCTCTGCACCCACCTCCTAAAGTCCACACAGAGCCTGCGGCCTTCGGCCTAAAGGACAGAAAAAAAACAAAAAAAGTCACCAAAGTTCGCCTAAGCACGCAACTTTTAAAAAAAAATTACGAATACTTCTTTAGCAACCGTAATACCGCCAACTTGGGGAGAGTGCTATGAAGGTTTCTGCAGTCAGTGCAAGTGCCAGCCCAGCGTCAATAGCCGAGGCCTTTCAGGCAGTTAGCAGTCAAAGCTCGCCGATTAACTCGGGCTGGAACGAGATTGTCTCTAGAGTGGCTCAATACGCTAAACAAGGCAGCGTGGCCCCGAATTCCCCAAGCGGGCAGATCGACCAGCTCTCGGGCTTAATAAAGCTTCAGATGGATGTTTCGCGCTATCAGTTGCGGGTTGAACTGGTGTCAAAGGTGTCTGAGAGCGCCGTGGCCTCAATGCGTAAACTGCAACAGAACCAGTAGGAGCCGATTCAATGGTACGGACCGAGTTGTTACGCGCTAAATCGCTGCATGCAGAGGTGCACTACCTAAAGGACCTTCAGAAGGTCGGCGATATAAAGCGTCATCACGACCAGCACAGCAAGGTGCTAAAGGACAAAGAGAACCAGTTCTGGAAAGAGGCTGTGAAAGGTCAGGGTAAAGTCACACACAGCCAGGCCCCAACTCCTAGCACTGCCCAACAAACGGCATCCCAGCTTGATCGCATCTGGCGTGCGCACAGCCAGTTAAAGGAAGCGCATCAGAAGCGCGAAAGCTCAGCTAAGAAGCTCCAGGAGGGGCTGGCGACACTTTCAACATCAAAGCAGCGCATCGATTCACTACAGAAGCTCGTCTCTAAAGCCGAGAAGCTGCGTGCTAACCGTGTTGAATCAAGGATGTCGGAAGAGGTGGCTGAGCTTGTTGGAACTACGCGTGCAATTGCCGATTTAAGGGGGAGATTTGAGGAGAGTCAGATCTCTTCCAGCGTCACTTCGCAATCTCTTCCATTCCTCACTAATGCAGCTTCAAGCGACCAGTCACCAAAGGGCACAGCTCTACAACAGAGCGTGGTGGACATAAGCAGTCTTTTGGCTGCGAGCACAGCCGACACTCCACGGGTGCCGGCTACTCCGATCTCAATTCCCGTTCCAAATGCTTTACAAACTCAGACGCTTCAACCTCAATTGGTGCAGGCCCCCGTGGTGCTGCGTACAGAGCCTGCCAGTATACGAGCCATCGAAGCATCAGGTCCAATCGCTGCGCCTTTACAGATCGGCCACGTTGAATTTCATAGGCACGAGAGCCACAGCGCCCTCACGATCAGCGCCTCTATAGGCAGCGCACCACCGGTAAACCTGGTGATCACTAAGGGCGAGGGGAGTGGCCTAAAGGTTGTTGTCGACCCAGGTGTAAGCGGGCTCGCTGGACAGCTATCGCGTGACAAGAGCGTGCTGCAATCGAGGTTGCAAGCCCTCGGAATCAAGGTCACTTCGCTTGAGGTGGGGTCTGCTGACGGTTCTCCGCAGCAGGCGCGCAGAAATTCTCGTAAAGCATTAATGGATCCAGATGAAGAGCTTATCGCCTGAAATACTCCTGATCGCATCGCTTGGTATAGCGATGGTGCCACTGATGATCTCAGTCGGCACATGTTACCTTAAATTCAGCATCGTTCTAAGTCTGTTAAAGAGCGGATTCGGTACCCAGCAAGCCCCCAGCACAGCTCTTGTGATGGCGCTCTCACTGGTGATGTCGATGGTGGTTATGCAGCCGGTGCTGACAGACACAGTCAACCAACTATCCGATGTAAAGATAGACGAGCTGGCCAACGGTTCATTTAAGGCCCTTTCGAATCGTGGATCTGAGATCGTGCAGCCTTGGAAGGGCTTTCTTCTGGAGCATAGTGGCGACCGCGAGCTGGCGATCTTCTCCGACCTAGCAAAGCGAAAGGACGCTCACGCGAGTCAATCGGAGGCCGAGGCCACGCTTAATCCGCACAACGTTGATCGTGCTAATGCCTCTCTGGTCACCGCAGTGGCTGCCTTTGTGCTTTCAGAGATTAAGAAAGGTTTCACCCTGGCTTTCTTCCTGCTGATTCCCTTCTTCGTAATCGACCTTGTAGTGGCCAATATCCTGGTAGCTCTTGGTCTGACGATGATGAGCCCAGTGATTGTGAGTCTTCCGATCAAGATCTTGCTGTTTGTGACAACTGATGGCTGGCTGTTACTCGCGCGTAACTTGATTAAGG
>Ga0315904_10010230_pt1 | contig 12153 bp, 24 predicted proteins | sample LakEriMetagenome_6_FD_203529 | JGI IMG/M metagenome (GOLD analysis project Ga0315904, IMG submission 203529) | Freshwater fungal communities from buoy surface, Lake Erie, Ohio, United States - Buoy 12 MA120 | ecosystem: Environmental > Aquatic > Freshwater > Lake | place: USA: Lake Erie, Ohio...
CGTGAACTTGTATTTTATGTTCTTCATTTTTCATAGTTACTCTATGCTTGTAAATCTCAAAGAAAGTAATTGGTAATTCCCCATACTTTACAATAAATTCTTTTTCTTCCATTTCGTTTCAAATTAAGTTTAGTGCTGATGAGCCGCCCAGCACATAACAGCGGTTCTAACCACTATAAAGCAAATTTTAAAAACTAGCCAACGCACTTAATTTAGCTAATTCTTCATCCCTTAATCTTCTCACATCATTCAAAATTAATTCTTTTGTTTGCTCAATATTATAAGTACTAGAAAATGAACCCATTTCTCCAACAAACATAAATTTGTGTTCGTGTCTGTCACGCAAAAAATGAATTGATAATTTTAATGTATCGTGCAAATAATTTTCTACACTCCAAAGTGAATCAATGTGTTTGTCATAATGCCCATAATGGTAACTTAAGTGTCCCATGCCTTCTTTAGTATTTGCACTTCTAAAACCTAACGAGTATAGCCATTTGTTAAATTCAGAATATACATCCAAAAATCTTTGGCGAATTTCTAATTCCTTTTTTGTCTTTTTCATATTAATTAATTTTATTGTTTTTCCACAAAGCGTAATTATACGTGGTGTTTATCAATCCGTGAAGCATTATGAGCTAAAAAGTCGTTTCGAAATTCGGTAGGGGTGAGGAGGTTGGCAGCGTGGATTTCCTTTTGTACTTGGATGTAGAAATCGACAGCTTCTTTAGTGTATTGAAACCCACCTCGGATATCAAAGATAAGGAGGGTGGTTACCTCCCCCACTACTAAAGAGGCGGTGCGGAGGGTTGAGTAAAAGTCAAGGGGGTTGAGTTCCTCAAAAGGTCGTCCAATAGGTAGTGCCTTGGTGCAGATTTCAAACAGCTTATCTTGCGGTGTTTGACCTAAATAATGAATGTGTGCCATAATAGATAATTTAAAACGTGAACCAAACACCACCTTCCCCTATCACACCTCGAAGGTACAACATCTCAGCGAGAACCCCAAATATTAGAGGAATATTCTTTCGTAGATGAATTACTTTTTTCAAGGTGGGTGTTCGAAGCACTCACATCTGTGATATGTACTAGGCAATCTTGCACTAGTGTTTATGGTGGTCTGCTTTCCTCTGATTATATTCTTCATACGCCTTATTACGCAGTTCAATCGGCTTAATATGCCATTGTATTAAGCTCTCTAGTGTGACATCAGGGTTGTTTGTGCAATACTTTATCATCTCACCCTTTAGCCGTTCAAATAGTTCATTGTTGGTATCAACAAGTGGTGGTGTATAATACTCCCAAACCCACTCACGGTAGTGCAAAATATCTGGATTATCCACGGGTGTTGTCTTGATATAAGTACCATCGAGGTTGTAGATAGTAAATGGGGTATCTTTTGTTGTGTCCTTTGTGGTGATAGTTTCATCCCACCAAAGTATTTCAAGCAAAACCCACTCAACAATTCCAAAATCTTCTTTGAGGTCTTTGACTAATTTTGACAGTTTTACTTTGTGCTTATCACCCCATCTATTATCATCAAATCCATAAGCACCATCATAGGTGATGTTTAAGTTACTGTAGTTTTTCTTGACGTATTTAACCGTCCAATTGGTTAAAAATTCTCGTGGTGTCATTTTAATGAATTTAAGTTAGGTGTTATATTTTATATGTCATCGAATGACCGCATTACAATAGTTGACATCGACCCAATGGCGGACATAGGGTGGGTTATCTTGCTTTACATAGAAATCTTGAACCTTATCTATTGCCTCTTGTTCACTTTCGGCTTCTACAATATGGTTCATTTCGGATTTCTCAGGGTCGTCCATATAATACGATTCGACAACTTCACAATTTACTAAGTATAGCATAAGTTTAAGTTTATGTGGAGTTTTTTTAACCACCGTTATTGAATTGCATAAAATTAAGAAACTCAAGTTGTTCCCAAAACTCGTAGGGCTTAGTTTCATAATCTATCGTACCTATTAGTTTTTTATTCACATGGAATTTGATAACAGATTGCCGTACCTCCACCGAGTATTTTTTACCCTTTATTTTCTTCGAAAAGGTATTATACTCATCGGTCGCTTGTTTGAAACCCACGGACAGTAATTTTTTTTCAATTCGGTTTTTATCAACCATTTTCTGATATTCATCCATTTTTATAATCATAGCTTTTATGTTGTTTTTGTTACCAAGAGTTAATCCCACACGTTAAAGCAAGGGAAGAACCGACCCCCCCTCTCCACTACCCACCCTATGAGGTTTGACCCCCAATGTTCCATCCGCAGACTCACATAGGTAGAAGCCTCTTCCGAGGATTGGAAACCTTTATCGGGGTTGGATTTGGCGTGGTTTTCCATTTTTTTAATCGCCTCTAAAATTTCCGCTTTTCTGCTCATGATTGATAATTTTTGTGGTTTAACATTCGTCCCTTCCTTTCACGCCTCTAAAATAACACTTTTAGCCCGAACTTCCAAAAAAAGAGCGGGCTATTTTTCATAGAGGGTTCATTTTTTTTTATCTAGGGTGTTGGAGTAACCATACGGGTTCTTCCCCCGCTTCCAATTCCATTAATTGGCGAGAGACTGCATTAGATAGGTGGGGGACATCAACTGTCCAACTAAGAACCCAAATCTCCCGAATCCGATTTAGATGGTTGGGTAGTTTGGGTGGTGGGGGTACGGGAAATTCCATCCTCGAGAGGGATAAATTCCACATACAATCGTCGTTCGAGTTCACGGAGTTGATGAAAGGGGGTTGTGTGTTGATGAAAAATCCAACGAATGTTATTTAATTCTAAGAGGGGGGAAGACGTGGTTCAGACACTTATCGGGGTGGGGGAGTCGATGCCGCATCCGATTCCAGGGTAGGGTTCGCAGTTTACGATTCATTTGGTATTTGAAGTTGTCGAGAAATTTGCCGAACTAAACCCCAAAGAGCCTCCTCAGAGTTTTGACCCACCCCGTGAATTTGAGTCACGGTGGTTTGTAGTAATTCCCGTTGAATGGGTTGAGAGATTTGCGCCCATAGAGAGCTGCTCATTTGCCCCCCCATCTTCTGTAGGGTAGCAGTAGGTTTCGATGATGATAGTGACACAAGAACCAATTTTTTGAAGTAAGGTTGTATGAATATTTTCGGTAGAGGGTTGTGCCCCCCTCTGGGCTAAGTACGCCAATGCCTCCTCTTGATGGGTGAAAGTTAAAAGTTGACCCCCTTGTTGGAGATACCAAGTGCGGAGGTTATCCTCTTCCCATAAATCTTTAAACATCGAGTTGAGGTTTTTTGTGTAAAAATAAAATCTCCGATTGCTCCTCATCCACATTTAAGGAAACTACGGGGTGACGATGGGTACACCAAAGTTCCCCTTGGCGCACGACACCCTCGGCATGGATGATAGAATATTGACGAAATTCAAGCGGCAAGGATTCTGCCCATAAAAGTAAATCAGCGAGAGTCATAGGGTTTATTTTTGTAAAAGGAAAATGGGTTCATATTTAAACCCTTGTTTATTGATACTACTCAAAGCCAATCGATAGGTGTCCACCCAACGAAAACCTAAACTTTGAGCCACGGATACCGTATCCACCTCTAACTGAGGGTACGTTCGGACATTAGCTATATTAAGGGCTAAAAACCCCCCTTTTTTTAAACCATAGTAACAATGCTCTAAAGTGGGGCGCAGAAAACCCTCTCGGAAATCTTCGGGTTGGGGGAATTTAACCCAACTTTGGGTGGTTTCGAGGGAATACTGCTCGGTATTGAAATAAGGCGGGGAGGTAAAACAAAAATCTAAGGAATTCGGCTCGGGGCGATACTCCTCTGAACCGACTTGCAAAATCTCCGAATTTAAACGAAGCAACTCGTTCATTTGACACAACCCTTGAAAGGTGTCGGAACAAGGCTCGGTGCACGTGTACTGAACTTGAGCCAAGTGTGCCCCCAACATTCGACCCCCATAACCACCCGACATATCCCATACTCGTCCTCTTCGGGGACACCACTGATGATAAACAGCTGCCGCTGCCGTGGGGCGAAAATTACTCACGGCTTGTACCCCCGTAAAGATTTTTAAAGTTTTGCGTAGACCCGAATCGGACATATTGTCTCCATGGCGAATTCTCTTACGAATTACCGCCCGTAAGGTCTCCTCATCCCCAAAAGCTTCCAAGGGGGTGCGGTTTTGATTACACCGAACACCAAAGGCATGGGGGTGGAAAGACCAAGCCAAATTTAAACCGTGCATAGTTTGGCGTATCACTTTGGTTACGGGACACAAAACGGAACGAAAGTCATATTGCAGTAAGCGCAGATATTCTCGGTGTCGGTCGGCGGGGTCGGTGCTGTAATAGGGAAAGCCCCGCTCTCGATAATATTGAAAAACGGATTCTTGGTATTGGGACATCTCCTCTTCGGAAAATTGCCCCCATTTGGAACGATTAATAAAAATCATAGGGTTATTTGGGGGACAGAAACAAATTCATCTAAAGGTTGGGAAAAGACCTGGAAATCTTCGGTTAACCCTACATATTGAATAAATTCCGAGAGTAAGGATGGGTTTTGTACTTGGTCGAGAGTTACGGTATAAATAATCCGATACCCATCGAGTAATTGGGGTGCACCCCCTCGGAAGAGTTCTCGAATCAAGAGGATTTTTACTTCTCGAGGACTGTGTTGGGGGTAACTCCCCATAACGACCTCCAAAATATCTAAAAGGTCGACCATGTTACGCAAGTTCATAAGCAGCTAATTTTTGGGTCACGGGGGATTTACATTTGGCACAACGATATTTGACTTTAGATTGGCGATGCGAGGTCGAGACCACCCCGTGTTGGGGGCAAACCCACGCATATTTGGCGGGGGGTAGTAAAGTGGAATCCACTTGGGTGCACCTATCGGGGCGACAGCCCGTAACCAAACACCATTTACGCCAAACGGCATCGTGTCGAGAGTACCCCCTCGAACGGGCATCTAAGGCGTGAGCAAATTCGTGGCGGAGCGTGTTCTCCAAATCCTCCCAAGGTACTTGAAGAAAAGCTCGGTGGATGTAAATAGTTTTAGTCCCCCAATTACAAGTTCCCAAACTATTCTTTTTTTTACCCCACTCGAAGCGGTACTTCAAATCCCACTGATTATTCAACTCGTGGAATAACTGTTCTATTTTTTGTTCGTTGTTCATGATGGATAGATTAAGAAACGAAACCTTTCATTTTTTTGGCACAGTCATTTCCAATTGGAAAACATCCCTGTGATTCTGCACTTGTCATTTCAAGACATTTTTCTTCTGATATTGAAGGATGAACAGCCACCCAATTTGTGTTCATGTGGACGGTCAATTGGTTGTTCGGTTTCATGGGCTTACCACAACAAATACATTGGTCGCTGATTTGACCATATTTGTCCAAATTTCTTTCTAGCATTGGTGAAACATAAAGTTCCATGGTTAACTCAGATTTCATAAGGATTAAATTTAAAAGATGAACCAATCACCTCACCCCCTTTCACACCTCGAAGATACAACATCTTGGGGTGAAATCCAAATATTTAACCATTTTTCTTTCGTGGGTGGGATTTTTTTTCTACTCCGCTCGACTTTTTCCAATGGATTTGGACATATCTTAAGAGCCATCGACCCCATTTATATTCGGCGGCGGTTGCCTCCTTTTCTTGGGGGTGGTCATCATACCCATATTGGAGGAATAGTTTTTGGTACTCGGTGCGGATTTTCTGAACCGAATGTACCCACTCATGGATAAGTGTGCGAAGCAAAGAAAACACGGTCAGACACCGTTCGGGGTAAATCCATATCCAATGTCGATAGGGGTCGTATTCGCCCATAACATCCGAGTTTTTGTAAAAGGATAGGTAAGTTGTGGGATAGGCTCGGTTGCGCATTTTCCCCAAGCGCAGAGCACAAAAATTCACCGCTAAACGAATCATTTTGCGAATTTTATATCGAGATAATTTCGACACTAAGGTAGCGGCAACAAAGGGAGACGGCATACTGTATATATACTTTAACCCCCTCGACAAAAATAATTAGGTCTGTGTCTATATATTACTCGGAACGTTGTCGGTCGGTAACGACAAAACACCCGTTCGCAACTTTATATACACTACCCCAATAATCGGTCAACGAACCACTCCCCGTGGTGATGACGCATTGGTAGCCCTCGTCAGTCTCCACTTCAAACTCCCAAAATTGGGCTGGGAGACAAGTAACAAATATTTTCACATTTGCTTTAGACGGCTGTGGGAATTTGTATTCCCCAACAAATAGCTTTTCATTATTTTTGGTTTTAAATGTTGGCAACTCGAGTTTCTGAAACAAACCCAAGTCAACTGTGTAGGTTGTTGATTCCGTAAACATATATGTAATGATTTTTTTTATTTCCCTCGCTCTTTTGGGTAAGGATAAATTTTATTTCTTTCTTCATACAACTTACGAAGTTGTTTTGTTTCTTTTTTGTCTTTACCGAGAACATAAGCATATTTGTGTTTTGATGGCATTGATATTTTTTCGGATACCTTTTGTTTGTATTTTGAGTAATCCTTTAATTGTTTTTCAATTTCTGTTGGCATTTTATCCCAATTCATTCCCGTATTATGAGCCCATTCTTTTTGCCACTCAATACCTAATTCGTTAGCAAATTTTCGGTATGCTGTTTTTTGTCTAAAATACCTGTCGCTTACTACTTTGCCTGTATATGGGTTTATATATCTTGTTGTAGTCCCTGCCGTTTGCCCCATATAGTAAAAATTACACGCTTGATAAATAGTCCCAAGTTCTTTTGCGGTTGGGTCTGAATATGCTGTAAATAATCGCCATTGTGTATTCTCAACCATCCATTTTATACACCACATTAAAAATGAACTTGCTAAATTTTTAGGACTCCAAGAAATACAAGCACCCCTACTTATTAATCTTTCCAATTCCTTTGTATTTTCTCCAAGGGTTTTTGAAAAAGCATTTGGCATATTGAATAATATTACACCCGCAATAATATCTTTATGGTAACAAACAAACCAATGGGTGGTGTATTGAGATAAATTACCCAACCATTCATGTCTTTCAATAAACAGTTTTAATTTTTGTTGTTCCTTTTTATCAGTAACATTAACAAACGAAAAATCAGGAACTCTCAATGCTTCTACATATTCTTTTGTAAAGCCACATTCTGCTAAATCTTCTTCAAGATTTTTTACCCTAATATCATACTGCCAACATTGGTCTTTATCGTATGTGTTTAATCTTTCTTGTATCATTTTTACCTTTCTCTACCAACTCATCAAATTTATTATTTAATTTATCTACCAACTCTTTCGCTTTATCTTCATCAATAGTTTGTTCTAAATAATATCTATCATATTTTTATTTTTTTGAATCTCTGTGGATAAACTCATGATAGAGTCTTTCCGAATCATCGGTTAAATAATTCATTGCACTCAACCATTGAAATACGTCTTTTATCGTGTGACCATTTACGGATTTAGTCATCAATTCCTTATACTCACGAGAAGAGTTCTTAAAGTCGTGTCCACACCTACAAGGGGTGTCCCAACACTCTGCGCAATCTGATAATGCCATACTGTTTATTTTTAAAGGTTTGAAATGTTTTTAATGACCAAACAAATAAATTGACCACGCTACTAAAATAAGTGTAATCCAACCACCTACAACACACCCGAACAAAAAAGCACTATTGACGGATGGGTTATTATCATTTTTTTCGGGACTCATAATTTTTAAATTTTAATAGTGTGAGATTTTTTTGTTTTGGTAGTCGGGACAAGATTCGAACTTGTGACCTTTGTCTTTTGATTCCGAATAATCGGAGTACTCACCAACACGCTACCCTTGCGCCACCCGACCTTAAAAAATGCTGTCTTTCCAAGCTGACAACCATTGCACGTCCCAAACCCTTGCTTGGGTATGCTCACCGTATCTCACTGAGGAGACCCTAAGTGTTCCTCTCCGTATTACTACGGCTACCACGTTGTTGTGTTGGATTTCTACGTAGCCAAAATGGGATTCGAACCCATATTTACACTTTACTTGTATTAGCTGTGTCCGATGGATTGGGTAACAATACATTTCCCGCCCCACCCGCTCTTAACCATTAGAGCTACTTGACTTTGTTACTATTCTTTTAGCGGTCTCGATGATACATATCATAGTTTGACCTCAATTGCTCTCGGTCATCTTCTAATGTTCCTTTAAAATTTTCAATCGCATATTGTGTAATCCGTTGAGCTAACATTGTATCATACAACATAAAAAACCCCGTGTCGACGGGTGCATATTCGCTATTGATTTTTGTTTTAATCTCGTGAGACCTAACCTCCAAATGATTATATCGAGCCTTGTCTAAACGGATTAGCTGTTTAATCAAGCTTCTCTCTTGATACAATTTTTCTAATTCTTCTGTTTTCATATTCTATTTTTTTCAAAGGTAAAACAAATTAATGACAAAACCTAACAAATGATAAATGAAATAAAAATGAATGCCATAGATATTTGCTTCGATGGAGGTTGCCACCTAAACCCACCAAATCCGTTAACACTGTGCGGAATATACATCTCGTTGCCGAAGTTTGCTGTATATTCATTTTTACATTCATTTATCTTCAAACGTTAGTTGTCACTCTGATAACAATTTACCATACAACTTAGTGTATTCACCATTTAATAAATCAATTTTTAATAGATAGTCATATTCTTTTGTTTCTTTTAATTGATTTATTTCATCCTTTATCTCCTTTAATCTATTAGAGATAGTTGAGCGACAACTAACATCAGATATATGTAATTTTTTATCCATGTTATCTACTTCCGTGTTCTTATTATCTGTATTCATATTATTTAAGTTTTGTGTTTAAATTTAAGAAAAAACGACATATATCTGTGTCCGTTAAACAATGGACGGGTACGATTTTTTGGACGTTAGGGACAAGGCTAAGAATGGCTATCCATGTCCACGAGTTTATCAAATTTATATTTCATATCTGTCCACCAACTACCATCACCAAGATGCCATGCGCACCATTGTTCAATAAGCTTTGAATTGTCCATTTGGTTGATGTCTTCATCATAGACATCATCGCTTTGTCCGTTTGCACCTAACCTTTGTCTGACTGCGCCCAAGATACCAAGATTTTTTAATTTTTCAACATTTGTCATTTCTTTAATTTTTAAAAAGTGAACCATTCTTCCCAATCCCTTTCACACCTCGAAGATACGATACCTCAGCGACATATCCAAATATTAGAGGGGTTATTTTAAAGTGTTCGGTGAAGAAAAAATTTGGCAACCACTTGACTATTTTATGTTACAAGGTCTTTCGATAATCATCTATTAAATCACTTGAATACCAACTACTAACTAACAAGTCGTCCCCATGTTCAATAAGAGAATATTTACTCTTATTTTCTTTGGCAAAACTAAGAAAGCCGTCGAGTTTGAATAGTTTCACATCCTTTCTCTTTTCGGAAAGAGCGGAATACCTTTTACCGATATCATTAACGGAATGTTGCATAATTTATTTTTAGGTTACTCTACTTCAAAATGTTCAATAATTAGGTCTTTTTCTGACCAAAGATTATGATAGTAGTCAATAGTAGACCTATCGGTTGCACTAATTGGTTGGTTTAAAAACGCTATCAAATCAGTTCGTAAATCTTCACGAACTCCGTTTTTAGCGTTTTCTCGTTCTTTGGCATAACACTCTGTCCATAGACGCATATGCTCATCGTGGTAAAATTTAATTGTAACCAAATCTTCCTCGGTTAAATCTTTGCTCAGTATGTAGAAATTTTTCCACTCGCCGTCGTAATAATAGCTAGTAGAAACCAACGCATACTTTTTACTTAATTTAGTCATATTATTTGTTTTTAGAATAAGTGACCCTGGATTAAAATAATTCTTCAAATCCGCAACTGCGGCAATAATCGGAACGATACCATCCGTATTAGGACACCCCCTCCGATTTAAATTTTGTGGGGTATTGACTTTTAGCTAGGTTAATATATTTACGGAGTCGCTCCTCCGAGTCTTTATCCATAAGCATCAACTGACCTCCAAAGGAAAGTTCTAACCAACCAAAAGCAATTAACCAAGCCCAGTAATTATCGGTTTCGGCTTCTTCTAAATACACCTCTCGACGATAACCTTTGATGTTATCGTAAGCGTTTTTAAGCTCTACTTGGGGGAATCTCTCTTGGATTTCGGCAATAAAAACAGTTTCCGCCTCTTTACTATCGGTATCCCATTCGTAACCGAAGTACATCAAATCTTGGTATTTCATTTTATTATTTTTTAAATTGTTGGTATGCTATATAGGTCTCGAACCAAAAAAATTATTTGAGTAGTACTTCTTTATCAATCTTATATACTTTAGATTTCAATTCTAATTTAAAATCAGATAGCAATTGTTCAAAAACAAAATCTCTGTATTCCTCTGGTACTTCATCTAAATCCATACTCACATCTATCTCGTATCTGTATCTGATTCTAAATGGTGATGATGGGCTGATGTAATCCTCCACTTGTTTAATTCTATTCATTGGTGTAATTTTTTAAGTTAGTATTCATAGGTTTCTATTAATCTTCTAAATTTGTGTTAGCAGAAAGTTTTAAGACACCCATTGGTTATAATCATCTTCTGACATTTCAATCCAACTTTCTATCACTACCGAAATTTTATATTCGGGTTCATCGTATCTGTTTTTTAGATGCTCGATAGCTTTTTGTTTTACATCTTTTTGTGTAGGGAAACCGATGGTAGATGTTAAGGATAAAGTACCCTTACCTTCTGATTTGTCACACCAATAAGCATAAGTGAAAAAGAAAAACCTCTTGTTAACATCCGCTATAGGTAATGTCGGGTTGGTGCTTTCTTGTTTAGGTATTCTCACATAGCAACCACAATCATGTCCACAGCTATCCATAAAACAACCCTTACCATTATTGCCCCCACATTCTCCAATATATTCATATTCTTGTTTAGGTTCTTCTTTTTTTACACAAGTAGGACACATTCCATGAACTTGACAACAGTATGGGTCATGTTTTTTACAAGTACATGGTTCTTTTTTTGGAATTATTATTTTGTATTTAATTTCAGATGCTATAAAATGACTATCGTCTTTGTACCAATTTCCATAACCATTTTTATATAATTTTTCAACCTCAACAAACTTACAACTTGGATTCTGAACAAACCACTCTAAGAATGAATCCCCAAGGGCTTGGACACCATCAGCAATAAGGTCGGTATCTGTGGTTAGGATGATTTTTTTCTCACCACCTGTTAGGTCACCTCCTAAATATTTAACAGGGACCCAATTTTTAAGTGTAGGATAACCCACATAATCCCCCTCTTTAATTTCACCCTCAGTGATGTAGATGTGTTGGTTTCGACTACTTCCTTTTTCTATAGAATAGTTGAAGTGTAATTGACCTGATAAATCTCCAATAAATAAATTACTGTCTTTGTCGGTAGGCGATACGTGTATTTTTGCCATTGCTTTTCGTTTTTAAAATTTAAGTAGTCGAGATTGGGTTTAGGTTTGTAAATTATATAGTCGCATTACTGAATACTACTTAATGACCTTTCAGTATTTATGTACCACTTATGATACGGACTTTTATCTACTATATAATAAAACAATCAGCCCCTTAACCATTGCCGTACTTATTGAAGGTAGGTGTGAGTACGAGCCGATTGTTTGGTAGTCAAGACGGGATTCGAACCCGTAGTACGGTAGGGCAGTTTCTCCATTTCTGGATTTGAGCTTACACCTTAGCTCTCATTTTCATCCACTACTGCGTTTCCCGTTCGCCACTCGACCTTTAAACTTTCGCAAACATTTGTGTTATAGGCAATGGCAAGGATACTACCTAATAATGTATTCACGTTTGACAATTTTCTTTTGGTCATTTGCGTATCTTGCGTTTACATCTGACTGGATATGTGCTTCTGCTTCTTCTAAAGAGTGCCAACCAATTTTATAAGCATACATAGATATATCTCTTACTTCACGCAAGTAACGCCAAAAATAAAGCAAGTAACGTCTTTGAACGTAATACCATTTTTTACCACTTGCTTCTGTTTCAATAATAATTCTGTAATCCATATTTTTGTTTTTAAAA
>Ga0315904_10010241_pt1 | contig 12142 bp, 14 predicted proteins | sample LakEriMetagenome_6_FD_203529 | JGI IMG/M metagenome (GOLD analysis project Ga0315904, IMG submission 203529) | Freshwater fungal communities from buoy surface, Lake Erie, Ohio, United States - Buoy 12 MA120 | ecosystem: Environmental > Aquatic > Freshwater > Lake | place: USA: Lake Erie, Ohio...
TAACATCTTTTAATGACTTGTTTATTTTTACTGATTTTAAGTATTCAAAATTAAATTGTCTATTTTGATAAGTTTTATTTATTCCAATTATAAATATTCTTTCTCTATTTTGTGGTAATCCAAAATCAGAAACATTTAATATTGAATATGTTATATTGTAATTTAGATTTGTTAAATCTTCTTGTATTTTTTTAAATACACTACCCTCATCAATTATGGTGAGGTTTTTTACATTCTCTAAAATTAAAATATTTGGTTGTTTAATGTTGATTATTTCAATTAATTTGTTATAAACTTTACTTCTTTCATCTTCTAAACCTTGCTGTTTGCCTGCACTACTAAAAGGTTGGCAAGGAAACCCGGCACATAATATATTATGTTGGGGAATATCTAATGTTTTAACACTAAATATATCTCCACTCGGTTTAACACCATAATTATCATAATAAGTTTTTCTACATTGTTCGTTTATATCACAAGCAAACACGCATTCAAAATTAATAAATCCTCTATGAAATCCACCAATTCCACAAAATAAATCAATAAATTTCCATTTACCAATATTTAATGGTGTGGATAAATTATTATCAATAGAATTATCATGTTCAATAATAAACTCTTTTTTTTTTAATGGAACTGTTTGAATTGTTGTTTGCTTTTGATTGATAAGTTTAATTAATTCACCTTTGTTTTTTGATTTACACTTTTTAATTCCAAGTTCTTCACACTTATCTAAAAGTTCTGTTTTTGACAAATTGGTTAAATCCATTTCTTCAATAGTACAAGTTATATTGCTACTAATATCAGTCATATTATTTAATTCAATTTTTTTATTATCTAATAAAAAACTCATTTATATACTTACTAAATATTTTATTTTTAAATTAATTAACAAATTAAATATTTATATTTTGACTATCATTAAATTTTAATTGATGTTTAGTTGTGTTCAAATGCGTATCCATCATAGATTTTACAAATACACCAAAATCACAGTATTCACAATAATACTTAAACTTATCTTTTCGTTCTTCTTTTGTTGAATGATTGTTAAGAATATGGTTTAAATAATTGTTCTTATTATAATTCTCAAAACTGCACTTATTACACTTATAAAGTGTTTTATCACATCTTTCTTTTCTTTTTCCTGTTTTATGTAATGTAGTTTCTAAATGTTGTTTATAACAAGAAGCAATATCAGTTCTATAATTACACTTTTCACAATAAAATTTGCTTTCCATATTATTTTATATATATTTAATATTTAAATATATTTTGTAAAATCAAAATTATTCAATTTTTTAATTAAATATTATTTTCGTAAAATTATTTAAAAATAAAATATTTGGTAATATATATAATTGGGATAATAATTATTTAGAATATCTAGAATATCTAGAATATCTAGAATATTTAAGAATTTTACAGACTATGATATAATCTCTTGGTATAGCTATAATTTCTAATAAGCTGAGCTAGCTAAAGATTGTGTATAAGGATTTTGACGGAAGGCATCTAGAATTTCTGGATTGATACGTGCTCTTTGTGTTTCTTCTGGTAATTTACTTTTAACCCGAGTTAGACCGCATCCATTTTTTTGTGGTGGTGCCTCATAAACGAAAGTTTCCGCCGGTTCTCGAATGTTAATTTGGTCACCTTCAATTCGTTTATGTTCAATATTCCAAATATCACCGCCAGAACTGAGTTTAACACTTTCTGGTGTAGGTTCTCGTCCTAGTGCAATTTCTTCTTTATTTGGATTCATACGTGCATTATACATAGAATCATAACTTTCAGGTGTATTAGTATAGAATTTAGCGGGACCTTCCCATTCCCAATCATTAAGGAATTGACGATTGGTATTTTTAGCATCGTAGCTAGCGGCAAGATAACCACGACCTGGTCCGGTTCCTGTTTCACCGTCTGCAATACCTTGATAATACCAATCAGTAAGAAATTGTCGGTTAGTATTCTTCATATCTACACTTGTGCTAGTATAACCGCCGGGTTTAAGTGATTCCTGATTACCCATAAACCCTATATGTTCATTATCGATGGTGACTTCTTTCATGGTGGTGCGGGCGATATCTTCAGGGTCATATACTCGTAGTGAACGGGGTTGTTGTGGGTTCATATTTATATGTAGTGCTTTATTATGAATATTCTGTTCTTTAATTGTGGTTCGTGCAATATCATTAGGGTCATGAACGATAGTTTGCGTTTCACCTTTAAGAGAACCCATATAAGAATTATCAATAGTTTGTTCTTTAATAGTAGTACGGGCAATATCATTAGGGTCATATGTAGTCATTTTTTTATTGCCAGTTAGAGAGCCTTGATAATCATTATCTTCTGTTTGTTCTTTGATAGTAGTACGTGCTAGATCATTAGGATTATATACTGTTTGTTTTGCTGGCATTGATGCGTGCATATTACCTTCAGGACGAATATTTCCAATAAAATTTTCTTTTCTTGTTCGCCGGAAAAAATCCGTTATAGGTGTAATCAATTTTTTCACAGTAATTGTTAAATTATTAAGGTGCATACGGTCTTGTGTAGTATCTCGTTCATTGGGTTTATTTTCAATGCTAGATAGACCATAATCGCCTACACCTTCTGCATTAGCATCATTATTAACAGTCCATGCATCTTCACGATAAGCATTACGGGGTGTAGGATTCATATAATTATTTTTAGTGCTACGACGATATGCACCTTCTTTACGTGGTTTACTAAGTTGTGCTTGTCCGACAGTGCCATAATAAGATCGTTGACGTTGTTTTTGTGTTGGTTTCATATAAAATTTTTCTCGTAGTTGAGATGCTTTTACAGCACTAGAAAGATTTCCACGTTCAGGATCTGAATTATAATAACGTTCGGGACGATGTTTGAATGGTTTAGCTTGTAAACCACGTTGACCACTTTTTAATCCTGCAACAACACGACCTTCATATGATAATTTGGGATTTGTAAGAACACGTAGTTCATCGACACTTTTAGGTAATACATAGTCTCGTGCATTAGATTGATTAAGACCACCAACAGGCATAGCAGTGTAACCTGCAGCAAGACCAGGTCCAACACGAACATCTTGAAATGGTTTTTCATTTTGTCTTTTTTGTGATGCAACATAACGATCCATACCCACAGAATCAGTAAATGAAGGACTACCATAAACATAGCTGTTATTGGGAGTAACATCAAAAAATGATTTAACTTCATGCTTCTTTTGACGATAAGTCTCATCAGAACCAGTAAATCGTCCTAGCCGATTACTATTAGCATCAAAATTAAGATTATGTTGATTTTTATTTTTAATAAATGGAACCATATTATCATGAAAAGCTTCTTTTTTAATAGATTGTCCTGATAGCGGTGAAATAAAAAAATCACTTTCACCCCCTTCACGCTTACTAGTATCAGTTGGTAATCCAGTATTACTATTATTAAGAATACTTTGATTAAAACCCATAATAGGTATTACATTAGTAGATGTTGCAGTTCTAGCATCATTAAAATTTTTATAAGCTAGAGAAGCTTCTGATTGAAAGACATTATTTAATATACCCGATGACAAAGACATGATTATATATTACAAATATAATTACTATATAATACTAATATTTTACTAAAATAAAACAATCCACTCAATTATCTTAACATTATATAATGATAAATTAATTTAAAGATAATCTAGAATCAACCTAGTATTGGGGACTTGTTTTTTGCGGTTAAATTAAAAACTTCAAAAACTAAGTATATAATATATTTCTACGCTAGGCAGTTCTCCATTTTTAAAATGTCTATCTCTGCTAGAATATCTATTGATTCTTTCTATAATAAAAGAAAGGATGTATATGATATATGTGGTAATATAATTAATAAGGATAAATATCCTTTTGTTGAAGTATTATCTAGATATTTAATTGATATTGTAGAATTGATAGATATTGAAATAAAGAATTCTGCTAGGAATTCTATGGTTAATTGGCGAGAAAAGAAAAATCCAAAACTGTTATCCCGATTAATTAATAATGATGACAATGTAAATCTAATTAACATCAGTATGAACAAAATTACAGGTACAAATTATATGTCTATTGTATCTGAAATTACTGATGCATTAATGAATGATAATCATAGAAAATTAGAGGATTATTGTAAATATCTTTTTGATATGATTTTTAAAAAGTGTATTGCAGATGAATTATTTATTGCCGATTATATACGTTTTCTATTCGGATTTAAGGGTGTAATTGCACGACATCTTAATGAATATATAAATCAATTTGTTAATGAAATTATAAATTTTTTAAATACAAATCAGGGTGTTAAAGATTATACATATTTTCTGCAATTAAAAGATGTTATTGGATTTCGTAATGTTGGTGTTATGCTGGCACATATTTATAAGATTGTAGAAACTAATTCTACCGATAGTAATTTTAATGTAGCAATTGAAACATCTATATTAGTTGCAAAATTGGATACACAAATGGGTATTATTTTAAATAATTTAGATTGGTTGCCTGCCAATATGGATGATTTAAATTCAAGATTATATTTAGTGATAGGTTTAATGGAATTATTGATGAATGACATTTGGAATTCATTTAATGAAAAAATACAGTTTAATTTTAATGATATTTTAAAACAAACTTATAATTGTTCTAGCATTCCAAATAAAATTAAATTTAAAGTTCTCGATATTCAAGATATGATTAAGAATATGAAACCCGTTTTACCTCATATGAATAGTATTTCTACAATTACAAAAGAAACTTCTAATGAATTAAATCAAGAACAATCTAATAGTAATAATAGTAATATTTGTGTAAATAAATTAGTCATAAAGACAATAATCCCTAGCACATTACAACAGAATAGTAATTTAAATAGTTGTGGTAATATTTGGGAAACTAGAAAGCAATCTTTAATATCTAATGTACACCAATCACAATCAAATGAGAATATTAATATAGATTCTAGACAATATCATAATCGTCATAGATCTCGAAATGATAGAAATTATCAGGATAGAAATAAATCAGATAAATTACCTTCAATAAAACCACAATCATCAAATATTTTAAAAGATAATAAAAATAGTATTAATAGTGTAGATGCAGATGTAGATGCAGATGTAGATGCAGATGTAGATGTAGATCTAGATGCAGATCTAGATGCAGATGCAGATGTAGAAAAAGATATAAAAAATGATGATGATGATGATGATGGGTTTATTATAGTAGAGAAGAAAAATAAAAATAATAGTAAAAATATATATAAACCTAAAAAAACACCTGCATTAGCTATTGAAGGTGGAAAAATATATCCAAATACTAGTTCTACTTCTAGAACTAATACTAGTATTAGGCGTAAATAATTTGTATAAATATTCTTCCTTTTTTTTAATTTTAATCTTTTTATAACTATGGAAACCAAACAAGTGGAATCTAGCAAACTAGATGTAATAATGAAGTATCGAAATATAGCAATGTCATTTATAAATAATTATAAAAAAGATTTAGTTAGTATCTTTTTACAACATTCTAGAGATGCAAGCGATGATGATCGTATTGGTGTTCTAGGTATTAATATAACTGATAATAATTCAGATAACAAAGAAGGAGCTGATGTTTCTTATATACCAATTCGTATTCTAGAAGAACCTTTACAAATGACCATACTAGAAAAAATAAAAGAAAATGATAAACATGTAATTTATATACTTCTATTTACACCCGTGGAAATGCAAATTATCGAAGTCGATATAAGGTCGCTTATGTAGGTAACCTTCGTAATGGATTAGGACTTGATTCATATAATGGATTTTTAACTAAAGGAACAGATTGGCCTGATTCATATAATGGATTTGGTGTCAGACGAACCTGTGTGTTTGATTTATATGTTTTTTGCTGGTGATATTGCTTTTGATTTTGATTTTGATTTTTCTTTTGCTTTTGATAATTTGATTCTATTTGTAATCTTTGTTCTGCTGTAAGATTATCATTATGTGTCAAAAATTTATTTTTGTTAAAGTTACGTCTATAGGTTTTCGTCATATTTTCATAATTATAATTATGTAAACTATTATTATTTAGAATTGCTTTAATTCTATTTGTAATTGTTGTCTTTTTATTGTTTAGACCACCTTTTTGTATTTTAGTATGTTTTAATTTACTTATTTGTTTCATTTTCATTAACTTATACTTTAACTTTATACTTTATATTTTATACTTAAAAAATAAAGCTTATTGTGTAAATATAATGTAATTATTTTGAAAAAAGTTCAATCCAAGGTATATAATCTCTTTGCCATCGAAAAGGTTCATCTGTTGGTATCAAATAATTATAATCTTCCATAAAAACATGTTTCAATGTATAATTCAATATACCATATCTATCTAGAGCCTCTTCTAGAATACTTGTTTTCGTTTTTTCTTTTAGATTGCCAAGTCTAATAAAAACTTTTTCAATATTATGATTCATTACTATCTCATTAAAACGTTTAATTCTTCTAGAATACTTATTTTCAAATTCTGGTATATCCAATTCAGTGTCTAGATATTCATGTGGTAAAGTTAAACCTTTATACTTACTATGAATCATTTTACATCTAGATTTATAATCTTTACAATCAAAATTATCAAAATTATCTGATTGTGGTTTAATAAAATATTCTTTGAAATCTGTGAAACCAGAAAATTTATTATCTAGAATACTTATCAAAGTATCCATAGAAGAAAGTACACACCAATCTAAAGGCATTGAACCGCTAGTTTGTAATTTCTTATCTCGTAATTGATATGATACACTACAATCGGAACCTAATGATATATATGCACGATGCATGCGATTATCTATTTACAATATTTTTTATAGTCGTTTAAGGGATAGGGATAGGGATAATAAAAATCATTTTTTTTTACTACAATTTTATGTGATTTAGAATAAAATTGAATTTTATTTATGTATTGTGTAAATAATACTCATTAAAAATGAACCTAGAAAAAAACGACATAATATCAAAAGTAATTACACTTGAATTACCACGTAGAAATAAAATTGTCTTTTCCTCTTTTGATACTCTAGATGAAAAAATTTTAAATGAACCTCTAGTATCATTAATTGAGTCTTTAAAAAATATTATTCCAGAAAGTATTCTAGAACCTACTATTACAACACCTGGATCCCATAAAAAATATAGTACCAATATAGAATTATGTTGTAATCATATTAATTATGTAATGCGTATTACTACTAAAAGTGATATTTTACCACGAATAATTGAAAATACATACAAATCACTTGGAAATTGTTGTTATTTAGAAATTAATGGTCGTATTTATAAAAACGGTTTATTCAAGGATATTCTTTCATTAGAATATATGCCATTTTCATTTCGACAACCTGATGATTCTATTCGTGAATTTATAATTCAATGGTTACAACGTAATTTTATTAATGTAGATTTACTAGTTTTAATTGGTGGTGAATGCACATTGTTTGGTAAAATATTATCGGGATATAGTAAAGACATTTTATTTCTAACAGATTTTCAATCTATTGTAGATGATGTATATCAGAATTATAAATCACCAATGGTTTATTTAATTAATTATGAAACATGGAAAAAAGAATTGCAAGATTTTCATCGAAGTGAAAACATGTTTATATGTGGTTGTAAACATAGACAACATAAATATTATGATTCCAAAAAAGAACCAAAAAAAATTGCAAGCATTATAAATACTGGTATTAAAGGTATGGGTCACAATCTAGCAACCGAAGTTTGTAAAATCAATGCAAACAAATTATATATAATTAGTTGTAATCCTGAATCATGGAAAAAAGATTGGATTATTTTGAATCAATATTATAGTATAGAAAATGCAATAGAAATAAGAACTAATTATTCTGTTTGGATATATGTTTTAGTTAAGATGTAAATCTTTTATTTTTCATTTATTTTTCTAGTTTTGCGTTTACTTCTAGAATACTTTATTTTATTTTTATTCATCCATGTAGCATATACTGCCATTGCCTCTTTCATTTGTGGTGTTCTATGTGGATGATATCCTTTAACCGGTTTGGATTTTTTAAAAATTCAAAACCGGTTAAAGGATACATTGTAATTACAACTTGTTTTTGATATGTTAAATCATATGGTGCAATATTTTTTAAAGTCATTCTAGCAGAGGTTGCATTTGCAAATCCTGTTTTTGTTTTTGGTTTTCCTATTCTATTTGGTGAATATAGATTTTGTTGCATTGGTTATATATAATACAAAATGATAAAAATAATTTTCCTTAATAGATAGTTTTCTAATATTGAGATATAATATCTTCCCGTTGCCAATTAACACTAGGTGGATTAGTAGGAACCATTTGAACTGGAACTATAGTCTCGCAGATAGGAGTGTTGCTAGGACGAGGATAGACATTATATTGGTCAATAGGTTTAGGTAAACAAGGCCGGTGATTATCTTTAGAAAGGAGTTTAGTGTTTATTTCGTAGTCGAATTCGTGAAGGACTCGTTCTTGCGGGTCTGCAGGCAACCATTCAAAACGAGACCATCCTGTACCTCGTAAAGTGCTGGGTGGATTGCTTAATTTTGTATCTTCTGACCATAAACCGTTATCTGCAAATTTCAATATTTCAGTATTATCCACACATACTTTTTCAAAAGGTTGGCAACCATTGCGAACTTTGCCGGTTTGTGCACCACAATTAAAGCTAGCATTATTATTTGGCATATATTGACGGTCAGGACAACGTGTTAAATTGCGGGATAATCCTATTAATTCACTATCAATATCAATTAATGCGGTGTTTTTGGATACACTAACCCCGGAGGATTGGGCGATATATCGGGGGTCTTTAGGTAGAACAGGGACTGATTGATTATCAGGTCGCATTAATTGATACATACCTGGACCGATTTCCTGGGCTAGTTGATATTTATAACTGCAAACGTCATATTTAGATGATGCACAAGCCATTTTTCAATTTGATTTATACTTTATACTACAATAATATTATATTATTAATTTTTATTTTTATATCTTCTAGTTTGATTATTTCTTAGTTTTGTAATAGAATGTTTAGTCTTAGTTTTATGTGATGAATATAATTTATTTTCTAATCGTCGTTTTGTTAATTTCAATTTTAATAATTCTATTTTTTTAGTTAATCTAGATACACCCCCACCGGTTTGTGTTACAGTTATTGGATTTGTAGTATTAGTGCTAGAACTATTATTTGTTTCTGATTTGGTATCAGATATTTTAATATTTTCGCCTTGGTTAACAGTATTCTCAATATCAGCGTTCATAGTCTCGTTAAGACGTGATATAGCATCTTCGACATCGGTTTCACTAGGATTGCTAGGTTCTGTTGTTTCAACTAATTGATTTAATTTATTGGCATTTGCTGTAATAATATTGCTAGAATTATTTATACTGCTAGAATTATTTATACTGCTAGTATTGCTAGTATTGCTAGTATTGCTAGTAGCAGGAATATTTAATGCATTGCTATTAGTGGATATATAATCATCTACAGAAATAATATTACTCTGATTATTACTTATTATATTTGTTTTAGGTGTAGTTGTAGTTCCAGATGTAGTTCCAGTTGTGGGTCCAGATGTGGTAGAGCTAAATACATTTTTAGATAATGTATCATTTGCAATTTTAGCAGTATTTGAAACCAAATTTGTAATACTAGATACACCATTACTTATACCCCCTAGAAAATTTTTAATACCATTTGTAGCACGGGCAACAGTGCTTTGCTGTTCTTCTTGTTGTGGTTCTGCTTCTTCTGTTGTCATAGCTACTTGTTCTTCGACTCGTTTCATCTTTTTATCTACTTCAAAAAGCCCATTGATATAGGCATCAATTTTTTCCATATCTTGCTGACGTGTTGCATTCATATATCTTTGTGTATAATCTTTAACATGTCTTAATAGATCAACTAATTCCAATTGTATAGAATCCATTTTATTACGAAGAACTTCAAAATGTGCTGTTGTCATTACATCCGAAGGCATTCTAGATTGCATAGGATAATAAGTTGGTAATATTTCAGGTGGTTGTTGTGGTGGTTGTGGTTGTTGTAGTGGTTGTAGTTGTGGTGGTTGTAGTGGTTGTGGTGGTGGTAATGCCATTGATAGTGATATTGGTGGTGATATTGGTGGTAAAAGATTTGCAGGTGTGTATTTATTTTGAATACGGGTTAGACTTTCATCTTCACCATGATGCGGGTTCATCATATTTTCTTTGAATCTACGCAATAAATCAGCTTTTTCTGTATCTGGAATAGGTAATTTTGAAACCTTTTCGATTAATACTTCTATATCTAGTGCATTAGATTTAGATTTAGATTTATTATGTTGATTAAACATTGATGTTGTAATAATTAAATGGGTTATACTTATAAATTAATTAGAAAAAGTAATCTAGAAACTGTAAAAATAGATTTAATATATAAATTAAAAAAAAAAATGAATATCTATACTTTGTAATGGATATTATTTTCTTTGTAAAAATGGCAGAATCACAACTACATATTACTAGTTCTAAAATGCTTTTAGAATATATTAAAAAAATTATTGATGATTTTATGTCTTCACATACTTCTAAAGAAGAAATTCAAAAATATATTGAGCAACTAGAAGAGCAAACAAAAGAATTAAAAGTATTAAAAGAATATGAAATGTTTGCACAACATAAAATTAAAGAATTGGAAAACAAATTACTATTGCTAGAGGAATCTTCAAAAAAAGAAATTATGCAAATTAAACAACAAAATATTGATATCTTAGAAGATAGTATTAGACAATCACGTCTTATAGCAAAACAAGTTAATGAATGTCAATCTAATAAAGAAGAAATTAAGAAACTAAAGTATGAACTTTCTAAAAGTCAAATGAAACATCTAGAAGTACCTCTAGCCCCGGTTGTGTCATCATCTTTTACACCAGTAGTAGACCCTGCACCAGTTTCTACATTTGCATTTTCATCTAGATTGTCTTATCCAGTTGAGACATTTAATTCAAGTATAAAAACTGATGGAATGCCATATAAGCGTTTTAGAGAAGATGAACCAGATGCAAAACCACTTAATGCATATACACGTTTGTGTCGAATGATAAATTGTTCAGGCAATTGCCATTATGCACATAATCTTATTGAAATTAAACTTTGTAATTATGGTGCACATTGTAGTTCACATAAAGCAGTATGCAAAAACCATTTACATACTGAAGCAGAACGTCAGTTTCATATTGATAAAATGATTAAAAATTGCTTGATTGAAAGATCATGTAAATCTTATGATATTGATGGAAAATGTAGTAATCCTAATTGTAATTTCTTACATCTAGGTAAGTATTAAAATTATCTCTTTCATATTACATATTTTTCATGTAACAATTAAAAATATTTTTTTGAGGTTAAGGCATAAATTTAACAACGAGGCATTCTACCGCCCATATATGGATCTACTTGAATAGGTGTAACACGATACATTTGACCTTCTGCTAGATGATAGGGTGTTGCATCAATTAACCTACCATGATTTGCAGGATTGCCACGCATAATAATTTGTCGGGGTTGGCAAACATTCATCTCACCAGTTGGACAAGGATTGATATATTTTAGAGTATCACAACGGGATAATTTGCGATCAATGCCAAAAAGATCACTTTCTAAATCAACCATATTTTTGACAATGCTAACATCATTACCACTTACTATACCATGTGCAATTCTTACTGGTTTTGGATGTTCATAACGAACTGGATCAATAATATAGGCAAATTCGCCTACACTTTCTGCTAGCTTCTGTTTATAGGCACAAAAATCATATTGGTTGCGATTAAAAGACATTTTATTATTATACTAATTATTATACTAATTATTATATATTTTTAAAAAAATATTTTAATATACACTAAACTATATAAATAAAATAAATACAAATAAATATATTTATTATTTATATTCTAAAAATGATATCTTGCACACTAATTATGGGTTATGCCTGAGATATTTTATTAAATATCTTTTGGTGGTTCAGGTGGTGTTGAAAAATCTAATGTTATCATTGGTATTGCTGGTGCAGGTGCAGGTGG
>Ga0315904_10010242_pt1 | contig 12142 bp, 11 predicted proteins | sample LakEriMetagenome_6_FD_203529 | JGI IMG/M metagenome (GOLD analysis project Ga0315904, IMG submission 203529) | Freshwater fungal communities from buoy surface, Lake Erie, Ohio, United States - Buoy 12 MA120 | ecosystem: Environmental > Aquatic > Freshwater > Lake | place: USA: Lake Erie, Ohio...
GAGCACCTGTTTGACGACATGCCTGGCGGCGCGCTGGGCTTCCTGATCGTCGTGAACATCCTGGTCTTCATCCTGGGTTGCTTCATCGACTTCTTCGAGATCGCCTTCATCGTGATCCCCATCCTGGCGCCCGTGGCCGCCAAGATCCTGCCGGAGATGTTCCCGCCGGGAACGCCTGTGGACTCGATCATGATCTGGTTCGGCGTGGTGATCGCCATGAACCTGCAGACCTCCTTCCTGACGCCACCGTTCGGATTCGCTCTGTTCTACCTGCGCAGTGTGGCAGCCAAGAGCGACTACAAGGATCGAGTCACGGGCCAGACCATCCCGGCCGTGACGACCCCCCAGATCTACAAGGGCTCCATCGCGTTCATCGTGCTGCAAGTCATCATGGTGGCGGCCGTGATCGCCTATCCGAAGCTCGTCATCGACGGTATCGATCAGGGGGTCACGATCGACGCCGACAAGGCGCTGGAGTCGATGACCATGCCAACACTGCCGACACCGGCGGCGGCTCCCGCTATGGACCTGGGCAACGTGGCGACGCCAGGAGCGGCATCTGCGGGTAGCGCGCCATCATTACCCGTACCTTCGGGCGGGCTACCGGCCCCAACTGCGCCTACTCCGTCGCCTGCCGCGGCAGAGGACCCCATGAAGGCCTTGCTGGAAGCTGTGAAGGAAGACGCGCAGAAGAAGAAGTAGGCATTCGAAGAAGCGCTGAGCTCAGGCGCTTTGCTGCCGTACATCTCGAGCCGCAAGCAAAAAAGGCCCCGCACGCGGGGCCTTTTCACTTCAACTTCTTGCGTGCTGCCGGGGTTGACCCAGCAGGCAACGCAACGAACTTACAGACGCTGGCGTTGCATGAAGTTGTCGAAGGTGGCCTCCGTGAAGCGGAACCACAGGTTCGAGTCACGGCGGAAGGCCGCGTAATCCTCGTACACCTTCTTCCAGTTCGGGTTCTTGGCGCTCAGTTCGCTGTAGTAGTCCATGGAAGCCTTGAAGGCCGCGTCCATCATGTCGTTCGGGAACGGGAACAACTTAGCACCCTGAGAGACCAAGGTCTTCAGCGCCTGAGCGTTCTTGCCGTCGTACTTGGCCTGCATGTCCACGTGCGCGTATGTCGACGCGCACTCAATGATGGCCTTGTACTCAGGCGAAAGACCGTCATAAGCCTTGCTGTTGACATGCAACTCCAGGCCAGGACCGCCTTCCCACCAACCCGGGTAGGCATAGTTGGGGGCCACCTTGACGAAACCCAGCTTCTGGTCGTCGTAGGGGCCAACCCATTCGGCCGCATCGATCGTGCCCTTCTCCAGAGCCTGGTAAATCTCCCCGCCCGGAATGTTCTGTGGAACGCCCCCAATGCGCTCGACGATACGGCCACCGAAGCCACCCACGCGGAACTTCGTGCCCTTGAAGTCAGCCAACGAGCCAATAGGCTTGCGGAACCAGCCGCCCATCTGGGCACCGGTGTTACCCATCGGGAAGTTCACGATGTTGTACTGGCGGTAGAAGTCGCGTAGCAGCTTAAGCCCGTTCCCTTCGTAGTACCAGGCCGTCATCTGGCGGCTGTTCAGGCCGAAGGGGATGGCGCAGGCCAAGGCAAAGGTCTCATCCTTGCCGAAATAGTAGTACGGCGCGGTGTTGGCCATCTCAACCGTACCATCCTTGACCGCGTCGATGGTGCCGAAAGCCGGCACCAGTTCGCCGGGAGCATGGGTGGTGATCTGGAAGCGGCCACCCGACAGTTCACGCACCTTGGCAGCAAAGATGTCGTTCACGCCGAACAGCGTGTCCAGCACCTTGGGGAAACTGGAGGTCAGGCGCCAGCGGATGTTGGCCTGCGCATGCACGACTGCGGGCGCCACGCCGGCGGCGAGCACGCCTGCCAGGCCAGCGCCGTGAACGAATGAACGACGTTCCATGGAGAATCTCCTGAGGTTGACAAGACGATGCTTCAGTGCCTTGGGTAGCGGCACAGGCGCGAGATTTTAGGGGCAGGTCTGGCTCGGCCGTTGCGGGTTTCCCCGCGCATCAACAGGGCCTTGTCAGCGGGCCGGACAGCCTGCGTTCTCAAGCCATGTTACTGGTCAAGACACAAGGCCCATCAAGCGCCCGCGAGCTTCATCTTCTCCACCAGCACCGAGCCCACGGCCTTGGCACCCATGACGTAGACATCAGCGCCCACGGCCACGATGTCCTTGAACATCTGACGCAGGTTGCCGGCGATGGTGATCTCCTCCACAGGGTGCACGATACGGCCACCCTCCACCCAGAAGCCGGACGCACCCCGGGAGTAGTCGCCCGTCACGTAGTTGACGCCCTGCCCCATCAGCTCGGTGACCAAAAGCCCGCGACCCATACGCCGGATCATGGCGTCCAGGTCGTCGCTGGGCATCGTCAGGCGGCTGGTCAGGCTGAGGTTCTGCGAGCCACCAGCGTGACCGGTGGTACGCATGCCCAGCTTGCGCGCCGAGTAGCTGGACAAGAAATACCCCTGGACCACGCCGCCAGTGACGACATGGCGGGCGCGCGTGTGGACGCCCTCGTCGTCAAAGGGCGCGCTGCCCTTGCCCTTGGGCACGTGAGGGTCCTCATGAACGTCCAGATGCAAGGGCAGGATTTGTTGGCCCAGGCTGTCCACCAGAAACGAGGCCTTGCGGTACAGCGCTCCGCCCGAGATGGCCTGAACCAGTGCCCCCAGCAGTCCGGCTGCCACTGGCGCCTCGAACAACACCGGCACCTCGGAGGTGGCCACACGGCTGGAGTTCAGGCGGGACAGCGCCCGCTCCGCAGCGTAGCGGCCCACCGCCTCGGGCGCGGCCAGGTCTGCTGCATCCCGCATGGAGCTGTACCAGGCGTCGCGCTGCATGCCCTTGCCGCGCCCGGCAATGGGCGCCACCGAGATGGAGTGGCGTGAACTGGCGTAGCCGCCGCGGAAGCCCCGCGAATTGCCCGCCCAGAAGTGCGACTGCTGGGCCGAAACGCCAGCGCCTTCGGAGTTGGAGATGCGCCGGCTGGTGTCAAAAGCCGCCTGCTCGCAGCGCCGGGCCAGTTCAGCGGCTTGAGCGGCATCAATTTGCCATGGGTGGAAGAGGTCCAGGTCGCGCGCGGCTTCCTGCGACGAGGCCAGATCAGCCTCTTCGGGCAGGCCGGCAGCAGGATCTTCCGCGGTGAAGCGGGCGATATCCCACGCCGCCCGGACCGTCTGCTCCAGGGCCGCACGGGAGAAATCCGAGGTGCTGGCATTGCCACGGCGCTGCCCCAGATAGACGCTGATGCCCAGGGACTTGTCGCGATTGCGCTCCACGTTCTCCAGATCGCCCTTGCGGACCGAAACCGACAGGCCGGTGCCTTCAGACACCTCGGCCCCCGCGTCGGTGGCGCCCAGACGCGTTGCCATGGCCAGCACATCCTCAACGATCTGCTGGAACTGGGGCAACGAGTAGGCGAAGCCCCGATCGGTGGTGTGGTTCTGTTGGGACATAGGGGCAAGGTTGGGTGCGAAGCAAGCTGCGTCAAGGCCCCAAGGGGCACGAATGCCAAAGAGGCGGGCGTGTCACGCCGGGACGGGGAAGTGGGCGAGGCGGCGAACGCCGACATCTCGACGATTATCATCCCCCGCATGTCCAGACGCCCTGCCCCAGGCCGATCGCCCGCGCAAGAAGCCGATGCCGCCTTTGATGAGGATGGCCGCCCCAGCAAGTCCCAGCGCAAGCGCGAGTCTCACGCACTGCAAACACTGGGGGATGACCTGGCCGCGCTGCCAAGCTCGCGCCTGAAGGCGCTGGAGTTGCCCGAGAGCCTGCGCGAAGCGATCAAGGAGCTTCACCGCACCCGCTCACACGAAGGCCGGCGGCGCCAGATCCAGTTCATCGGCAAACTCATGCGCCAGGTGGACCCCGGGCCGCTGCAGGAGGCGGTGGCGAACTTCAAGCTGGGCGGCGCGCAAGACGCTCTGGCTTTGCACCAGGCCGAGCGCTGGCGCGAAGAACTGCTGGCCGATGACACGGCGCTGACCCGTTGGATGGCCGAGCACCCGGACACCGAAGCCCAGCCGCTGCGGGCCCTGATCCGCCAAGCCCGCATCGAGGCCCGGCCCGATGCAGGTGCAGGTGCAGCGGTGCGTCAAGGGCGCCACTACCGAGACCTGTTCCAGTTCATCAAGACCCACCTGACGAACCCCACCAGCGCAACCACAGCGACATGAGCACGCACGACACCGTACGCATCGGCCTCGTCTCCATCAGCGACCGCGCATCCAGTGGCGTCTACGAGGACAAGGGCATCCCCGCTCTGCAGGGCTGGCTGGGCGCTGCGTTGAGGAATCCCGTTGAATGGGTCACGCGGCTGATCCCCGACGAGCAGGCCGGCATTGAAGTCACGCTGAAAGATCTGGTGGACGCCGATGGCTGCCACCTCGTATTGACCACAGGCGGTACCGGGCCGGCGCTGAGGGACGTGACCCCGGAAGCCACGCTGGCGGTGGGCGACAAGGTGATGCCCGGCTTTGGTGAGCAGATGCGGCAGATCAGCCTGCAGTTCGTGCCCACGGCCATCCTGTCGCGCCAGGTGGCCGTGGTGCGCAAGCAGGCCCTGATCATCAACCTGCCCGGGCAGCCGAAGTCGATTGCCGAGACCCTGCAAGGCCTGCCCCAGGCTTCTCCGCCCGTGCATGGCATCTTTGCGGCAGTGCCCTATTGCATCGACCTCATCGGCGGCCCGTACCTGGAAACTGACGACACGGTGTGCAAGGCCTTCCGGCCAAAGTCAGCCGTGCGGCCGCCACGCTGAGGCAGGCGGGCCCCAACGGCCGTAAATCCGCTACACAAATCCGCGGATTCACAGCCGCGGCCTCATGTCCGCGGCCGAACCTTCCGCAGCCTCACTTCACCAATCGGTTCAGACGCTCCGCGTCGAAGTGCTCGCCCGTCTGGGCGTCCTGAGGCAGCACAGATCCCGCCCCGGCGGGTGTCTGAGGCGTGCTGGAGAGCTGTTCGATGGCCTTCCACAGCAGAGCGATCTGGTGCTCGTGCCCAGCCGCGTGATCGATCAGCCCCTTCATGGCCAGCGCCACCGGATCATCACCCTGGGTGACGCCGTAGGCAGAGAAGCCCATGCGTGCTGCGGCGGCCTCGCGCTCCACCTGGGCTGATGCCTGCAGGATGCGGGCCGGGATGCCCACCGCCGTGGCCCCGGGCGGCACCGGTTGCAGCACCACCGCATTGCTGCCCACGCGGGCACCGTCGCCCACGGTGAAACTGCCCAGGACCTTCGCGCCCGCACTGATGATGACGCCCCGCCCAAGCGTGGGATGGCGCTTGGCGCCTTTGCTCAACGACGTGCCACCGAGCGTCACGCCCTGGTAGATGGTGCACTCATCCCCCACTTCAGCCGTCTCGCCGATGACCACGCCCATGCCGTGATCGATGAAGACGCGCCTGCCCAGGGTGGCGCCCGGGTGGATCTCGATGCCCGTGAAGAACCTGCCCAGGTGAGACAAAAAGCGGGCGAGCCAGCGCAAGCCGCGCCGCCAGCAGGCGTGCGCCCAGCGATGGATGACCACCGCATGCAGACCGGGGTAGCAGGTCAGCACCTCCCAGGTGGACCGGGCTGCAGGGTCGCGCTCGCGGATGCAGGCGATGTCTTCTCGCAGGCGCTGGAACATGGGTGAGGGCGGTTGATGACGGGTGCTGGCGCAGGGGCTGACAAGCCCGAGGGGCGCCGAGTTTAGTCGCCGCTGGCCAGGCCTGCAGGCGGTTCGTCAAGCGACCCCGTCGCCGACCCCAGCGCGGTGCGCGTTGGTACGGCGCCGCCCATTCCACGTCCGTGCCCCGCCTCCAACATGGCACGGGCCACCCCGCGCAAGATGTGCACCTCCTGCCGGGTCAGCGTGAGGCGGTTGGCGAGCTGGTTCAGGCGCGGCAGCAGCTTCTTGGGCGCCGCCGGGTCGAGGTAGCCGATGGCTTCCAGGGCGCTGCGCCAGTGCGTCAGCACACTCTGCACCTCATCGGCACCAGCCCAATGCGCTGGTGGCGTGGCCGCAGGCACCTCGAATCCTCCGAGGCTCTGCCGCCACTCGTAGGCGATGAGCTGCACGGCTTGGGCGAGGTTGAGCGAGCCATAGTCGGGATGGGTGGGAATGCTCAATACGCTGTGGCAGCGCCAGACATCCTCATTGGCCATGCCGAAGCGCTCCGAGCCGAAGACAAAAGCCACCCGATGCGACTGCTGCGCCAGCTGGGGCAAGGCGGTGCGGGGGGCCTGGGCCTGCGGCCCGAAGTCACGCGGCGTCATGGCTGTGGCGCAGGCGTGGGTCACGCCTTCCAGGGCCTCGGCCAGGCTGTCCACGATGCGTGCGCGGGCCAGTACGTCGGCGGCGCCGCTTGCAAACGCAATGGTCTCCTCCCGCACGAGTACATCGTCGAACCGGGGCCGCACCAGCACCAGATCGCCAAAACCCATGACCTTCAGGGCCCGCGCAGCCGCACCCACGTTGCCGCCGTGGCTGGTGTGCAGCAGGATGAAGCGCGTGGGATCGGCGTGGGCGGGCATGGCACTGTCTGGGAGGGCCGCGGGTAAACTCACACCCCTGGGCAGCCGCGCATTGTCTGCCCTTCGCTCTTTCAAGAAGTGCCCGGGCAACGCTCCAGCGTGGACTGGTCTCTTCTTTGCCCCCGCCGCCTGCGTCCGCCCCTTGTCCCCAGCCCTGAAGGCCCACCCATGTCCCAGACCCTGCACCCCATGCTGAACATTGCCGTGAGGGCGGCGCGCAGTGCAGGTTCGATCATCAACCGGGCAGCGCTGGACCTGGACGTGCTGAAGGTGGCGTCCAAGGGCACCAACGACTTCGTGACCGAAGTGGACCAGGCGGCCGAGGAGGCCATCATCTCCACCCTGCTGGAGGCCTATCCGGGACATGCGATCCTGGCCGAGGAGTCAGGCCGCCAGCGAGGCAGCAAGCACAGCGACTACCTGTGGATCATCGATCCGCTGGACGGCACCACCAACTTCATCCACGGCTTCCCGGTCTATGCCGTGTCCATCGCGCTCGCGTTCCGCGGCAAGGTGGAGCAGGCCGTGGTCTATGACCCCACACGCAACGACCTCTTCTACGCCAGCAAGGGCAAGGGCGCCTACCTGAACGACCGCCGGCTGCGCGTGTCCAAGCGCACCCGCATGTCGGACGCGCTGATCGGCACCGGCTTCCCCTTTCGCAAGGGCGACAACTTCAAGCGCTACATGAAGATGTTTGAAGAGGTGATGCAGAACTGCGCCGGCATGCGACGCCCAGGTGCTGCGGCGTTGGACCTCTGCTACGTGGCCGCGGGCTGGTATGACGGTTTCTTCGAGACCGGGCTGAGCCCCTGGGATGTGGCGGCCGGCTCGCTGATGATCACCGAGGCTGGTGGTCTGGTGGGCAACTTCACGGGCGAGGCCGATTTCCTGTACCAACGCGAGGTGGTGGCGGGCAGCCCGCGCATCTACGGGCAACTGGTGCAGACGCTGGCGCCGTACACGCGCGTCATCAAGGAAGCCGAGGCAGCCGCGGCGGCGAACCCGGACGGCGCAGGTAGCGATGCGTCGTCGGACGCCACCCAGGCTTTTGCAGCATCTGCCTCCGGCTCGCTGGGGCAACCGGCGCCCGAGACCGCGCCAGCACGCAAGACCACCCGCATACGCAAGGCGGACATGCCCGCACGCGACGATGCGCCCTTCTGAGCCCTGAGCGCCGCACGACCATGACGCAGGACCCGCGGCCGCTCGCCGGCGTGAAGGTGGTGGAGTTCTGCCAGATCGCCTCCGGCCCCTTCACCGGCATGCTGCTGGCGGACTACGGCGCACAGGTCGTGAAGGTGGAACCCCCTGAGGGCGACGCCATGCGCACCTGGCCGCCGCTGTCCGCAGGCTATAGCGAGAACTTCGCCAGCTTGAACCGTGGCAAGCGATCCATCGCCCTGGACCTCAAGCAACCCGACGACCTGGACCTGGCCCGACGCCTGGTCATGGAGGCCGAAGTGCTGGTGGAGAACAGCCGCCCCGGCGCCATGCAGCGCCTGGGCCTGGGGTGGGATTGGTTTCAGGCACGCAAGCCCTCCCTGGTGTACTGCTCCATCTCCGCCTTCGGGCAGGACGGACCGCGAGGCACCGAGGGCGGCTTTGACGTGACCATCCAGGCTGCGGCCGGCGTGATGAGCGTGACGGGTGAGCCCGAGGGCGCACCGGTGAAGGCCGGAGTGCCGCTGGCGGACTTTGCCTCCGGCCTGTACGCCGCCTTCAGCATCGCCGCCGTGCTGGCCCGGGTGCGCGCTGGCGGCCCCGGCGGCCACATTGACGTGCCCATGTTCGCAGCCACACTGGGCATCTCTGCGCTGCAGACCAGCGAATACTTCGGCACCGGGCGCAACCCGCGCAAGCTGGGATCAGCGCACCCGCGCAACGCCCCTTACCAAGCCTACGCAGCCAGCGACGGCTGGTTTGTCATTGCCGCAGGCAACAACCGGCTGTGGCAGCAGGTGTGCGCCGTGGTGGGTACCGCCGAGTTGATGCAGGACCCGCGCTTCGCCACCCCTGCGCTGCGCGCCCAGCACCAGGGAGCGTTGAAGGACTTGCTGGATCCGCACTTCGCGCGGCGCACCGCAGCCCAATGGCTGCAGGCTTTTGCCGACGCAGGTGTGCCCTGTGCGCCGATCAACGGCTATGGCGAGGCCCTGGCAGACCCGCAAGCGGTCCACCTGCAGCTGGTGCAGCAACAGACCTTGCCGGGTGGCACACATACGCGCACCGTGGGCTGCCCCGTGCGCCTGGACGGCCAACCCGTGGCGGTGGACACTCGGCCGCCGGCGCTGAACGAACACGAAGCTGAACTGCGAGCCGGGGCCAACGCCACCCAGCCCTGGCCTCGCTGAACCCACAGGCCTGGCCATGCACGACATCCGCCCGCTCCGAGACTTCGTCATCGCCCTGACGCAGTTGGTCGACAAGAGCCCGAGTGAGGCCACTGTTCTGAGCCAGGGGCGTGAGCTGCTCGCCACCCTGCTGGCGCAGGAGGACTGGCTGCCCGAGACATTTGCCGCCGTGCGCCCAGACCGGTACGCGCAATACCTGCTGCATGCAGACCCGCTGGAGCGGTTCTCGGTGGTGAGTTTCGTCTGGGGGCCGGGGCACCGCACGCCTGTGCACGACCACACGGTCTGGGGCTTGGTGGGCGTGCTGCGCGGCGCCGAGCGCTGTGACGAGTTCAGCCTCTCAGGCCCTGACGCAACACCGGCCGAGACCGGACGCAGCCACGTGATGCAACCAGGCGACATCGAGGCGGTGTCGCCCACGGTGGGCGATTGGCACCGGGTGAGCAATGCCCGTGCAGAGGGCCCCACCATCAGCATCCATGTGTACGGCGCCAACATCGGGGCGGTGCGCCGCCACCGGCTGGACGACGCCGGCCAGGTGCTCGAGTTTGTCTCGGGCTACGACAGCACGGTCGTCCCCAACCTCTGGGACCGCTCCAAGGTCCCCACGCCCGCGCGCTGAGGCCGCAAGTTGAGCACGATGAACCTGCGATCTGACATCGTGCGCACCGAGCAGGCATCGGGCGTGCTCACGCTGACCATGAACCGCCCGGATAGGGGCAACGCCCTGTCAGCCGAACTGGTGGAGGCTCTGCTCGAAGCGCTGCGTGCCGCGATGGCTGACGACGCGGTTCACACGACCGTGCTGCGCGGTGCGGGGCGCCACTTCTGCACGGGGCTGGACCTGTCTGACCTGGAGCAGACCAGCGACGGCGAGCTGCTGTGGCGGCTGGTGCGTATCGAGATGCTGCTGTCCCTGGTGTGGCACGCCCCCAAGCGCACGGTGGCCGTGGCCCAGGGACGCACCTGGGGCGCGGGTGCCGACCTGCTGGTGGCCTGTGAGCAGCGGGTGGTCTTGCCAGGCGCCACGCTGCGCTTTCCGGGGGCGCAGTTCGGCATCGTGCTGGGCACGCGCCGGCTCGCCTTGCGCATGAGCAGCGCCGCCGCGCGGGCGGTCGTGACCGAAGGTGGTGAACTGAGCGCGCCACAGGCCCTGGCCTGCGGCCTGGCCACCCATGAGCAGGAACCCGCATGGTCGGCACCCAGGGTGGATGGCGGCACGGCAGCGGCCCTGTACGCCGCCACGCGGGCGGCCGAAGGCGGCGACCAGCGGGATGCGGATCTGGCGGCGCTGGTGCGGTCCGCCGCACAGCCCGGACTTCAGGCGCGGGTGCGGCGCTACGTGGCATCGCTCAAGGCTGTGGAGCCTCGCCCGGCATGAGGCGAGGCGCAGGAGAGGTTGAAGTGGCGGCAAAGGCAGCAAACGCTGGAAACGCTGGAAACGCCAGCCTGCCGCCCTCCTCCTCACCCGGCACCTCGTGGGCCCTGGCAGCGGGCCTGGCCATCGTGTGCGTCTGGGGCGCCAACTTTGCCGTGCAGAAGGCCCTGTTCGAGGTGCTGCCGCCGGCCGGGCTGCTCTTTGCCCGCTACCTGTTGATGCCGCTGTGTGCCGCCTTGCTGCTGATGTGCAGCCCGGGCGCACGCAAGCCGCTGCCGCGAGCGGACCTGATGCAGATCGCCTTCCTGGGGTTTCTGGGCCACAGCGTTCACGTGACCATGGTGACCTTCGGTATCCATTGGTCGACGGCCTTCTCCAGCGCGCTGATCCTCGCCTGCGGTCCGATCTTCACGCTGCTCATCCTGCACTGGGTGGGTCACGAGCGGCTGAGCTGGCCCCAGGTGGCCGGCGTGGGCATCGCCTGCGTGGGCGTGCTCGTCTTTCTGTCTGACAAGCTGCTGGGCCAGCAGTGGGCAGCCACGGGCGGCGACCTGATGATGCTGCTGGCGGCCGCCCTCTTCTCGTACTACACGGTGATGTCCAAGCCGCTGATCCAACGCCACGGCGGCGTGACGGTGATGGCCTACGCCACCATCGCCGGCAGTCCACCCGTGGTCCTCTTATGCGCGTCTTCAGCCTGGGTGGCACCCTGGGCCGCGATGGGCTGGCTGCATTGGGGCCTGCTGCTGTGGGCCACGCTGGTATCGGCTTTCCTGGGCTGGCTGGTCTGGGGCTGGGTGAATGAGCGGCGCGGCGTGGCGCGAACCGCACCGCTGCAGTACCTGATGCCGGTGGTGGCGGGCATCGTGGCCTGGTGGGCGACCGGAGAACGATTCAGCACGGTGAAGCTGGGGGGCGCAGTCCTGACGCTGGGCGGCGTGGCGCTGGCGCAGTTTGCCGACCGACTTCGACGACGAGGATGACGATGCCCGAGACACCGCACCGATCTCATCAGAGCACCCTGCGGGCGCTGCTGGGCATCGAGCTGCCTATCGTGCAGGCCCCCATGGCGGGCTCCCAAGGCAGTGCCCTGGCGGCGGCGGTCTCCAACGCGGGCGGTCTGGGCTCACTGCCCTGCGCCATGCTGGGGCTCGATGCCCTGCGTCAGGAACTGTCGGCCCTGCAGCGTCAAACCACCCGCCCCTACAACGTGAACTTCTTCTGCCACCAGCCCCCCGTGCCCAGTGTCGCGCGCGAGGCCGCCTGGAGGCAACGCTTGGCGCCCTATCACGCCGAACTCGGCCTCGACCCCGAGGCGCTCTCCGGCGGCGCGGCGCGTGTGCCGTTCGGGCCCGAGGCGGCCGCGGTGCTGGAGGCCTTCAGGCCACCCGTCGTCAGCTTCCACTTCGGCCTGCCAGCGCCTGAGTTGGTGCAACGCGTGCGTGCCTGGGGGGCCAAGGTGCTGTCCTCGGCCACCACGGTCGACGAGGCCCGGTGGCTGGAAGCCCATGGTGTGGACGCCGTGATCGCGCAGGGGCTGGAGGCGGGCGGCCACCGAGGCATGTTCCTCAGCACCGACCTGGCCACGCAGGCCGGCACGATGGCGCTGGTGCCGCAGATCGTTGGTGCGGTGAAGGTGCCGGTGATCGCAGCCGGCGGCATTGCGAGCCCGCAGGCCGCGGCCGCTGCCATGGCCCTGGGCGCCGCCGGGGTGCAGGTGGGAACGGCCTACCTGCTGTGCCCGGAAGCGACCACCAGCCCCATCCACCGCACCGCCTTGAAGTCCCGTGAGTCGCAGACCACGGCACTGACCAACGTGTTCACGGGGCGGCCAGCGCGCGGTATCGTGAACCGC
>Ga0315904_10010243_pt1 | contig 12142 bp, 8 predicted proteins | sample LakEriMetagenome_6_FD_203529 | JGI IMG/M metagenome (GOLD analysis project Ga0315904, IMG submission 203529) | Freshwater fungal communities from buoy surface, Lake Erie, Ohio, United States - Buoy 12 MA120 | ecosystem: Environmental > Aquatic > Freshwater > Lake | place: USA: Lake Erie, Ohio...
AGCGATCTCACCGTCAGTGACCTCTTCGCGCAACAAACGCCTCGATCCTTCTTTTTCAATTTCAGCCTCTTCAGACTCAAGCTGCTTCTGAAGCTGCGGGAGCTTGCCGTGCTTTAGCTCAGCGGCTTTATTTAAGTCGTACTGCCTCTCAGCCTTCTCGATATCTCGACGCACTTGCTCAAGCTGCTCGCGAATCCCTTGCACCTTGTGGATGGCATCTTTTTCACGTTGCCACTGCGAGCGCATCGCATCGGCTTCAAGCCTCGCCTCTGAAAGTTCATCGGTTAAGGCCTTTAAGCGCTCCTGACTTGCTCTGTCAGTCTCTTTTTTAAGCGCAGCTTCCTCGATCTCTAGCTGCATAATACGACGAGTAATCTCGTCTAACTCTGCCGGCATCGAATCAATCTCAGTACGGATAGTAGCGCACGCCTCATCTACTAAGTCTATCGCCTTATCAGGCAAGAAGCGCTCAGAGATATAGCGATGCGACAAGGTTGCAGCGGCAACCAGCGCGTTATCCTGAATCCGCACTCCGTGGTGCACTTCAAAGCGCTCTTTAACACCTCGTAAGATAGAGATCGTATCTTCCACACTGGGCTGATCAACCATCACTGGCTGGAAGCGCCGCTCTAAAGCAGCGTCTTTCTCCAGGTGCTGTCGATACTCATCAAGCGTCGTTGCACCGATACAGTGCAGCTCTCCGCGCGCGAGCATCGGTTTAAGCATATTTCCGGCGTCCATAGAGCCTTCGCTCTTCCCGGCTCCAACGATTGTATGCAGCTCATCGACAAAGAGAATAATCCTCCCTTCAGAGTTCTTTACCTCTTGCAGCACCGCCTTTAAGCGCTCTTCAAACTCACCGCGATACTTAGCTCCTGCGATTAACGCACCCATATCGAGTGAGAAGATCGTCTTATCGCGTAACCCCTCAGGCACATCACCACGCACGATACGTTGCGCCAGACCTTCAACGATCGCTGTCTTACCCACTCCGGGTTCTCCTATAAGAACCGGGTTGTTCTTTGTCTTACGTGAAAGGATCCGAATAACCCGGCGGATCTCACCATCTCGTCCGATCACCGGGTCGAGCTTCCCCTTCTGTGCCTCTTGCACAAGGTCGCGCCCGTAGCGCTCAAGCGCCTCGTACGTTGCCTCGGGATTTGCACTCTGCACGCGCTGATTACCGCGTACTACTGTGAGCGCCGCTAAGAACTTCTCGCGAGTGAGTTGAAATGTTCTGCAGATAGCTCCAAACGGAGTCTTTGCATCGGTCTCTAATGCGGCTAAGAAAAGATGCTCTACTGAGACGTATTCGTCTTTAAGCCGTTTTGCTTCCTCTTCAGCTTTGACAAAAACCTGACCTAATCTTGGTGTAAGGTAGACTTTGCCCGGCTCAATCCCTGGCCCTGAAACTTTCGGGCGCTTATTTAATTCGCCTTCAACGGCCGATGTAAAACCATCGAGCGGAATCTCCATCTTTGAGAACAGCCGTGCAATCAATCCACCCTGCTGCTGTACAAGGCTTAACACTAAGTGTTCAACATCCACCTCTGTATTTCCGCGACGCACCGCTTGCGCCTGTGCATCCTGAAGGGCCTCTTGAGATTTCTGAGTAAATTTCTGTAGGTCCATGCTTCCTCTACTTAAAACCGCCTCAACAACGTCGATTCTTTATATCTAACCATCACACTCTGATTTATCGAGCTTTTTCTGCGAAAAGCCTTTAAACCCCTTATGAGTCCGCAAGCTTACCCACGCGGATTAAACTGTGAAGTCTGCGCCAACTTCTCAAAGCTCTCTCGCTCTGCTGCCGACAACGAAGTCGGAACAACGATGCGGATCTCAGCTAACACATCGCCGCGACCATCCTTCCCCGACTGAAATCCTCGGCCCCTGACACGCAGCTTAGAGCCGCTCTGTGAACCGGCCGGAATAGCTAATTTAATCGTACCATCAGGAAGCACCAGATCGACCTTCGCTCCCAGAGCAGCCTCCCACGGAGCTACCGGCAATCGCACCACAAGGTCGTTTCCAGACGGTGCGTAGCGCGCGTGCTTCGCTAATTTAATTTTTAGATACAGATCCGCCTCGCCTTTTTTCCCAGCCAAGCGAATCTTTGAGCCATCAGCGGTACCGGCTGGGATCTTCACCTGCAAGTTACGCGTTCTCCCATCAGGCTCACGCAGCTGAATCGATTTTGCTGCTCCGCTGATTGCGTCTTCAACTGAGACCTCTAATTCAGCCTCGGCCGCAGGTGCGCCACCACGACCAAATCGGGCACCCTCGCCCATCCCAGCACCAAACGGGGAACCCCCGCCAAAACCAGCTCCTCCGAATCCACCGCCAGCAAACCCGCGGCCTCCAAAGATCGCGTCGAAGAAATCGCTGAAGCCGCCCATATCGGCTCCACCGTTTCCGAAGTGGAATTGATAACTCCCCCCGTTTGCATCCCAACCAGGAGGCGGCTGAAAGTCCTGACCAGCTTTCCAGTTTGCACCGAGCGCATCGTAGCGCTTACGCTTCTCGGGATCGCTTAAAACCTCGTTGGCCTCGTTGACTTCTTTGAAGCGGTCTTCAGCCTCTTTTGTTTTGTTAATATCGGGGTGATATTTTCGAGCGAGCTTTCGATACGCTTTCTGGATCTCCTCTGGCGTGGCCTTTCGATCGACCCCTAAAACTTCGTAGTAATCCTTAAATTTCACGCGTGGTCACCTTGTTGTAAATTCCGTCTGTTCTAGGCACGCTCCCAAGGAGTTATCGGCTCTGGAACCCGTCCAACGTACCTCATTAATAGATAATCACGATTGACCTGGATTCCAAGGTGAAAGCGATACGGAATACAGCTAGTTATGCGTTTTAGAAGGTCAAACAGGTATCTAAGGGCGCTTCCGGTTGCTAGCCCGAGCATCTTCGGCGGTTTTGAGGGCCTCGCGGGCCTCCTTAGAATCGATCTTTCGCAAGGCGTACGCTGCTGCGCTCGCCACTCCCACGTTCTTATCGTACATAAGCGCAGCAATCCGCTGCACAGACGGCTCAGCCTTTACTCCACACTGCGCCAGCACCTGCAGAGCTTTTGTTTTCTCTCGGTGGTCGTTACTGTAGAGCCCTCTGCTGGCATGAGGTATCTCAGCCTCCTTACAGCAAGCCGAACAAAGTAGGACAAAAAGTATAAAAAGACGGTGCATAAGCTATCTTGCCTTCTACCCCCTTTCATCGGCGTAATGGAGCGGGATCTTTACAACTGGTATGCAACAAACCCCTTACAAATTTAAGCAGATATTCTGGCAAACCTGGCGTGACCTCGTGTTTGTGCATTGGGAGGTTGACCCGCTGGCGCTTGCTAAGCGCTTACCACCACAACTTGAGCCCGAGCTCTTTAACGGCAAGGCCTACGTCGGACTCGTCCCCTTTCGTATGACCGATATCCGACACACACACCTACCAGCGGTTCCCGGAACATCGGAAACGCTTGAAACAAATGTTCGTACATACGTAAAACGCCGGGGCGCCGAGAGTGAGCCCGTTCCAGCCGTATGGTTTTTTAGCCTTGAGGCAGAGAACGCACTCGCAGTGCTTGTAGCGAGGCTTGGGTTTGGTCTCCCCTACCACAAAGCAAAGATGTCTTTTGAGCAACAAAATAGCAGCGACGGCCGCTACTGGATTACAGCTTCTAGTACGCGCAAGTGGCCCCCGCCGCTGCCCGGCGAATCGCTTGTAGAAGTCGAGTACCCAACGAACGCGAAAGCCGCTCCAGCCACTCCTGGCACCCTTGAACATTTTCTTATTGAGCGTTACGCGCTCTACGCCGTAAAGCGCGGGCGATTAGTGTATGCCCAAGTAAGTCATGATCCGTACCGTGTAATCCCAGGGAAGCTACTTAAAGTGAATCCACAGCTAGTAGAAGCTGCTGGCCTCCCTGCGCCGGCCCCCGATTCTCGCGCGCTCGTGCATCGCGCTGAAGATGTTGTGGTGCGGATTGGGAAGGTTCAGAGGTTGTGAGGGGCTGAGCAGCCTAAACTGGTGCAGGGCAACTGTCTAACGCCTTATCTGGTGCGCCGCAGCGTTCACCGTGGAACTACTGTGGTGCGGGGTCACTTTCCCTGGAATCATTGCAATCGGCTGCCATCATAATTCTGGACAGTTATGGCAGCGACAAAAGTAACCCCGCACCATATAGATGCCATATAGGTTAGCTCACCGTACTCATCCCTACCTGAGCCCTTGATACCCTCCCCGCAACTCAACATTACGCATTTCGACCCCAAACTATATCCCTCTCAGGAGGCAGTGATGCTACCGCTTACCAAGAATCAACTGCTTACAAAAATACTGCTGCTCTTGTTAGCAATCTCTATGGCTCTACAGGAGGGGGACCCTCAGGTAGCCGAACACAGCAGAAAAATTGGCAGCCAATGGGTTCAACGCGGTGCCGACTTAGTGTATACCTGTCGGGGCTGTTTATTGTTCGAAAGGAGTTTAGGAAAGATGGCACAGGGCCAGTGGATTTTGGATAAGGTTCGAAATTTTGGGATTTCAGCACACATCGACTCCGGGAAGACGACGCTGTCTGAGCGTATTCTGTTCTATACCGGACGAATTCACACCATTCGCGAAGTTCGCGGCAAAGATGGTGTTGGCGCGACCATGGATTCTATGGATCTGGAGCGCGAAAAAGGCATCACTATCCAGTCTGCTGCGACGTTCGGAAGCTGGAAAGATATCTCGTTTAACTTAATCGACACCCCAGGCCACGTTGACTTTACCGTAGAAGTAGAGCGCTCCCTCCGAGTGCTTGATGGTGCTATCCTCGTTCTCTGCGGCGTTGCTGGTGTTCAATCTCAATCTATCACCGTTGACCGGCAGATGAAGCGCTACAGCGTTCCTCGACTGGCGTTTGTAAACAAGCTCGACCGAGCTGGCGCAAATCCGTTCCGAGTTATGCAAGGATTGCGTGAGAAGCTCAGACTAAATGCAGTGATGGTGCAGATCCCTGTCGGGATAGAGGATTCCCTTGCAGGAGTTGTTGACCTCATTACCATGAAAGCCTTCTTAAACGAGGGTGCAAACGGTGAGAATGTCATCGAGACAGACATTCCAGCTGAGCTTCAGGGTCAAGCACAAGAGTATCGTGATGAACTGATTGCTAAATTAGCTGACGTTGATGATCTGATTGCCGAGAAGTTCCTGATGGAGGAGGTGCCGACCATTGAGGAGATCAAAGCAGCGATCCGTAAGGCGACAATAGCGCTGAAGTTTGTCCCGGTATTCTGCGGATCGGCCTTCAAGAACCGCGGTGTGCAGAAGCTACTTGATGGGATCTCTGATTACCTTCCAAACCCTTCAGAGAAGGAGAACGTTGGTCTTGATATCGACAACAACGAGCAGAGACTTGTGTTAGCAACTAATCCAGCGAAACCGCTCGTTGCTTATGCGTTTAAGTTGGACGACGGCCGGTATGGTCAACTTACGTACATGCGCGTGTACCAAGGAACCATGAAGAAAGGTGATTTTATCACCAACGTCACCAACCAAAAGAAGGTGAAGATCCCTCGAATGGTTCGTATGCATGCGAGCGAGATGGTAGATATTCAGGAAGCTTCCGCAGGTGATATCGTTGCTCTCTTCGGCGTGGATTGTGCTTCTGGTGATACGTTCACCGATGCAACAGTTAACATCGCGATGACTTCGATGTTCGTTCCTGAGCCTGTTATCTCGTTGGCAGTGGCCCCTAAATCGAAGGATGCAGGCACAAACTTCTCGAAGGCGCTGCAGAAGTTCCGCAAAGAGGACCCGACATTCAGAGTTACTCGAGACGAGGAGTCGAATGAGACGATCATCTCTGGTATGGGTGAGCTCCACCTGGAGATCTACATTGAGCGTATGAAGCGCGAATTCGGATGTGAGGTAGTTGCTGGTATGCCACAAGTGGCATACCGAGAGACGATCTCGCGTATTACCGAGTTTGATTACACTCATAAAAAGCAAACTGGTGGATCTGGGCAATTCGCGAAGATACTGGGAACTATCGAGCCAACAGAAGCTGGCGAAGATGGGGAGAGAAAGACCTACGAGTTCGTTGATGAAGTTGTTGGTGGTCGTATTCCTAAGGAGTTTGTCCCCGCGGTCGATGACGGATTCCGAGAGCAGATGGTGAAGGGGCCCCTCATTGGCTTCCCGATCATGAACTTGAAGGTGACGCTCAAAGATGGTCAGTCACATGACGTAGACTCGTCGTACATGGCGTTTAAGATCGCTGGTATGGCTGCCCTTCGTGAAGTGTACATGAAGGCTGGGCCAGTTGCGCTTGAGCCAATCATGAAACTCGAAGTGAACGCTCCGGAAGAGTATCAAGGAGCAGTCATGGGTGGAATCAACCAGCGCCGTGGAATGATTCAAGGCAGTCAAAATGCTGAGGGTAACACCACGGTTGAGGCCGAAGTGCCTCTGACTGAAATGTTCGGTTATTCGACGGACCTTCGATCCTCAACACAGGGTAAAGGAGAGTTCACAATGGAATTCTCTCGTTACGCTCCTGTACCTCGTAACGTGCAAGACGAATTGCACAAGAAGTACCTTGAGAAGCGCGCAGAAGAGTCAAAGGCGTAATTCCTACCTGTCTCTTTAGAGCCTCTTCGGAAAGCTTCCATGGAAAGGGAATGTATATCGATCATTTGATTTAATCGGTTGTAAATTACCTAGGCTTACATTCAACACTGCACTCGTGTGAGCTCGAGCTATGTTCCGGCTGACAAGTACTGAGAGCGCGCAACAAAATGCCCCTCTGCTGCGGCTGGCTGTAATGTCTATATGGTGTAGTGTCTCTATGGTGTGTCTATATGATGCGGGGTGACTTCTTTCGCTGCCATAAATGTTCAGAATGATGATAACCTCAGATTCCAATGATCCCAGGGAAAGTAACCCCGCATTAAAGTAGAACACCAAAGTAGAATCCTAAACCCCACGCGCTATCTGGAATGGACTAACCGGATTCAGGATGAGCGGCTGCTCCTCGGGTCGTTGCTGGTAGTAACCCCGCACCAATCTACACACCAATCTACATCCAATCTACATCGCACCAATCTACATCGCAAAAGCGATTGGTTTTCTTGGCAATAGCACTTTGGTATGCATGGCCCTTCCTTTGGGCTTTGATTGATCTGACAAATGGTGCTAGAGCTCTATAGAGCAAAGTGCTCTTCCCGCCCCCATTTTTCCGGAGAAAAAATGAATTCGAGCCTTAGTCGTCGGCAGTTTCTTCGTTCAGCTTGGTTGCTCCTCCTTCTTGGTCGATTTGGCGCTACCGTTAAAGCATTTGCCCAGGGTGAACGTATTCTGGTGCTAGGTGCGGGTATGGCAGGTATAGCGGCGGCACGAGCACTGGCCGATAAAGGATATTCCGTTACCGTGTTGGAGGTTCGTGACGTTGCTGGGGGGCGCATTCGCACTGACACATCCCTCGGAGCGCCGGTTGATCTCGGAGCGTCATTCATTCACGGCACAAAAGGCAATCCACTTGTCGCCCTTGCGCATCGATACGGAGCTGCAACATATGACTCGGATCAAGCTGAGTCTCTTTATGTTAACACATCAGGCGGGCTTATTTCGGCGTCTGTTAGTAAACAAGCGCAAAGAGAGTACGACACTCTTTTTAAAAAACTGTTAGCGATAAAGGGTCGACTGACTCAGGACAGATCGATCGGAGGTGTGACTGGCCCGCTGCTCAAACGAATTCGACAGAGGCGAGGAGCCGCTATCGGCGACATGGTCGACTTTTTAGTACGCTCGGAGATTGGGATAGAGTTCGGCGCGGATCTCAACCAGATGTCCATGAAGTCCTTCGACGAAGATGAAGCATTTAGTGGCGCAGACCTCCTTCTTAAACCTGGCTACATGAGCCTCATTGATGGACTTTCTCAGGGCCTCGATATCCGCTTCAACCAGAGGGTCAAAGAGGTTGCATGGTCTTCATCCGGCGTTGGTGTCACTACCGTTTCGGGAGTCTTTGAGGCCGATCGGGTTATCGTAACGTTGCCTCTAGGTGTTTTAAAACGGGGAGATATACAGTTCTCTCCTGGGCTGCCGAGAAGCAAAAAAACGGCGATCGCGAAAATTGGAATGGGAGTGCTTAACAAAACGTACTTCAGATTTCCAACCGCTTTCTGGCAGACTGGAGATGAACCTGTTGGGTATATCGGAAATGCTGGTTCGAGAAGAGCGACGCAGATTCCCGAGTACTACACATTAGATCAAGTTCTAGGACTGCCGATCTTATTTGGATTCACGGCGGGCGCACAGGCTCAACGGTTTGAGCAACTTCATCTCAACACCATCAGCGCAGCCTCGATGACATCTTTACGAAAAATCTTTGGGGATTCGGTTCCCGATCCCGAGATTGTGATGCAGACGCGATGGAGTTCTGACCCGAACAGTTACGGCGCGTATTCTTTCCTGCCGGTGGGCGCCAAAGCAGAATACTACGATACCATCGCACAGCCGATCGATAGCCGCGTTTTCTTCGCTGGTGAGGCGACCCACCGCACATATCCGGGGACGGTGCACGGCGCCTATTTGTCGGGTATTCGCGAGGCAACTCGGGTCGTAAAGAGCTTTTTGTGAAAGTGGCTACTTTGGGTATGGCCACTTTGGTGCGGGGTCACGGTGTCAATTCCCCCCTTTCTTGAACATAAATTATTCAAATAGTAGTAGCGGCTGTTCCCCCGCCCCGGAGGGGTGGGAGGGGGTATGGGGGAGACTCATAACCTGTGGATAACTGTGGCCCTTTGGCTGGTCCCTTTGGCTGGTCCCTTTGGCTGGTTCCCTTTGGCTGGTTCCCTTTGGCTGGTACATGGTAGAAATACGACGCTTGAAGAGGCTCCCAGTTGTGGTGAACTAGCCCGGCTACTTTCCTAAGTCATCAAGCGAGATTAAGGATTTAGGGAACTTGCAAGCTCTACCAGGTACCGGAGTGCAACCAGAGCGCAAGCAAGATGCATATTGGCGCCATTCAGACATTGCATAGTAGCATGGGGCATCAGCTTGGTGCGGGGAACACAGATAAAGGAGTGATGATGGGCCGATGGTTAATAGCAATAGCGGTGTGTGCAGTATTGAAATCGGCCACTATCACACGAGCAGAGCCCTCATCGTCGGTGTGCCGTGACGACTTCTGCTTCTCAACACAAGAAGAGGCCGTAGGGGTGCCGTTAACTCTTCGCGGAGTGAGCACGTTTCGATACTGGGGATTTCGGGTATACACAGGGGCTCTCTACATGCCAGCCTCCGAGACATCACCAGCAGCTGCGCTCGGGGAGACACCGAAGAAGCTTGTGCTGCGATACCATCGCAGCGTGTCCGTTGATCAATTCGTTGAAAAGTCAGAAGAGAACTTAGAGGATCACCCGCAGCTCTCACTAGACGATTTACGCCCATCGCTATCAACGATGAAATCTCTGTATGTACCTGTAGAGCGCGGCGATATGTACGCAATGACCTACGAGCCAGCCAAGGGGACACTAAGTCTGTTCTTTAACGACCGATTACTCGGACAGATTACAGATCGCAACTTCGCTCGCGCTTATTTCGGGATCTGGGTGTCCGATTACTCTGTTGATAAGGAGTTCACTGACGAGCTGTTGGGCCGAGAAGCTCCCTAGGGGCAGCTAAACCTGCTGATAGTCCATCAAATCGCTCAAATACTCTGAATTCTTCGCAGAGTAAAGAGAGGGTTCGCAGCGGCGTATTTGTTTGTAACTCGTCGATTGTGTGATATCTGTTCGCGTCATTACTTCCCTCGTGTCTCGAGGGTTTCCATATGGGTAGCTTGGATACAAGTCCAAGGTTTTTTGCGCGCGAATCACTCGAGTGGCCTCTCGTTACTTTGGCTAGTCAGCAATGATCACTCCGAACTAAGGCCAGGCCTTTCGAGCAGTTCGCAGGGCATCCATGCAGCACTTGCGTGGATATTTTGTTCTCTTTACAGGATAGCATCCGTGAAACGCCTGCTGTTTGTTGTTGCGTTTTTAGTTGCTTTAGCAGCCATCCCCTCTACGGCATCTGCCCAAGGATGGGGACGACCGCCGGTCTACCGACCACCTGTTGTGCAAGTACCGCGCGGGTATTACTTCCCGAGCCCCCGTATTAACCCGCTGCCCTATGGGTACGGTTACTATCGTGGGCCAGCGCAGTATAACTTCTCTCGACCGAATGTCCGAGGTGGGGTAACCATCTGGCCAAACGGACGAGGGAATTTTCGGATCCAAACTCGCGGAGGCGGGTTTACGTTCCGATTTTAAGCATTTCGGGCAGCTTTTCTGCTACAATATGTAAAAACGCATTGAGGGCCTTGGTTATTGACTCACGTATCCAAAGCGCCCGCCCTTACCACTGTGGCACGTCCGCATGGCTATGGGTGCTAAAACACCTGTTAAAATGAGCATACCGCCCGGTTGATGGCAGATACCTACCCTAAGCTGCGGCCAAGTTCAGGCTAGCCTACATACGAAAATCTCGTACTGAAGGCCGAAAAATCAGGATCTTTGGCGTTTTCTTGACTAGGATCTGTCAAAACCGTACCTTGGAGAGAGGAAGAACAAACGGTTTTCCCTCCACTATAGGCAGTTATGACTCACCATCACAGTTCAGGAGATGATCAGCACGACAAATCAGCGCAGGCCCCTAAAGAGCGCCAAGAGCAGATCTGCAATGCGCTGTACCGACTTGAACTTCCTGCGACGATTGCACACTGCCAACGTTCGTATGAGCGTGAGCTCGAAAAAGCGCAGGACGCCCGAAACAACCTGATTCAAGTACTCACCGACAATCTCATTCGCCTCACCCCACATTTCGACCAAGGAGTACGACAAGACCTTGATTTGAACGATTATCTAAATACGGAATCTGAGGGCGCAAACAACTCTGCGGATGCAACCCTTGCAAAGGTAAGACTCGCTTTGCTCCGTTCCGCTCAAAAAATTATCGATGAAATCCTCCCTCGCCCCGAGGACCAGGAGCATTTACAAGGCATTCTCGCTCGCAGAGACTCAGAAGTGCGGGGATTCCTAAAGTCTGAGATGGGAAACCAGTTTAAGAACCTAGTAAATGAATGGTGGAATCTCGAGGGTGAAAACGAAGGCCCCTCGGATGCAACACTTAGACGGCTGATCAGCCATTTCGCCGACTTTCCGCCACATGATAGTCGAGATATCAAAGAAAAGCTGCAGAAAGAACTGACTGAAGAGTAGCCGAGTGGTTCTAAGGACCTAAGCGGACGACCATCACCTCATCTATTCTCTCACCCCTGCTTCCAACAACTACTCACCAGGCGTTGACCTAAAGCGGCTCCGCATTTACTCGCTTAATACAAGACGGATTTACCTTACCTGCAACAAGACATGAGCTAAGGTCCTCACGAGGTATCACGAAATTCGAGATAATTAAATACACAGCGACGAGTACCACGCCTACACAGGGAAGTATCACGCGAGGCTTAAGGTTCATCGAATTGCACCGAAAGACCCGGCGCATGCTATTTTTATACAGCATACATACGCCAGTAATAGCGACTATCCCAATAGCAATGACGGCGTGTGATTGATTCGACAAACTCTTTTGTGCGACTACCGTGAGTGCTCCCCATACCCCCACCCCAGCCAAGAGGACTTTAAGGAGTACAGGGCTTGGGCGCAGTAGCTGCGTGAGCGCCGTAAAATAATTGATTAGTAAAACACACCACGACGAGATACAAACTAAAATTGCACTCCCGATGGCGCTGACGCTGTTAAGAGCAGCTAGTCCTAACCTTACAAAAGGCCTTGCGAACGCACCCAAGATCGGAAGAATTAAAAGACCCCCCAACGCCAAACCCCACTCCCACGGAATCGACTGCGAGAGGGCTGATATCGAAGACGACACTCCGTTACCCACTTGCCCGCTGATATTCTTTAATGGTTCCACCAACTGAGGAGACATAGATAAAACCGTAATTAGCTCCATTCTGAAAAAACTTAAGGAAAGCAAGAAGCTAACCGCCCACTTATGTTATGCCAACCCGCGGTGCACTCGTGACATAAGCGCCCTTTATTGTCTCCTAAATAGAAGCGATTACAGCCCATTAGGAGTACCACGGAGTATTTGCACGAATCCC